>Ga0307507_10000319_pt1 | contig 97264 bp, 31 predicted proteins | sample 7_EM_MG_FD_207223 | JGI IMG/M metagenome (GOLD analysis project Ga0307507, IMG submission 207223) | Populus trichocarpa ectomycorrhiza microbial communities from riparian zone in the Pacific Northwest, United States - 7_EM | ecosystem: Host-associated > Plants > Roots > Unclassified | place...
AGCCAGCGAGCACTATAAACGATTCGATCGATTGATCGAATCAAGGTAGCACAGACAGGTAGGCACAAATAGGGAGATGCTGACGGGTAGGCAGATACAGATAGGTAAGCAGATGCAGACAGGCAAGCAGATGCAGACAGGTAAGCAGATACAGATAGGCAAGCAGATGCAGACAGGTAGGCAGATGCTGACGGGTAGGCAGATATAGACAGGTAGGCAGATGCAAACAGGTAGGCGATGCAGATAGGTAGGCAATGCAGACAGGTAGGCAATGCAGATAGGTAAGCAGATACAGACAGGCAAGCAGATGTAGACAGGTAGGCAGATGCTAACGGGTAGGCAGATATAGACAGGTAGGCAGATGTAAACAGGTAGGCAATGCAGACAGGTAAGCAGATACAGACAAGCAAGCAGATGCAGACAGGTAGGTAGATGCTAACGGGTAGGTAGATATAGACAGGTAGGCAGATGCAAACAGGTAGGCGATGCAGACAGGTAGGCGATATAGGCAGGTAGGTAAGTCAATAGGTAGATAGGTAGAAGAGAACCATCGCTATATTATATTAAATTATCTAAAATAATATTATTTATTTTACTAGCCTTATAAATAGCTTTAAAGTAGCTTTTATTTATTTAAAATATGTTATTAGTATAAAAGAGGTAAATATAATTATGGTTACCAAATGCGTAGATTACTGGTAGGTTGCGCGTAGGTTGCGCGTAGGCTATATGTAGGCTGCGTATCAAAAAAACACAATATAGGCTAGTTGGTCGAGTTGCCAAATGACCTTAACTGCGCGCCAATTGCGTCAACCACCAACCATTAAGGCCATTGAAAGGGTACCATATTTTGCCAATAAGTAATAGTTAACCGTTTTACAAAAATGCAATATATAATTCCTATAGACTCAATTAATGCGATATTAGTAGCCAAATGTTTTATTAAGCATGTCTTTAAGCTACACGGACTTCCTAATATAATAATATCCAACTACGGAAGCCAGTTCGTTTCAGACTTCTAGTAAGCTCTATATAAATAATTAAGTATTTAAATATAACTCTTAACTGCGTTTTATCTAGAGATAGATAGTTAAATAGAAATTACAAACGTAATTATAAAACAATACTTATAAATATACTACTCCTACCTGCAAGACGACTGGGAAAAATGGCTACCTTTAGCTAAGTTTACTGCAAATAACACAATAAATATATTAATAGGCGTGATACCGTTCTACGCAACCTACAGATAAAACCCTTAACTTAGATTTAAGCTATAACCTAATATTAACATAATAGGACCCATAATTAAACGGATCTAGTTAATTAACGCGCATAACTTTACTAATTAAATAAAGTAGTTAACGGAACTGTTACAAAGTAAGTTAACGTACGCTTAAACGTTATAGGAATAGTATGCGAATAAAGAACAAGCTCCCGCATAGGACTTTAAGGAAGGTAATATGGCTTACCTAAGTATACAAAACCTAAAGACTTAACGGCCTTTAAAAAAACTTAATTAGAAGTTCGCGGGCCCGTATTAAATTAAGAAGAAACTAAGCCTATACGCCTATAAGCTTAAACTGCCGACTAAAATAAAAATATACCTAACGTTTTATGTAAGCTTGCTATAACCCTTAAGAGACAATCCTATAACTTGCGAAATTCCGCCACTACCTCCTATAATTATTAACAACGGCAACGGTTTATACTTTATTAACTTAATTAATAATATGCGATAGAAAATATAATCTAAACAATTTAAACTTCTTATTAAGTGGAAAGGATATAAAACACAAACCTAGAAAACCTATAAATAGGTTAAGGCCAACGCGCCTTCCCTAGTAAAAGAATTCCATAAAGACTATCCTTCGCGGCCTACTCTGGCTGGATGGATATAATATAAAGGCAAACAACTGCCACCTAATATAAAGACACAAAACATAATAGCAGGAAACTTGAAATTAAAAAGAACTTAAACCACATTATAACGCTTATAAGGTAATAAGTTATAAATTCTTAACTAAATTAAATTGTTTTAGACCTTCAGCTAAAGGGGGGGGTACTATAACGGGACTAGCCCAGTTATAGTAGGAATGTCTTAGTAAAATACTTAATAGATAAATTCCGACGCTTTAATTAAATTCTGCCAAATTCTGCTAAGTTAATTGAATTCTACTAAATTCCACTAACTTAATTAATTTCTACTAGTCTCCACCAAATTCTACTAATATAATAGAATTTGGTCAAAACCTATTAAAATCCATATAGGCTTATGCCCACGCGTCTACTGCCAAGACTATAAATATTTAGTTATAAGTTTCCTATATTCCTTTCTCTTCTTTACGCAACGTCTTGTACTCTGCAAGAGCTATATACCCTTAGATTTAGATAGAATTTATATTATTCCTTTAAATCTTCCCCAAAGCCTCTTCGTGTTACGGACAGCTTAAGTACGATGTTACAACTACTTGGAGAAGAGTCGGAGGAAGCTAGTTGGTTAATACAGGTACGGTCCAGGATAGATCTAGTGGAACCATATAATAAGGAATAGTAGCCGAGGTTATATAATATGATCTATATAATCTGTGTAATCTATATAATCTATAACAGAGTAGACAGAGTACACGTACCTTACAGAGCAAAGGGATTTCTTAGGCGTATGATTGTGTATTTAAAGAACCATAGTCCCTACCCAAATAGTTCTCTTTGTAGTAAATCTTAGAATACAATTGGAGTTAATCTGTTGGGCAACTACTCTACTAGTTATTATTACATTGTTAACACTGTTCTTACCTATATACCTAGCCTAATAATAGGACCCACCGTAGTTCCTACTATAAGGTTCCGTTACACATTTACTACTAAGGTTACGGTATTAAACAAGGTTGAACAATATGCCACCCAAAGCACTAGTCACAATAACGTTGACGGCAGCCACGACCTTAGGGTTAGGAGATACTAGTATAGCAGACACGGATTCTTAAGTAGTTACACAAGGTTAGTTACAGGAAATGGTTAATCGCTTATAAGATAATAGCAGGCTACTTAAAGAACTCATTAATGGAATTAGAGCAGCAAAGGTTAAGTTACCTTTAATTAAATAGTTCTTAGGAGAGAAGTTAAAGCTCAAAGGGTTTCTTATGCAGATGTATTTTAAGGTTATGCAGGAAGAAGCGAAGTTAGTAATACCTATAGACTAGGTAGTATACGCAGGACTATTTTTATTAGGAAGAGCTCTAGAGTGGTTTAAGTTTTACCTTACAGAGATATAAGTAAACGGTATAACGACTACTAACCCAGATGTACGGTATGTGTTTACAAGTTAGAATGGATTCGTAGAATAGTTAATACAAATATTTAGAGACCCCAAAGCAACCATAACAGCGGAATGAAAACTTTAGAACTTAGTATAATGCACTTTAGCAATTAAGTATACAGCGCAGTTTTAAACACTAGCTATATAGGTTAAGTGGAATAACAGGGCGCTTATAGCATAGTATAAATAGGGACTTAAGGCTAAAGTCTAGGACGTAATTATCCTAATAGAAAATGCGGATACTCTAAGGGAGTTAATAAACTAATTAATAAAGATCAATAACAGGATCTATTAAAGGGAATAGGCTAAGAAGGGTTAAGACAGAGTTCTATAGTCGTATAAGGCGCAGAATACGTAATAATAGACACAGAGTTAAAAACTATAGAATAGCGTAGAGCTAATAGACCTAAGTGGTACTAAAGAAACCTAAAGGTAGAAAAAGAAACTATAAAAACCCAGAGGTTAAGGATCTAGTAATTAAAGGACCTAGGAGTAGAGGCTAAACTAGGGATCTTAGCAGTAGAAGACATTTAGGCGGACTCCACAACAAGAAAAATGGTTTAAAGATAGGGCTTGCATAAATTATAGAAAATAGGGTTATTTTGCCAGAGACTATAGAGGTGGTTAGAGTAACTACGCGGTAAAGGGAACCCGACTAGTAGAGGACATATACGTATAGAGGGATAATAGTGCACTATAAGGAACAAAAGAATGTTTAATTAATAGTTTTACATATTGTTATAATAACGCATGCCAAATTTATAAGGACGCTAAGTACGGCGTAAGCTATTAGCTATAGGAGCTAGTATTATCTAAGTTTAAAGGAACTAATAAACCAGCTTATAGATTAGATATTAAAAACAATAAGTTTAATATAGGCAAAGCATTTACCGATAATAAGGTAATAAAGGCAGCTTACTAAGAGCATGCAAACCTTAGAGAAGTTAAAATAGAAGTAGAAACTAAAACCATTGGGGAATAAGGTTTAGTAATAGGTATTATAACACCATTAGATACAATTTCCATCACTTTATAAAACAATAGGAGTAACGTTTAGAAGAAACTAAGTAAGTAAACAACTGCTAGTGCTAGCTTATTACTTAATAAAGGCAAAAGGCTACAGGCTTAAGATTCTTAAGACAAGATAAGACACACCTAAGGACCCACAATGGACAAAAACCAATGGAAAAGGGCAGCTACTTAGTTCACAAACAAACAAATGAGTATAGGACGCAAGTTTAAGAACTATAAGTTTAGGGAACAAATAAAAACGTTAGCAATCCTAGGTAAACGCAGTATTTAGCCTAAAGATCAAATAGTTAATACCAGGATTAAAAAGCAAGATAACTACAAAGATCTAGCTGCAAGACGTAGAAAATAAGAAACTATAAATAAGTTTAGGATAAGAATTATTACATAGTAAGAGCAAAAGCTAGATAAGAGGTCAGCTATACTAGGTTATATAAGGGACAGAGCACCCGTATAAAGAGTTACTAATAGGCCAAGTGCAGGGACACCTAGGGTAAAGTGGTTAGATAAACTAGAATAAGAAGAGGATCTAAATATCCTAACTAGGTTTAAAGAAAGATATACTAAAGGATGTTATAACGCAGTAATAACAAGGTACTTTCTTATAGATAAACCATACACACTAAACCAGCTGTACGGAAAGTAGTATAGACAATAAAGCAATAATAAATAGGCGGATTTCTATATATGGCTAGATAAAAAAGTAGTTTAAGACTAACCCATTATAGAGAAACGCATAAACTATATTAAAGGAGCGTTGGTTATAATATTAAGAAACCTAAAAGAAGAATTTAGGGACTAGAGAAGTAAGCAACAAATCTTAGTACCTATAGAAGAAAGACTAACAGTTAAATTAGCTAGACAGAGGTTTAAACTTAAGAGTAAAAATAAGCTAAGAGTAGACCTAAGTCACTTAGCGTATTATATACTATCGTAGATAGCTTGTATGGATAACACCTGTAATATATATAGAGCACTAAAAGATAAGAACCGGAAGTACCCAGTAAGGATATATTAGGCACTAGAAGAGAAGCGGTTTAGGGATACTAAGTATATACATAGATAGCACCTAGTAGAAGTATAAAGTTAAGGGGACCTAACACTTTAACCAGAAAGATTCCTTACAGAAGAATACCTAGAGGGATAATAGTAGTGGGAGTGCCCAGAAAACACTTATCTATGGCATATAGAGGAAAAGAAATGAACTAAGTATTAGCTAAGGTTAGACTAAGTATAAGTAGGATCTAGCAGCCAACAGTTAAGAAAAGGGGAGGCGTATAGAACTAGAGGGAACTAGTATTAAAGCCTTAGACTCTTAAAGGAATATAAGGATAACACCTAAACTTATAAGTTAAGTGGCAAGATTAGCAGTTTAAAGCGTTAATAGATAGTGGAGTAATAAGAAACCACGTGTCACCAAAAGCAGTGGAAAGGATAGGGTTACTATACAGATAGAAGGAACACCTATATCCACTTATAATAATTTTAGGAGATTAGATAGCCTATAGAGGGGGCATTATTAATCTTAAAACAGGACCTATTTAGTTAACTATTAAAGGGAGACCAGTTAGAATATCTTTCAATATCCTACTATTAGGACAGGATAAGGCGATATTAGGAATGCCTTAGTTATAAAAGTACAATCCAAAGATTAATTGGGTTATAGGTTAGGTCAATATTAGGGATACTTAATAATATAAGATACAACAGTAAACTAAGTTAGTATAGTACTAAGTTAGAGTGACGTACAAAGAGACTAAGTAAGGCTTAAGTTATATACTAAAGAGATACTATAAGTATGGTAAAAAGTTATAGTCACTAAAAAGTGAAAAGCTATTAAAGCATACAGCATAGGACTATAAAATAGAATTAGAAGAAGGAATAAGTTTAAGGTTCTTTCTAATCTATAAGCTTACTAAAATAGAGTTAGTAGCGCTTAAGGAGTTTATCCAGGAGAACTTACACAAGGGATATATTAGACCGTTATAGTTATTAGCAGGATATCTAGTACTATTCATCCTAAAGAAAAACAGAAAACTTAGGATGTGTATAGACTATAAACAGTTAAACAGTATTACTAGAAAGGATAGGTAACGCAAAAATCTTTATAAAGATAGATCTGAGGTAGGCGTACCACCAGATTAGGATTAAGAAAGGCGACAAATAGAAGGCAGCCTTTAGGTTAAAGGAAGGACTATATAAACCATTAGTTATGCAATTTAGGCTTATAAATACACCAGTAACGTTCCAGAAGTGAATTAATAGTGTATTAGAAGAATACCTTAATAAGTTTATTATAGCATACCTTAACAATATCATCATTTACTTAATAAGTAAGGAAGAACATGGAGAATACATAGAGTGGGTCTTAAAGAGACTATAGAAAGAATAGATACTAGTAGCAATTAAGAAATGCGAGTTCTTTATAAGGAAAACCAATTTTATAGGATTTATTATTAAACTAGAAAAGATTAGTATGGACCTAAAGAAAGTTAAAGCCATAGTAAATTAGCAAGAACTAGAAAACGTTATATAGTTAAGATCGTTCTTAGGGTTTTGCAACTACTATAGGAGGTTTATAGCACAGTGGTTAAAGAGTATTAAGCCATTTACAAGGTTAACAAAGAAGGAGAAACTGTGGGTTTAGGGTAGTAAATAGAGGGAGCTATTCTAGGAACTTAAAGAGTTATTTACCTAAGAGCCAGTCTTTAAGATCTATTAACTAAAGTTAGATACGGTTGTTAAGACAGATGCATTAGACTTCGCACTAGAAGTATATTTGCTATAGAAGCACTAGGACATATAGCATCCAATAATATACTACAGTTAAAAGATAACACTACTAGAGTTAAACTATAACATTTACAATAAGGAGTTGCTAGGCATAGTTACAGCACTTAAGGAATGGAGAGCATTCTTATAAGGCATAGAGAAACCGTTTATAGTTAAGATAAACTATAAGAACCTTACAGGATTCCTAATAACAAAGAAACTTAACCAAAGATAGGTTAGATAGGTGGAAATACTTATAGAATACCATTTTAAGATTTAGTATACCAAGGGTATAGATAACGCACGAGCAGATGCTCTAAGCAGAAAAGCTAAACTACAAAATAATAAAAAGCCATTAGGAGCTTTATTGCGAAGAGATTAAGATAGATTAATTAGGTATAATTACCCAAAAATTACAGTAACTAAGGAAAGTTAGATCCATAAATTACCTAAAAGTAATTAGATATAGAAGATCTAAAAAGCATAAATAGAGGATCCAGACTTAGAGTAATATAAAAATAGAGAAGCAACGTATATACCTAAGTCTATTATAGAGGAGTTTGTTAAGGAATTCCATAAGGGAATAATATAAGGACATAGCGGAGCTATAGGCTTAGTGTTAAGACTTTAAGAGGAGTACGTTATTTAAGGAATCTAGGGACTAGCAAGATAAGTTATAAAAAAATATCTAGATTGCTAAAGGAACAAACCAACGAGGTATAAGCTGTATAGAGGGCTATAACCTATTAAAATACTAAAAAGACCATAGGAGGTTATATTATAGGACTTTATTATTAAGTTACTAAAGTTAAGAGATCCTATTATAGGATAAGATTATAACGCGATTTTAGTAATAGTAGACAAGCTAATAAAGTAGAGATACTTTATAGCATACACTAAAGAGATATTAGTAGAAGACGTTACTAGAATCTATATAAAGGAAGTATTTATAAGACACAGAGCACTAGATAAAATTATATTAGACAAAGATCTAAGATTTATAACAGCATTTTAGGATATGTTTTTGGTAAAATAGGGAGTTTACGCAGTAACCTCTACAGCGTATTATCCGCAGACAGACGGATAAACAGAAAGACTAAACTAGATACTAAAATAGTATCTAAGATATTATATTAATCACGCACAGAATAATTGGGTATTGTTATTACCAGTTATATAGTTTACATATAATATAATACCATAAGAAGGAATAGGGATATTACTATTTAAGGCAAATTACGGGTATAAGCTAAGAACGTTATTGTTACCACATTAAGCAAAGAAAACGAGTAGCACAGCTAAATAAAGAATGGAGACGTTAATAAATCTTTATGCAGACCTTACGGAAACAGCCAAGCTAGTATAGTAAAGGATAAAAAGGTACTACGACGCTAAGAGATCTAAGGGACCAGATCTTAAGAAGGGAGATAAAGTGTGGCTACTACACAAAAATTTTAAGAGTTAACGATTAAGCAAGAAGTTAGACTACGTTAGACTAGGACCTTTTAAAGTTAAGTAAAGAATTTTATTAGTTATATATAAGTTAAACCTACTAGCCAAAATAAAGATCTACCCTATATAATATATTGCGATGCTAGAACCAGTATACGGAGATGTTAAGCTACTAGTTTATAAGGCAGATATATATAGAGGACAAGAAGAAGACAAATAGCAAGTTTTAAGGATTATTAGTTATGAGGACGTAGATAACGAAACGTAATATAAAGTAAAGTAGATAGGCTATAGTAAGACTACCTAGGAACCACTAAGCAACCTAGAAAACGCTATAGGAAAGGTATAGAAGTATTAGAAGAAAATAGATTAGGTAATATTAATAAGGAAAAATCGCTAAAAAACAAGTTACCTAAGGGGGACCCAAGAGGAGCAATTGCTAAGCTACTTAAAGTTATTTCCCTTATAGGAGGAAAGCTAGTCCTTTTATTACCTAGCTTAGATAGACCCTATTAAACTAGCTTTCACTTCTTAGAATAAACCTTCTTATATATATGTTTAAGACATTAAAGATGAGTATAAGCTAGACGTTAAGCTTTAAGGACACATACGGACTCTTCTAAGATATATTAAACCTTAAGCAGCGCAGAGGCCAGTTTACTGTTAAGTTTCTTAGCGGTAGATTAAATATAAGACCCTATAATAAGTTACTTAGGGAACCCAAAGACTGTTAAGAGTTATAGGACACGCATACTTAGCGTTAGAGATAGAGCGGACGTCGCAGGACAATTAAATGTTTGCTTTAGTGCACTCCAAACAAGAGGATAGTTGTTAAGATAAAGGGCTTACTAACGCAATGTAAACTAACCCCTCTTTTACATAGCGAGAATATGGAGACGGCATTATCTCACCTAGAGATAAGATTATAGCAATAGTGTAAAACCGGCGAGCTGTAGAAGAAGAAGAAGAAGCTTTAGGTATAATAAGTAAGGATATTAACTAGACTAATTAAACGGACATTATACCTCTAGTAGACGACTTAGAGATGTTAGGAATCTTTAAGGATAAAGATAAAAAGGAGGGAGATAGTATTACGGACAGCTTAAGTACAATATTACAACTACTTAGAGAAGAGTTAGAGGAAGCTAGTTGGTTAATATAGGCACGGTCTAAAATGGATCCGGTGGAACTATATAACAAGGAATAGTAGCTAAGGTTATATAATATAATCTATATAATCTGTGTGATCTGTATAATCTATAATAGAGTAGACAGAGCACACATACCTTATAGAGCAAAGGGATTTCTTAGGCGTATAATTATATATTTAAAGGACCATAGTCCCTACCTAGATAGTTCTCTCTTCGTAGTGAATTTTAGAATACAATTTGTTACGGCGCTGGTGGAAAACGGTAGATTATGGTAGACGTTATGGTAGACGCCGAGTCACGTAAGTCTACGTGACTAGAGGACCGCATAAAACTTTACACAGCGCTGCTATTCTTCTCCCTTCCTTTTTCTAGCTTTGGATTCTCGTTTATAGACTACCAATTATATAGGCTTGCGCGTCCCTTATGCCGTGCTTATGCCTTGATTAACTAAGTCACTAATATTATCTAAAGCTTAACTACTCTTTCTTCCTAAGAAGGAACTTAAATATATCTATAAAGGATATAGAACAGGACCCCAAGGACATTACTAAGACTATAAGGATAGGACAGACCCCTAAGAACTAAAAGAATATAAACAGAACGCGAAACCTAAGAATAGGACACGCATAGACTAGAACCCCTAGAAAATAAACAAATACTAAAAATTACCTAATACCCCTACTACTATACCAAGAAATACAGCAGCCGGTAAAGCTGCTGTAGGACCCATAAATACCTCTAATAGTGAAACAGTCGCCGTCTTAACCCCCTAGGAAGAGCTTGTAGCAGCTAATACCAAAATTAAACGGCTTTAAGAGCTGCTTAAAACTAGAGACACCCCTATACCTAATAAGGAGTTATTAGACACCTAGAGACTTGCTATAGTCCTTAAAACCCTAGCCTAATATATAGCATTAGCATTATTGCGGTCCGCGAAGGTTGCGGACCCCCTATTGCTTATAGACGGAACTAACCCTATATTTAATAATTAGAAGCTTCAACTGTAAGATAAGCTTAAAGTTAATATGGACTACTTCCCTACTACCTAAGCTAAAATGGCCTACGTCTTTAGCCATACTGGCGGGGACGTATAGACGCATCTACATCCGTAATACGCCTAGGACTTGGCAAACCCCTTCCTCTCTAAAGAAGAGATAGTTAACTACCTATCTTCCATTTACAAGGACCCCTTTAAGATATAAAACGCCCGCCTTAATTACAAAGCTCTTAATATAAAGACAATGGAGACCTTTTTAGCCTTTTAAACCCGCTTTCTGCACTTAGCCGGCCAAGCCCAAATTCCCTATAAAGACCTAATATTAGACCTCTTTAACAAGCTTACCCTAGACCTATAGCGCGCCGTACTACCAGTTTTTACTACTATATAGACGCTAAAGGTACTTATGGACCACTGCCTAGCTATTAACTAAGGCCTTTATTGAATTAAGGCACGATCTAAGCGGTATAAAGCTAGAAACTCTCCAAACTAAACTATAAGCACTTTATAAACGGCCTATAACACCCTAGCACAATCTGCAACTCCTATAGCACCAACCGTACAGCCTACCATTAATTTAGCAGCTAGCCGTGCAGCTAGTCCTACTATGGGTCTGGCGTATACTTGGCCCATATATAATAACCCCTATAAACAGGCCCTTAGTAATTAAGGAGCTTGCTTCTTATATGGCCAGAAAGACCACTTTATAAAGATTTACCAGACAAAGGTAAAAACAGGCAAGGTTCTGTTAATTTAGGAGAACAGTATAAAGTTAGAAAAAGAGGAACCCTAAAGGAAGACTCCTCTTTAGGGTTAAAAGGGATTAATATATTATATGTTAATCTAGGTCGGCTAGTTAGTAGAAAAAGCTGTACTATCCCTTATACCTTATTCTATAATGGATATTAAGTTTTAACCTCTACTTTAGCTAACTCTAGAGTAAATGCCTTTGCCTTAATAGATACCCAGTATACCGTAAAGCTAGCTAACTTTTTAAATGTACCCCTTAAAGAACTGCCTAAACTAATTCCTATTCGCGGGTATAACGGACGAATAGGGCTACCCATTATAACTATCTTGCGGATTTACCTCCGTATTAACGGATAAAGGTAGTATAACGTCCCCTTTCTTATTACGGACCTTGGGAGCCATGATATAATTATAGGGAGAAAATGGCTAGCCTATTTAGGCTTATAGCTCGACGTACGGAATAGACGGCTTATTTGGCCTAAAACCCTATCCCTAACCCCTTCCTTTATAAAAGAAATCAGCATTATAATAGAAAACCTTATATGGCCCTAGATTAATACTATTTACTAAGCTAATACTATGCGTAGAGACTAGGCCTTTAAGAAGGATATACGTCTTAATCCTTAACGGATCCGTATACTACGCCGCCCCTAGACTGTATATATTACGCCATCCATACCAAAGACCTAGGAAGTTAATAGTGACCTAGCTAAGCCCCCTATGGAGAACCTAGGCCCTATACAGCCCCAAAGGAAAACTAGGGATATTAGACGCCATACTAAGCTAATAGACAGGAAGGATAACTTACGGAAAATAGAATATAAGCTAAGGAAGACTATATACCCTATACCGCAAGATACGGCCTAATAAGTGTCTATAAAGAAACCTATGGACCTCCTACCAGTCAATATCTGCTATATTAGCGCTGTAGGATTCTACCAGAACTTAGTTTAGCCTAATACTATTACCTTTACAACTAGCCTATATAAAATTAATTAAATGCTTAAGGAAAAGAAAATTGAGCTTAGTAGACAGAAAAGCAAGCTTATAGATAAGGAACTAGTAGAACAAAAACTGCCTAATTAACACTGGAAATTCAAGGACGTATTCTCTAAGGCAGCGTTAGATATACTTCCGCCTTACTAACCGTATAACCACAAGATTAAGATTAATTAAGGCAAGGAAAGCACCCTTAGCTTTAGCCCTCTCTACCCACAGTCTATCACCAAATTATAGGCTATAAAGTAGTACCTTATCGACAACCTTAATAAGGGCTTTATTAAGCCTAGCCAAGCCCCTTTTAACTCGCCTATTCTCTTTACCAAAAAACTAAATAGAGGACTGCGCTTCTGCATTAACTACTATAAGCTAAATAATATAACCCGTAAGGACCGCTATCTACTACCCTTACTTAATAAGACTTTTGCCCAAATAAGTAGAGCTAGGGTCTTTACAAAGCTTAATATCCACTAGGCCTTCTACTAAATTAGAATAGACCCTAGGTCTAAGGAGCTTACTATATTTTAAACCTATTACGGAACGTATAAATGCAAGGTACTACCTTTTAGACTAACTAACAGACCAGCTACGTACTAGCGGTATATAAACAATATACTCTTTAACTACCTTAACAACTTCTATACGGCCTACCTAGATAATATTATAATTTACTCTAAGAACAAGCTAAAACACAAGGAGTATGTCTATAAAGTCCTATAACGGCTCCGCAAGGCTGGTCTCTAGGCCAATATTAAGAAGTTAGAATTTAGTATTAAGCGTACAAAGTACCTAGGTTTTATTATTAGTATAGATAGAATTAAGGCCAACCTAAAAAAAACGGCCGTAATTAACCAGTAGACACCCCCACGGACCATAAAGGGGGTATAATTATTTTTAGGTTTCTGTAACTTCTACTAACACTTTATTAAGAACTATAGCAGGATCGCCTAGCCTCTTAACCGCCTTACTAGGAAAGACCAGCCATTCCACTTTAACGCCATATATATGCAGGCCTTTAATAAGCTTAAAAAGCAGCTAGTATTAGCTCCCCTACTTACCTACTTTAACCCAGAATGGCCCTTAATGCTAGAAACTAATGCCTTAAACAGTATAATAGCCAGTATTTTTTCCCAGAAGTAACTGGATGGAGAATAGCACCCTATTACATACTATTTAAAGACTATAATAGATGCCGAGCTAAACTACTATATCTATAACAAAGAAATACTGGCTATTATCTCTAGCTTTTAGCACTAGCGTATACAGCTAGGGGGGACCCCTAAGCCTATTAAGGTAGTTTCGGATTATAAGGCCCTAGAATACTTTATAACAACTAAAGCCCTTATAGCCCGCCAGGCACGCTGGGTGGATATCCTATCTTAGTTTAACTTCTTAATTATATATAGACTAGGCGCTACGAACCGTGCGGATACTCTTATAAGGCGTAAATAGGACCTAGGTAACTAGGTGGCTATAAAAATCTTATTATAGACCTAGGTACTACTATAACCAGAGCACCTTAACCCCTAGATACAAGCAGAACTAAATATAGACCCTTTAGACGCTAAGATATGCCCCATTAACTCCACGGAGCTTAACCTTATTAATAAACTACTGCAGGCAAACCGTACAGCCCCTTCTCTACAGAAGTGCCGCGAAAAGGTAAAGGATGCTACTAGCCTATAGTCCCTTAAAAACGGACTGCTTAAGCACTAAGAATAGCTGGTAGTGGCAGAGAAATAGAATTTATGGACTTAGCTTATTACCAAAGTATATACTTAGGTCTCTACGGCCCACCCTAGAAAAAATAAGACCCGCAGAATTATTAGCAACCGCTACTACTAGCCCAGAATAGTTACGGATATTAACCACTATATACAGAACTACGACGACTGCCGTAGGTTTATAATTCCACGAGATAAGACCCTAGGGCTATTAAAGCCACTCCCAATACCAGAACGCCCCTAGCAGTATATCTCTATAGACTTCTATAAGTTACCTACAGACTGTAACAGATATAATATAGTTATAATCCTAGTTAACCGCTTTAGCAAGCGCCCGTTCTTAATCCCCTATTATAAGAATATTGATGCTAAAGAGGTGGCCTAACTGTATATCCACTATATCTACTAAATTTACGGACTACCAGATACTATCGTATCCGACTATAGGCCGTAGTTTATATCGGCCTTTTAGAACAAGTTTACCCGGATCCTAGGTATTAGGCTAAAGCTCTTTACGGCATACCACCCCTAGATAGACGGTTAGACGGAGATTATAAATTAGTACTTAGACCAGAGACTCCGGCCCTTTATTAACTACTTTTAGGACAACTAGAGCGGACTACTACCTATAATAAACTATACCCAGGCAAACCTACCCTATAACTCTATAGGGTTTGCACCTATTTAGCTAGAAATAGGATACTTACCCTATATAAGCTTTAACTGGAAGAGACCAGAAGGACCATAGACCGTACGCGAAAAACTATCTTATAAGGAAGCATAGCAGTATGCTAGACGCTTAGAAGAAGTATAAATAGTAGCTTATAAGAACCTAGAGAAGGCCTAGAAATTAATAGAACAGCAGGTAAATAAGCACAGGCATAAGCCTAACTTTACCGTAGGCAATAAGGTCTGGGTTATAATAAAAAACTAAAAGATAGAACGGCCTAGCTATAAGCTAGACTATAAAATAGCAGGACCGTATAAGATCCTTAATAAAGAAGGCAACTTATATAAGGTTAAACTCCTAGACTCAATTAAAGTCCACCCTGTTTTCTTACTAGATAAGCTATGGAAAGCTATAAATAACCCACTATCTGGACAAAAGAATAAGCCTCCACTACTAATTTAAGTTAATAGCGACAACAAATAGGAAGTTAATAAAATACTAGCCTATAAACTAGTATAAGGAACGCTAAAATACTATATCTAATAGAAAGGTTATGATCTAGACCCAACCTAGTACCCCGCCTAGAACTTTATAGGTTGCCCCTAGAAGCTTAAAGAATTCTATAACTAATACCCTAATAAGCTAGGACCCCCGAAGTATCTAGACAAGTAGATGGAGTGCTAGTATAGCGAAGATAATAAGCTACCTGTTAAGCATACAGATAAGAACACCCCACGGACATAATACGGACATATAAAGCCTAAGGGCAGGCTTTTTCGGAGGGGGGGGTAATATTACGGCGCTAGTGGAAAACGGTGGATTATGGTAGACGTTATGGTAGACGCCGAGTCACGTGAGTCTACGTGACTAGAGGACCGCATAAAACTTTGCACGGCGCTGTTATTCTTCTCCCTTCCTTTCTCTAGCTTTGGATCCTCGTTTATAGACTACCAATTGTACAGGCTTGCGCGTCCCTCATGCCGTGCTCGTGCCTCGATTGACTGAGTCGCTAACACAATTGGAGTTAATCTGTTAGGCAACTACTCCACTAGTTATTATTATGTTGTTGACACTGTTCTTACCTATATACCCAGCCCAATAATAGGACCCACTGTAGTTCCTACTATAAGGTTCCGTTACACTTCGCGCCCTTACAAATATTGCCTATATTTTAGTAAGCTTTAATAAAGAAGACGCTTAGTATTATACTTATTTAGGCCTATCTGCTGACTGCCTATAATAATAAGGTTCTATACCAATTGTATATAGAAACGGCGGTGGGTTTGGAAGGACTTTCTAGATATCTAGAAGATCTTCTTACTAATAATATAGGTGTTAATTATTACGGCTAGTGATCCCGTGGAAGCGATCTAATAGATCAAGCAGCAATAAGGGGCTATATTATGAATAAACTAAGATAAGGAGCTAGCAAAGGGTATAGCAGGCGACCACGTACGTCGTCGGCGTTAGAACAACCTTGATCCGTCTTGCTTATATTTTAGTGTGATGACGTTGTGCAGTCAGCCGAACCGTTATATTACCCCCCTCTAAGTCAGGAAGATCGTCCTTAATCTTTATAATTAGGCCCTTTTTATCCTTCTCTTCTTTCCGTCCTTTTCCGCCTTATTATCCTCCTCTAAGGGCTCTAAATCTTTACCCCTAATATACGCCTCTAGCCATTGTGGCAGCCGTACAGGTGGGTTAGCGTTATGGGGTCTCTTGTTGTGGAACGCCTTAAGCTTATAGGGAGCGCCGATAAAGCTATCTGCGTTATACCAGGTGTTGTCTAGGTTATAGCCTACCTAGCTAACCTTATATTGTAACCTTCCGCGGTAGACCCTACTAGTAAGAACCTTATTAACTTCGTACTCCGGCTCGCCGTTAATTAGGACTGGCTCCTCTAGCTCTCTATTCTGGCCTGGTAGGGGGTTATCTGGATCCTTCCGTAGTCGGTTAACGTGGAAGACGTTTAACATCTTTATATACGGAGGTAGGTTGACGACGTACAAGTATCCTTCTATACCCAAAATCCTATAGGGCCCTGCAAGTTGCCTATCTAATTTAACGCTTGGTTGGTTGGTAGCCTATCCCTTCCTAGTAATATACACCTGATTGCCTACCACAAAATCTGGTTCGCAATAATGCTTATTAGCTTATTTTACCTGTCGCTCTTAGGTCCTAGCTAGATTAGCCTTTACCCATTTAACTACTTTCTAGTTCCTATGTGCAAAAGCTTAAGCTTTCTGTCGTGTTAGTCTTTTATAGGGTGTTAGGGTTGCTTATATACGTTCCTCCTAGTTAAAGTGGAGCCTTAGCTTAAATCCTAGTTCTAATTTATACGGTGCAAAGCCTGTAGATTTGTGCGGTAAGATTGCCTATGTAAAGTCTATATAGGGGAGGAGCTCTGACCAATTGTCCTAGTAATGGTTAATAAAGGGCCTTAAGCGTTGGTCTATGTACTGGTTTAGCACCTCTATATTACCATTAGTTTACAGGTAACTAGCTATAGAGAGCTTTTACCTAATACTGGTTAGCTTATATAGCTCATCTATAAAGGCTAAGATGAATTGGGGTTCTTAGTCTAATGTCACTGTCTCTAGAAGGCCGTATATGCGCTAGATGTGTTGGTAGTACAAGTTTGCTGTGTTAGCCACAGTAGCTGTCTTATAGCAGGGTAGCGAGAAGGCTCTTTTACCTAGCCGATTAATAACTATAAAGACGTTGTTAAAGCCCTTCCTGTCTATTGGGAAGGACTTAAAATCGAAAGAGATGTGCTGCTAGCAGCGTTTACTAATTGGTAAGGGATGCAGTAAGCTAGGGGTCTTATTATGAGGTATATAGGTTCTCCTACACGTCCTACAGTTGCTTATGTAGGTATTGTAGTCTAAGGGTAATTCTAGCCAATAGTATTAGTCTACTACCAATTTCCTTATCTTACTCTTGCCTGGGTAAGCAGTCACTTAACGGGAGTATACCTCTGCAATAAGGTAGGTACGGAGGCAGTTAATATTAGGGACTATTAGCTTGCCAAAGCAGGTAAGCAATCTATCTTAGAGCTTCCAACCCTTCTATTCTTGCCTAGCCAGCTAATGTAGTCCTGCTAGCAATTTACTAGTTCGGTTAGCCTGGAGAATCTAATTAATCAGCTTATACGGTTCCCGTTTATAATTTGCTGCAGCTAAAAGGTCCTTTAAGGTTGCATCCAATGTGGTAATTATAAGGGCGGGGTTAACTAAGTATATAGTACGTATAGCTACGTCCTTTTTCTTCTGTGTCTTTAGGTCCTCCTATTTACATAATAGGGTATCGGCCACTATATTTGCCGTGCCTGGCCTGTATATAATCCGCATATGGAAATTAGCAAGTAGGTCTGCCCAGCGGGCTTATTATGGATTTAGTAGTCTCTTAGTTATAAAGTACTTAAGGGCTTAATAGTCTATAACTGCCGTAAAGGGGGTATGCTGAAGGCTAATAAGGTAACCTCGCCATTCTTATAGACCTCTTATTACCGCTAGTATCTCTTTATTATGGATCTTGTATCGCATCTCCTTAGGGCTTATTGTCTTTGAGAAAAAGGCCACTGGCTTCCAGGTCCCATTATCTTGGAGCTGGTTAAGCACCCTAGCTACTACTCTATCACTTGCGTCAGTTTCCATACAAGTGTCTTAGAACGGCGAGTAGTGCTTTACTACGCTGCCTAATAGTATAAGGGCCTTAGCTTGCTTAAAGGCCTTAAGCTTTTCTTCCCCTAGTGGGTGCTATGCTTCCTTTTGCGTAAGCTTAGTAAGTGGTTGTACAATACGGCCATAGTTTTTTAAGAGGGCTTGGTAGAAGTTATAAAACCCTAAAAAGGACCGTACCCCTTTAACAAAAGTAGGGGGCTGCCAATCCCTTACCATGGATAGCTTGTCAGGATCTATAGAGATTCTATTAATCCTAATAATAAAGCCTAGGAACTTTGTCCTAGTAATATTAAACTCACTCTTTCTAATATCCGCTTGTAGGCCTGCGTTTTAAAGCCTCTATAGGACCTTCTTAACATGGATCTCGTGCTCTAATGGGTTATCCAAGTAGATTAGGATGTCGTCTATATAGGCTATACAGAAGTTGTCCAAGTAGTTAAAGAGAATGCCGTTAATAAATCTCTAGAAGGATATGGGGCCGTTGCATAGTCCAAAGGGTAGAACGCGGTACTTATATAATCCGTACCTTATATAGAAGGTAGTTAGGTCCTCTACCTCTTCCTTTAGCTATATACGGTAGAAAGCCTATCAAACATCTAGCTTGGTAAAGATTTTAGCCCTTAATAGCCTCGTTAACGTCTCCTCAATTAGTAGTAGCGGGTAACAGTCCTTCTTGGTAATCGCATTGAGTTTTTAAAAGTTAATATAGAATTGCCACCCCCTTTTAGGCTTCTTGGCAAATAGAACTGGGGTTATAAAGGGTGCGTCACTCAGCACTATAAATCCCTTATATAGGTGTTCCCGTAGGTAGACCTTAACTAGCTCCAGCTGTTCTAATAACATATTATATAGCGGGCTAGGGGCTAGATCGCTGCTGCTGCCTTTAAGAACGATATCATGGTCCACCCCTTTGCGATACGGTGGTAGCGTATCAGAGGTAGCTTTTAAGAAACCGTCAGCGTATCCTTAATAGGGCTATAGTAGCTTCTTATAGACAAGCCGACGAAGTTCTTCCTTATTATTAGGTAGGGCGTCCTGCCCCTTTCTATCCTCTATCAGCCGTTCTATCTTGTAGAGGCTAGTAGATCCGATTACTACGCCCTTACGCTTTATTCCGTATAAGAAGCTCCTAGCCTCAAGTAGCGTAATATCCGCTACTGCAATATCCGCTGCTCTAATATCCGCAATAGGCGAAGGCTGCTTTACTCTTAGCTTTAATGGTAAAGCTAGTCTTAGGTAAAGCTAATCCTTTATCTTCCTAATTATATCTTAGGTATTGATCTTCTAGGTATACTTATAGTTATACGGGACCCGTTTAGTTTGCTCCAATTTACTTTTAGTAGGGCGCCTCTCTCCTAAGGTTCTCTGGTTATAGCCATACGCTTAAGAATATATTAAGGGGTAGGTATAGGCTCTTAATCTAGTAGTGCGTCTCTTTAATCTGCATCCTTCTGGTAATCCTTGTTGATTAGCAGGGGTAAGAGCTCTTTTCTTAGTACAATTACGTCCTGCCTACTATGGTAGTTTCTCTCAGTTGGCCATACTAAGGTGCGGTGCTTATAGTTAATTAGGGCCCCAGTCTTCTTAAGCCACTTACGGCTGATAAAAAGGTTATAGCGTCTGGTATTACAGAATAGGAACTATATAGGGACTCGCCAGCCAGCTATAACTAGGTTAGCCCTAAAGAGCTATTTAATCGTGTCTATCTGCTAGTTATTATACCCAGATACAACAACTCCTCGTCCCTTAATCTTATAGAACTTTAGTTGTAGTTATTACTTAATAATTGGCCGCAGCTTATAGTGTATAAAGGCCTCGCCACCTGCACCTAAATTAAGTAGGCTTATTATATTAAAAGCTACACCTCCTAACGCGATTCTGTATTATATTGTAAGGGCCGTGCCTCCTAGGATCTCCTTAAGCCATATAAGGGCTGTATGGATTGCTCCAATTTACTCTAGGCAAGAGACTTTGCCTAGAGCTATTCGTTTTCTAACTCCGCTAAGTTAGTAGCTATCTCGTACTCCTTGCTTTAATCAATTGCCTTAGCTTCTGTCTTCTTTGGCGTAGGGCAGTCCCCAGAATAGTATCCTTGCTTGCCATAGTTAAAGCAGGTAGCTGTTGTCTTCGCAGCTGGTACTAGGGTTAAGAACCGTCTAGGTAGGAGACTCTTAGTTTCTTTAGCGTCCTTACTAGGAGCTCTCTTAGCTCGGACTACTTAATAGTCATTCCATTCCTTGCCTAACTGCTTTAGCCCTTAGGCGTACTGTTGAGCAGTCTTACAATAGGCGTTAAAGCTGTAGCCTTTATCGGCTACCTTAACTTCTATTTGGACGCGTAGGCTGTTATAAAGCTTATTATAAAGCTCATTTTTCCACTAATTTTATGGCATCCTAGAGACATTTGCTAGTTATATAAAGTCAAATTAGAAATTATTAAAGTCACCTAGGTATAGCATCTTTAGGCTCTTAAGTTCCTGCTAAGCTTTAATCCAACAATCTAGGTCCTTAAAGACATTCTCTGAGAACTTAAGTACCTCCTTATTAGTAGGGTTGTGTTCCATATCGCGCTCTACCTCTAAGTAGGGTAAGAGGTGGTTATAAGCTTTGCCACCTACGCGTGTCTTAATATATGCCACCTTTGCATCTTCTTCCTGATCTAGGTCGTCTCAGTAGAACTAGTCTATATTAGATTAAAGCTTGTTTTATACATAGCCACTCTAAGCGCAATAGGTAGGTTCTTTCCTATTTATAAGCGTAGGTGGGTCTGGAAACTTTGCTATACATCCTAAGCCCGTACTACTGCTTATTTAAGAGAGTGGTGTCCCTTCTCATATTATCTATAATGGTGTGCTTTCTCGCTCGCTGTCTTCCTGATCTGGGGCTTGTATAGTAACCTTACAGCCTATCCTTAATATCTTCCAATTGGCCTTGCGGAGCTCGTCTATCCTATTATCTAGGTGCTCCTTAAGCTCCGCTATCTTCGCCTAGGCCTCCTCTTTCGCATTAAGAGCTTTATGCGTGTGGTTATTAGTAAGACGCCATAGTATAGCAATCTGCTATTCCATCGCCTTCCTTTATATTCCCTGGAGTCTTAGCTCCTCTATAAGTTCGGTTACAGGTATCTTGGATAGACTTTAGGTAGTTGCGGCCGTGTACTCTCTCTTGGTCTCCATCTTAAAGTATATAGGGTCTTCAGTGTCTAATAATTATGTTATAAAACGGTCCTATTTGCTCTTTATATCGTTCAAAAGCTCTGTCTCGCCATAGTACAGTTGGAGCTCTGGTGGCTTAAGTATCGAATCTATAGGTTCCTCGCGGTCTACTAGGGTTAGGTCAGTGGCTATCTCTAGCGCGCTCGGTCTTAATGCGCTCTTTTTTGCTATAGTGTCTCCTTTTGTCTAAATTTATAATTGGGATAATCCTTCTAATCTAATTGCCGCAGTCTCTTCTTTTAGCTGCTTAATCGCTGTTATAGTTGCCTGCACCATTGCAGGGCTTTTGGAAGGTGGGTTGGTTAGTAGTTGTGGTAGTAGACCAGCTCTCTGTCCGGCTACGCGTTTAACCGTTAAACCTAGTATTATGTCGCCTCTACAGGTTAGATAAGGTTGATCTTAGTTTAATATTACGGCTAGCGATCCTATAGAAGCGATCCGATAGATTAAGCAGCAATAAGGGGCTATATTATAAATAAACTAAGATAAGGAGCTAGTAAAGGGTACAGCAGGCGACTATATACATCGTTAGCGTTGGAACAACCTTAATCCGTCTTGCTTATATTTTAGTGTGACGACGTCGTGCAGTCAGCCGAACCGTCATATTAATTATAGCCGTATTAAGCGCTTAGAAGAATAAAGGTAGCTAAATACAGATAGTAGTAATCTAGGTAGTATAGTAGCTTTAAAGCTAATTATAAATATTAACGCCACCTATTTAGTTATTATAGTTAATAGAGAGCTTAGGAAGTATTAATTTCTTAATTAGATTATTGCTCCAAATATTAGCCACTAGCTTTTTAAGGAAGGAATTATATACCTATAGCCGACACCGATTGACTTTATTAATATCCTTATTACTGTATAAGTAAATTATTGTTAAAAACCGTACTAAATTCTTATCCTGCTATACAATTAAAAGCACCAAATTAACTGCCCTAATAACTACTTTTATAAGGAAGTTAAACGGTAGCCTTTCTTTTCTTTTATTAGCCCTTTTATGCACCTCTAGATAGTCCTTTAAGTTTAATTAAGCTATACCAGCTGTAGTAATTCTAAGTTATTAAAGTACCTAAAGCAACGGAATATTCGTAAAGTAGTTATCTAAAAATAAGCAAAATTAATAAGCCTAAAGAGGGAGCTGTTAGGTAAGATAAAGAACGTATTTAAAGGTCTTTAAAAGGACAATATCTTAATATCGATATATATTCGTTTCACGTATTACGTGCACAGCACGTGATCTACGCGAGACGCGTATATATATTATCAAGACGCGTAGATAGAACGACAAGAATCCAACTACACACCGCACTACACGTATATTACGTCTATTGCACTATGTTAAAGCATACCAACACTTAATAATCTATTTAGGAAGGAAGCCTAAAAAAGTAGTTAGGTAAGGTAAATATAAAGCTATAGCAATACCTATATTAATAAAGGCTTAATATCTTAAAGCCCTTAGGTACTAGTTTACTAGGTAATTTAATTATAGCCATAGATCGTCTAGTAAACCTTACTATTATTTTATTAAAGCTAACTATAGATATAGGTATAATATACTTTCTAAACGCCTTGCCTAAAGGAGTTGTTAACAGCTTAATTTTCTTAAAGACTTAACGTTTAACGCCCTCTGGTAGAAGTAGTAAGATATAAAAAAAGCGCTTAAGTTGCTCCTATCTTTTTTAGCCTATAAATAAGCTAATTAAGTGCTTAGGATATTTAGGATCTATAGCCCAAAAATCTTATACCTAAGGGCTTTTAAAGACGCCTATATAAATAATAAGCCCTACCTAAATTATTAATTCGCCAGCAAAGGTCTCCTTCTACGCTTATAATTATTTACCTACATATTGTCCTAATTGGTAATATCCGCCAGCATTTTAAGAGGCTATATATAGGTTTATATTAATCGCGAGCTTCTTAAATACACTAATACTAAAGAATAGTAGAAATACTTAAATTGGTAAGTCCTATCCAGATCTATACCTATTAGACACTATACTAATTTAATCTGCTAGTATATAGTAAGTAAAGCGCTTACTATCCTTATCTTAATTAGAAAAGTTATTAAATTTAACGTCCGTATTAACCCTACTAATAGGTTTACTAGCACGCCAAGTGGTAAATATTAGCTTATTTAGAAGGTTAATAACTTTAAAATCTAATTTAGGAATAGCGGCTATAGGCTCCTATAAAGTAGGAACAGTAGGAAGGCCTATTCTTATAACTTCTTTAGCTAATAGCTCTGGTAGTTTAGTCTTATTTACCTTATCTGCCTTATCTTTAGCAGTCTCGCCATAGGCCTTAAAAATGGCTCCTAATTCGTCCTTAATATTCTCTATCTAGCTACTTAGCTAAGCCTCCTTAATATCCTTAATTAGTACTACTACCTACTACGTAGCTACTGCCGATAAGCTATTATGTATATACTGTATTGCTTAAAAGGATTGTAAATAGGACTCCTAGGCTTGGGGTACTTTTAGAGGCTTTAAAGGCTTTAGAGCTAAAGACACATAACGTTTTTTAGGCGGTATAAGGACAATATTTTACTAACAATTTAATAATTAAATAGACGGTGACACAATATTAAAGCTTTTTAATTAACTATACCAAATATTATAGGCTTCCTAGCTATATCGCTGCTGTTCACCGCAATATCCAAGCGTTAATGAGGCGCTAGCACCCTTGCTGCATACTAACTCAAGGCTCTAACACTAAGCTCTATACGGTATGGAGCCTCTAGATTGGCTTATGAGGCATACATATACGAAAAGTCCTTAAATTCTTGCCACACTAAGGGATAGTTTAACTAGCTCATTCCTAAACAGGACTAACGTATTAGCCACCCAGTCGAGCCACCCCAAAACACACCAAAATCCACCAACTTTAGTCTTTTATAACTCCACCCCTATTAAAGATATTTAAATAAAAATTTAAATATAGCTGCTTATATATAGAAGCATTCTATTTATAATATTTTTAAAAAAGTATTATATTATTAATTCTATTTATTGCCTAGTTTAGTCCCTTTTAGGTCTATCTAGGCTTTTATTAAGTATTTATTAGCTTAAATATATAATACTTTTTTAAAAATATTATAAATAGAATACTTCAGTATATAAGCAGCCATATTAAAATTTTTATTTAAATATCTTTAATAGGGGTGGAGTTATAAAAGACTAAAGTTGGTGGATTTTGGTGTGTTTTGGGGTGGCTCGACCGGGTGGCTGGCTCGACTGGGTGGCTAATACGTTAACTATCAAGGCTAGCAGTCCAGTCCAGTCCAGTCCAACTTTAACCCAATCCAAAAAGATCACTGGGGTGACGTTCATATGAGCTCAAGCTAGACCTGCTATAATCAATGGTCTGCACCATGACATTGAAGCCGAGAGACATATTATAGAATACGGCATAATTGTTAGAGATGGCGATTGTGGAATCGGGTTAAAACGCGGTGCCGTAGGTGAGCAGCAACCCCTCCGCTGGTTCATCCCCAAGCTGATCCCACAAGCCATCCTGGACCTGCTGGAGCCAATGGAGCCAGTGACAACTTCGAGGCTATCATAATCTAAATTTGCGATTGTATTAAAGAAAATACGGATAGCACCTCGGACGCCCTGTTCGTGTAAGTAAAGCTTTCAAATCGCTATGTACGGTTGATAATAGGCCTTGTCGAGTACGAAAACATGAATCTAAGTTGGCCCTATCTTGCCATTTTTGATTTGTCTACTGCCATACTTTGGCCAATACCTCTCGTATCCTCCCACGAACTTAAGAAACACATGCAAGAAGATTCAGGTTTTACTAGACTAATCTAAAGCCGGGTGATCTGCCACCGTGTAAACTTTGCAGTGTGTGGGAATTGACCGAGCGACTTGATTGTAAATGTAGCTCTAAAGCGTCTATATATATATGAAGAAGGTATGGGTAATAAGATAAAAGGGGAGACTAATATGTAGCTGAAACAGGGTGATACGTTGGTGAGATAGTGGTGTTTTAGCATGGTACCGGTAGTCGGTTACACACCGCTACCTTCACTTTCATAGGCCGCCAGTTGGATTGCCAACAGAAAATTTTAGAGGACCACTGATTTGGAAATAAAGTTGAGATACACATTAAGTATAGTGAATATGTAACAGAACCTTATAGCTTAGACTACAGTAGATTCTGTTATTAGGCTAGGTATATAGGTAAGAACAAAGTAACAACATAATAATAACTAGTGGAGTAGTTGCCTAATAGATTAACTCTAATTATATTCTGAGATTCACTACAAGGAGAGAACTATCTACGGTAGGGACTGAGGTCCTTTAAATACACAACTATACTCCTAAGAAATCCTCTCTTGTACGTAAGGTATGTATTATCTATATTAAATATAACGTCCCTTCTATTTAATATAGTTAATACATTTAATACCACGTGACCTTAGTTACCATTCCTCGTTACATAGTTCCACCGGATCTATCCTGGACCGTGCCTATATTAACCAACTAGCTTCCGCCAACTCTTCTCCAAGTAGTCGTAACATCGTACTTAAAGCGTCCGTAACAGCTAGATTAAAATCCTTAAAGCGTTCTTTTAAAGCCTTTTATTTCTTAAGCGCCTATCTAGCGTTTAATATAAACGGCTTATAGATATCGCTAACGTTCTAGTTAATAAAACCGGCTGCGTAGGCTAGCTATTCCTCGTGTTTCTCCCATTCCTTTACTAAGTTAGCTGGCTTAATTTTTAGCTGTTTAGCAGTAAAGCTTAAGTCCACCTATTTCTCTCTAATTAACTCGATTGTAGGAAGAAGCTATAGTAGGTTATTAAAAACCCACTTAATGTTTTTAGATTAGAGGTGGTTTTATATATTAATATTAAATATTAGCCAGTCTTCCTGTCTAACAAGCTTTTGGATAGAGGCTTAGGCGGTACATTCGTCGCTTATATTAATAAGGCTTATAGGTAGTTTATAGTAGGCAGTTTATAGGCCTTGTTATAACAACATTATTAGATTTATTTCCTTTGTAAGGAGTATATATATAGTATAAGTTTTGACTTAATATATTCCTTAGCCGGTATAGGTAGTTCTAATAAGCTTCTTCTAATCTGCTACTAATACGGCTATTATAAGGCTTTGTTCTTAAAACTCTATCATTCTATAATAATAATAGTAAGGTTGTCTACTAAATGCAAGGTATCCTCCTAAGCCTCCAGTATCGCCGTTTGTTATAGGCTGTGTTAGGCTCGTCCTCAGTAGGATCCTCTTATCACATTCGGCGTAGAGTCCGTCATTAGCAGCTACATAGCCACTTATTATAGGTTTTTAGCGTCATAAGTTGGTTAAACGTTTAACAACCTTTTAACGCCCGTACGGTGATATTGCGATAGCAATTATCGTAAATAATAAAGCAATTAGGTTTAGCTCGTTAGGCACAAACCCAGGCTCATAACCTGTTAAATTAAGGTTATTAGGGCTAAAACTCTGTGCATTGCTTATTTCTATATAGGTGGTTGAAGAGATTTCAAGGAACTTCGACCGGCGGTCGAAGTTCTCTAATTGGTCAGATTCCTGCCAAGAGGTTCTCCCAAGTCTCATCACGTGATATCGTTGCGGGCTTGTTTTCCAACAAGATTGGCTTAAGAGGCGTGCATATACGAAAGGTGCAAGAAATCTTGCCACGCAATGGGATGCATGTGAAGGCCTTAGCTTAGAGATTCCGTCTAATAGGGTCTTGAGATGTGAGGCTAATCCTTGGATAATGAATGAGTGGCATGGCAAGTGAGAATAAAATGCTTGATTGATTTTGACCACGAGGTGGTGGTCGATTACAGGGGTTTCGGCCTCGGCTGGTCTTGGCATGGCGTTGAAGTCACTCTAGTTTCCTCGGGTGGATTCAAGACTCCTAACTTAGCCTTTCCTCTGGTCTGCCAGGATGGCGTCCATTCGGCCCATGGCAGTCATGGATCTCTTGAAGATTAGCTCTACTAACCTCGATCATCTCACCGAGACCTACAATGTAGGGTTCTACTTGGAATACTTAACAAAATGGCCCGACCTATGTCGTGTGATTGAAGGCCATGATGGGAAAATCGAGGGATACAGTAAGCACCAGCATTCCCCTGTACCCGCTGTATCTGGAGGCTGGACACTGATATGTGGTTGCGGCGAAGTCCTAGGAAAAGTCGAAGCGTCCCCATATCCAGCACCCGTCCACCCATACGACCCAGATACAAACCCCGATCCGAACTACCTTCCCTGGCATGGCCATATCACGGCATTGACAGTAGCTCCATCGGCAAGGAGACTAGGTCATGCTACTAGGCTGACAGAGAGCTTGGAGCAACAGGCGGATGCGAATAATGCTTGGTTTGTGGATTTATTTGTGAGGGCTGAGAACAAGATCGCTCAGGAGCTATATAAGAAGATGGGGTGGGTAGAAAAAAAAATTTTCTATTATTTATATATCTCCATATTAATAGAACACAGGTACTCTGTATACAGACGCGTGGTGAACTACTATAACGACGGCGCAGACGCCTTCGATATGCGCAAGCCGCTGAGTCGCGACAAAGACCGAAAGCATGTTCGCGAGAACGGAGAAAGCATTCGTGTGAACCCGAAAAATGTGTGGTAGCTTTCATAAAATAGAGGACAAGCATCTTCAAACTCGCTGTAGACCAGCATGGCAGCTTGCGATCTGGGAATCCCTGGCATAGATGTCGGACCTTACGATACGCTCGCGAAATATCCAGCGTCTGGTCCCCATTTTTCTGGGGCTAAGGAAAATTAATTTTCTTGGACCAAAGATTTACCATTTTAGTAAATAGTAAGCATTTCCGTACGCTAGACTTACGGCTCTTAACTGCTAACATAGGAACTTAGTATGGAACCCTGAAGCGGTTCGAACTATGAATTCATTAGCGCGATTGTACTTCAAGTGTTATATGTCTTTTTGGGATGCTGCCTATGTAAACCTTAAAATTAGATACTGTCTAGCTTTCCTGCTCGTTTTCCGACTATCAAAATAGGGTTGAATAAATTTTACCCCCTAAGTAACCGATTTTAATTCTGGTAAGATCTAAACAAGTGGAAGCAATGCTGACCGATAATACCCTTCAATATCTGGCGTAGATTTTTCTGCCATCTTTCCCTACAGCTACTGCCTCCAGAGTACTGAAGTATAGGAATTCACTTATCTCTACTACCCAACGTCAAACTTGAATAAGGTCATGTTGTAGTGCGGAGTGAGAAGGATATTCTGCTGGGCCCGAACGGTTAGAAGGCTGGTAGTAAGTCCGAGAGGCTAAGGGGGTGAGATGCGAGATATGGGAGGAAGAAACGACAGCTTAATTCCAAGCTCACCCACTATACCGCAAGACTAGTGTACTATAAATAGATTTTCATAACACCACAATATCTCCGTTGCCGGGTTCTTAATCTACGTATACAAACAACCGTCCGTCTAAACCTACAACCCAGAACCTAATCCTTTTCGCCCTTACAACCAAGAAAACCCAAGAAAATCCAAGAGGACCTAAACCCCAGATATCCGATCTCATATTACGCCCATGGTGACGCAAAGAGTATATAGCAAACCCTCATTCCAGCCTTGTTTCTTACATGTATGCCCCGTTACCCAGTGATATATCAACGCCCTAGTGCGTGCCTTGCACGAGCCCGAGTGAGAAAACTATCCGATATTATGCCGTATATTCCAACATTTGTCACACCTCGCAGCAATCGTTCGTCCCGCGAACTAAGTTCGTCCAGCCCACCCCAACAACGTTCCCTTCTCAGCATTCCGCACCTTCACTCCCTCACCCACCTAGCCCAACGCAAACGAATTGATACTCGGTTCGCCCCCGGTCCCAAACGCCGGACTCGCCGCGCGCTGCTGGCTCATCGCGCTCTCCGGCCTCCCAAAGCCCCACGGCGAGTACGGCTGCCTCTCTCGCGTCATCACGAAGCCACCCTGACTGACACTCCTGCTCAGTGTCTCGCCGTCCATGGCGTCGTCCCACCCGGCACTGCTCGCACGTATCGAGCCGCCCGCCCGGGTCGGGCTGCCAATATCGCGCGCCACAGGCGGCGCGGTGCGGAACCGGCGCGGCGTGCCGCCGTCGCGCTCGTCGTCGACCAGCACGACCATCCACACGCCGACGGCGCCCGTGTGCCCCAGCAGCGGCGTGCAGTGGATCCAGCGCGAGCGGCCCTCCTCGCTGGTATCGACGTCCGGGAGCCGGGCTGCGGGCGATGCTAGCCAGCGGATCTTGGCTGTCACGCCGTGGGAGCCGTCGGCTAGGGCGGCGGCGAGCGAGTCGCGTATGCGTGTGGTGCCGCCGATGCGTGAGAGGAAGCGGGATTGGAGGATCCCTGGAACGCGGAGGGAGGGGGAAGTGAAGAGGATGCGGTGGGAAGGGGCTGGGCGCATGAGGAGATACTGGGATAGTGTTAGTCAAAGTTACGCAGGGCTTAGAAGAGAGTAGAGGGAAGGGGTAGGCCTTACGTTCTTGTAAACGCCGGAGAGGCGGTTGTCGGCTTTGGCGTTGAGGATAAGTGGCCTGTCGACGTCACCCATGCTGGGGTCTTTGAGCAGGAGGCGGGGCCAATAGTTCATGATGGATTCGTCGTCATCGTCGACCTGCTCGCGATGCATGCGCCCGCCATGCTTGCGGACCGTGTTGAGTTCCGCCATGTTAAACATCTCGCTGAGCTCTTGGAACTCGTCTTTGGGCTCTTCGGGCTCGTTCGCGTCTGCACTGTTGGTCGCTTCGGATTCTTGCTTGTTGAGCATGCGTTGGAGAGCGTCGAGGTCGGTGCAGTCCTTCACAAGACCGGTAATGTCAACTTGTGCGCCGATATAGTAGCGGAGATTGCCCCTGCTGTCGAATAGAGGAGCAATCATGAGCAGATTCATAAATGGGGAGCCATCGCGCCGACTGTATAATGTCAATTTCTCTGGACATAGGAGGAATCTAGAGCAGAGACTTACTAGTTCAGCAGAACTTCACTTGTCTCTTTGCCTGCTTCAGCCGCAGCCCGGAGCCGTGCTACGCTAGTCGTATTTGTTTTAGGTCCCTGAAGGAAACGGCAATTTCGTCCAATTGCGTGGCTCACTCCATATTGCGTGGTACGGTGGAATTCTACAGTTCGCTATTAGGGTAGTCCCTATAACGGGTCGGAGGATCGGGTTACCTTCTGAAGCAAAAACGATGGGATTGTCGGGCCTTGACGGGTCTGATAGACAGAAAACTTCAGCTAACCCCTCCGATGCCTCCCGTAGCAATGGAGGCAATATCCCAGTAATTCTCTTTTGAATACTTATGCTGACCACCTGGATGAAGGCGTGCGTGATGTATGCGGGGAGGTCTTCGCGAACCAGCACGTCGAATGCTTGATTAGCTTTGTCTTCAAGCACAGAGTTCACCGTAGGCCGAGCAGGATGTTGAGTGAAATCGTAGCCCTCGAGTGGTTCTAGAGCCTCTGCTACAGCATTCGCATAGTTAATGGCGCGCATTGCTTTCAATGCATCAAGATAGTAGATAAGGAGTGGAAGAGACTGAGGTCGCGCAGCACTGAGAAAGGAAGTAAATTTTAGAAGTGAAGCAGCATCTGCGAATATGGCTTCCAGATGTCCCCGTGAAAATAGTTGTTCTGATCTTTTTTCTAAATCAAAACCCTTTCCAGGCTGAGCTTCGTTTGGCGCAATGAGGTCAAAGGATTTCGGATCGTCTTCAAGCAGAGGCTCAAGGCGATTGACTTCATCTGGTGGTCCCTTGGCTTGCAATGGAGGTAGAGAGTTGCTGGCGATTGACGAGGCTGCGGTTTCATATGACATCACTGAATCAGCTGAGCTCCTTTCGCGTGACCCTGGAGTTGTAGGAATTGATGAGCTAGGTTCGCGACTTGTCGATCTGAGTCGTCGTTGCTTGACTCTTGTTTTGCTACTGTAGTTGCGAAGGAAAAATAAGTACGGCAATGAAAGAATAGGATAAAATAGAGTTTACCTGGTGCGAGTAGGGATGTGAATTCCTCGTCGTGTGAAGTCCGGGGGTGCTGGTGATATCTCTTCATCTGATGAGACAACTGGGTGACTTCCTAGTGGGAGCGGTTTTGGGATGGATTTTATCGGCGTATGAGGTTCGGGTTCCGGAGCCTTTCGAGTTTTTGGAGAATGGAGATCCTGAAAGTCCTGATCGAACGGCTCTCCAGTTGCGTCAAAATCTCTAGTTCCATCTGCGTGACTATTTGGAGAAGGATCGGCTTCTGGGGTAGCAGTAGGCGCAGACGCGGGGTTTACGTCGGGCATATCTCCCATATTGGTGAGTTTAACAACGTCCTTAGGGGAGGATATTGTCGGATACTGGGTAGAAGAGAAGAAACCGTGAGCAGAGCGCCTTTTGAAGAAATTCCGAGATCGCTTGGGAGCCATGGTTGTCGGAAGCAGGGTTGAAATTTCGATCATGGGCATTGACCAGACTTAAAAGGCATGGATGAAACGATGACGGGTTGGGGACGTACCAGGTAATGGTCGAACGGCGTTGCGCTACGTGCTAAGCTGCCGTTGTCTTCCTCGCCTGAACCCCCCATTGAACCCACCATCTGCAGCAGCAGCGTGTCTCCCGCTGCACTGTAGTTGTGCATTAAGGCTAGATGCCAATAGGATTGGATCGTCGACCGAAGGGGTTCTGTTAGCCAGTGGTGGCGGGCCTTCTATTCGACGATAGTAGTCCAATGGACCCGCGCAAAAATAGTGGCGTGCTGCGGATCTGTGCAGCTGAGCGAACTACTTAATGGCGACTGGGAAAACTCCGACCCAATGGATTGCGCGATATGTAAGAACCCACGGGGCGACCCGACCTCCGGATAGATTCTCGTTCGCCAGTGGTCAGAAGAAGCTGAAGCTCCTTCGGCTGTCTGCCGACGTCGTCGAGAACGCGGGAAGAGAAGTGTAGAGGTAGCTTCCACAGGGCTGGGACTGCGCATCAACTGCATGTGTAAGAGGCTGATTTTCTGAAAGCGTCACGAAATGTTACGTCGACATGTGGATTGAAGTTGAGCACGACGAGGCAGAGATGGAGGGGGATGGAAGGATGTTATCCTATAACCCCCAATTTCCTGTCCCAGCCACCGGTTTCTGTTTCAGGAGCCTCGTCAGAAAACGTGGAGACACGTCCGTGTCATCCTGGTGGTGATCATGGAAAATATGGGAATTCGACGAACAGCCAAGCCTTTGATGCCTTTTACGGATATCCGAACAAAGACATCACCCCACGCGACACCGCACGATAATTGTCAAGGCTGTGTTAGGCGCAGTGCATCACCATGAGCTGTGCCGTCTGCCATCTTTTTCTCAAATGGAGCCCTATCTGTCCTTTTCTCATACGATTTGCCGTCACCTTGCGACGACAGGTTATGTCGGTCGTGCAACGAGTATTCTTCATGGGGGCCATTTTCGTGCAATGTAAGCCCTCTATATTATCAAAGTTTAAGCGTTGTACAGGAAGGAAACGTAGCTTGATATTGGTGACCTATCACAAGCCGGTATTTGATCATTTATTGACTTCAGGGGCTCTTCCTGCAGTCTCGATGAACAGGTATTTTCGCATGCTATTTTCACATGATTCTTCTCTCATGTCGATATCCCCGCATGAAAAAAGCTTTATCTGTTCTTACAGACAGCAAAAGAATAAAACATTGAAATTTAAGTCGTGCCAGCCCGCCGGAACTCCTTAACACGCAATTCGTCCGTACACTAAAGTGTGTCTTTGAGGAAGAAAATCCGCATTCCATCTTGTTCTGGTATTGGCGTCACATAACTAACTTGTGTGCTTGCACACGCGGTTTGTGTAATGGGAAGCTGTGAAGTTGACAACAACCCGCCAATGCTGGAGGAAATTTATATCCACTTTGAAGATTCACTTCCAAAATAACCCTATCACACATATCTTCCGTTTAATACACGGGATAGACTCCAGATAACTTGGCATTTCAATCCATGTCAACATGGCGAAAATCCGTGCAGAGAAGGCCTAAAATGGGCAATCTTATATTCCGTCTTCGACTATAGAGCCTTGTTGAATGACGAAGGCATTAAAATATTACAGCTCCGTGGTGGTGAAAACTTTAATATCTCCTGCCGAATATCTGGGTGTGGAGTCGGAACAACAAATCGTAGCGAGCGGAGATTGAGGATGTCTTATTTTGCGCTAAGTCTTCAGATGGCCCTCCCGAGCGAAATAGAATGTGGTTGTTTAGGCTAACAAACCCTGTTGCTCTTGCCAGTCATCATCGTCAATCGACTTTGGTGGCGTACGATACAAAATATAATGTTGGGTCATGAAAATGATGTCGAAAATAATGCTAACATTGCCCAGACCAAATTTCACCGGGTTCCCCGTAAGACCAGACCAATCTGCCTGCAGAGAAGAGTCGATGATCAGTTGTGTGATAGAAAGAACCCCACCGGCAAAGTCGAGGAGAATTTGTCCGATACTCCATCCCATGGTCGACTTGCGCACGTAGTTGACATGGACTTGCGGCATGTATTTCACTACGGTTACAATAAGCTTGACATAGCTTATTGCGTAAATCTGAGGAGGGTTAGCCGAGAACCCTGAGGCATTTCCGCGGGCGCAAGACATTGTGTGCAGACGCTCATTAAGCTGAAATTGTTCCAGGTGGAGTTTTAGAATCAACCTACCACTTCAATCCATGCCCATCCGCTTGGGTCGTAACCACCATCTTTACCTCGTAATCGAATGATAGCAATTACCACCATTATACCAAATATACTGCCCCAAACAATTCCTAGTATTGCGCGGCTTACTCTCTGCTTTGTACCAACCTTAAACCCCCAAATTGCTGGCCAAAACTGGCTGTAGGTGATAATGCATAGGATAGCTCCGTGTGCTGCAAACAAGAAATCGTTGAACCGAACTGTTGGCTTAGGTGACGCAGGATGTCTGAATGCATACTGCGAACGTATCGTGGGAGAGTACATAAATGCACCGGTCGAGATTGTGTATGCGACGAAGCCAAGCACGTTGCTTATAGGAAAGTCTATCGCTAATCCTTGAGTTGACCGCCGATGCCAATTTAGAATAGGCTGAGGATAGAAGGACAAAGACCTAGTCTATAAGATTAGTCTTGGTGAACAGACAGCTCATAGTTTGGAGGTGGCGCGGTACGTGCCAACAAAGGAAATACGTCCATCCTAAGACGCGGGAAACAGCTTTGGCGAAAAGCACGGCTTTGGGTTCAGACATGATTAAAAATACAGAGAAATTCTACAGAAGTATATCGTTCTATTCAGCTGGTGCGACAGCGGCAGAATAAGCAGAGGATGTGGGAAAGGAAAGCAAAGATAAGCCGTGAGCATCGACGAAAGATAACGTATGCCTGTATCTCTGCAAACACATGATCAAAAGGGCAAGGAGATAGTTCGTAAAGGAGAGACAAGAATGAGGTTTACGTGGTGTGAATCAAAAGTGCCTCCTTCGCTCATCGGACAGGCGCGGGTGACAGCCAGGAACGCGAGGCTCCTGGCGAAATGCTTAATCATGGAAGGCCCTGTTTTACCAAGTTCCACTAAACCGTATTGGATTCCCCAAACTGAACTGCACCTCTGAACTCCCATCGTTGAAGCGCGTCACGCTGCCATCCCCTCAACATCCATCTAGCTGCTCGTGCATCTACTGTTGGCTTTCTCTTCCCACTGATGCGCCCCAGCGATTCCTTGTCTCCGACGCGCTTGCGCATGCGGTAGCCCTGGGGCGAACAGGACACTATCAGCCGGTGAATGACCTCCGGCGTTCTACTTTACCCGAACATTCACACAGCACACGATATTCACATTGCCTACGATGGCGCCAATGCCAGGGACGCCGAAGAAGCGCGTTCGCAACGCCGGGAGACCGCGCGCGCGCAACAACACCGCTCCAGACACTGCCCCTCCTTTAAAGAAGCGCAAATACATTCCCGGTGGACCAGGAGGAGGTGGCCGATACGTGGACACTGAGACAGGACAAGAGACACCAGTTGGAGGGACTGGCCCGGGTGGCTACGCTTATACTGGACCCCGTGGCCGTGTTGGAAGGATGAATGCTGAGAAAGGCATTGTCCCCCCCACAACTTCACCTACTGCATCCTATACGCGACCCCGTCGTGAAAGACCACCTGCAGGGCCTCGATCGAGCTCCGCTGCCGCTGCTGCCGCTGCGGTCGCACAGAGTGATGGATACAAGCCTCGTGAAGAGCGAGGTTGGGAGGAATTTCATCAAGATTTGGATATCGATGCCGAGTTTATGGTGTTTAGTGCAGATGAAGTCGATGGAATAAGTCCTCCGGAAACCAAACCAACCACTCCAAACAACGGGCTGGGGATGTTGGGACAATATGCCATTGAGAAAGGGGCACCCATCATGCCAGACGAAGCATTCCGTGCTCCACAGGACGCCTCGTCCTTTCAGGTGGAAGGCTCGTCCGGTGCTATGATGGACGGTGATACTGTCAATGTAGGAGGCATCAACGGCAAATATATTACCCCACTAAAACGGCGCGTTGGAAGGCCACCACGTCGACTAGACTCTATGCTGAATGGACTTGGTTCTCCTCCGGCACCCAGGATTGTCCCTATACCAACGCACAACCCAAAAGAGAAGCTCAACTTGCAAAAGCCTTCATATCGTCAGGTTGACCCATTCGCATCGTATGAGCAAGACCAGTCAGTGCAGGTCAATTACGTGGATCGAACCATGGCGAATCTAGGATATCAGGAAAGCGATATCTTTGTGCGACCTGAAAGAACTCTGATCCGCGTTGCTGAGGGTTCGATTGAAGAAGATCTCGATCTGGCAATGGCCATGAAGACTGACGGCGACATGTCGACGGGAGCAGTGGCCGTTGGAAGAGTTGAGTACGATATGGACGAGCAGGACGATCGTTGGCTGGATGCATTCAATGCACAAAGGAGAGAGGAGCAAGTTGAAGCCATTAAACCCGCAATTTTCGAGATCACGATGACTCAAATTGAGAAGGAATGGCATGCACTTGAGAAACGTAGGTTTACTTCCATTGCGTGATTCACCGCTTCGACTGACATTTACTTAACCAGGGATTCCAAAACCAAACCCAAAACCCCCACAGACACATCGTCCACGGTCAAGCTCGGCAGCTGCGGTGAACGGCGAAGCCGCTGTCCATGGGGAGGAACAGGATACAAAATGTGCGATATGTGACGATGGAGATTGCGAGAACACTAATGCGATAGTTTTTTGCGACGGCTGTGATTTGGCTGTTCATCAGGAATGTTATGGTGTTCCTTTTATACCGGAGGGCCAATGGCTTTGCCGAAGGTGCCAATTAGTCGGCCGAGGAACTCCCGCAAGTGATATACCGGTAAGTATCATCTTCTTGCCCCTTCAGATTTGAGCTCATAAAATGTAGAACTGCATATTTTGCCCAAACTCGGAAGGTGCATTCAAACAGACAACTGCAATGCGATGGGCCCATCTTCTTTGCGCAATATGGATTCCTGAAGTGTCTTTGGGTAACACGACCTTTATGGAGCCTGTTCAGGACGTGGAGAAGGTCCCAAAGACTAGATGGAGACTAGTAAGTTGTATGGAAATGACCTGGTATGTTCAAATACTAAAACATCCTGAAGACCTGCTACATCTGCAAGCAAAAAATGGGTGCATGCATACAATGCGGCAACAAAGCATGCTACGAGGCATTCCACGTTACGTGCGCGAGAAGAGGGAGACTCTTCTTGAAAATGAAATCGTCTCATGGCACACCGGGTAACCTAGATGCAAGCGTTCTCAAAGCTTTCTGTGACAAGCATTGTCCGTCTGAATGGAGAAGAGAAAACGATGTTGAGCGAGCAACAGCTGAGGCTAAAATCTTTTATCGCCACACTATGCGTAACAAACGCTGGGGCGATAGTCAGTCCTCTGCGCTAGCCAGCGGTCCGTCTCAGCCAGTTCCTTCTGTTGAAGGGACAGAGGACACTGCTCAAGCCGATGATGGCTTTGGGGGCAACAAGCGCAAGCGAGGCCAACCTCCAAAGAATGTATGGCGACTCCCGTCCGGTGCTCCTGTGGTCCCTCAAGCAGTCTATCACAATGTGGAATTCGCTCTTATCAGATTCGGCATTCGCAAGCGGAAAGAGTATGTCGCGGAAGCATGCAAATACTGGACTCTGAAACGTGAGGCCAGGAGAGGTGCTGCCTTGCTGAAGCGATTACAACTACAAATGGAATCATTCTCATCCATGGAAATAACGCGGCGTAACTTCGCCGGTATGGGCGCTGCTGGTCGACCAAGACTGCAGCGCCGCATTGATTTTGCCGAACGACTCGAGGATGACATGGAACAAATTCGAGTCCTTTGTGATAAGATCAGAGAGAGAGAGTTTAACAAGCTGAAGGACGTGGAATTTCTTAAAACCATCGTTGACACTGTCTATTTTCCTATCCCACCATTACTTTGGCCTATTCTTGAGAAAGCGCAGAAGTAAGTAGCTATCTTTTCCCATCTTAATATGCTAGTACTGATTGCGGAATAGCCTGGATCCCAAGAATGTATTCTTTGATGGCTTTAAGTCCATCCAAACGAAGCTGGAGGAGCGATTCTACACCTCTGTGTCTACATTCTCCGCAGACTTGGCCTCGGTCTTTAGTTCAGTTATTGGATTTGCCACTATCACCGACGCTAGGGAAGCCCATCACCAGCTGAATGGCGTGTCCCACAGCTCTCTTACACCGGAACAAAAGGACAAGAAGAAGCTTGCTAAACGAATTATCAAAGCCATCCAGGGTCCCTTGGAAGATGCCACACGTAAGGAATCCGAGCTTGGAGGTAAACCATTTGAGAAGGAGCTGCCGAATCTTGAAGCTCTATTGGACCAAAGCCTTCGACGGCAGGCAGCTAGGATAGCCCCTGCTGGCGGAGAAACGATTGAAGGAAGTATAGAGGTTATCTCGAAACACAATTCCTCCAACCACACTGAAGGAGCTAGAGCAGACCAAGAGACTACCATGACTGATGCCGTTGACTATAAGCTAACTGTCAACGGTTTTGTGAATGGAAATAATTCCCTCCATCGCGCCCATACTCCTGATGCAAATGGGACTACCAAAGTCAATGGTATCAATCATGAGGAGGTCACATATGATACCGTCATCAGATTGCAAAATTCTCCTATGGAAGATACGAATTTAAATTCGAGCACTGACGCGCAATTTGAAAACATCACTACTAGCGCTGGGGGTGACATCGCTCCCGCGCTCTCAAATTCCGGAAGTACAAATCCTTCTAACTCAAATCCTGAACCACTCACACCTCCAAGATCAGAAAAGGACCTACTTGCGCCGCTTGCTTATGGCGGTATACCATGGTATGTTGAACCATTCGATCCCGTTGGCACTACCATCCACGATGAGCGTTGGACTGGTCGGGAAGTCCTTCGTGACATGAGCGAAGAGCTCAGCGAGCTTGATGACGATGAACTCGATGGCCTCGCTGATCCGGATGATATGTTGCCGACAGATGGCATGTTACCGGAGACAGGTGTTTCAGCTTCAGTCCAGAAATCAGCACGCAAAGCGAAGAAGCGGTGGAAGGGTTTCAAATGAAACAATCGTAGTCATATGCAACAGGCCATAGATGCTAGGGTTTGTCTTGTAATTCTTGTGCTACTATCGTTTCCCATGTAAAATAGTATTTCTTATCGAGGTGCATTAGGTGTTTGCTGGCGTTTTCGGGTTGGAGGAAAGCATGGGTTGAGGGTTAATTGGCTATTTCATGGGACATACCTTTTCAGCGGCACTTGGTGGCTTCTAGCAGCATGTAGATTATGCTATTGATTTGTTTGGCTGGGTCTCAGAGGATGAAATGATTAGACGCCTCACTCGCAGCCTCATCAAAAGCCAGGAGCGGTCTCCCTTGCCTCAGCTCGCGTATTTTGGTTCACGAAAACGGAATCTGTCGTCTTCGTCGTCTTTTCCTCTTCCCGCTCGACCTGCGCCTTTGCTTCTTCCACCTCACCACCTGACCCCTAAGCACACTGACTCTGCACCTTTTCTCTCTCTATTTGATAGCGACTCGCCAGTTAACTTTTCCTGTCGCGGCCATTGGACGCTGTCGCTTGCGCTCGACGTGTGCCTCACCAAACTTTCCTAAGCCAAACAAGCCTCACCTTGAGCAACCAACAAGTCAACATGGCAACCATGGAGTACGAGAATGAACAACGTGGTTATGACGGTTAGTCTATCCTTTTCGACGCGATCCCGTCTTCGGTAGCTTCAATCGGTCGTGCTAACGTCGGACGCGTAGATGAGCCTCGTGGTTATGATCGCGAAAGGAGTCGCTCACCTCGTGCTGACCGTCGCGGTGATGACGACGTAAGAGCTCGCAGCGCTTCTCCCAGTGATCGCGACCGCATGGACAGCCGGTACGTCAGATTCAATGCAACATTCTAAACTTATACGCGCTAACATCGATGAAGCGGTCCACCTCCAGAGCCTCGCTCCCAACAAGAGGATGATAACGCTCGCAACCCAGGCTCCAATCTTTTTGTTACTGGCATACATCCCAGTCTCTCTGAAGACGAGGTCACTCGTCTTTTCGAGAAATATGGTGATGTCGAGAAGTGCAACATCATGCGCGACCCTCACACCCGGGAATCTCGTGGATTCGGTTTCGTCAAGATGGTGACCTCTGAGCAGGCTGACGCTGCCAAGGAAGGTTTGCAGGGTGAAGTTCATCAGGGTAGGACGCTTAGCATCGAAAAGGCTCGTCGTGCTCGTCCCAGAACGCCTACTCCGGGCAAGTATTTCGGCCCCCCTAAGCGCGGTTCGTACCTTTGCTCCCCTGCTACATCTACTTGATTCAGGCTGACACCACCCTTCCTAGAAGACTTCCGAGGCGGCCGAGGCGGCGGTCGTTATAACAGTGATCGTTACGACGATCGCCGTGGTGGAGGATACGGTCGTCGCGATGACTATGGCGGAGGTTATCGAAGCTCCCGCTATGATCGATTCGATGACCGCGGCTCTGGACGCCGCGACCGTGACGACTACGGCGCTCGTGGTGTTGATCGCTATGCATCATCCCGAGATGATCGCTACAGCAGCCGTGGGGAGGAGCGACGTGGAGGATATTATGATCGCGCTGGACCTGGTCCAACCGGAGGCGCTGGTGGAGCAGGCTACGCCGACGCTCCTCACAAGGACGGTCGTGACACCTATGGCGGTAGCAGGTCTTATGATGACCGTGGTGACGAACGATACTCTCGTAGATGAAGTGCTCTGACTAACCGAACCAGATTCGAAGCGTGTCTGAGAAACTATGGTAAGCCGGGATATAGAGAGCCTTAAGCCTTAAGCCTGGATTTTCAACACCATTCTTCTCGACGACGTGCTTCGCGGCAATTTCCCTTCTTTATGTATCACATCGCTTCTTGTCTTCTAATCTGCGACTATCGGTTTCGGCTCTATCAGCACAACTTCTCGGCACTGTCTGTTCGACAAAAAGTTTTCAGCTTTCAATCTGCGTTTACGGCACGGCGGAATTAGGATGGTATGCTTCGGCAAAGCATTTTACATCCGTCACTCGCCTTTAGCTAATGATCTCGGTCTTCGGCAATCTCGGTGGATTTCCTTGGGAGAAACGGTTCAGCGCACTGCGTTCAAGATGCTTGACGCGACGGCTTATCCTGGGGACTGATTTCGTCTACGTCTGGTCGACACAAATTGTACTACTATGCGTTTCTCCCCGACATCTTCCATGGACGTCACAAAGATTATCAGCCCTCACCAACTCTCAGCACCTTCAGCACTGTCTTTGTAAAATCAGATTTTCACCATTGGCGCTCTTTTGGATTTCGCCTTATATCAGCAGGTTCAGAGAGAGCCCAAACAATCTCAACAGCTCCAGCCACTCTTGCACAACATTGAAGGAGCTTGCAGTAAATACGAGTCGTCGGCTCTGCACTATTCAGCCTTCGATCAAACAACGATCAGTAAGACCGGCGCCCCGTTGAATTCCACCCTCAAACAACGCCTTTGCGGTAAGATAATCCAGTGATGACGAATACCAAGTGACTTTTGGGTGCGGTCACTCAATCTGTAAATCAACACATCCGTATCAACCTGAACAAACTTGTGACGACCTGAACGCATACTCGCCATGAACCCACTTGTAATATGTATCCGCGATCAAGAATCACCAAATCGTTTGCCCTCTAGGTGTTTTTGATGACTAGCGCCCAGTTCTTGGCTGTGGCTTGCGGTGAGTTGCCCTATAACCCTCTTTCGCGGCTTCCCTTCCATGCTTTCTTAACATGTCAGTCTTCATTCTAGTAGATTTTCTATATGTTTCAGTGTTCTTAACCTACCTTATATTCGTGCAATCACCATTTTGGTAGGTTTGTGCGCGTAGTTCGGTGTTACACAGTTGATTTCCGTCAACTGCACGTACCCGATATTAAGTCGCAGCTGCCATTCGCCATAGAAGTTGCGTCTCCTATTCTACCAGATGGAGCCACGATATTGAACAGACACCGCCTTAGAGAATCTTAATACAGCCTTGAGCATGGGTGACAGGCACAGAAACTACTACATGACTAGAGCACTCAGTCATCTTTATGTTACCAAGGGTACTTAGATCGAGGTTTCCGGTGTAGGGCTCGTCGTGAAGACACTAAGAGACTTCTGTATCGTGATAGGATTTGGGACTGGATTCGCTTACGTTGTATCTTCACTGTTGAATTCTGGAAGCGCTTCATGCCCCTTGCTTCGCTGTCGGGTGTTTCGCGGTTGCAGCATTATCTCCTGGCTTGCGCAGTTCAGGGATGGTGGACTTTCAGCCTTGCGTGAGTCTGCAGCTTACCTGCGAATGCTGTCAGTCTGGTCTTTTCACGGGGTTTCGTGGTTGTTGTGCTGAGCACAGTTGCAAGCATTATTTATAAATAGACACGAAGCCCATTTTAATAGTCCGAACACGAGAGCATCTCAATTTGACCGCCGCGCAACATGGAAAATGGCTGCGAAAAATCCTGGCCCTTCCCCAATGGCGCTGTCAATGCGCCCGTTCCCAGACAAGAACAAGCCCGACAAGCACAGTCAAGGCAGGCGAGCCATTTTCGCTACGACGTAATTGGACTATTCAGGCGGGACCGTGTCACCGGCGCCGCCTTAGCACTATTAGACGGATTTCGTGGATTTCCTTGCGCTGTCTGCAGCTAATTTAGGAGGCCAGCTGGTAGCCAGGGATGTCCGACAGCGTAGCCTCAATCGACGGTTTCAACTTCTTGATCGAGCACGTAAGCAACTTTACAAGAATTCCGAAATCTGTCTATTACAACTGTACTTCGTAAGCCCATCTGCGAACGGGAAAGAGACCGTTCCTTTTCGCACCTGTACTCGTCAGCTGTATCCACCCGCTACTGTGTCGTGTATGAGTACTCTGTGTGCAATCTAGAGCCCTTCGTTTCTTCAGTTAGATATTCCATATACCTTTTTTTCTTGCTACGTACGGCCTTTCGCCACTGCTGTGTTGCAAAATCTGTGAACCAGCTGGTAGCATCAATTCTTACGGCCCATGTCAGATGTTTAATCGTTGAAAGACAGGTAGTTATGTCCACTGTGATGCAACACGCAACCCATGTCCCAGACAGCTGGGATCATGAACCGCATACAAGTCCTGCATTTCACTAACATTCTGTTTCCTCTAGGAACTCATTTACTATACTCATGCCCGGATCTTTCGTATCCTGAATCGCTTTTGCGCGGTGCAATTCCTAGGCCTTTCTCCACTGTCAACATTTTTCCTATGATGGCATTACAGAAGAGATTCCTACCTCTGCTAGCCATCGCCTCGGCCCTGTTCTTCTTCTTCCTATATCACAGTACCAGCGTGCGCGAGACATGGAGAGGCTTACCACAAGCTGTTGGGATGGGCGAGGCTCTGTCAGATCAACAAAAACCAACCACGGAGAACTCTGATGGAGAAGGAACACCAAAATCTGAGGAAGAAACAAATCACGCGAACTGGAATCCTAAGCCAGTTTTTAAAGAAGGCAATCAGAAACCCTCTGACTATAATTTCACTTCCATTCTGGTTATTCCTCGGACAAAGGAGGAAGATGTTAATTGGATTAAGGAGGAGCTCCCGAACCAGCAGACGGCTATTTATGTTGCGGATGACCCCTCCGCCCCACTCCATCCACCTAAGAACAAAGGCCACGAAGTTATGATCTACTTGTCATGGATTATCGAGAACTACGATGACCTTCCTGACGTTGCTATTTTCATGCACGCGCATCGATGGAGTTGGCACAACGACGATATACTGGATAATGATGCTGCCATGATGATCCGCAGACTCAGCCTCAATAGAGTGTGGAGAGAGGGATACGTGAACATGCGATGCAGCTGGGACCCCGGGTGTCCCGACTGGATGCACCCGGGCGAAGTCGAGGAGGATGTGTTTAAGCAAGAACAGTCACTGCTAGCCAAGTCGTGGAGCGAGCTATTCCCTCTTGACGAAGTTCCAAGTGTGCTAGCTCAGCCTTGCTGCGCGCAATTCGCTCTCTCCTCGGAGCGCATTCAGGCAAGGCCCCTGTCTAGCTATGTCTGGTACCGCGACTGGCTCCTCCATACGCCATTGAGCGACTACATATCTGGACGGATTTGGGAATATGTCTGGCAATTCGTTTTCACTGGGAACAACATCTTCTGTCCAAAGGTACACACGTGCTTCTGCGACGGCTTTGGTGTCTGCTTCGGAGGCGAGGACCAATTTAACGAATTCATCAGCGTACGGCAGCAGATGCGGGATAGGGAAGGCCAGCTCAGGGAGTGGGAGGACAAGGGCAAAGCAATTGAGGAAGCGAAAGATGAAGGGAGATTCGAGGAGGCTCAGCAACTGGATGTACCGGAACCAGGGAAAGACAAAGAGTTGAAAGAGCAGATCGAGACTCTCAGGGAAGATGTGAATAAGAGGAAGAAGGCGGCGTTTGAGAGAGGCATGAATCCAGCAAACAGGGCAATGGAAGCAGGCCGTCAGTGGCATGAGGGAGACGGATATTAAAAGGCTAAACCGAAGCCCTCAGATATCTTTAAGAACAACAACTGTCTCCCAAGTTTCTCATTGATCGCAGAATCGACCTTTCGACCGCAGACATATATTTTCATTCCCCAAAGCTAAAATTCCCAACACTCGCAGCGGGTAGCGTTGTACTATGTACAGGACTGGGAATTTAAGGTATTCCTAACGGGTATTGTACTGGATATTTGGGGTCATGTTCGATCTTCTTGTATGTTTTACTATTCTTCCACGGCGTTAGGATCTCGCGGTTGGCGTCATGGTTGTAGAATGGAGGGCTGGAGGGAAATTAGCATAGCAATCATGGATATGATTGGTACTTGCAGCATTTGAGCACATGTCATAAAAACATAGAGACCCATCAAGCCATTGAATTCACCTAGATTCTACTCTGTTATAACCAGAATATACGTGCGTACAGTAGAACTGCAAGACCCGCACGAACGTGACCCATGCAAGCCGGCCAACAGTCTTCCTGGCGTGTCCATCAAACACGCAAAACTGTGCGCCAACAAACGACGCAAACCGCCGACCATCACGACCTTACGAATTTAAATGGTGTCGCACCGCTTGACATCTGGAAGTAATTGATCAAGCAATCAAGCAGTCTCAGGTACCCAATGTCTGTCCGATTTTCGCCGGAAATGACACCAAAAGCTGACTACTTTTCCTAACCAGCATCTCCATTCCTCCGTCCTATCTCTTCTTTTCCTCCGCACATGAAATAGATGAGCCCTCAACCCTCTAAACAATCGTGATTTTGTGCTCCTGAACAATTCTAGAAGAGAGAATCGGTGCATGGGAAGCTCTTACGCCCTTCCTCTACCATGACCGCCAACGCGCCCTACTACCAACTACGCGGTCATAGCTACCAGAATGGTCTTAACGGCCACTCCTATGGGCCGCCTGAAAATGATGAATATGAATTATCGACCTCAGTCGCTCCTACCGCGCCTATGTACCCCGATTCCGCCCAAACTCACAGTTCTACGGACGCCTATAACAACCAGAATTCACACAACCTAGCAGACCCGCATCTCGAAGGAACCCACCAACTCGCAGAGCTATTAGAAGCTGCAAATTCCGCTGCAGGGCAAGCGCAAGTTGCGCCAGAGCTTGGAACAGACGGCAGTGGTGGTACGGGCTCTAGAAGGACAACGCGTAGCAGCGGACAAGGTCTTGGAGCAGCATATACGCAACCACAGAGTAAAGGGAAGCGGAAACGGGCATCTAGTCCTCAGCAGGAAGAAATGGATGGCGGCGAGAATGGTCCTTCACGGAACAAGCGCGCGAAGCATTCCTCTACGAAATCCCCTCAAGACCATAATCTCCCTGAGCCTAATCAACACAGCCAAGACGCTCCGACCGAGAGTCCTGAATTTGCCCATTCTAGCCCCAATGCCTTCTCAGGCTCCATTACGGATGCACGCGCCACAGGCGTGCATTCTGCTGCGGCTTTGTTCAGGAGACCGTCTGGGAACACTGCGAAGAAATATACGCGCCCTCCGATGTCCAAGCTTTTTATGTCACTGCAACTATCACCCGAGAACTTTTTGCACCTGCAAGCACAGGCCAAGACTTATATGTTAGACCCTGCGCACCCGGAACGCCAGAACTGTGTAGGAAATCGCGGGAAGGGAGATACGGATATGGTAAAACTACGCCTCTTCAACTGCGTACGGGACTTCTTAAGCGATGGAGTCGGCGAACGTTTCTTTGGAGAGAATGTGGAGAAGCCAGGGGAGAGAGATGCAGTGGAGGCAGCAAGGGCGCTAGGAGAGGGGGAGGATGTTGCTACTGAAGGGAGGAAGTGGATATGGCCAAGAGATGGGAATAAAATTGTCAGCCTCGTGACACCATTGCTGAGGAGGATGGTCACGAATGAGAGGCAGAGGATGTATGCGATCGAGACACGGAAAGGAGGCGCAAAGAAAACGAAGGAGGGGAGCGCAGAAACTGGTCAGGGCGGAGAGTTTGGAGAATCTGGGAATTTTGAAGGACATGGGGAAATGACCCAGCTTGTATGTGTGACTGCTTCTCGTTTCCGCAATCGCTTTCGCTTTCAGTTTCCAGCTATGATTGCCATTTCCGTATCCATCTTCTGACTAACCATTTGACAGCAAACACCTCTAGACCCAGCTTTAGCACCTTCTCTGCCACTATCTCTTAGTTCTCAATCTCATCCACCGTCGATTGTTACGCCTGGTCATCAGCATCAGCAATCGAACTCGCACACTCTAAACCTCTACCACAATACCACAAACACTACATCTTCCAATTCAACGCCTACGAACCCACCCAATCAAGACCCGTCACTATATTCGAATGTTTTGAGCATAATTGTCACGAAAAATAACGCCAAACTGCTTCCTCGTCTAGAAATCCCTTCAGCATCGAACTCGCCCTACCATGACCTCTCCTACGAGGGACTTAAGGACACAGTGCGCGGCCTACTGGAACGACTTGCCGGCGCGCAACCTCAATCTCTTCCCAACTCTGCTTCGATAGAAACAGACAACACCGATCCAGCCCTCCTCCGCGGCCTCGCTGTAGCAGCCGCAGGCCTAGATACTTCCGACTCGAATGCCCCGACCCAAAGCAACAGCGACGGCACTCTCGATTCACAATTAAAATCGCAACATGTACATGCCACCTCAGCTACCGAGGACGCCAAACCAGCACTGGAAAATGCAACTACACAGGTCCAGCCCTTCTCGGCGCCGCTCCAGCTGCCGCAAGTTGACATCCGCGCCTTGACTGGTAGTGGGCTCGTGCTGGTACGAGACAAGGACGAGTGGGACGCAATACGGCAGCAGGTGGGGCGCGCTGTATGGATGGAGGGGCGGCTAATGGTTGTTGTTGAAGTGATTTAGTGGTGTTATGGCAACGGGGGAGTACTGTTTTTGTCATGGGTATTACGACGCATTTAACATCTCTTGCTGTATTCATCACGAAGATACGAAAGCGCTTGGAACTTCTGCGAGAGCTACCCTGTGCGTTTTATTGTACGCCACGGCGGCGTTTAGTTTTGCCTTTGGGATCACATGTGGAATGGTGTTATAGGTGGTTAGATTGACTTTTACGAATGGTTACATAGAATTGTGAGGAGGTAGGGTCAATGTTTGCAGAATAGAATAAAAGGTGCTTGACCTGAGTAGTACGTGGCCTGTAAGAAGATAGTCGGAGAATATTTGTCGAACGAACTCGTGTGTAGATTGATCTATGAAGAAAGTGAGACTATGGATACATGGTGTAGGTGCAACAGAAACAGGTGGTGAGTCATAGGGTGGTAGGCAACTGAAACAGGGTAAGCAAAGCCAATCTTGGTCGACAATATTCGATATGAACGATCAGAACACTGCTTTGCACCTGTATCAACCTCGTGCTTTTACTAGACAAGTCAGTCGTATATCACTACACTCCGCTAGGAAAGTGTGCTCTGTTATTAGCATCTTCCCATGTCATCTTCCCGTCAGTAAAAACGGGGTCTATCTATCTAGTAGAAGTTACTGATAAGCGCAGCAGTCCCTCAGAAAATCTACATTTCGCGACAACATGGCGCAGATGTCTACAGATATGCTGATGATTGCGGCACTGTCTTCAAAGGAGGTACCCGAGTGCGCGAGAACGAAGAGGTCGCCATGAAACTCGTGGCCAAATACACTGATTTGCCGCTCCCCAAAGTCTTTCCTGAAGAATCAGCGTATTTTACTTCGGTCGGCATCTTAGCAATGTCGCACATATCAGGCTCCCCGCTCGATGCTTCTTGGGATAGACTGGATGAACACACAAAGGAGCGCGTTTGTATCGATATCTGGAACCTTATTACGAAGATACAAACAATCCTAAAACCGCCAGAATTCAGTGCTTTCATTAAACCAAACCCAAACGGTTCAAACCATCTTATTAGACGTTTGATTGATATCAAACTAAGTTTGTTTAGTTTGATAACTATTAATTAAACTAAACCTAATTAATCTGGTTTGACAATTAATTGCTTATATTGCTCTAGCTGTAAGCCTATAGCTGCAAACCTTCGCGTAGGCCTAATTTTAATAGCATAAGCGCCTCGATTGTGTTAGGCTTAAGGCTATTATGCTTATTTGTGAAGATATTAAGAGCGTCGCTGAACTTGCGCTCCAGGTCGCTACTTTTTAGCGGCGCTGCAGCAAGATTAAGAGCTATTAAACTAAGTATAGGATACTCATTACAATGGTTAAACCACCAGTTAATCACATTGATATTAATCTTTGTTCTATTATTTCTTACCAGCCTCTTTATAACTGGGCTATTAAGATAGCAATTAATCTCCTTAGTAATAAAATCTCTTACCTTCTTACCCTAATCAGAATTACTGTCTTTGGGCTAATACTTAGTGCGAGGCTTCCGCTTGCGTGGTAAGCTGTGTGTAGCCATTACCTTTGGTATAGGAGGCCTGCTCTTAAGTAAAGTATAAGTAAACTCTTTGAAGTCGTCCTTAATAGCTTCTTGCCATTTAGGCCTTAAAGCCTAATGCGTCTTAAACCACTGAAACTTCCTGCTAGGATGGAGAAGAACAGCTGCTTAGTAAGCTGGTGTTATATTACTAAGGCTATAGTAGTAGTCAAGTTTCTCCCATATAAGCTCTACTATAGTAATAACATACTTATTTGTATACTTATTAGCTGCTAGCCTTACTTTTTACTTCTTTATAAAGGTTAAGAGGCTATTAAGCTTTATAAGCTACTGCTAAAGAGAGCTAGTATTGCTATAAATGCCACAATACTCTAGTTTAAAGGTTGCTTTAGCTAGAGGCTCTAGTATTTTCTTAATATTATACAGAGCCTCCTAGTAATTAGGTAGGAGTTAATCGCCAAAGATACTATAGTTAGAGGTTGATTTCTGTATTCTAGTATACTTGTTAATAGTAGGGCGTAAGCGGAGACCTATTTAAAAGAGATTCTGTTAGCAAGGTCTTAATCTATCCCTAAAAAATAGGCTTGGTATTAAGGCTTGTTATAAAACCTAATTAATTAATTAGGCTTAGCTTTAGAAGGTAAAACAGCGGCTATTAATTATATAGCGCGTATTTAAGTTAATCTAAGTTACTAGCTAGCAACTTACCTACCAACTAGCCTTTTTATGTACTAAAATTAAGAGCTGTAGCTAAACCTTATATTAACCTTTAAGGATGAAAATAAGGTCCTAGTGTATTTTACTAGGCAGTTTACCTACTATATTTAATTATCTTATAGGTACTGTTCCATCTTATGGCGTTCTTTTTGACAAGTGAGTATAGGTAAAGGCCTTAATTGTTATTTGTAGCCCTTTAAGCATCGCGGAAGGCCTCCCTGCGTTATAGTGTTATTATAGCGTGGATTGCTAAGTTATAAAGCATGCTAATAGGACCTTTCTGACGCTAGGCTTTGTGTTGCTTTTAAACAGCCTTCTCTTCTACTTGTTTAGTATGTATCTCCGCTATAAACTGCTTTGCTTCTTTATTGCTACGCGTATACTAGGAGGCTGCTTCTTCTACAGAGTATAAGGAAGCCTTTATATATATATTACTATATAGGCCATTCTTTGCTGCAAGGTTGATTATATGGTAGCTATATTAAAGCTGGAAGAGCTTCCAATCCTTGTCTAGATAGTTGTAGAAGTGCTGTGCAAAAGTGTTATTATTTAACGCATTATCCATAGTAGTGTATATAATGTGGGATGTAATATTATAGGATTCCATAGTAGTAATTACTATAGAAGCGATGTTCTTACCAGTATAAGGTCCTAGAAGTATATGGAAGGTAATTAAAAGGTTCTATAGCTTCCTATTTTGATTAATAAAATGCGCCTTAATACTAAGGAATATAATATAGTTAGGCGATGTCTAGATATTAAGTGTAAGGCTTATATTAGAGGCTGTAGTATAGAGAGTATGTTTAATGCGCTTACTTATAATCTTTGCATCTTTAATTACCTATTTAGAAACTGTTGTTGGCGATATAGGGTGTAGGCTTATAGCTATAGGGTTAAGCAGGCTAATAAGGTAAATAAGGTGCTCTAATAAGGCTCTAGCAAAAGAGATATTGTTTAAGACTATAAAGGCAATAAGGTGTTTATGGTATTGGTAGAATTTAACTTAATAAGTAGGTAAACCTTTGGTTATAATAACGTCCTTTTTTTTATAGGGTTCTTCTCCCTGCCTATTAAAGCCGTGGGTGTTAACTATATGGCTAATTACATGTGATGTGGAGGCTGCTAATCTAACTATAGGAGGGATTACTCCATGGCCTTTTCTATTAGCAGGTTTCGTGTAAGAGATTATAGGCTTATATCTATAGCACAGTGATCTTATTGGACTGGGTTGGAGTGGATTTGACCCCCAAATCCACTCCATATAGTAAATAGGTGGTGGAGCTCCAGGACTCCAATACGGCTCCAGATTAATTATATACTATAAATAGTAAGTCTTGGCAGAGGGTAAGGAAAAGGTAAGGAAGGAAGAACGTACTAAATCAACCCCAAAATCACAAAGCTTCTAAATAAGAAGCTTCGTAATCTTCTACCTTAATCGACTCCTCAAAGGCAGCATATGCGTCCTCATCGTGGCTCTCATTCTCGCCCTTATCTGGCTCTATAACCACTGGCTTACCTGGCCCACCTGGCTCCTCCGGAGCTGCCTCCACTGCTGCATTTGCTGCCGCATTTGCCGCCGCTTCTACTACCACCTTTATAGCTTCCTCCATAGCTTTTTAGTACGCAGCAACTCAAGCCTTTAAGGCCTCCTTTGGTAATACTATTTGTGGTATAGGCTCTCCCTCTATAACTCCAACATCTGCATTGTCAAACGTGCCCTTGCGCGGAGGCCTATACCAGTAGCGGAGGCACTTATTGGCCTCAATAATATCCATTTATAAGCGAGAGCGACGGTCCTCTAAGAGGATCTTATAGCTGCTAAAGAGTCGCTCGCACTTATCTAACATAGGCGGTATTATAAGTATATTAAGAGTAAACTAAGTAAGATTAGGCTGGCTCTTATAGCGATCTAGCCAGTATTATATAACGTTAAAATCGTTAGAGTTGCCTACGCTAAGGCAGTTTGTTTCCAAATATTCCTAAAGACGGTTAGCGATGGTAATAGGCGCAGTAGTAACGTCGTTAGAGTGCACCGTTTTAAGGCACTTATAATTGCGAGCAAAAGCGTAAGTCTTTAGCTTTAGTAACAGCTTTATAGAATTTTGTATATTTACTAAGGGCGCGCCTTATAGCTTGCCTTTATATTTAAGCCAGAGCTCTCTTATAAGAGCTTTAACTTTTGGAATTTAAACCTTTTTATCTTTATGCTCCCCCCAGTTGTCTTAAAACCACTGCATCTTAAGTATTGGATTAAGAACGATCGCTATGTAATAGGCGCTGGTATTATCTGCCTTATAGTAGTACTTCTTACACTTCTACTAAGTAGCCTCTGAGCAGGCAGCTAATTGCTTATAGTTTTATAACTCTACGGTTTAACGTTTTTGGACAGCAAGCTTAGTAAACTTTTACTGCGTTTTTTTAAGCTCTAGTAGAAGCTAATTAAGAGTTTAGAAGTAATCTATAAGGCCTATATACTTGCCTTCTACTATAATAGTAGCCTTATAAAAAGCTTTAAGGTAATTATATAGATGCTTAAGCTCCTGCTAATAACGCGTAAAGAGTAGATTATCTTTACTAAGTGCTTTTACGCCTAAACCCGGTGTATACTCCTGGCAGAACTTCGTAATACGTTCTCTATAATTAAGAGAGCAAGAGATAGCTAAAAATAAAAAATTCTAACACGTTTAATTGTTTTAAATAAGCTAGCAGGTATTAGTATTAAATATTTAAAAAAGGGTTTTAATTTTCCTCTAGTTAATTAATAATCCTTAGCCAAACCAATTAAACCTTTAGCTTTTAATGTTATACACAAAATCGCGACTAAAATCTTAATACTAAAGCTCTATTATATACCTCTAAGCCGTTAAACTCGGCCAAAGCACCTCTAATTTCAATCCTTTTAAATACCGCACAACGCTAGGGGGTTATTTAAATATATTATATAAGGTTATAAAGTAATCTAATAGCTCCGCGCTTCTTCTAAAGTTGCTCTATCCTCTTAAGATCCTGGTTGCGATACATAGTAACTAAATCTTTATATACTTTCTCTGTATTAACTCCTATAATAAAGGCCTAGGCGTAAAGGTTTGTAATATAACCAAAATAATAGAGCCTATAGGCCTTTCTTTTCTTTACTAATATTCCTGGATAGAGCGCTTGAAGTATTATATTAATATACATATTATTTAACTCTGTATTATCGGCTATAAAATACCCAATATTACCACGAATCTTATAGTCTTTAAAGATATTAAGGAGGACGGCTGCTATATTCTTACTATTATATTTACTAATAACTTCGCGTAGGCCTAATACTATATGGCGATGCTTGCCAGCTTAATTAATAAAATACGCAATTACACTAAGGACCCTAAGTGCATTTAACAACATCCAGAGATTAAAGAATATTAAAATTATACTATAGGAGTTCTTAAGCTTATTCCTTAATTTACCCTTCTATATCTTAAACGCTTTAATTACCCACCCGCGAATTATTCTAGAGGCCTTTAATAAAAACTTCTTAAGCCTAGGGTATATAAAGAATAACAGCTAACAGAAATAGATATTCTTAAACTAGAAGAAGGCAATATGATAATATATAATCCATTATATAAGTAGCTGCTTAAAAGTGTTAAAATTGCAACTCCAAATAAGTAACCTCTTAGTAGGATAATCCTTAATTGTTAATTAAGTTAGAGCTATCTTACTATGCTTTTTTAGTAAGCCTATAACCTTGTCCATATTATAATCCTTAATAAGGTAAGTTAACGCGGTAGATTTTTTGCTTAATATAATAGAGAGCTTCTATGGCTTCTTCAACCTCTTATAAATATAATAGTAGTAATATGTGATCGAGCTGTTGCCTTCCTTTAGCTGCAGATTCTTACCCTAAAGCTATATAGGTGACGTATGTTGTCTTATATGCTTTAGCTTCTTCGTTAAGACGTTATATTAAATATAGTTCTTGCTCTATAGCTTAAACTTAACCACCTCCTTTGTGTCGTCGGCTTTTAAATTAATTGATTTTGGGGCAAGGATGATATTATTAGATAGTAAAGGTAGGCGCACTAAGAGAAATTATTCCATTGTGGAGGTAGGAAAGTTGAATACAACACCACAACAGTAAGTGTAGATGTAGAGCCGCAACAGCAGAGGCGATGGCAGCGGTGGCAGAATAACCAGGTGTCCTAAAATTCTATAGCTAATGCACTACCTATTAGATACTGAGTTAGTAGTAAAGTTGCGAGGGTTGCTAATTGGCTTTACATTATGCATTAACTCCTTAGTGCTCTATTCCTCTTCAGCCGTAGTTCGAATTGGGTATAGATCTGGAGCTCTAGGAGTTAAATTAACGAAGATCCACTCCAATCCACTAATTAGAAGGCCCAATCCAAATCCACATCGAATTTGAATCCACACTGGAGCTCCAACTAGACCCCAGTCCAATAAGATCACTGCTATAGCAAAGCTAGTACTGCTGTTGCTTTGTATCTTATACTATAGTGCTATGCTGCTAGACCCAGGCTCTATGCCTATAAAAGGTCTTGCTATTAAGCTATAGAGCAAGCTGATAGCCAACTGTATTTTTAGGCCTAAAGATAAAGCCATCTACGCTATATATTAGCTGCCTTGGTGCAAACTGCCCTCTATAGAAAACAGTGAAGGTGTAGATTGATTAGAAATATCACCAATTAATATATCTAAAGGTATTAAGTGGGAAACCTAATTGACTAAGGTAAACACGGTAAAGAAAGGGGCTATAGAGGTAGGATAGAAGAGTCTTTGGTAGGGAGGCTGCACGAGGCTTAAAGGATTTTGATGCCTCCGATACCTATGGCTATCGGCTCTCCACTATTTTACCGGAACTTTATTTCTACTAAGAGATTAGTTCCCAAGGCAACTAGCTTATAGTAAGGGTAGAAAGGCTATTCTAGCAATTTATTAAACTAATAGACGATTAATTTAGTCTAATTAGTTTATTTAATTAGTTTGATCTATATTAAACAAACCTTAATTGGACCAAATTAATCAAACTAAACAACCGTCGATAAGGGTCCGGTTTAATGAAAGCACTGCCAGAATTCAGTCATCTTTTCCAATGCTCGGCCAATGGAACGCCCACCACCTTCGATCCCCTCCTCAATGACCTCAGGAATTCCCAAATCCCAACTCCTCCAGACGTCCTCCTTGAAGACGCCACAGTGAAAGCGCGCATATGTCAGCGATTCCCTGACATGTGCCACGTCTTCGACGTTGCGGCCGATGGCTCAATGATCTTTACACCTACACCTCTTAAAGATGATACTGCCGTTCGAGCCCGCATCTACCAGCGCTATCTCTACTATAATGGCCGACTACATGCAGAGGACTTGCCTACTATGCTTCCACGTTCTGATCTCTTTGTTTTTACGCATGCTGATATAGCTCCGAGAAACATTATGGTCGACCAAACCCATCGCATTACGGGTATCTTGGACTGGGAAGCGGCTGGATGGTATCCTGACTACTGGGAGTATATCAACATTTGGAAACCCTCGAGAGATCATGACTGGCAGACCTGGATGGATCGTACTGCCCCACGGAAATGGGATCGTTCAGGTATCAACGCGGCGAGGCGGGTCTTATTCTAGGTCTTGGGGCTGAAAATCCAGTTGAATAGCTTTCTTTGACAGATACGGCCTCTCCCATTTCAAGGATACAATCATAGTCTATGAAGTTTCTTAAATCATGATTCTATCCATAAAAGCCATCGTAAATCCAAAACTAGAAGCTTACAGCTGAGAGTCCGGGAGCGCTTAGGACTGGCTGCCGACTAAGTAAGACAGGAAGAATTTTAAAAAGAGAAAGGAACTAATGAATATGCTGTGGATAGATATGAGCGCACGCCGGGCACATTACATCCTCGGCGATATCCGGAGGCCCAGTCGGTATCGGTCTTGCTGTGATGTCTTTATGTGTCCAAATTATCGCCTGGGGGCGATCTTTCACCTCGAAGGCAGATGAGCTCGATAAGGAAGTCTTAGAGATATAAGCGTAAGGAGATGTGCAGGAGAACGTATCGGGAGCGTGTTGGTAACGGGAGAGATAATAATGGAGGTCATCGAGAAGGTGAAATTACGTCTGACATTACAGTAAACCCCCCTTATTACGATATGGGGTATATAACGATATATATCTTTATTACGATCTACACCCCTTGATCAAGCCTTTTTTGGTGTAATATTACGATAATCTGACCTTTGACAATATCGTTAAGGTGGCTCTGCCAAAATCCTTGTAACCAGATAAGATTTTGTATGGGAGAAGCCCTATTTAGCCCGTACGGTGGGTGTATTATACCCTTTTAGGGTGATTGGCCTCCGTTTTCCTGCTTATTAACGCATCACGTGACAATCTAGTATAACAATACCATTGGTATTACGATATGCTCGGCCGCAAAAACGGTATCGTACTAAAGAGGTTTTACTGTATCGGCCTGGCGTTGATCACTGCTATATCAGAGTTAGATTAGGGGTGCTTGTGACTCACCCATCTCTTGTATATATAGGGGCTCTAAAAGCCTCATTTCTGTGCCCTTATTCTTGATCGTCTGTTCAACAGCGGTGCTTTAATTAATATTCAATGTCAATATAAGGTCGTATTGATATTGATATTGAACACACATTTAATATTAAATATTTTTCCAAGCCTCCATACAAATATAACGTAACCGCAGACCTGCGGAGGATAGGCCGGATAGCCCTCTCGGATAATAGACCTATCAGCTAATAGTATCCGGAGACTATCCGGATAGTGTTGGCAAAAACCCCTAATATGCTTACACTTATAATGCACCCCCCAATATTAAATAAATGATTTTTTTATTAGTATAGATTTATAGCGCTTGTAAAGCGCTTTAAAATGGTATTAGTTATAAACCCCTAAAAACAACCTTAACTGTATAACGTTTTCTAGTTCTTGTCAACTTACTATAGCTTTAACTTTCTTCAGGTCTATACGGATCTTGCCTAATTTAATAATAAATTTAACAAAATCGGTCTTCCTTATAAAGAACTCGCATTTTTTAATTACTACTAGCATCTTTTCTTCCTATAGTCTCTTTAAGACCTATTTAACATATTCTCCGTATTCTTCCTTGCTTATTAAGTAGATAATAATATTATTAAGGTATTCTCCTAATATACTGTTAATTTATTTCTGGAACATTACTAGTGCGTTTATAACTAAACTGTATAGCTAATGGCTTATATAGTCCTTCCTTTAACCTAAAGGCTACCTTCTATTTATTGCCTTCCTTAATCCTAATCTAATAGTACGCCTATTTTAGATCTATCTTTATAAAGATTTAAGCGTTGCCAATCCTATATTAGATTTTACTAATTAAGGGTAAAGAATATCTATCCTTTCTAGTAATGCTATTTAACTACCTATAGTTAATGCATAATCTAAGTTTTCTATTTTTCTTTAGTACGAACAGTACTAGATATCCCGTTGATAACTACGATGGTTAGATATATCCCTTTTATAAATTCTTTTAAATAAACTCTTTAAGTGCTCTTAACTTATCTTCTATTAGCTTATAGATTAGAAAGAACCTTAGACTTATTTCTAGTTTTAATTCTATCTTATAGTCCTATACTACATACTTTAACAGCTTTTTACTTTCTAGACTTTATAGTTTTTTGCCGTACTTATAGTATCTCTTTGGTATATAACTTAAGCTTCTCTTAGTCTCTTTATATATCGCTCCGACCTAGTACTATACTATTTTAGTTACTTATCGCGTCTTATATTATTAAGTATTCTTAATATTAACCTAACCTATAATCCAATTAATCCTTAAATTGTACTCCTATAACTAAGGTATCCCTAATATTGCCTTATTCTTTCCTAATAGTAAAATATTAAAAGATATTTCAACTTGCCTTTCTTTAATGGTTATCTAAATAGGTCCCGTTTTAAGATTAATAATATCTCCTCCGTAGGCTATTAGATCTCCTAAAATCGTTATTAATAAATACAGGTGTTTTTTTGCCTATATAGTATCCCAATTCTTTTTACTACTACTAGCAATATATAGTTTCTTATTACTCTACTATCTACTAGCGCTTTAAACTTTTAATCTTACTACTTAACTTATAAATTTAGGTATTATTTTTTAAATTCCTTTAAGGGTCTAAGGCTTTACTACTAGCCCCCTCTAGTCCTATAGGCCTTCCATTTTCCTAACTATTGGCTACTAGATTCTGGCTGTACTTAGTCCTCTTTAGGCTAATACTTAGTTTATTTCTTTTCCTCTATATACTATAGATATATATTTTTAATACACTCCCACTACTATTATCCGTCTAGGTATTCTTTTATAAGAAATCTTTCTGGTAAAGTATTAAGTTATCTAAATCTTAAACTTCTACTAGGTGCTATTTATGTATATACTTAGTATTTTTAAACCTTCTTTCGTCCAGTGCCTAATATATCCTTATTAAGTACTTACGGTGTTTATCTTTTAGTGCTCTATGTATATTATATATATTATCTATATATGTGATCTACGCCAATATATATTATTATTATTCATTGCTTAACGTCCGATTCGGATCCCTATTGGGCCCACGCGGACTACTCCTTATATATATGTGGGGAGAAAACTCTATTTGAGAAAACCCTGTAATCCGTCTCCCCGCCTTTTAGGGCTCGCTTATAAGTCGCCTACAAGTTACCAGTGGTGCTCTACTACCTTACTTTTTAACCTCCTTAGGAACCACTGCTGCCGTAACAAACCTACGGACGCGCTAGTATTACACACTGTACTCTACTCTTGTAGAGTTATTAGGGGGCGCCTATTACTCGCCCCTTTGCCTTTTATTACTATTTCCTTTGCAACCCGGAACTGGTTTAGTATATTTTAGCCAATAAGCCACTAGGTAGCCGCCTTAAGGCCTTTCTGTATTAAGAGTAGTGTATTATAGTTTTCTGTGCTAGCTGCTAAGAGTATTGCTTCTTAGCTAGTGCGTAAGGGGTATAACAGTATTACATATTTTGGTGTCTGTCTTAGCTAGCTATATTTGCACCTTAGGCTACCTACTAGAACACCCACCTAGTAAAGCCAATCTTTTAATCCTATTATTCCTGTCCTTAAGAGTATTGCTATTGTATTTTCCGCCTTTATTAGGCCCTCTTAGAGCCCTTAGGTATTTACCCCCTATAGCATTACCTATACTATAGCTTAGGTTCCCCTTGCCTAAGTCTACCTCTATACCTTTAACTCCTATTTGTCTCTCCAGCATTGGTCCAACCAGTATTATATTGCGGTAGATGGTTTTCCAGTACTCTTTTATACTCTACTTTAGCTCATTTCTCTCCCTTACTATTATCTTTGCTGGCCTCTTATACGTCTCCCTTCCTCCTTTATATAGGCCTGGGCCCTAGCACCGCATTATTCTTCTTTTACTTTCTCTACCTGTTTTCCTAATATATCTTCCCTACTTTGGGGTTGTTGGTTTCTTCTCCTATAGGGCACCCTAGGGTCCCTCTATAGTTTATTTAGGCGTGTCTTAATATACTTTATAACGTTAAAGTTGCGTTCCTTTTATACCCTTTACATTACATCGGCTTCAATATATAGTTATAGGGGGGGAATATTGGCTTCCTTCTTAAGCAGTGCTGTAGCCATTCGCTTATACCCGCCTGTTATACTCCTAAGGCAGGCTATTTGGACCTTTTAGAGTAATTTAAGGAGTGATTTAGGGGGGCCTTTCTTGGTTTCTCCAGTGGCCCAAATGCTAGATTTATACGTTATGGTTAGCCAGACAACTGCTATATATAGTAGGCGTAACCTCTGGAAGCATAGATCCTATATAGAATTAACGATCCTGGATATAGCGATATACTATACTTGGCCCTTACAGGCCGCTTACGCCGTATATACACTCTACTAGAGCTTGCTGTTTACCTACACTCCTAATACCCTTAGGCCTTAAACCGGTTAACCCCTAAAGCCTTAAATATGGATTATATACTAAAGATCTGTAGATTAGTTACGTTTTCTTATAAAATAGATTAGCTAGTATTTCTCTAGTAAGAATTGGACTCTATATCGTCTTGCCTATTCTATATAGGTATTATAGGCTTTCTTTAGTGTCCTATAGTTCTCTACGGCTGTTAGCCTATATATAATTAGGTTTATATTATTAACAAAGCCTACCCCCTAGGTCGCCCCTTCCTTAAAAGTATTAAGCAGGTTACTTACAAAGAAGAGGAAGAGTATAGGCAACAGAGGTAATCCTTATAGTATTCCTATTATGACTATAATAGGGGGGCTCTGGTATCCGCTAAAGACCAGTAATATTTCTTTCTAGCCTATAAATTCTTAAATAAATTAAATGATCCATTCTAGGAAGCCCTTTGCCCTAAGGATATATAGGAGACGCTTATAGGGTACATTATTATAGGCGCCGCTAATATCTAGGCTAAGTATTAATACTATAAAGTCCTTTCGCATAGCCCATGCAGTTTTAATAGTGGTAGCGAGTAGTATAAGTGCTAATAGCGTTAAGCGTTTCTTTCTTGCCCCTATTTAGCTTTGTAGTAGTAGGGCGTATTTCTTTACTATATCTGCTATATGGTCCGCTATAACCTTTTCTAAGATCTTACTTAGGGTGTTTTCTAAGGCAATAGGGCAGTAGCTTCCTGGGATTAAGTAGTCTATTTTACCTTCTTTTTATAAGACAACCGTTATTATAGATCTTTTAAGTCGCGGGTAGTAGCCTATTGCAAAGCATACTCTAGCTATATCTGCAAGCCAAGGTGCTATAAGTGGTCCACAGGTCTTTAGGGCTTTGTTTAAAATCCTATCTAGTCCTAGTGCTATATTATTTAAGAGGCGGCTAATGGTTCTAGCCATTTCTTTAGTTGTTATATCGCTGTTAACCCTTAGGTAAGTCACCAGTGTTTTACTAGTAATATTGCTAAGGTCTACTAGAGCCGGTTAAGGGAAAAATCTTTCTATAAAGATTTTTGCCTTCTTGTTATTATTACTTATAGCCTATAGTTTGCCTACTCTTCATAGGGGTAGTAGGTATAGATCTTCTACTAGGCGTCCTGCCTTTTTCTTTACCCATTTCGCTATAGTCTAAAGGCCCTTGTTATAGGGGAGACTTAGGTTAGTAGTATATTTATTTATAAACCATCTCTAGTTATTCCTTGCTTCTTTTTTTAGGGTATTCTTTAGCTAGTTTCTTATGTCTTTATATTATCTCTCGTCCTTAGAATTATAGCTGCTTGTATATTTCCTCCTTGCTCGTTATTGGCCGGCTATAAGGGCCGCGCACTATGCGGACCATATATATCGCGCGTAGGGGCCTGGTTTTAAAACTAGGCAGTGCTTTTTCAGCCTACTTTTAATTACTACCTAGATCCTTTCTAGTCTTTAATTAATTTCCTTAGGGGTAGCTAATAAGCCTTACTTATTTGGTATTAGGTGGATTTCTTCTAGGTCTTAAAGTTGTTGTTTAATTATATTAAGGAAGCTATCTATATTAAGCTTCCTTATTGCGTATCTTTTGCTATTTAGTTGCGCCTTAATATCCAGATCTAGTTATATCTGGATAGGGATATAGTCTAAGGTAAGTACCCATTCTTCTTTAGAAGAGCACCTTTTAAGTCTCTAGTATAGGTTTTCGTCCATAATTATAAAATTAATTGTACTTTTAGCAGTGCCCTATTGCCATATAATTGCACCTAGGGGGGTAGCTAGCTTAAGGCCCCCGTTATCTATAGCTCTTAATAGGCACTCTGCCTATTAATTAGCAGCAACATAGATGCCCCCCCACTATAGGTGGTGGAGGTTTATATCTCCTAGTAGAATAAACTCTACGTGTTTAGTTTCTAGCAAGCTTATTATAGATATAATATTCTCTATCTATGCTACCCCTTCAACCCTAGGGTTATAGACATTAATAATTTATACTAGTCCCCTATATATCTAGATGGTTATAACTATAATATCTAGGTTAACTGCCTGCTATAACCATAAGGCAAGGCTGATATTTTTACTAATTATAAAGTATACGCATGTAGCTGCTTTTGGTTTATATAGGAGCTAAAATCCTTAGGGGCAGTATATTAATTATATGTAGGTATTATAATACGGCTCTTATATAGCAAGAATATGGTATTTCTCTAGGTCTAAACTGTCTAGTAGGGGCCTTGCTAGACGGTAGTTTATATTGCCGCAGTTATACTATATAATGGTCAAGTGGCAGACCCCCAGCGGGGGTCCTTTGCCTCTCCTTCACTCCTCGCTTCTTCCGTTTCTACTTTCTCTAAAATATTTAGAACTTCTATCTTCTGTATTTGCTCCCTGGCCACTACTTATTTTATATAGAGCTTTTTATTCCTATATCTTGTGTTCCTACTAGCCTTTCTAAATCTAAGTCTATTATTGCCTCTAGTTCTTCCCCCGTTCTTGCCGGTTGGCTATATACCCCTTATAAGCCAGCTGCATATATTATATTTACCGCGTTAAATCCAATTCTTAATTATCCTGCCCTTAAACTTGCCGTAGCCGTCTATAGGGGTCTTCCTACTAGGCGTCCTCTCCCTTGTATCTTATATGTCCTTTATATCCCTATTCGGTCTAGTAATATCGCGCGGCATCACTTTTAGCCTGTTAAGGCTTAGGATAGCTGGCTTAGCCCCCTAGTATTAAAGGTAGGAAACGCTAGAAAGACACCTATATCCCCCTAGCTTATTGCTTATTATTTCCATTTATATAACCTAGCGTGCAGTTATTCCCGTAGCTATTAAGCCCTTTTCTTCCGTCTCCTATATTTAATGCAGTCTTCTCTCTCCTATACCTTATATGTGCTTCGGTAATAGTTCGCGCATTTTATTTAGTTTTAATTTATATATTATCTTATATTATAGGGGCCTACACAGTGGCCGCAGCACACCTGTGCTGTGTATATGGATTAGGTGTGTCCCTATTATACACAGCAATAATATTATTCCAGGCGTAGTCTGTGGTTGTAGAGCCTTGTATTATATATAAGGCCATTTATAATTATTCCTTTTTAGATAAGGAGTTTTTGCATTCCTAGTATATATATACTAACGATAAGGGAGCTATACGTTTGTCTATTATTTCCCTAGCAAGTCTCTGGCGCCCCTTATATCCTCTTATTATTCTTATTATATACTTAGTTTGTATTTTCCTATTAAAGCTATTAGATCTGGGTAATTACAAGTCCTAGTATAAGGTATTCCGTTTGTTTTACTATCTTCTATATAGTTACTATATTGTCTGCCTAACGTCCCCTTTTTACCTTAAGGCTTATGGGAACCAACAGGACTTTAACTAGGTAATCTTTACAAAGCATTTTTATGCTAATACGCTCTCCTAGCCTATCCCCTACCCTTACGGCCCGTTCCTTTACCTATTAGTCCTTTAGGGTAACTCTAATGTCTCTACTCCTAAGGTGTTGGACTATAATAGCGTTGTGGACCTCCTTATAAATCTCTATAAGAACTTCTATTTCTAATTATCCTCTAAATTCCTCTGCCTTTTCTATATTTGGTTATATTGTGATTATATACCCAGTTATTATCTTTAGGGGGGTAGGTTCCCTATACTATAGGAGCGCAGCTACAGCAGCCTAGATGCGGTTCGCCTATTAAGGGGGGTTTTATTTATCTTTAATTTTATTTAGCTGTTGGAGGATTTAATTAAGGGTTTACTAGAGGGGCGCCTAAGGTTTACTAAACTAAAGCCATTCTGCTAGCTGCATTAGTTTATAATGGCTAATAAATACTCCCCTATAGTTCCGGATATTAGACGCGTCTAATAGGCTTTATATTTTATTAGATGCCTTCTTAATTAGGGTATTTCCGCTTTCTAGTGTGGTATTCGCCTGTCCTTGTTGTTGTTATAGGGGGCTATTATTGGGTATAGGTCTGGCGGTCGCGCGCGACTGCGTACCACCATCGTTCCACCTATGCCTCCCCTGTAATGCATGCATCTTAGGGGATTATCAGGGTGTTTTTCAGGGTTCTTTTAGTTGGTTTGGTCTTTTTAGGCCAGGTACAGCAAGAGCTCCAAAAGTCCGAGTATCGGTAAGATAATATGTATTATGCCTTTATTTAGAAGGTAGTCTACGCCAATATATAATATAATAGGTATCTTAGGTTAACTTATAGCTTATATTTATCCTTAAGTTTAAACCTTTATTATATTAATCTAAGTACTGCTATATTATTTACTAGTACCAATATCTGTATTATCTTTCTTTAGTTTATGGCCTGTTCCTCTAGATTCTTTAATATTATAATTAATGCTCTTTTGATATAACTTATCTATCTTTCTAATATAACTTAATTCGGTATAGCTTTCTTATCTAGCTATATATAGAAATCTTCCCACTTATTATTCTTGCGTTATCTAAACTATTTTCGGTATAGCTCTATAAGTATATACAATCTATCTATAAGGAAGTATCTCTTTATTGCTATATTATTACAACCTTTTATATATTGTTCTGTAAATTGCGTTAGAATCCCTAGATCCTCTACTTTCTCTAGGTCCTCTAGCTACTTAGCTCTTAATATACATGCCCTTGGCCTATTAGTATCTTTTTATATAGATGCTCTGTCCCTTATATAACCTAATATAGTTAACCTCTGGTCCAACTTTTGTTTTTGCTATATAAGAATTTATTACCTAAATTCCTCTATAGTTTTTGTTCTATTGCCTCTTATAAACGGATTTTTAATATCCTTATATTTCTTAATTATCGTGTTAACTTTTTAACCTTTAGGCTAAATATTACGTTTATCTAGGATTACTGTAGACCTTATTCGTTCTTTAAAATCTTAGCTCCCTAGAAATTATTTCCCTAGTCCTACCCCGTAGCTAGTGTCTTTAACCTTAAAGTAATTATACTGATCCTCTATATTTTCAGCTTTAATCCATTTTTATAAATAACTGGCCTGTATTTTTATCTATTCTTTAAAATCTTAAATCTTCCTTATCTCTTTCTAAGAATTTTAAACCTATGGCCTCTTACCTTTATTAAGTGGTAAATTAGCACTAGCAGTCGTCTACTTGCTTAATCCCTTTAGAATACTCTTCCTTTTATCTTATAAAGCGATAGATGCTATATCCAACGGTGTTATAATGCCCGTTACTAAACCTCGCTTTGTGGTAATTTTAGTCTCTACTTCTAATATAATATCTCTAAGGTCTATATACTCCTAGTAAGCTATCTTAATTACCTTATTATTAGTATATTCCGCATTTATTCTAAATAGGTTTATTAGATCTTTGGGTGCGTTATTTCTATATATATCTTTCCTATAATATAACCTATCTTACTTATTATTCGATTAATTAGTTCCTTTAAGTTCTTATAACTCTGGCTCATATAGCTAATAGCTTACGCCGTACTTAGCGTCCTTATAAATTTGGTATGCGTTATTATAATAAAACGCGAAGTACTTAATTGAATACTTCTTAGTCCTGCGCAATATACTTATATCTATATTATTATACTCTAACGACCTAGTGCCTTTTACCGAGTAGTTACTCTAACTACCTCTATAGTCTCTAGCAAAATAACCCTATTTTCCGCAATTTATATAAGCTTCTTTTTTAAACCATTTTTCTTGCTATAGAGTTTACCTAAACGTCTTTTACTATTAAAATCTTTAGTTTAGCCTTTACTCCTTGGTTCTATAATTACTTAATTCTTAACCTCTAAGTTTCTATAGTTTCTTATTCCACTTTTTAAATTCTTTAGTACTGCTTAAGTCTATTAGCTCTAGTCTACCATTCTATAGTTTATAACTTTGTGTAAGGGATATTATTGCGGTCACCTCGGGTTACCCTCAGGACAACCTCCAGACGCCCCTTAGATGGTCGCCGGTTACGTGCCGGAGGCACGTGCCCGTAGTATATAGTCTCCACAATCCTAAAGGCCTTACCTCCTTAAGGACTTATCTCTCTTACCAATCTATCCTATTCCACAATCGTGCCTTATAGCCCCCTGTCTACAAAGTCCCCTTATATTCATATCCTTCCTACTCCATTTTAGAAGGGCAGCTGGCTTTAAGGACCAGATTGTTTGTTTATATCTTTTGTTTATATTTTTTGTTTATATCTACCATTCTCCCTTAAAATCTCGCGACAACCTAAGCGGAAACTCTACAAATACCTTATAGAAAGCCGTCGTATTAAGGTAGGAAGGTCCCTCTAATAGTAAGAGATTGCGATAATATAAACCTCTAGGTAAGACGGCTAAATAAGCTCTAATACCTAGATGCGCTAGAAGTTTAAAGACTCTTGCATACCTACGGTCACCACTAAGGAAAACGTAGATACCCACTATAATGGATATAGCGTTGCTAGAAAGTAACTGGAACCCCTCTAGCCCCACCTAGGCCAATTAAAAGACTAAGCGCTAGAGCTAATACTAAGATTTTCCCCTAAGCCAGAAATGCTAGAGGAATATACTAATATATCTAACTAGGGACCTAACCGGAACCCTCCCGGAAGACCACCGGCCTATAATTGGCACGGTGGTAGTATATAGACTGCTTATAAGCTAAGCGGGCCTACCTCTTTAGGTAATCTAACCTAAATACTAAATTAAGACCTAAGGCTTATTGGGAAATCCGTATTAGCCACTAGTGCTAATACTACCTCTATAGCCAGAGCTTTCCTAGGCCCAAGTTCGGAAAGTTAAGAGCCCTATACTAATATCCTTTAAGACGGATATTGGGAAGCTGTTATAAGGCTCTTGGAAGCTATATAGGAGGAAGCCACTAATAAATATATTAGAACCCTTTAAGGGCAAATTTAGATCTAGTAGAGTTTAATCTAAGCTAGATAAGTTCTTTTATAACCTAGCTAGAGCTAAGGGCTTCCTAGGGGCTACTTAGTACCTACCTAAGAAAGTATAAAAGACTTAGAGAGACACCTACGCAATAAATAGAAAAAAGATATAGACTAATTGGCTAAGGCCTCTAGTAGTCTAGAACTCCATTATAGACCTAGCGCCTAACATTTGGACAATTAGGTTCGCAAGGTAGACAACTTCTTTAAGATACTAATGATATAAGATAATACTAAAGAACATATATAATGGATTATTAGCAAGATTAAAAACCGATTACTAAACCAGATTGCACTTAATTAACTTAATAAAAAGCAAATTATTATATGGCCACAGTTATAGACCTTCCTAAAGGGTTAGACCTAAGATCTATATATTATATAATATAATAACATAAAACAATTCTGGAATGGTATATAGCTGGACCGTTAAGATTTCCGCCAGTTTATAAACTTTATGGAAACTTATGCTTAATAGATAGATCTAGAGCCCTTTAAAAACAAGGACAGTAGCATCCATAAGAAGAAGAAAATTGGATTTATCTGGGCTAGAATTAAGCTAGTAATTTATAATAAAATAAAGCGCGTAAGAGCCCTACCGCGAATTACCGTATATGCGGATTTTAAATGAGCGGTTCTAAACGCCAAAGATATAGTAAGGAACTAGACCTCTTCTAGTAAGAAGCTGGGGGGTAGCTAGAAGCGTGGGTACTCTAATAGTAATATAGGGCAGACCTAGTCTTTAAAAAAGCCGTTCTTAAAGAGAACTTTAGAATAGTTAAAGTTAGGAACCTTAAGTAGCGGGAAAGACTTCTAGGGTTAACCTAATACCTATTTAACACCCTTATAGGAACCCTCTAAGAAGCTAAAGGGATATTTTTATTGGAAAAATAAACAGGGCGATAAACGCACTAATAAACCAAAAAAAGAGAAGCCCTAGTTGCGGACGTCTTCTGGCTATAACTAGGGCAAGATATAGAAGGGAAGACTCTCTATATTGCTATTAAGCTAGAAATAATACTCCCTATAGGCAAGATGCGTTAGTTCTAAATACTATATAACAGCAGCGCTGAAATTAATCTTATACAATATAACTTAGTAAAAGAGTATTAACTTATCCTATTACTAGGGTGGTAGAAACCTATTATAGGCTTCCTAGATAAGTATCGGATTAAACTATATAGCGCCTACAAGCTTACAGTATTAGTGGCCAACATGTATAACCGTACTAAGGTGGTTAGCCCACAACCCTTCTAGGCAGCCAACTTTATAGGTTACAACCTTATCCTTAAATATCCTTGGCTTGCGGAAGTAGATTTTAAGATACGCTTTAAGACAAGAGCCTTTAAATAGTGGAACGATAAAGAATTAAAAGGGCGTATATTACTAATAAGCTTAAAAGATATCCTAGAGGATGTAGCCCTAGGTGAAATAGTATACGCTTTATATCTAAAGGAGTATTAGATCCAACTCCTATTCTATAGCAAGATAGGTATAAAGCCTAGTATAGGTAATAACCCTTCTATAACGGAGACCCTATGGGGAACTGCTGGATAGGTCGCAGAGATATTACAGGGAGGCGGCAATCTTAAAGATCTTACAAGATACTTCTATCATTATAGGTTACTCTGGCTTAAGCAATATATAAAGAATATACTACGGCACCTTAAACGCTGCGTTAAAGAATTTCCTACCCTCTACTGGCTACTATATAAAACTGTTTAACCCATAGTAGTAACTATATATAAATAGTTACCATAGCGCGCGATGCTGCCTGTAAGCGTCCTAAGGGAGCTCTAGGACCTACCCAATAATAATATAGAGGACAAACGCGACCCTAATTTATTAAATATTCCAGCAGGCCTAAGGGACTTACTAAGGGTATTTTTGGGCAGGTAAGCTAAAGTCCTTTTACAGAACTTAGAATATAATTATATAATTAATCTAGAAGAAGGTAAGTAACCGCTAAACCTCCCTATCTATAACCTCTCTCGTAAAGAGCTTGAGATCCTATAGGAGTACCTTAATGGCTTACTAGAAAGGGAATGGATACGGCTTAGTAAGTTGCTAGCAGGCACACTAATCCTCTTTATTCCGAAACTAAATAGAACCATAAGGCTATATGTAGACTATTGCGGTCTTAACAAGATTATAATTAAAAACCGCTACCCATTACCATTAGTTAGTGAAATACTAGATTAATTATCTAGGGCGGGGATCTTTATAAAGCTAGATCTATAAGACGCCTATTATAGGCTCCGTATTAAAAAAGGGGATAAGTAAAAGACCGCTTTTAAAACCTAATACGGCCACTTTAAGTATCTGGTAATGCCTTTTAGGCTAGCTAATACGCCTATAACATTTTAATTATATATTTATAGTCTTAGGGGGACTAGTTAACCGCATATGCGTTATTTATTTAGATAATATTCTAATCTACTTAGAAGATAAGGATTAGCACGAGTAACACGTCCACAAAGTGCTAGAACGTTTAGATAATTAGGGCCTTTACGCTAAGGCGTTAAAGTATATTTTTAACACTAACTAGGTCAAGTTTCTAGGTTATATTATAACGCCTATAGGTGTAGTTATAGACCTAGTACGGGTGTAGATAATCTAAGAGTAGCTAGAGCTAGAAAGCTACTGGGATGTTTAAGTATTCCTAGGCTTTGCCAATTTCTATAGGCGCTTTATCTACAACTACTTAGACGTCACCTAATACCTGTTTAACTACGTTACTAAAGCTTCCTAAGACCTAGCCTAGGGATTAAAAAGCTTAAAGACGGGAGGAAAGAAAACTAAGAAGGGACTAACTAAATAGTATAAACTATAGATATGGCCCGGAAAGGTATAGGAAGCCTTTTAGGAACTACACGCAAAGTTTATAAAAGCGCTATTACTATGGCATTTTAACCCAGATTAGCCACTAATAATGGTTACTAATATATTAAACTTTACCCTTGCTGGTATTCTACTATAACCCAATAGGCATCTAAACGCTACCTAGCTCTACTAAAGACCAGTAGTATTCTATAGCAGAAAATTCTAGGGACCTAAAGTTAGGTATTATACCCACAATAAGGAATTGCTGGCTATAGTTAACTACTTTAAATAGTGGCGACACTACCTTAAGCACGCAAGCTATACCACTTACATACTCTTAGATTATTATAATCTATGCTACTTTATAACTATAAAGGAGCTTATACCTTAACAGGCTAGATAGGCAAAGGAGCTCACGCGATTTAACTTTAAGATTAAATATAAGCCAGGGGAAAACAACCCTACTAATAGACTGTTATAACGGCTAGACTATACCAAAGGCTTTAAAACAGGAGAAGGAAAATAGATAATAGCTATCTTACTCCCTATATTATAGAATAAGCTCTAGGTATAGGATGCTTAAGTACCTATAGCTTTATATACTAAGTCTTAGGCGGTATAAGCCCTATTAGTTTCCACTAACATTCTAGCTAGTACCCAGTCCGTTGCCGATAAGGGTCTAAATATACCTAAATAGGATGTCCCTAATACACTCTTGTAACCTAGTAATATATTACCTCTAATTGCTAAGCTATCCTTTTAAACCAAAAGTAAAGCTATAGAGCAATTGGAACCTAGAGCCCTGCAATAACTAAAGGACTTTAACCTTATAGTAGCCTTTTTAACGTATACGCATTAGAGAGTTATAAGATCTATAGTACTATTTAGTCGCGTACTTAGAGCAGTATAAGACAAAACAGCTTTTACCTAGAAACTATCTAAAAGGTTAATGGATCTTATCTACAAGGTGTAACAAAGGGACACCTTCTATGCTATCTTTAATGTAGAAGTAGACTGGAAATGTAATGGAAAGGAAGCTGCTAGGTGCTACTATTAGGAACTAGACCTAATAGGCCTACTGCGTAAATATGGTAAGGTTTGGGTACTATAAGAAGCAAATCTATAACAGAAGATTCTTATAAAAAATTATAATAATCCTCTAGGCGGCCACTATGGTTAAGCTAAGATAGTGGAATTACTTTAACGCAAATACTATTAGCTAAAGCTTAATTAAGAAGCAAAGGAATATATTAGCCACTGTAAGAAGTGTTAAGTATATAAAATCCAAAGGCACAAGCCATAGGGTTTATTTAAATTAGTTCCCCCCGCTAGTAAGCTATGGCAATATTACACCATAAACTTTATTACGGATCTCCCGCCCTTAAAAGATAGGTAAGGATAAATATACGATTTGGTTCTAGTACTTATTAATAGGGGTTTAAAGTATGTTTAATACCTTTCTGTTAATAAAACAATTAATGTATAAGCATTTGCTAGCCTAGTTAAGGAAAAATGCTTTCTTAAAGTAGATTAGCCGTACTCTATTATTACTAATAGGGACAGCGTCTTTATAAGCAAGTACTGGTTAGATCTATACTTTTATTTAAAAATAGACCACCATTATAGTACAGCTTTTTATCTATAAATAGATGGGTAAACAGAACGCTAGAACTAGGAACTGGAGTCTTACCTATAAATATATTTAAACTACTAGTAAGATAACTAGTGTAAGCTACTTCCGTATACGGAGTACGCTTATAATTTAAAGCAACACGCATTATATAAGTATACACCAATTTAGATTGCCTACGGCATCTAACTATTTAGGTTTAATGGTGTACCTAGCGATTACGGGCTAAGGCCGTATAATTAGTTATAGGATCCTACCGGGAAGTCTAAGGACATCTACTAGAGAGTATAAGGATACCTCTAGAAATGGGAGGAGTAGTAGAAGTATATAAAGTAGAGCCTATAAGATACCTAAAAGCAGTAGAGACTTTAGTATAACCGTAAACACCAGGATAAGCATTTTAAAGTAGGCGACAAGGTTCTATTATATTTAATAAATATTAAAACCCGCCGACTATTAAAAAAGCTTAATATAAGATACCTAGGTCCCTTCTAAGTTAAGAAATAAATTAGTAAGCTAGCCTACCATCTCTAGCTACCCCCATCTATAGCCTATATATATCTAGTGTTTTATATAAACCTACTAGAGCTATAGCATAGACTACTACTGGAAAAGAACTTCTGTCTAGGCCCAATTAAATATCCTAAAGTAGTGGACGAGCGGTATAAGGTTAAAGCTATACTACGCTATAAGTCTATTAAGAACAAGCTTTAATATAAAGTTAAATGGCTAGGCTGGCCCGCTAAGGACTCTATATAGGAACTAGAGGATTATCTTAATTATTACGAAGATATTCTAAAGGAATATTAGGACTAAGGTCCGCAATCTATAAATTGCAGAAAGTGCTCTAATACTATAGTGTCATCGCAGCCTATAAAAAAGACTTAAGTAAAGAGTAAGAAATAGGTTAAATTAGATATAGAATAGACAGGCTCTAGAAACTATAAGGATTAATTAGGGCTACGGCCTAAGGTAGGATAGGTCCTTAGCCTTTTTACATATATAGTATAGAATTGATAGGGTATTTTGCTAGAATTGCATTCCTATTTATTAATCTATATTAGGAACATTGTTCCTAGGGCTTCTAAGCCCTTTCTAAATATTTTACAAGGCCTTCCCGAGCACTAATTAAGACCCTTAAGTACTACTATATATAAGAATTAATCCCAAATGCCTAAATTGAAAGCCACTATGCCTTATCCTTAGGTGTAAGATTAGTATCCATTGGCCTGCCAAGTAATAGCTAATGGGAATAAGATCCAGAAGCCTTAGTAGGAGTACGGTTAGGCATAAAAACAGGGGTAGGCCGATAAGGCGTAGAAGGAGCAGAGACTCTTAAACGCTTAGCACCAATATTAGGTCTAAACCAATACTAATGAAGTTCCTAAGGCGTAAGTTTATAGTTAATAAAGATATACTTAAGCCCAGAATGAACAGAGACATTAGCTGGCTGGTATAGACTAGAACTACTAAGACCTTGCTATAGTAAGCGTTAGTTATTTATCTGCTAGGTACCCGAAGGGTAACCTACCTAATACCGTATTATATTGTGCTCTTTTAAAACTTAACGTGCATACGCAAACTCCTTCTTGTGGTAGACGGCAACCTTCTTCTTATTACCCCTATTCTTTACCCTATCCTTAGTATACTAACCTTGCTCCCTTATTAGGTGTTACTGGCTAGCTTACTAGGAATTATAGGCGGTATAGATGGCTGTAGTATAGTCTTAAATTCGACCTAGATATTTAGCATTGGCGCTAGAATAAGAGAGAGCCCGGGCAATATAGTAATTAAGGATATTAAAGGATCGTCGTTACTTAGGCCTAGGCTATTAAAGCTTAAAGTTAGTAAGGGAAATCTATTAAGGATAGGAAAGCCTACCTTAATGTAACTACCGCTCTTAGTACGCATGCATTAATTATAAGGACTAAAGGTGTTAGACCTTATACAGTAGGTCTTATTACAAGCATCTAAAATCTTCTTATTAGACTTCTGGTCTTTTAAGGACGTATAGGTAAAGTCATTTAGGTAAAACCAGCACTAGTTACGGGTTAGCGGAGGTTGAGGTTCTATATATAGTGGTAAGGCCAGAATACGCTAAGGAATTGGCTTAGAAGAGCAGTTAGTAGGAGAATAAAGAGGCATATTAAATTAATAATGGAAAAGAAGAAAATCTTAATAATATATTAAAGATACGTCCAAAATTGGATAAAGGTTAATAATGGGAAGTAAGGTGTTAAGGAAAAGGATTAAGCTTAATAAGTAAAGTGTCTCTATATTTTACCTTCCAATACCCTTCCGGTATATAGCTGTAATATTGCCAATATAACTCTGTTATAATAGCGCAATTCAGAAGGAAGGAAACACGCGTATATACTATTTAGCCATTACTTCCTTATAAGAAAAACTAATTACACAGCTAGGGAAGGCAATTAAGACGTTAATTAAAGACGTATATAGGTTAAATCATACCTAAACAATACTACGGTATTAAAGAATAACGTTACAGACGTTCTTGACAACCATATAATAGCTAGAGGCGCTATTATAAAGTATCCCTTCTGTTTACTAGGCAGTAGAGCTACGCCAAAATATAGCACAGGATTATAAGAATAAGAAAGGATTATAGATTAATATCTTAATAGTTAGATAACGGTAAGCCAAGGCTCTATATATTAAATCCTATATTAAAAGGTTCTATAGAACCATACTGGAACACTAAATTGCCTATAATATTTATGATTAATTACAAACCGGCATAAAGGCTTGGAAATAGAGTTGTATAAAAATCTTTATATTAGCCTAGGTAGTTACTAGTATGCTTCTGGTAGGCCTTTAATGGGTCTCCTAGTAATCCTCACAACTTTTCTCTAGTTATATATTTTCCTTATTAAGGTTTTTTAGGAGTTTAAAGCAGGGGTTAAATAGATAGATAATATACAGCGGCATACTAATATCTCCCTAATATGTCTCTAAACCCCTTCTAGGACGAGCCCTTATAATCTCCCTACTATAAGGTAATGGCAATTAGGGGCCGACCGCAAGAAGGGAGGGGGCAATATAAGGGATATTATTGCGGTCACCTTGGGTTGCCCTTAGGACAACCTCTAGACGCCCCTTAGATGGTCGCCGGTTACGTGCTAGAGGCACATGCCTATAGTATATAGTCTCCACAATCCCAGAGGCCTTACCTCCTTAAGGATTCGTCTCTCTTACCAATCTATCCTGTTCCACAATCGTGCCTTATAGCCCCCTGTCTATAAAGTCCACTTATACTTTATATCTATTAATGCGTATTTAACGCCTTATATAACTATAGAACTCTATTTTACCCTTTTTTGGCTTATTCCCTCTAATAAATCCTATTATTAATCTTAATTGCTTAGTTAATTAATTCTTATATAGTAGTCGTATCTTCTATAAGAATTATTACATCCTAGACTTTTGCCTTAAGTCCACTCCTACTATTAGTTTATCTATAATTATAAGGTTATAGCTAAGCCTTTTATATAACTAACTAGGAACAATACGCCTTTTATTTTTAATAATAACTATATAAGGGCCTTTAAGAAGTTAAAGAACCGACTTATCTTCTCTCTAATTCTTTATTACTATAACCCGGACCTAAAATTAATACTAAAAACAAATATATCCAATAGAGTAGTAGTGGGGGTTCTCTTATAGCTACACCCAGATAGTAAGTAGTACCCTATTATATTCTTCTTAAAGATAATAGCCCTAGCTAAGTATAACTATAAGGTGCATAATAAGGAAATACTAGCTATTATATAATTATTATCCTAGTAGTACGCGGAGCTTAAAAGCACAGACTCTTAGATTAAGGGTTATACTAATTATAAAGCCCTTAAGTATTTTATAACAATAAAGCAGCTTACTAGTTAATAGACCTAATAGGCTAAAATACTCTTTTAATTCTTCTCTATAATTATATACCACCCTAATAAATAAAAATTTAAGGCTAATACCCTAACCTAAAGAGAATAGGACGTGAAGCCATAAGATAAGCTAAAGGCTTAGCACTAAACACGTGCCCTTCTCTATCCTAAATAGCTTAACCTATATATCCTTAAGGATCTAAGCTCTAAATAGAATAAGCTAGCACCCTTAAAAGAAGAGATTCTGGATAAACTAATAGGGCTAATTAATCGCATCCTAATTATAAACCGTATAGCGAAATTTCTAAAAGCCCTCCGCAACTAAGCTATAAAAGATAACCCTAATTTAGAAATAAAAGACCGACTACTCTTATACTAAAAACGGCTTATAGTGCTAAATATTAATAACCTATAAAAATAAAGCTAATCCGTAAAGCCCACTGTTAAGTCTCTATAATATACCCTAGTTAAAACAAAGCCTATTAACTACTAGCGCCTTATTACTATTAGTAAGGGCTCCTGTCCAATATAGAACAATTTATTAAAAACTATTATACTTATAAACATATAGATACCCTATAAGGGATATTATTGCAGTCACCTTAGGTTGCCCTCAGGACAACCTCCAGACGCCCCTTAGTTAGTCACTGGTTACGTACTAGAGGCACGTGCCCGTAGTATATAGTCTCCACAATCCCAGAGGCCTTACCTCCTTAAGGATTCGTCTCTCTTACCAATCTATTCTATTCCACAATCGTGCCTTATAGCTCCCTATTTATAAAGCCCCCTTATATACCCCTAAAGATTAAACTTTTAAATAGCTATAACTACTGTCAGTTCCCAAACGCCTTGAGCAATATATTATAATAGACTTTAAATTATCCCTAAAGGATAAACACGGCTATAATATGGCCTTTATAGTAGTTAACCGACTAAGTAAGGAATCCATTTCCCTCCCTTACTTTAAAACCACAACTATAAAGGATATGGCCCGTATATACATTAACAACATCTACTAGATCTATGGCGCTCCTAAGTTAATTATCTCTAACCATAGACCCTAATTTATATTAGACTTCTAGGACAAATTCTACCGCATTCTACCGTTAAACTAATAGCTAAACCAAGATTATAAACCGGTACCTCGACCAGCAACTTCGCCCGTTTATTAATTACTACTAGAACAACTAGTCGGAACTACTGCCTATAATGGACTACGCACAGCTTACGCTTCCTTATAATAATATAGGAATGTCGCTATTTAAGTTACTCTATGGATATAAGCCATAAATATCCTTTAATTAGGATAGACCTATAGGACCTATAACGGCCCACGAACGCCTTAGCTATAAAGAGGCCCAGATATTTACTAAGAGAATTGTTAAACTGGATCGGATTTCCTTACCACTATCTTAATACTGGCTTTAAGTCTAGAACCCTATATCTTAATACCCCGCTACTTACCTTGTATATCTCCTTATATATCTTATTAAATGTCTTATCAAATATCTAAATACCTATTTCCATTACCGAATAACAATATAGTCGTTATTCTATTTGCAATCTATTTGTTACCTACCTAGTGTATATAGAGGCTTTAGAGCCCTCTTTAATAGATAGAGTTCTTATACCTTATTGTCTAGTCAATAGTTATAAGCCTAGGCCGTTTACTGCATCTTCTTTAATTCCAAAGCCTTTATTCCAATTAATTATTATCTTAATTATAGACAACCACAATAATGAACTCCTAACAAGAAACCAAACCAGTTATTATATTATCCGTTATCCTAGCAAGCCTAAATAATTGGGATAAATAGATTAAGGTCATTAAGTTAAAAGTAAATAACAATTGTCTCTAGGAGTATGTTAATCCATTAACACCTAAGACTAATCTACTAAAGCTTAAAGTACCTATTTAAGCCTTACCTAAGGATATTAATAGCCGGAAGATAAAGCTCTTAAAGCTAGATAAGGATAAGAAGGAGAAGCTCTGTACGCTTAAAGCCAACTATAGGGACGATATAAGGCTATGCAGAAAATAGCTGTTGGCCCTTAATATGTTACGCAGCCACATCTAAAGCTTAATCTTACGTACCTACCTTATTTACACATTTAAATGCGTCACTACCTATAACATCTTGGTGTTACTAAAGTAGAGAATTTCTCTAATTAATAACGTTTAAAAGCTTTAAGTAGCTACCTAGTATGCAAAGCTTAAGAAAGCGCCTTGGAACCAGAACTTTAGGGTCTAGTTAGAGGAGTAGGAGAAGATATACACTAAGTGTAAGAAGCTAGATCTACCTAAGGTAAATAGTAACTAATTAGTAAGAGACTTTATATATAGTCGATTTAATTATACCGAGCTAGTTAGAATATTAGAAGAACTAGCTTAAAAGGCTTAAGTAGAAGAAGAAGACGCTTCCTAGCTTCTTTAAACTGGTTAAAATCTAATAAAACCACTATTATATGGAGCTCGCTTAGAAGGGCAAAACCCTATAAGGATCCTTTGCAGCTACCTTTAAGGATAAGTTAAGCAAGTTACTAAATTCAAAGCCTAAATTAAAGCCTAAATTGTTAGCAGATAAGTAAAAGAAGGAAAGGCAACCGCCGCCAGAGTGCCTATACGGAAAGCGTTATTACTTTAATAAATACTAGTATATTGTAGAGTTAATTCCTCGCCTATTATAGTTTAAACTAAGTAATAAAATTCAGAAGAAGGTAGATAAAAAATCGCTAATACAACGCCAAAAATTAAGGCTTATAATAAGCAAATAAAAAAGGATAATTAAGTTAATAAATAGCTAAAGGATGGCAACTAGTAGAGCTCTTAAGAGCCTAAAGGAACCTTTGCGGTTTATTAAAGAGGAACCTATAATATAGCTTCTAACTATAAGCTTTGTAATAGTGTTCTTTTTAACTTAGGAACCAATATTCACATCTTTAAGAATTAAGCTAGATTTTTTAGCTATATTAAACTAATATTAGAGCAAATCTACACGGTCTTATATATAAAGAAATTGTAGGCTATAGCACAGCTATAGTTATAATTAACTACCTAAAAGGGAAGAGATAGATACAACTCTTAGGAGCAGGCTTTATACTAGGCTTCTATACTAACCTAGTATACCTTTAAAAGTGTCTGAATAAGGTTCTGTAATATAGTAGACACGGTTGCTTGTAACTAGTTGGGTTGACTATGTAAGCTAAGCGAGCTTAGGAGATCCATCAAATTCCACCTGTAGAAGTAGGAGAACAAGACAGAAGAAATCGATTGAAACCAAAACCCCCCCTACCGTGATTCCAACAAAAAGCTTAATAAAAAAAGGCGTCTATTGGAGCAATAAAGAGAATACTCTCTTTTATAGCGATAATAAGACGTATACCTGCTATTGCTACCACTATAGTCAAAACACCATTAAATATAATAAGCTAAAAAGAGACTTACCGGAGGCCTTATTTATAACTTAATTATTAAAGCAACTAGTAAAGCATTTATTAAAGCCCCTACTAAATTAGGCGGAAGGCCACGTATAGTACTAGCAATTGGGCTATACAGGAAAAGAAGCAATTAAGTAACTACCTTAGTTAGTAACGGGCGCGATTTTAAAAGGCCTAATAATAGTAAAATATAAATTATATAGAGTAAGTAAAGCTTATAAGGTGGTGTTAAGAAGAACACTAACTTAGTTAATAGTTCCTTTCTATAGAATCTACCTTAATTTAATACCCGGAATAGTTGTATTTAATAGCAATAAGTACGTGGTATACTTTCTTAATAACGTAACGCGGATAAATAAGGTAGATATAATAGCTAAGAAGTTGTCCCTTACTTAAAGAGTTATTATATACTATAATGTTATTAAACAACAATACGGCTTTAAGGTAGCTATAATCTATATAAATGGAGAGATATCTCTTAGAGACGAATTTAAGGATTAGACAGCTAAATAAGAAATTACTCTTAAAAAATTAGCACCTAATACTTAATTATAGAACGATTCAGCGGAATAATTTAGGGGGGTAATTATATAGAAGGCAAAGAACGCCAGGAAACCATCTTCCGCAATACAATACTGGTTGGACCAACGCTGGAGAGGCGCATGGGAGTCAAAGGTACAGAGGCTGACTCAGGCAAGAGAAACCCAAGCCGTGGCATGGTTAACGCCATAGGGGGTAAACACTTAAGAGCTCCAAGAAGGCCTAACAAAGGCAGAAAATATAATAGCAACACTTTTAAGAACAGGGATAATAGGACTAAAAGATTGGCTCTACTAGGTAGGTATCCTAGTAGGCAGCCCAAGATATAAATGTGGCTGGCCAAGATAGACACTAAAACATATAATACTGTTATGCCCCCTACGCACCAACCGAGAAGCTATGCTCTTAGTAGCTGGCATAGAGAACTATAACACACTACTCTTAATATAAAAAGGTCTTAAGGCGGTTACCTAGTGGCTTATTAGCTAAAATGTGCTAGACCAGTTTTAGGTTATAAAGGAAATAGTAATAGAAGGCAAAGGGGCGAGTAATAGGCGCCCCCTAATGACTCTATAGTAGTAGAGCAAAGTTTACAATACTAGCGCGTCCGTAGGCTTGTTACGGCAGCAGTGGTTCCCAAGGAGGTCAAAAAGTAAGGTAGTAGAGCACTATAGGTGACTTGCAGGCGCCTTATAGGCGAGTCTTAAAAGGCAGGGAGATGGATCACGGGGTTTTCTTAAAAGAGTTTTCTCCCCATATGTATATAAGGAGTAGTCCGCGTGGGCCCAATAGGGATCCAAATCGGACGTTAAGCAATAAATAATAATAATTATATAGAAGGCTTAGTATATAAGGATTAAGGCCTATCTACTAGAGGAGCTAACGCTAGAAGCCTATAAAGTAGCTACCTATTTACTTAATTAGACGCCTAGTAAAAGACTTAGGTGGTAAATACCTTTTAAGAAAATCTAGTTAGTAATGGGTAAAATATTACCGAAACCTAATATAGGACACCTATAAGCCTATAGCTGTAGGGCCTATCCTCTTAAATATAATATTCTACGCCTAAACAAGCTCGCGCTAAGGGCCTATATAGGATATCTAGTAGGGCATAATTTGACGAATATTTTCTAAATCTATATTCCTAGTTAGAAAAAGGTTATTAAAACAAGAGATATAAAGTTTAATAAGCAGTTGCTCTATAATAACTTATAGCCAAATCCGGCGAACGTACTCCGAGTAAGGACTAACCAAATATTAGAAGTTATTAATGTCTATTAAATAGAGAATCTCTAAGATAAATTGGAATTGTTATCTAATAAAAGTAATAAGGCTCTAGTTAATACCAAAGGAAGATAATAGGTAGATTCTAGTAGAAATTAAAAGGAGCCTAATATTAAGAGTAGTAAGTAATAAAATTTAAGCTTTAAAGACGACTTAGCTCTAGGGCTTTCTACCTTAAATAAAATACTAAAACCTAACTTACCGGAGCCTCTACTACTGTCCTTAAAGACCTTAGCAAAGAAGCCGCACTATATTATAGTTCCGACTAATAAAGCTAAGCTAAAAAAGAAGATTAATGGTAATATAGAAGAGCAAAACGTGGTTAAAGGAAAGAGACTTAAAGGACAATTAAAGGTCTACGTAGGTTTTCTTACTAATGTTACTAATAATCAAAGTGTCACGGAGCGAGCATAAGTGGTAATAATATATAGCGAAGTAGATATTAATAAGCTATGTATATAAACTATATAATAAAGTCAAGACGTTATATAAGGAGAGAAGGTAAGGAAATAAGAGGAAAGGGTATATATTATTAGTTTGGTTGCTTAGTTAATATATATATAGAGCAGAATAGGATTTGAGTAGCAGTCCTGGCAGAACTTGGCAGAATTTAGTAGACTTGGCAGAATATGGCAGAATGCGGCAGATTGCCGTTAGATTGCCGTAGATTGCCGTCTCGCGGTCGGTCTCTTCTTGCTGCGTCGGTGGAAACAGGTGGACGTGTGTAAGGTGTTATGGATGTGTCCCATAACATAAAGCCTTCTAGTTTAAAGATTTAGCCTTTAATATAGGGCTTACATTTTATAAAAAGCTGCACTATAATTAGCTCCTACTACTACCTAGAAATTAGAAAAAGCTTTAAAAACATTAATATAAAGAAGAGTTTGTGACTGCTGCTAAAAAGGAATATACGGACCTTCAAAATTAAGGAACGTTCTAAATTATTAATAAGATAATCCATATTAAAACCGTGCCTGTTATCTAGGTATTTACCTATAAAACTAATAATAATAGATATTTAATAAGGTTTAAAGCTCGTCTTTATATAAGAGGTAATTTATAAGAGTTAGTTTATAAGGATATATATACCGCAACTCTAGTAGTAAGATTATTTAGAGCCTTAATAGCTATTGTCGTAATATTCAACCTAGACTACTAGTGGGGCAACGCCATAAATGTATTTACAAATAGCGAGATTAATAAGGTCGTGTATATTAAGTGTCTAGATAGATTTTTAATTAAGAGTAAGTACCTATTGCTTTAATAAGCGCTCTACGGATTATAACAATTACCTCTACTATAGTATAGTAACTTAACTACAACACTAAAAAAGGAAGGCTTAAAGCTAGTAGCGGAGGAGCCTTGCCTATATTATAACAATTAACTAATAGTCTTTTTCTATATTAATAATATTATAGCTGCCTATAGGAAGAAAGACCTACTTAAGCTTAAAATATTTAAGAAGTACCTTATAAAAAGGTATAAGATAAAGGACCTAGGTGACATTACCTAGTTCCTAGGGATTTGAATAATTCGCAACTAAGAGAATAGGAAGATTTAGCTCAGCTAGGACTCCTATATTAATAAGACCGCGACCAGCTTTAAAGTAAAAGATTATCGCAAGATATATATACCTATAGGTATTAAGAAACTTAACCCTAATCTAAAATAAGCCTTTAAGTAGGACATCTATCTCTACTAGAGGAAGGTTAGATTAATGCTCTATACAGTAAATATTACCCGTCTAGATATAGCAAGAACAGCAAGTAAGCTGTTGGAATTCTTATAAAATCTATTACTAATACACAACGCAGCTATTATAAGGGTAATTACTGTCGGAATGCTAGTTATATGACGTGGTTACGGGACCATGAAGCGAGACTAGCTAATCTGACCTTGGAGCAAACCCCTATTTCTAGACATCAATCAACTACTAACTTCAACACCGCATACGTACCACTATAAGTGATATTCGTGCACGTTGATAAAGCGAGTATACTGACACTGATCAGTGGACGTACAGATCAGGAAATATGTAATAGTAAAGCTTGAAACCACGCATTAGCTTAACTGCTAACGCGTTAAATCGTAGAGCTATCGCCCTATTTTAGTTAAAGGAGAAAACTATATTACCCTTAAAGCTCGAGACCATGTATTAGCTTGCTAATGTGTTAGATCGCCTAGAGAATCGTATCTTTACTTAGAGAGAGCTACGTTATCCTTAAAGCTTGAAACCACGCATTAGCTTAACTGTTGACGCGTTAGATCGCCTAGAGGACCCTTAAAGCTTAAAACCACGTATTAACTTAACTATTAACGCGTTAGATCGCCTAGAGAACCGTATCTTTGCTAAGAATCGTCTATAGTATCTAAGAACTGTAGATTTGTTAATAGGACATATATATACCTTTATACCCTTACCTTAAACCTTAACTTCTTTAAACCAACGACTACCCTTATACCTACCCTTATACCTGCCCTTATATACAAAGACATAATAATATGGAAATTAACTGGAAGGAAAGAATTACTAAATACGGCTATAGAATCGACTTGGAGACGGCTACGGATGACGACCTAACGGAGTATATAGAGACCAAGATGCACCTATACGCACAATCTAGCCTTATAGACTTTGTATTGTGGACAGTGTTTTAGGAAGACTTTAAGAACTTTACACTAGAGACCTTTAAATAAGTACAATCCAATACTAGAATGGGAATCCGTTAATACCTAGTTAAGAGAGGAGTATATGTTATTAAGTAAGATAAGAGATATTCCCTTGGTAAGGTGCTAACGGACGTCGCCAATAAAGAAGAGTTTTATAAATGGACGGATAAGGAGCTTATTGCGGCCCTTGCAGAGGTAAAGCTAATAATTATAATAACTCTACAAGACTAACTTAATTTGACCTTAGACAAGCTTGCTATACCTCTAGCCCTACCACCAGCTACTCCACTAACTCCACCAGCTATTCCAGCTGCTGTACCACTAGCTACTCTGGTTGCTGCACCGCCAGCTACCCCAGCTACTGTACCACCAGCTACTCCGGTTACTGCACCGCCAGCTACTCTAACTACTACCCCCACTACCCCTACTACCCCTCCCGGTCCTTAATCCTCCAATTACAACCAAATCTACGCTCTTATTAACCAACTGCTATGGCCAAGAGAGCAGCAGCCGCAGTAGCTACAGTAGCCGCAGCAGCTATATATATATACACCACCTAAACCAGCCGTGCCTAGTATAGAGCAAGGACCTAGATATAGCAAGGAGGTGGCTATAATTGCGAAGATCTACACAGACAACTAAAAGTACAATGGAGTTAATAACAGCTTTAACTTTAAGCTGACCATCTTCTATAACATCTATAAGAGATCTGGCTTACTACCAGAAGGCATTCCCTAGCATGCTAAAAGGGCTTACTTAGGACCACTACTATAATAGTAATCTTAAGTCAAGACCTTTTACGGAAGCCTGTAACCACATATAATAGTTCTTTAAAGGGCCAGAATACTACCATAAGAACCTTATAGAGTGGAACAGCATAACCCTCTAAGGAGTTATAGACAAGAACCCTAATAAGTTAATTTATTAGAACTTCCAACTGCTTATAGATAAATTACTAAAGCAACATTATAGACTACACCTAGACTTTTGTATAAACCGTGTTCTTATAAACAAGTTAGTTACTGCTTGCTAGGGAGTGCCAGCATACCGTATTGCTATCTCTAACCCTTTAAAAGACCTCTCTCAGTTAATTAGTAAGCTATAATCCTCTATTATTACATAGGAAAAAGAACACCCCTTATAGGCCTCAATGAGATCGTCTTACTAAGCTTTTTTCACGGATTAATATTACTATTAAAATAACCAAAATTAAGACTAAAACACTAATTGCTATAGTAGCAATCGCCCCTATAGAACCAACGGCAGACTAAAGGCTAAGTGCTACGTCTATAAGAAGGAGGACTACTGTTTATAAAAACATATAAAGGAGGAGCGTAATTGGTCCAGAGACAACTATAAGAGACGCTTTATTGATATTAAGGGCCATAATAAGGGTAACTTTAACAACTACTTTAAGTAATACATCACTGCTTGTGAAAGAGATAAAGATAACAATTTAGACTTTAAAGCCTATATATAAGACGTTGACAACTATAAGAGCAATATTAGAGAACCTAACGATAGTTCTACCTATATTACTACCTTTGGAACACTTACTACAGAGAAAGAAACCTCTATAAGCGTAGAGCTAGCTAATAAGGCTTATACACACCTGCTTATAGCTTTAGAACTTATTATAGAGTCTACCACAGAACCCCACACAGAGACCAACCCATTTGCCTATAGTATAGCTACAGTTATAGCGTCACAATATACCTTAACGGTCTTTATAGGAATTATAATTGATATAGGTGCTTTACATAAGTCTATAGCTAGCTATGGCCAATTCTAAGCCCTACAGGCCGTAGATAAGTCTATAAGTCTTAACACGTTAACTAAGGGCCAAGTGACTGTCTAATTTGGGATTGGAGCCTCTACGTCTATCGGAACTATAAATGTTAACAGCCCTATAGGTAAGGTACAATTCCATATTATTAAAGCAGATACTTCTTTCCTACTTTACTTAACAGATATAGATAGACTCTATATTAAATACAATAACCTAAAGAACGTTATTATCACTTATACTAAAAAGGTGCCAGTAGTTAGACAATTTGGCCACCCGTTTCTTATATGGAGCTTCTCTTTACAGTCTTATCTAGTTAAGTCCTTTAACATAAACCCTTGCTACTTAACTAATATAGAGCTACAACGTCTACACCGTTGATTTAGTTACCTATTAGTTAATAGACTGCAAAAGCTTCTTAACAAGACTAGCTACAGCCATAATACTAATAGATCTGCTATTAAAGAGCTAACCAGACTCTACTACCACTGCTAGAAGTTTAGCAGATCTCTAAGTAGATTTCACTTTACCTTATAAGACGACGTTAATTTCAACTATAATATCATCATTAACATTATATATATTAGCGGCTCCCCCTTACTATATATAGTTAACAAAGCAACTTAATTTTAAGCTAGTAGATAGCTATAAGATATCAGCACTAAGCACACTTAGGACGTTCTACAAATGTACTAGATCAACAGCTATTTAGGACTACTAGACTTAATTACTATAGACGCTAGAAAGAACTTTATTAGTAAGAAGTTTAAGCACTACGCTGCTACTATAGGAGTAACTATAAAGTTAGTTCTAGTCAAATTATACAATTCTATTAGAATAGTAGAGCGCTATTATAGTCTGCTATAACAAGCCTACCAAATTATTACATCTGAAATCCCTAAAATTAGTAAGGAGATAGCCCTATAAATGGCTTTCAAAGCTATTAATAACACGGCTGGCCTAAAAGGCCTAGTCCCTATACTCCTAGTCTTTAGAGCCTACCCCCAAATAGTTAAATCAGACACACTATTACCTTTAGTCGCACAGCAAGCTGCGGCTATTAAGAAAGTAATGGTGGAAATTTAGAAGCTATAAGCTGAATAACAGATCGCTGACGCTCTTAATACGCAAAATGGATAATGAACTGATGCTATTTATGGCCTCCTACCTAGTTCGCCTGTCTTAGTCTAGAGAGAAGGCAATACTGGCCAAAGCAGTTATTGGGACGGGCTATATATGCTGCTTACCATTAATAGTGAGACCTACACTATAAAGCTACTAAATAGGCCTACAACCTTCCGCTCTACGGTTGTAAAACCTTACCTACTAGACCCATAAGAGTTTGTTAAATTAGCTAAACCAGTACCTATACTAGCTAAACCTTAACCATTACCTAAAGCTAAATTATAGCTACCGCCAAAGCAAGGCAGAGGTCACCCCCGCAAATACCTATTACTTATAGCTATCGCAGATATAGCTGTTACAGACGCTATAATAGATATAAATGCCCTTACGGGTAATATTGCAGACATAGCCAATATTACTATCTACTTATAGGACAATAATACCGCAGATATAGCTAATATTACTATTTACTTATAGAACGATGGTAACACCTAGTTTAGCACTTTATGGCAAAAGGAGGTTACAGGCCTACTTAAGAAAGGCGTCTTTAAGATTATTAAGCTACATAATATACTAAAGGGGGTCAGACTCTTTAATTTACGGTTTATTAATAAAATTAAGAATAAGGGAACCAATAAAGCCTTTAAGAAATTACGACTTATTATACAGGCCTATAATAATTTGGAGAAAGAGCTAGTTCTTACTTAGTCACTAACAATTTAACAAGTTAGCCAGCGGCTAATTCTCTATATCGCTGCTATGCTACTATAGATATAACTCTACCTCCAAGACATCTTATAAGCCTATATCCAGTCTACTACGAACCTAAACCGTGAGTTCTATGTATAACCACCACATAAGCTAAATGAACAATTGGGAATTAATAAGGACTCCATTCTAAAGGTTATAAAGCCACTTTATAGAGTGCCTAAAGCTAAAAACCACTGGTTTAAGACCTACTATTTATACTACGTCAATTAGCTGCAAATGGACCAGTCTATATATAACCCTTGCTTACTTTACAGCAACAACCCTTTTAGAATTACTGGCTTATAGATTAATAATACGCTATTCCTTATAGATAATACCTTTATAGAGGCTAAACAAAGCAAACTATATAAGGCTGAATTTATAGCTAAGGAGCAAGAGTAACTAACTACTAATACACCAGTTAAGTTCAATGGAGGACTTATTTAATTGGTATAAGATAAGAGTATTACACTAACACAAAAGCGCCAGTATAAGAACCTTAGTATGGTTAATACTACGCCGGCAGATAGTACTAGCTCCAGAGGAATTACACATAGCCTACTTACGCCAAAGGACTAGTATATTATTTAACGCGCCAGAGGAGCCTATATTGCCTTAGTCTGTTAACCAGAGGCTTTATTTAACTTATCCTTTGCTACCTAAGTAACTAATCCTAAAGAGGCAGACGTAAAGAAGTTAAATAAGCGCCTAAGTTAGCAGATTCAGAACTCATATAGAGGTCTTAAGTTTGTTAAATTAGAGGCTAAAACCCTACAGCTCTTAGTCTTTATAAACACTTCCTTTACCAATAACAAGGACCTCTCTTCGCAAATTAGCTATATTATTATACTAGCTAACGCAACTAAGAAGGCTAATGTTATCCATTGGAGCTTAATTAAGTGTAAAAGAGTTACCAAAAGCGTTCTGGCTTCTAAACTCTACAGAATGGCTTATAGCTTTAATATCACCATCGCTATTAAGTTTATGGTAGACAAGGTCCTACAGATTAACCTCCCGCTTGTGCTTTATACTAATTCTAAGTCGCTATATAACTGTCTTATATAACTTGGAACCACACAAGGGAGGCGATTAATAATTAATATAATGTGCCTATAATAAGCCTATAAACGTTGGCAGGTTACAAAGGTTAAATGGATTGGTAGTAAAGCTAACCCTACGGACGCGATGACTAAGGGGAAGCCTTATATTGCCCTATAGCAACTTATTAACATAAACCAAGTTAATATATAGGCTATAGGTTGGGTAGAGCGTAAGGAGCAATAGAAGGTGGTTTACAGGTCATGACGGTACTAGGGCACATCACCCGCTATATTCTGCGGACCCTGAATTTAACCAGCCAATTAGGATTTTCTATCCCCAGGATAGAAAATTACTATTAGCTCGCTTACCACTAGCGCCTTGGCGGCCCTCGCGATATATTAACCTACTACCCCTAACAATTCTTCTCCTTCTTTTTCTTAGCTTAGTGTCCCTATAATATAGCATTCTATAAGCTTTAGTTTAGAGGTATTAGTATAAGCCGTAACACTGGTTATGCAATTACGGACCTATAAGAGGAGCGTAGAAACTATTGCGTATTAATTAGATCTTTAGCTATTGTATATATGCTATAAATAGTCTAAAAACAGACTTGGCTTTAGAGTGTAGATTAGCCTTCTTCTTAGAGTTGCTCCAGTGTTGGAATGTTAGTTATGTAACGTGGTTATAGGACCACGAAGCAAGACTAGCTAATCTGACCTTAGAGCAAATCCCTATTTCTAGACATTAATTAACTACCAACTTTAATACCGCATACGTACCACTACAAGTGATATTCGTGCACGTTAATAAAGCGAGTATACCAACAATTACCTACCTTTATTAAACAAAGACCCTTATAATTAAGTACTTAAAGGAGAATATAATAAACCAAATCTTTGTAAGGGCAAGTGATATATTATTTAGAGATAATATAGTTAGTAGAAAAAGTATAGAAGGCTATCTATTTACCTTATTTAGAGGACTAATTAACTGGCAATTAACTAAGCAAAAATTAGTAACGAAATTAAGCATAAAGGCAGAGCTCTTAGCTTTATCGCATACAGCTACTAAGTTAATTTGATAGCAGCGATTCTTTAAAAAAAGTTGGATTTAACACTACTAAGAAGTAAGCAATCTACTGCAATAATATGCAGACAATACGACTCCTTACTAAAAGCGACGCTAAGCTCAATACCAAGCTCTAACATATTAATATCTATTATCACTAGCTCCGCTAAGAAGTTTATAAAGAAAGGAATAATATTAAATGGGCCTATACTATAGATATAATAGCAGACGGCTTAATAAAGGCTCCACCTTATTAAAAGCACAAGACATTTATTTAATAATTAAACCTCGTTAACATTAAGGATCTAATTTAATTTAATTTAAATAATATTTGGGCAAGGTAACTATATAGAGGATTTCTTTGACTTAATACCAAATTGCTATTATAACGTTTTAGGTACTTTATAGTAGTCTAAAAGGCTCTATATAGCTAGGGGGATATATTAAACTAGATTAGATTTCCTTACCACTATCTTAATACTGGCTTTAAGTCTAGAACCCTATGTCTTAATACCTCGCTACTTACCTTATATGTCTTCTTGTATATCTTATTAAATATCTTATTAAATATCTAAATACCTATTTTTATTACCAAATGACAACGTAGTTGTTATTCTATTTACAACCTATCTATTACCTATCTAATATATATATAAAGGCTCTAGAGCCCTCTTTAATAAATAGAGTTCTTATACCTTATTGTCCGGCCAATAAGAATATATAGAGCCTAGAAGACCGCCTAAGTAATTATAAAAAGGCCATAAGAGAAGAAAGAGGCCAACGTAAATCAACACCACTACAAGGTAGATTTTCAAGTAGGAGATAAGGTATAAGTATTAATAAAGAACTAGAAGATATAGAGGCCGAGCTATAAACTAAAATACTAAATAGCTAGCCCCTATAAGGTCCTTAAGAAGGTAGGGCACTTTTTTAAGATTAAGCTACCAAAGTTAATAAAGATCTACCCTATTTTCTCTCTAAACCGATTGTAAAAAGCTATAAACAACCTATTACCTAGATAGTATAACAACCCCCTATTACCAATTTAGATTTCAAAGGATAAGAAATAGGAAGTTAAAAAGATCTTAGTAGTTAAGAAGGACCGTAGTACCTTAAAATACTATATAAGCTAGGTAGGTTATAACAAAGATCCAGAATAATACCCCATATCTAATTTTAAGTACTCTCCCTATAAGCTACAAGATTTCCAACTAGCCTACCTAGACCTCCCTAGACTACTATATAAACTAAACAGCTGGATTAAATACTGGGAAGAAAGGTTAGATAACTATAATAATTTAAATAATAATAAAGAACTTAGATAAAGCCTAAGGGAAGGCTTTTTTAGGAGGGGGGGGTAATATAATGGTGCTAGAGCGCGTTACCTACTACTTTCTAGGCAATCTGCCAAATTCTACTATATTCCGCCAACACTACTGTCGGAATAAGGTTCCGTAATACAGTGGACACCATTGCACGTGAGCTAAGCGAGCCCAGGAGATTCATCAAATTCCACCTGTAGAAGTAGAAAGAGAAGAAAAGAAGAAGAAATCGATTGAAACCAAAAACCCCCCTACCGTGGTTTTAACAACTACTTATAGAGCTAACTAATTAGGATTTTCTATCCCCGGGATAGAAAATCGCTATTAGCTCGCTTACTACTAGCGCTTTAGAAACCCCTTTATATCTTACTAGTCTCTAATAGGCTTCTTCTTCTCTGTTAGCGACTTGGTCAATCGAGGCACAAGTATAGCAAGAGGGTTGCGCAAGCCTGTACGATTGGATTGTCTATAAACGAGGATCCAAAGCTAGAGAAAGGAAAGGGGAAGAACGGAAGCACCGCTTGAAGTTATATACAATTCTTTAGTCATGTGACGGCACTTTGCTATTATGTGACGGCAATTTGCAGCAATGTGCCAGTACCGTAACACAATCCACCGTTTTCTACCAACGCCGTAACATTACCCCCCCCCCTTCCAAAAAAGCCTGCCCTTAGGCTTTATATGTCCATGGGGTGTTCTTATCTATATGCTTAACAGGTAGCTTATTATCTTTGCTATACTAGCACTCTATCTACTTGTCTAGATACTTTAGGAGTCCTAGCTTATTAGGGTATTAGTTATAAAACTCTTTAAGCTTCTAGGGGCAACCTATAAAGTTCTAGGTAGGGTACTAGGTTGGGTCTAGATTGTAACCTTTCTATTAGATACAGTATTTTAGTATTCCTTATACTAGTTTATAGGCTAGTATTTTGTTAACTTCCTATTTATCGTTGCCATTAACTTAAATTAACAGTAGAGGCTTATTCTTTTGTCTAGGTAGTAGGTTATTTATAGCTTTCTATAGCTTATCTAGTAAGAAAACAGGGTGGACTTTAATTAAGTCTAGGAGTTTAACCTTATATAAGTTGCCTTCTTTATTAAGGATCTTATATAATCCTGCTATTTTATAGTCTAGCTTATAGCTAGGCCGTTTTATCTTCTAGTTCTTTACTATAACCTAGACCTTATTACCTACGGTAAAGTTGGGCTTATGCCTGTGCTTATTTGCCTACTGTTCTATTAATTTCTAGGCCTTCTCTAGGTTCTTATAGGCTACCGCCTATACTTCTTCTAAGCGTCTAGCATACTACTATGCCTCCTTATAAGATAGTTTTTCGCGCATAGTCTGTGGTCCTTTTGGTCTCTCCCAGTCAAAGCTTATATAGGGTAAGTATTCTATTTCTAGCTAAATAGGTGCAAACCCCATAGAGTTATAGGGTAGGGTTGCCTGGGCGTAGTCCATTATAGGTAGTAGTTTGCCCTAGTTATCCTAAAAGTAGTTAATAAAGGGCCGGAGTCTCTGGTCTAAGTATTAATTTATAATCTCTATCTAACCGTCTATCTAGGGGTGGTATACTATAGAGAGCTTTAGCCTAATACCTAGGATCTAGGTAAACTTGTTCTAGAAGGCTAATATAAACTACAGCCTATGGTTAGATACGATAGTATCTAGTAGTCCATAAATTTGGTAGACATAGTGGATATACAGTTAGGCCGCCTCTTTAGCATTAATATTTTTATAACAGGGGATTAAGAACGGGCGCTTACTAAAGCGGTTAACTAGAATTATAACCATATTATATCTATCGCGGTCTATAGGTAACTTGTGGAAGTCTATAGAGATATACTACTAGGGGCGTTCTAGTATTAGGAGTAGCTTTAATAGCCCTAGGGTTTTATCTTGTGGAATTGTAGACCTATAGCAGTTGTTGTAGTTCTATATATAGCGGTTAATATCCATAACTATTCCGGGCCAGTAGTAGCAGTTGCCAATAATTCTATGGGTCTTATTTTTTCTAGGGTAGGCTGTAGAGACCTAAGTATATGCTTTAGCAATAAGCCGAGTCTATAAATTCTGTTTCTCTACCACTGCTAGCCGTTTCTAGTGCTTAAGCAGTCCGTTTTTAAGGGACTATAGGCTAGTAGTATCCCTTACCTTTTCGCGGTACTCCTATAGAGAAGGTGCTGTACGGTTTACCTATAGTAGTTTATTAATAAGGTTAAGTTCCATAGAGTTAATGGGACATATCTTAGCGTCCAAAGGGTCTATATTTAGTTCTGCCTATATCTAGGGGTTAAGGTGCTCTAGTTGTAGTAGTGTTTGGGTCCATAATAAAATCTTTATAGCTGTCTGGTTATCTAGGTCCTATTTACGCCTTATAAGAGCATCCGCACGGTTTGTTATGCCTAGCTTGTATATAATTAGGAAGTTAAACTGTAATAGGATATCCGCCTAGCGTGCCTGCCAGGCTGTAAGGGCTTTAGTTGTTATAAAGTATTCTAAGGCCTTATAATCTAAGACTACTTAAATGGGTTTAGGGGTCCCTTCTAGCTGCGCACGCCAGTGCTAAAAGCTAGAGATAATAGCCAGCATTTCTTTATTATAAATGTGGTAATTTAACTTAGCATCTATTATAGTTTTTGAATAGTATGCAATAGGATACTATTCTCTATCTAGCTGTTTCTGGGAATATACGGCAGCTATTACACTATTAGAAGCAGCTATCTCTAGCCTTAAGGGCCATTCTAGGTGAAAATGGGCCAGTAACAGAGTAGAGACTAGCCGTTTCTTAAGTTTGTTAAAAGCCTGTTTACACACGGCATTAAAATGGAAGGGTTAAGTCTTTTTGGTAAGGCGGCTTAGAGGCTATGTAATTCTGCTATAATTCTTAATAAAGCGTTAGTAGAAGTTGTAGAAGCCTAAGAATGACTATATTCCCTTTATAGTCCTTAGGGGTTCCTATTAATTAATTATAGCCGTTTTTTCTAGGTCTGCCTTAATTCCATTTATACTAATAATAAATCCTAGGTACTTTGTACATTTAATACTAAACTCTAATTTTCTAATATTAGCCTAGAGACCGGCTTCGCGGAGCTGTTATAGGACTTTATGGACATGTTCCTTATATTCTAGTTTATTCTTAGAGTAAATTATAATATTATCTAGGTAGGCTGTGCAGAAGTTATCAAGGTAGTTAAAGAGTACGTTATTTATATACCGTTAGTATATAGCCAGTCCGTTAGTCAGTCTAAAAGGTAGTACTTTATATTTGTATAATCCGTAGTAGGTCTAAAATATAGTAAGATCCTTAGATCTAGGGTCTATTCTAATTTAGTAAAAAGCCTAGCGGATATTAAGCTTTATAAAAATCTTAGCCTTACTTATATAGACTAGTGTTTCCTTAAGTAAGGGTAGCGGATATTGGTCTTTATGGGTTATATAGTTTAGTTTATAGTAGTTAATACAGAAACAGAGTCCGCTGTTAGGCTTTTTTATAAAGAGAATGGGTGCGGTAAAGGGGACTTAGCTAGGCTTAATAAAGCCCTTATTAAGGTTGTTAACAAGGTACTGTTTAGTGGCCTATAGTTTATTAGTAGATTGCTAGCGGAGGGGGCTATAGCTAAGGGTGTTTTCTTTGTCTGGCTTAATCTTAATCTTATAGTTATATGGTTAGTAAGGCGGGAGTATATTAAAGGCTGCCTTGGAGAATACGTCCTTAAATTCCTAGTATTAGCGGAGTAGTTTCTATTCCACTAGCTCCTTGTCTATAAGCTTACTTTCCTACTAAGCTGGTTATAGGCTAGGGCTTCCTTGTCTTTAATTATCTAGTCAATCTTATATAAGCTAGTCGTGAAGGTAACGGTGTTAGGCCGTTTTAAGTTCTGATAGAACCCTATAGCGCCAATGCAGCAGATATTGACTGGTGGGAGGTTTATAGGTTTCTTTACAGGTGTTTTATAAACCGTATTTTGCGGTTAAGGGCTTACAACCATCCTTAGCTCCTGTTCCATCTTCTGTAGGTTATCTTTCTGGTCTATTTATTTAGTACAGCGTCCGATATTCCTTGCTGTTCTTTGCGGCTATATAGGGCCTGGTTTATCTGGCTGATTACTGGCTTCCTGGGTCCCTAGTGAGAAAGGGGACGTTATACTGCCTTCGTCCGTCTACACGGAGGTGAATCCGCAAGATAGTCGTAATAGGTGGTCCTATCCGTCCGTTATACCCGCGAATAGGAATTAATTTGGGCAGTTCCTCAAGGGGTATATTTAAAAGGTCAGCCAGCTTTATAGCACACTATATGTTTATTAAGGTAAAGGTATTTGCTCTAGAGTTAGCCAAAGCAGAGGTTAAAACTTAATATCTATTACAGAATAAAGTATAAGGGATAGTGCAGCTTCTTCTACTAACTAGCCGACCCAGATTAATATGTGATATGTTAATTCCTTTTAACCCTAGAGAGGAGTCTTACTCTAGGGTTCCTCTTTTTCCAACTCTATACTATCCTCCTAAATTAACAGGACCTTATTTATCTTTGCTGCTATTAGGCAGTCTTTTACAAAGTGGTCTTTCTAGCCGTATAAGAAGCAGGCTCCTTAATTGCTAAGGGCCTATATATAGGGGTTGCTGTATATAGGCTAAGTATTCGCCAGACCCGTAGTAGGGCTAGCTGCATGGCCAGCTGCTAGGTTAACGGTAGGCGGTACAGTTAGTGCCGTAGAGGTTGCAGATTTTACTAGGGCGCTGTGGCCCATTCTTATAATACTTATATTCTGGTTAGCAGAGCCCCTAGTCTTATACCGCTTAGCATATACCTTAATTTAGTAGAGGCCCTAGTTAATAGCTAGGCACTGGTCTATAAGTTCCTTTAGTATCTATATAGTAGTATAAACCGGGAGTATAGCACGTTATAGGTCTAGGGTAAGCTTGTTAAAGAGGTCTAGCATTAAATCTTTCTAGGGGATTTAAGCCTGTCCAGCTAGGTATAGAAAGCGGGTCTAGAAGACTAAGAAGGTTTCTATTATTTTTATATTAAGGGCTTTATAGTCTAGGCGGGCGTTTTATATCTTAAAGGGCTCCTTATAAATGGAAGATAGGTAATTAATTATCTCTTCTCTAAAGAGGAAGGGGTCTGCTAAGTCCTAGGCATATCGCGGACGTAGATACGTCTATACGTCCCCGCCAGTACGGCCAAAGATATAGGCCATGTTAGCTTGGGTAGTAGGGAAGTGGTCCGCATTAACTTTAAGCTTATTTTATAGTTAAAGCTTCTAATTATTAAATATAGGGTTAGTTCCGTCTATAAGAAATAGGGGGTCTATAACCTTTACGGACTGCAATAGTGCTAATACTGTATATTAGGCTAGGGCCTTAAGGACTATAGCAAGTCTTTAGGTGTCTAATAACTCCTTACTAGGTGTAGGGGTATCTCTAGTTTTAAGCAGCTCTTAAAGCCGTTTAATTTCAGTATTAGCTGCTATAAGCTCTTCCTAGGGGGTTAAGACGGTAACTATTTTACTATTGGAGGTATTTATAGGTCCTACAGCGGCTTTGCCAGCTGCTGTATTTCTTAGCATAATAGTAGGGGTATTAGGTAATTTCCGGTGTTTGTTTATTTCCTAGGGGTTCTAGTCTATGCGTATCCTATTCTTAGATTTTACGTTTTGTTTATATTCTTTTAGTTCTTGGGGGTCTATCCTGTCCTTATGGTCCTGGTAATATCCTTAGGGTCCTATTCTATGTCCTTGTCCTATTTATGGCCTTATAGATATATTTAAGTTCCTTCTTAGGAAAGAAGAGTAGTAACGAGCTTTGGATAATGTTAGCGACTTAGTCAATTAAGGCATGAGCACGGCAAGAGGGTCGCGCAAGCCTATATAATTGGATTGTCTATAAACAAGGTTCCAAAGCTAGAGAAAGGAAAGGGGAAGAACGGAAGCACCGCTCGAAGTTATGTACAATTCTCTGGTCACGTGACGGCACTTTGCCATTACGTGACGGCAATTTGCGGCAATGTGCCAGTACCGTAACACAATCCACCGTTTTCCACCAGCGCCGTAACATTCTCCTTAGCTTAGTATTCTTATATAGTAGCAATCTACAAGCTTTGGTTTAGAAGTATTTATATAAGCCCGTTATAAATGGTACTAAAGCGCGTTACCTGCTACTTTGCCGTTTTTTAGGTAATCTGCTAAATTCTACCAAATTCTACTAAATTCTATAAGCACTGCTTATAGAGCCGACTAATTAGGATTTTTCTATCCTCGAAATGGAAAATTGCTATTAGCCCGCTTATTACTAGCGCCTTAATAACCCTTTTATATCTTATTAATCTTTAACCGACTTCTTCTTCTCTTTAGCTTAGTATTTTTATATAGTAGCAAAACACCTTTCACCACACATGCAACCTTACCAAAAGGTAGCGCCGCACTTCAAAACTTACGCATACCCATCTTACCACCAAAAACAATCGATTTTCCAACTTTCAAGACCCAATTCCTACTGCCTAGCGAGCTATAGGTGGATTTAATTGTTGTTTTACCCCTTTTCCCCCAACAGAAAATTCTTCTTAGGGGTGGTCCTAGCTTGTAAGCGAGGCACGGACAGGAACACTAAAACTACTACTACTACTACCACCACCACCGATACCAGGGGTTTAGTATTACTACTACCTTTAAACCTAATCTCCCCAGAAATCCTCTAGTAGGATTAGTAAGGAAAAAGGGTATAAGGATAGTAAAAACTAGTAAACTCCCCCTACAAGATGCCAAAGCCTGGCAGGCCTAAAAAGAAACCTCCTATAGAGACAAGTGACGACAACGAGTCTATAGGCGAAACCCCTATAGAAAGAAATAATAATAGATTTCTATTTTCATCTTCTTTTCTTTCTTCTCCTAGCCTACCTAAGAAGGGAGAGAAAAGAGAACATCCTTAAACTTCTCCTGAAAAAGAAAACCAAAAACCTGTAAAAAAGAAACCAATAACTACTACGGATGGCACACCTAGTATACCTATACCTTTTCCTCCCCT
>Ga0307507_10000320_pt1 | contig 97029 bp, 32 predicted proteins | sample 7_EM_MG_FD_207223 | JGI IMG/M metagenome (GOLD analysis project Ga0307507, IMG submission 207223) | Populus trichocarpa ectomycorrhiza microbial communities from riparian zone in the Pacific Northwest, United States - 7_EM | ecosystem: Host-associated > Plants > Roots > Unclassified | place...
TAGAGACGACGTAGAGACGACGTAGAGACGACGTAGAGACGACGTAGAGACGACGTAGAGACGACGTAGAGACGACGTAGAGACGACGTAGAGACGACGTAGAGACGACGTAGAGACGACGTAGAGACGACGTAGAGATGATGTAGAGCTGTTTGTACGGACGATTGTAGAGGCGACTGTACGGGCGATGGTAGAGCCGTCGTAAAGCTGTTCGTAGAGACGATTATAAGATCTCCTAGTATATTAGTGCTGTATTTTAGTAGAGCTTTAGAGCTCTAGATGGGCTTTAAGTAGAGCTTCGTGTAGAGCCTCGTATAGAGCTTTATGCAGAGCTTTTACGGAGTATCATGCAGAGTTTTCACGGAGCTTCGTGTAGAGCTTTTGCAGAGCTCCGTGCAGAGCTCCGTGCACTCCCCCCTAAAATTTTCTTCGTAAAGCTCTGAAGCTTTATATCGGTATAATATTACTCAACCTTTAGATATTTAGGTGAAAGTAATACTATTTTAAAGCGCTTCGCAAGCTCTATAAATCTATACCAATAGAAATTTTATTTAAGTAATATTGGGGGGTGCATCGCAAGTGCAGAAGGGTCGCGAATTTGATGGGGTAGCACGTGCTCAATCAGGTGACCAGGATTTTCTAGACCAATCAAAAACGTTGCTCAAAATTAACTCAGTACATATTTCTCGCGCCTGCGGCGGGCTTTTGTCCTTTTAGGGACGAAGTCCTTTTAAGAACTAAGTAGCTTCCCTATATAGAATTTTATTTATAAGTATACTAAGGAGGTTATTATAGAGACTACTATATAGAGTACTGCGAAAATTGCTATAGTATTTATATAAATATTTATAGAGCCATTTATAGAGCTATTATTAAAGCCATTTATATAGAGAATTATATAAGTAATAGTAGAACCGTTATAAAGATAATATAGAGCCGTAAATTAATGTTTCTTATATAATTATATAATTTTATAACTTAATTAAACATTTTCAATTAACTTTTATATTTTACTTACCTTATTAAAGTAAACAATTAGACGGCAAGCCTGCATTAGGAAATGGAGGCTCCCCGTTTAGGTAATCCGCGCCTCGCTTACGACTTTAGCGCTACACCCCAACTGGTAATCTTCCTCGACGACCAACCATAAAAGGCCCTCCTTTCGCCGTCTTTTATCCTCCATCCTTCTTAACTTTTTCTCTCTACTCTATCCCTTTTTACCTCGCTCTTCTTCCGCCCGTCTCAGCCGCCCCCTCCATTGCGCCCCAATCATCTATTATGGGGCTTTTTTTTTTTAAACTCTGCCGCAGCATATGCACTGTCCCTGACTCTGCTTCCGTTAATCCATTCCTCCCTATCGTCTTGTTTCCATGCATACTATACCATCTACTTCCAAGTACCCTAAGCCGCTGCTAGAGAAGCCACTTCTAGACTCGTCCCCGCGAGCAGTTCGTAGACACCTCTCCTTCTCTCTCACTCTCCCTATCCTTCTCTCATTAACTTTTACTCTCTCCTCTTGGGCGAGTCACGGCTGCGGTTAAAGTGGCGATACCTCCTACTAGTTGCATAGTTAATGCTGGCCTATGCGTTTAGGAACTTGTTCTCCACCTTAAGGTTACTAATAGCATTCGCTACACACTACCTAATACATATTTTAGCTGAAGAATACATAGCACTTATACTATTATCTCAGCTCTAATTACCTTGCATCGCACTCTTTAACTTCGGCCCTTTAGTGGAATACGCTGGCTAATCCACGCTCCGTTATCCGTATCCCACTAGGGCTAGATCCCTCAGTAATAACGCGGCAAGTTACTAGCATAAGGCATTAATTTCGTTCTTATAACCTTTACATTGCCATTATAGCCCCTATAGGATGCTCCGCCTTATATAAAGTGTCTAGCGTAGTTATAACGTTATAATGCAACCAGTAGGGAGCTAGTGCCTAAAAGTTAGCTAATAACAGCTCAGCAATAGCATTAGGTGCGTTATAAGATATAAATAAAGTCCTCTAAGCCAACCATCTAACCAGCATAGGGTAATGCCGGCGAGAATTAGTTATTAATACGTTATCTAACATAGCCTTATCCTATGTAAGGGGTTAGCCAATAATTAAAGAATTGGCTAATAATTGGCGGTTTTATTTAAAGTAATATAGATCCTTAATCAGCTAAAAGATACGGACAGTAGGTTATAACGCAGATAGGCATACTAAAATACGGAGAATGGTCTAGAGGGTTTCTTATAATATTTACTAGCCAATTACCTAGGGAGCTATATATACTCTTATTATAATAGAGCCTCCACAGCGCCTATAAGTACAATATACGATCGTCTTAAAGACGCTAAGGGTAATAGAACTTCAAGCTAGTTCTTACTCCCCCTAATATAGGTAGCTCCCTTACACTATCCCCTATAACTAAGCTTATGCGCTAGGATGTGGCATTTATATAAGTTCCTTACGATCCTACCTTAGGCGGCATTATCGGCAGTGGTATATAAAGTAACACTCCTTAGCTTGGAGAGGTAGCTATATATCTTAACCTTTAGACCAGCTCCTATTTTTACAACTAAAAAAGCCAGCAGATCTTAGCACTAAAATAGCCTCCTTTTTTTTAGCACTCTTTTACTTACCCCTTTACTTCCTCCTATAAAATATATTCCTTATATTCCCCTAATACTTAAGCCTAAGACGAAATCTAAGGCTAAGCCCAAGGCGAAGCCTAAAATAATAAAACCCAACCTTAGCAAAGCTAGCTCCCCTAAATATAATAGAGAGTAGGCTAATATTAATAACTTCTTAACCAATCTACTAGACTTTAAAGCATTACGTTCTCCAGATCTAGGACTACTAGCTCTAGTAAGAGCTATTAATCGTTTAAGTTCGCCATATTAAGGTATTATCTGCGTCTCAAACAGTATAAGATAATAGATGTCGGCTAATATATACGTATAGACAGCAAAGGTGGTCTTAGCCCCGTTCCTTTATAGATACCATAAAGTCACCAGCCTAGCTAGAAAGGGGCTAACCAGGCTATAGGTATTAAGGAGATAAACTTAACCATAGATAGGTTGTTCAATAGAAGCAGTTTAGGTAGGTATATTAATAGCGTTACGGCTCTTATTTACTAATTAATAATAGAATTTCCTTTAGTTCTAAAGGACGACGCAGCTAAAGCAAGCTATAGTATAGGGGATATCCTATAACCGACTACCGGTACTATGCTGTTGTCGACCCAAAATCGGACTTACTTACTACCGTCTCACTACCTTAGCTGCTTACCCCTATATATCTTACCATTTCAGCTGCTTACCCTTATAATTCTTGCCACCTATCTCTATTCCCTGCATCTTCCTTATATATATATAGAGACTCTAGAGCTACATTTAAAATCAAGTCACTCACTCAATTCTCCCACACTTGCACTGTTATATATCCAATCCAGTAGCAGGTCGCCAAAATATCAAAATAACGGTCTAGACGCAGCTAGTATGCACGCCCCCTCTATAGAGAATACCAAAGGCGTATATAATGGTAAGTAATCTTCCTGCAGACTTATAGAGTCCCTATTTTAATATATTTAAAGACAGTCTGTTAGAGCGGGACAACCCTCTCTATAAGGATCTAGGTATAACGAGTCGGCTATCTATAACACATAAGCGGAAGCGCACTTTATCCGCCAATGCGGCTATCTCCTCCATAGAAGTACTAGACTTAGCCTCAGAACCGGCTTTAAAAGACTCTTATTTAGCAAAGCAGTAGAGGTCGGCCTAGCTATAGGCAGAGAGCCTTATATCTAGTCCTATATATATACCAAAGTTAACGCTACTGCCGGGCCGTAGTAGCCTAATTTCGCCTTTTAGAACTAGCAATAATCTAAATACTAGTAACCTAGACAGTGGCAATAAAGACAATAACGCTAATATCCCAGACTTACCTTAAAGCGACATCCTTGATTTAGTAAATAGTAGGGATAGTAAACACTAAGGGTATAGGCTAAATACGGGGCCGCTAGAGCCCTTAAGATAATCAGTCTCTCTATATAGACAAACAGAGGGCGATTAACACGTCAGTAAGGACATATATACGGGTAAAGATAAAAGCAATAGTAGTAATAGTAAGGTTAAGGAGAGCAGCGAGGACAACCCTAATAGCGACCAGGAGGTATCCCATAGGGCTAGTATAGCAACTTTATAGCGATATAAACGTAGCAATCGTCCATTCTAGGATAAGTAGCGCGGTCCAATAGGAATAAGTCTTAAACAGCTTAACAGGAGCACGAGGCCTATAAAAACATTATAATATCTAAAGTTATTACCAGTACGTCGCCACTCTAGATCTAAAGTAGATATTATAACTTGGTCTACCTCCCTTTAAATATCCTCTCTAGGAGCGAAGGTAGTATATAACTACACTATTAACTATAGACAGAGCAACTATACGGACTATTAGCCAACCAATATTACCCTTTACCAGGTGCCAGAACGCACAATATTAGTAACAGCAATTATCCATTAAAATAAAATAACGTCGAAGTTATCTTTAAAACCGTTAACAATTATACACAACTTGCTTAGTAATATAGGGCAACTTATCTACATAACGCAGTTAACATCGGATTTATAGCTATTAGTAGGCTGTTAGTATAATAATGCGCTAAACATATACGCCAGTCCAAGCTTAACGCAGCAAAGTAGTAACTATACCGCTAGTAAAACTAGTACGCGTAGTCCGCACGGCAAAGGTGCTAATAATAATGCTATTAGTCCAGATAATAACAAGGACAACAATAACAGAGATAATAATTTTAGGAATAGTAGCTAAAGCTTATGCAGCGAAAGCTTAGGCGGTAGTGATTCTAATACTAGTACTGCCACCAACAATAGGCGGCTCCATAGAGAGCATAGGCGCGTATAAGTCCGAATACATCGGCCGTGGCTAGAGTTAGATAATTAGCGCTTACTCACGTACAAGAATAAGATAGGTATAAAGTGGGATAATATATTTAGTCGCTTCCCAGATCACACGCCAGGTGCAGTATAGGCGCACTGGCATATATTACAAGGGAAGTGATTTGTTAAGGCCGCTGCGATATCCTTAGGATCTCCCAAACCGTTCTTACGGAGTAAGGTTCGTAACTATAGCACTTTATCCTATTTGCTGCTAAATTCCCTTGCTATTTTATCTACAGAATTATACACACCGTGCCAATATTAAGAAATAATTCTATTCTCCCTAAAGGAGTTAGTCTCTGGAATCTCTCCTTTTCTTTATTATCTAATTTTGTCTAGAGCGGCGAAGTTTTATAATATTATAGAAAATTTAGAGACCTAGCCTATAATCTTCTTAATATACTTATCCTATTCTTTTTATACGTGGCTGGTTAGAACGGAGCATAGGAAGTAAAAACAATTAAAAGCATTTAAATTGGAAATAATAGCCTTAATACCAATTAGATACCAGCTCTACTTAATAGAAGTTCCCCTCCCGCTTTAGAAACACTAAAGAAAAGCCTAGGCTTAGAAGACCATTAACCTAGATTACTAACACTAGCCTTTCTATATACCAATACTATAGTACCTTAGAGAGGGGACACACGTCGCCTTTATTTATTTAGTACTCCTTTAGAAATGGTTCTAACGTCCCCTACTATAAAGCAAGACACACACTAAGCCGGGACACATAAGGGGTACTTAACTTTTAGTAACTCAATCTCTTTACATATATTAATATTTGCTACAGTTCTGCATATACTTTATACTACAGTGTTCCTTTACTATAGGACTACTTATAAGCTCTAAACACTTAAAATATATAGAGAGAGTGTTACCTAAACCAAAGAGCCTAAAAACAATATAGTAAGCTATTATTAGCCTAGTGTCTACTATTACGCGCAAATTTATGCAAGGTTGCCACCCTAATCAGTACTTCTAATCAGACCTATTAGGGATCCCAGGCCAAGCCAATACTATAACTAAATATGCATAAGCAAGCCGAGGTTAACCTATAGTTTGCGGTATATATGGCTGGTATTTCTTATAACCTTAAGGCTAAGCCCTATATGGTTTAGAATAATAAGAACACCTAGCCTAACGCCATTAAACAGAGCCTTAGTAAAGCCTCCCATCCTTTAACCGCATAGACACAAAGCCAAAGCTTAGAGCTACCTCCGCCGCTACCTTTAAGCATCTCTAATAACGCGTTCAATCTGCGACTTCTCAGGGCGCGACTTATAGTAGACTGTATTAGCTACGACAAACTGCTCGCAGTATTTAATAGACCACATCGTCTCCTAACCACGTCTGTCCTATCCTCAAGCTCGCTGCCGTCCACCCTATTCCATAATCGCGCCTCCCTATCACGGACTAACGTGCCTTGCTACCTTCCTCAAGTCACTTTACCACTACAACTATATTCCCTAACACGGTTTTAGTAATAATATCCCTCTCTTAACCCTTTTATAGAAGAATCGTACCCTCTGGCAACAAACAGCTGCTTATACAAGCTATACGAGTTATATTAACTTAGGACTACCCCTACTCCTTTACCACGTAACCAAAAGATAACCGCTATTAGATTTCTAACCAGGTTTAACATAACAAACTACCTTAGCTCTGGACTTATAAGCATAGTATACCTAGACTCCTCCTCTAACACTATTATTAAATATCCTTACTAAGTAGAAGAAGAGCCCACTATTAAAGTTAAGAGATGGATCTACAAGCAGTTCTAGTAATATAGCAGGCATAAAGGTCTACTAAAGTTTTATAGTACCTTTAAATCCAGCATCCGGCTAGAATATATAAGCAAGAATGGACTCTACTAATATATCTAAACCCATAAGATTCATACCAAGCAACGCCTTTAATAGGCTCAATAAGTCACTAGTGCGCTTGCCTTTATTTATTCAATAAATATTATTCATATAGATCTAACGTGCGGCAACATTTCTTTAGACAATAGCCTACACGCAAAGCTCCTTAACTTTAATGGCTCCTTATTAGATGGCTCTAAGCCATCTATTATAGTGACTACAAGCCATAAATATCCTAGAGCCAACCTAAAATTAACTTAGGCAGACCTATTTGCCCTTAGCTCTACCCTATACAAAATCTAGATAGGTAAACCTCTATACTTTAAGCTCGGGCTTAAAGAGATAGAAATTACTAATTTGTTTAAACAATCCAAGTTTCCTAAAATAAAAAGTCTAGGACCAATAGGCGATATTATTATAGGGTGCTAGCAAGGCAGGTTTATAAGTGCAGATAATATTCTTAAAGGTATACTACTTATTAATCTCCCTTAACTGTTATATACTAACGCCGTTTAGCTATTAACTTCTATAGTAGAACCTATCCCTTCACTCCTCCCCTCCTTAAGATAACCATTGCAGTTTCAGTTCTTAGCTTGCTTATATTCCTTACCCACAGATTAGCGAGGCGATAATAAATTAGGAGGATGGGGCTATATAATAAGCGCAAAGCGGGCATTTCCTAGGCTTCTTAGAACTGCTAAAGGTAATTATTTATCTATTTACCCCTTTGGCCAGTATAAGATTGTTGCAAGGGCCAGTCGCCGCACTGCCATCCCGGCAGTAATCGTATAATCATCTAGGGAAGGTGTAGTTCTGCTTACATTCAGAGTATAAGTAGGGGTTGTCAACGTAGGTATACATTTTGCTTAAGTTAAGGTGCGTCTCTATACTTAGGGACAGACGTTAGATAAACTAAGTTAGCCATCTTATACCTAAGAGCATTAGCTACAACAATACGCCCCTAGCTAGCTCTCAACGCTGATAACACGGAGCGCCTATATTAGTTAGCTGGGACATGGCATACATCAAGTGTCTGCAGGTCGCTAGATTTTGGAGATACGATCACTACGTGCATTAGTAGCTGCCTAGAAAACCCCGCTAGTCGACATATGTCAATAGCGCGTTTTCAAACGAGGGCAGGAGGGCACAGTTAGATTTTATTAATCGCATAATAAGCTAGTGCGTTGGATTAGGCCGCTCTAAGTGCACTTTATGGTCCTGTTAACCCTTCTCCTACAAGTGCACTTGGCTTATCACCCGCGCGCCACTAATGAGGCCATTACTGACTTCATATAGCTGTTAGGGCTGTGGCGTTGCGGAACCTTTCCCCCCTGCGGACGCTCGGAACATAAAATCCGCTTTGGCAACTATAACCAATAAAAACTGGTAACTGCTAGACACGCCTCCAAAATTCCTATATAATCTATATAACTCCCAGCGTAAGATACCTTATCATGTATTCCATTTCTAGCTTGATCTATTTATAGCGCATTTCCTGTCATATAAAGGCTGAATAAAAAGGTCCGCAAGAGTATTACTTTTTGAGGGCGGTGAGCAAGAGCCATTTATCACCACTTATAACGCCACAGACGATAGAGAATGCAAGGCTAAAACTATGTTCACGACTTGGCCAGCCAATTCAAATCACGTAACACGTCTGAAACCGAGTAGCAATCCGAATAATATAAAGTCAGGCGTTAATCGATTAACTCATGCATACGACGTAAAGGCGCATAAACTGACTGTAGTTAATTTGCCTTATAAATAAGAACGAGCCACGAGAATCCAGTCCTTAGGTCGGTGGGCCATAGAGCGGGTAAGGCGTCCGCTATGACGCGCATTTTAGCTGTGCATTAGCCGTAATCCAGGGGATTGGGTCACCAGATACATACTACTCAGCTAATAGCCTCGTTATGCACGTGACAGTTCATACTGGAAAGTTTTTAATAGTGGGGCCAGGTAGGGCCAGGTAGGGCAAATCCGGCCGCAGCCTAGCCCAAGAGAGGTAGCCGCTTAGCGATTCTTTTATATAAACTTCCCATCGGGCGCCAACGGCTGAGCAGCCATGCACTTATCAACTTCAGCAATATATTTATGTTCCCTTATAACCTTCCTTTGACTCTCCTTCGCTGATAGCTCACAACGCAGTTTAGCAAAGTCGCTCTACATTTAAGCCTACAATCTACCTCTTTTCGCGCTTCTTGTCTGCTTCATTCACAACCACCCAGAAGTTGCATTCTTGCAGTCATTAAGGTAAATATTAACTAAGCCATGCTATCCTTGGTTACTAACAGGTTAATAAGTCTTTGCGCAAATTATAGCCTTCCTTCCCCTAGCTGACTCCTTAGTACGCCTACTTCGCCTATACCCCTCGCCCTGACTTTTGAGATCCTCTTAATTTTAAAACTCAAAGCTCGCCTTCCTCAACTTATAAGAATATATTCGGCCTAGTAGAGTTCTATTAACATCTAGTTAGTCTACCCTTAACACATAATATACTACCATAAATCTTCAATTATGTACCAGGAGGTATGTATATTTATTTAAAACACTTTATATCTCTTTAAAGCTAATTCATAGCTATATTTAGGCTGGAGTCAAAGCACTTAAGGGGGAGGAGAAATATATAGACGGCATAATCTTTAAGGGAGTAGATCACGCTAGAAAGATAACAAGGAGAGGCGAGTTAATTTAGATTTATAATCCCAAAGAAGATATAAGCTCCCCACCATACTAGGAATACAAAGACAACTCTAAAGATAGGAAAAAGGTCGTTCCTACTAGATATAAAGTTCGCGTAATAGGAGCTACTGTAAAATTTACACCCGTCTTAAGTTGAATTTCTTGACCAGCTCCATCCCCTCCTTGCAACTAACTATTAAAGTAATAGACATATCTTGGCTCCGGTCCTTAGGCGCCAACGTATTTATACAATCTATCGTTAATCTTCCTCCTAGGTTACATTCCCATTTCCATTAATAGCTACTCCGGATAGTATTAGATATAAGGTTGCCTAAAAGTAGTATCTAACTAATTGGTGCTTCTGAATATCTGTATTCGATTTCTATAGCAAATATTCTTAGTAGTGCCTTACGCATAATGAAAACTTCTTACTTACGCCTTTCTGCGAGTATTGCGCCTGTGTCTAGCCTATAGGCTTGAATATTGACAATTAGCCTTTTTTTATAATATAGTGGTGAGGCTTAACATACCTAGCGCTAAGTGTTCGGCTTGTTAAGCGTCTTCTTTAATGCGTCTTTGTTTCCTTAGTTGTATTAGAATAGCTTCTAGGCCTAATTAACTATCAAAAGCTGGCAAATAATTAACTTCTTACTAATATACACTTTGAATCCACCTAACCTTTAAGAAATGTATAATATTCTTAAGACTATACAAATAATTCTTCAACTCTAAAGATATACAGTATCTCTCCTATCTTCGGAGGCCATACCTGCACTTCATCAGGCTCTAACTCCTTAATAAGATAGTCGAATATATAATTCTGCATGCAGCCTACTATCCAAACAGAAGGTGCGAAGGCTGCTGCCCAAGAAATCAACCCGTTAGGATTCAACTCCCAAATAAGCTCACATCTTATGCGCGTCTACTTATTCCTTAACGTGATCCATCCAGGATCAAGGGCAGAGTCTTTTAGGCCTTTGAATATCAACGCAATATTTTTCCTAAATACTGTTATGCTCCTAAGTTATTTGTTTTTAATTATACTTTCCCTAGTTGCCTTAGCTTATATTAGGAATTTCCCCCCTTCCTTACAAATTTGTTCTGCACGTCCTTTCTCTAGACATTCAATTCGCCCTATAACTTTCGCTGCAGCCTCTTAAAGCCTACTATTTAAAGCTTTGAGACTGCAGTACTATTCCTTAAATTAGTAGGCTTAGATACTACAGATACTTTCTATTATTAACTTAGCTTTTTGGACAAGAGATTCTAGATAAGATATAACAGTGGATATTGTCAACATTATAGTAAGCCTGAAACTTTAAGGGGTTAAGAATTCCGAAAGGTGCTTATAATCTTAAGGGTTTACGTGGTTTAAGAATATAGGCCAACTTAGTGCCAAGCCTAAGATATACAAGGTTAATTTATTAGGTGGCAACTTTAAAACTTGCAAACTAGGGTCATATAGCCACTTTTACAAGATCTGCACTTTCCTAGAGCGCCTACCAAAGGAATTCTTCTGCACTACCCTCGCCTTCTATTAATCAAAGACGTCTATCTGGCTCCTGCGCATTAACTAAGACCGGAACTAAGATCCCGCTATACACGGCCTCTCTATTCCCGTAGCTATGGCAGGAGTGTACCTTAAGCCTATTACTGGGCTTAGTCTCCACCACGCTATAAGACATTAGTATCATCTAGCGTTCACTCTAATACTTACCACTAGGATTTCGCATCTAAACCATTAGTAATGCCTTAATAAGCAGCCCCCCTTCCTATAGCTGTACCGAGTGGAGCCTTTTACCGCGTTGGAATGATGCTAACATCTATCTAGCGTCTCCTAGGGTTAATAAGGAAAGGCCGTAAAGCTAGAGGGGTATAGTAAATATCCATAGCATAGCTGCATCGCTAGGTATAAAAGAAGGCGGGTCTTTTAAAGAAATAATACCATCTACACTTAGCTCCTTACTCCAATTTTCCTCCAGAGACTGGTACTATTAACCTCTAGCTACTTCTCTAATCTTATACTTCGAATCAGCTCTACCCTTTAGGCAACATGTAGACTACATTAAAGACCCTAAACACTCCTCTAGGTAGCCCTACTCTATCACCAGCTTAGTAGCCCCTTACTATACAGCATACTCTGCAATTCCTAGAGCTGCTAAAGGTAGCTACAGCAACAAATACGTTGTCTATCTCTACCTTTACCCCAGGAGGCCCAGCTGTCGAGCCACCAGCCCTAGAAGACCCTAAAACTAAAGCAATATTACGAGCCTCCAGGTTGGAGTATAAGACGGTAAACGAAGTATATGTCTTTACAGTCGTGCATATATAGTCCTACTGACACTATTTCTTCACAGTTGGGATGAGAAAGCTTATTAGTACAAGATTTCTAAGCTAGTGGCCCCAACAGGAGAGGTTAATAAACTGGACTAATACGTGTTTGTTAATCGTATTCGAATTAGTAGGCATAATACTCTTTATAAGTATCTTTAATTACTAAAGATGAATCATAAATAAGAAAACCAAAGACTCTACATTTTATATTGATGTTAAGTCTAAGGGGTTGCGAGACGTTCTAAGAAAGGTCCTTAAAGATATCCATAGGATCTGCCTAAGAAAGGACAAGCCTTTAGTGCGGAAAATCTCTGCTATTAAAACTTACCGGCTTACACCGCGCATAGGTTGAACAGAACCTCCTATATAATTTTCTCCCGGAACTGGAATTGTATTAAAGTAGCACAAACGTCAACTCTAAGAACAAAGTGTATTTAAAATATTTAGACCTCTTAATTAGCTTTATCGAAACCACCTACACGTCTATAATTAAACGCCTCGAACCCCTTCTTAAAAACCGTAAAATCACGTATAATCTACTCTGGGCTCTCTTTAAGCTGAACTTGGAGGTCTATACTACCTATCCCAATACTGGCGAACCAAGATGCGTTAAGTTTAATTATGGTAAAAAAAAAACAAGATTAAGCGGAACCAAGTACTTCTATCTAGACTGTCGCTACTTCGATTTCGATAGGAAAGTGTTTGGGGAAGCCGCCCTCGGGCTTGCCGTTAAGAAGTTTCGTGGAACGAAACGGATAGACCTCCTTTAGGCATTTCCTTTGGAGTACTACCAGAAATCGAGCGAGATCAGAGCACGGCTAATTAGATATAGTCGAATTTTTAATAACTTAAGAGGCGTCCACTACCGCCAGTACCAAGGGACTGCCTTTTATAAGGATAAAGACAGCAACAAGATTAAAGTCTCTGTTAAGAGCCAAATTATAGTTAATACGGCATATTTTCGGCAAATTAACCCTAATTATGCTAGACCACAAATTAACAAGTCGCTGGGAACACTGGACTTATTAAACATCTTTAATTTTACAGGGGGCTTAATTAAAAGGAAAGACCAAATTAAGAGGACAGATATAGATCCAACTAAAATAAAGAATTAAGATTTCCTAATCAGCAGCCTAACTATGCTAGGTTTTAGTCTAGGTAATAAGCTCTAGCGTACGTTATCTTTACTTATATATAAGCGGCATTTGCTAACATATTATAGTTAAGTTCGCAGTTGCTAATATTAGCAACATTATATGGAACCCTTCTTCCTTTAATAACCTTAGGATTCCTACTTAGCAGAAGGAGGTTATTTAAGCTTTTAGTAAAACCTACTTATCTCAGGACTCTTACCCTACCTTAGATAATTTCGTACTGGGTAAAGAACGCGGACTTATTACCCTCCTACAGTATACTACTATGCCTCTATTATAAAATAATAGTCATACTATTACCTTACTAAGATAACCAAATTAGCGGGCCGCCTGGTGTTGGTAAAACCTTAATAGTAGAGGCGATATCAGAATACCTTATAAGACTACTTTACATTATACGTCTCTATTCCCTTGCAATTGCAGTTCTTTCTAACCGAGTAGATCTCCGCCGGAGAATTAGGCACGACCGCGGATATACTTAAGGAGAAGCTTTCTCTTATCTTTAAGATAGTAACCCACTGGAAAGCCACTCTACTCCTTAATAAGGCGGACGTGTTCGTAGAACAGCGTACTACTAATAATATCCATCGCAATGCCCTTGTTTGTGTATTCTTGCGTAAGCTTAAATACTATAAAGGAATCTTATTTCTTATAACTAACTGGGTAAAGACAATCAACAAAGCCATTATAAGTAGAATACACCTCGCGCTCTAGTACGGCCCATTAGATCAGAACGCTCAAAAAGCAGTTTAGAGGAGTTTCCTTAACAAGGCAAGCATAACAAAAAAAGCCGCAGATTTCACGGAAAAGGACCTTAATATTCTAGTAGGGAAGGATCTTAATGGCCAAGAGGTAAAAGCCTTTATGCCTATAGTAAAGCCAAGCTGATTAATTTTCTAATCTAGATTAAAAATGCTGTTTTTACGGCTTAAGCATTGGCTAGCCATAAAGAGACGTAAGTGTCCTTATCGCATCTAGAGTTCGCTATTAGTGCGAACATAGAATTTCAGCGTGATTTTATAGGAGGAGGTAAGTTTAACAATATATAGTCCTACGCTTAGCTCTCTTAAATTTACTAGGGTATTAGGGGTCTATAGAATACATGCCTTTTAGGCGCGTAGGCTAATATACATTTGGGATTTAGCTATCTTTTTCTTTTCTTCTTTTTTCCTATTTATACTTATCAATAGTTGGAGGCAGTACATTACTTAACTATACTGTTTATTGGCTAGTAATATATATACATATATATCCCAATAACTTTGCGTTATACAGCTTTGGCGTAACATAGGTGCATAGCCTTAATCCCAAAACGTGGAATCCAATATCACTGGACAGAGTTGGTTACGTAAGTGGGTTTCTATTAAAAATAAGATAGAGAAACTGGAACTTTATTATTTTCCTAAATATACTTGTGACGGCTCGCACAAATGCCTCTAAACTAAAGCTTGTGGATTGCTATCTAATAAAGATACTAAGCTAAGGAGAAGAAAAGAAGGGGGTCGTCAGGACTATAGTAAACATATATAAAAGGGCAGCCACTAAGGCGCTAGCGGTAAGCGAGCCAATCGTAGGTTGGCAGAATATGGCAGCAGCATGGCAGAATTTAGTAGGTGACGCGCTTTAGCACCATTACATCACCCCCCCCTCCTAAAAAAGCCTGCCCTTAGGCGTTGTCCAAGCTCCCTATTATTGTCTAAATTATTATAATTATCTAACCCTTCTTCCCAGTATTTAATCCAGTTATTTAATTTACATGGTGGTCTAGGGAGATTAGGGTGGGCTAGGTGGAAATCTTGTAGCTTATAGGGGGAGTACTTAAAATTAGATATAGGGTACCACTCTAGGTCATCATTATGGCCTACCCAGCTTGCACGGTATTTTAAGACATTACGGACCTTTTTTACTGCTAGGATTTCTTTAACTTCCCATTCTTTATCCTTAGCAATCTGGATTAGTGGTAGGGGGTTGTTATACTATCTAGGTAGTAGATCATCCATAGCCTTTTATAGCCGGTCTAGGGAGAAAATAAGGTGGATCCTTATTAACTCTAGTAGCTTAACCTTAAAAGAGTATCCTACCTTTTAAAGAGTCTTATATGGGCTAGCCATTTGGTGGTCTAACTTACGGCTCAGCCTCTGGGTTTTCCAGTTCTTTATTAACACCCATACCTTATCTCCTACTTGGAAGTCTTCTTCGCAATAATATCGGTTTATATTAAACTCCTTTTTTTCTTGCGCCTTTCTTATAATTATTTAAGCAGTCTTCTAGGCTCTATATATTCTCTTAGCAAATACCCAGGCCTCCTTATAGCTAAGGCGTTTGCGGGCCATAGCAGGTTTAGTAGGCCTATCCCAATTAAAGGACGTTTGTAGTATATACCCGTAGAGCAGTTTAAATAGGGACATCCCTATACTATTATAAGGGAGTATAAGCTACGCGTAGTCTATTATAGGTAGTAATTCCAACTAGTTGTCCTAATAGTAGTCTATAAAGGGCTGTAGTCACTAGTTAAGGTACTAGTTTATAATCTTAGTTTAGCTATTAGTCTAAGGGTAAAATATAGTAGAGAGCTTAATCTTAATCCCAAGGATATAGTAGAGTTTATTCTAGAAATCTAATATAAACTAGGGGCTATAGTTAGAGACAATTAATTTGGGGGCGCTATAGAATTAATAGATATTATTAACGTAGAGGCGGGCTATATCCTTCGCAGTTATAGTCTTAAAACAAGGGAGGGAGATAGATTACTTGTATAATCGGTTAACCACTATAAAGGCTGCATTGTGGCCGTGGGCGTCCTTTGGAAATAACTTAAAGTCTATAGTAATATATTGCCAAGGGCGTTCTAGAATTAGCAGTAGTTATAGCTACCTAGGAGTTCGATCCCTAGGGGCATTTGCGCGTCTATAGGCGTAGCAGTTTCTAATAAATCGATCCACATTAGATAGAAGTCCTCGCCAGTAGTAACAGGGCGCTAGTAGTTAGTGGGTCTTATTATAACCAGGGTATACTATAGAGACTTAACAGTAGGCTTTGCGGATTAACTCTGTCTATAGGTTATCAATATCTGGAACTATAAGCCGTCCTTAGTATAGAAGCAGTCCTTCTTCTATTTCCAAATTAGGGTCCTCCTTCACGGCTTAGTCGCGGAGGGCTTTTAGGGAGTTAGCCATACGGTTCGTAGTTAGGATACAGTTAACTAGCCCTATTAGTTTGTCCAAGACTGCTCCCTCTAGGGGTACTAGCTCATTCCGTTTAGAGTTTAGTTCTTTAAAAATTTATAGGTTAAGCTATTCGGAATAGAGGAGGGCGCACGTTTAGTATTAGGTCTTTAGCTTATCCTAGGGTCCTACATCTTATTCCCTTTAGGTTAGTATATTAGCTTTAATGTTTTACTTACCAGAACAATATATAATCATAAAGAAGAATTTAAAGAGTATTTTAGCCCAGTAGGCTTATTGTCTAGTAAGCTGCTTTATAGTTATAAAGTACTCTAGGGCTTTATAATCCGTATATATCTTAATCCAGGAGTTCGTGCCTTTAAGCTCTGCGCGCTATTAGGACAGCAATTAAATAATAGCTAGCATTTCTTTATCATGTACTTTATAGTTACACTCAGCTAGGTCCATTGTTTTTAAAAAAAAGGCAATAGAGTACCATTCACCATCTAAATATAACTATAATAGGATTCCCGCTATAACTCCGTCAAAAGCGTCCGTCTCTAGCATTAATTTAAGGTCCGGGTTATAGTAACAAAGGATTAGAGAAGAGATAAGCCAATCTTTTAACTCTCCAAAGGCTTCTATATAGTCATTATTAAAGACAAAAGGCGTGTCTTTCCGGGTAAGTCGTATAAGAGGCATTGCTATAACTCCATAGTCACGGATAAATCGGCGGTAGAAATTATAAAAACCTAGAAAGGACTGGATCCCCTTTATAGTATAAGGGGGCTTCTAGTTACGGATTGCGTTAACCTTCTTAGGGTTAACTTTAATCCTATCTATACTCACTATAAACCCAAGGTACTTTATGCGTTTTACCCTAAATTTATATTTCTTAATATTAACTTGCAAACCTACGTTCCATAATCTCTCTAGGACCTTCTTAATATAAACTTAGTGCTTAAGTTCATCGTCTAAGTATATAAGGATGTCGTCTAGGTATACCATGTAGAATTCGTTAAGGTAATTAAAAAGAACGTCATTTATATACCTTTAGTATATAGCCGGTCCGTTTATTAGTCTAAAAGGAAGAACTTTGTATTTATAGGACCTATAACGGGTACGGAATGTTGTTAAATCTTTAGATACAGGGTCTATCCTAATTTAATAGAAAGCTTAGCAGATATTAAGTTTAGTAAAGATCTTTACCCAGCTTAGACGTGCGAGGGTTTTGTTAATTAACGGAATAGGATACTAATCCTTTTAAGTAATAGTATTTAGCTTCTAATAGTCAATATAAAAATAAAGGCCTCTACTAGGCTTTTTTATAAATAGAATAGGGAAAGTAAAAGGGGCTTAACTTAGCTCAATAAACCCTTTATCTAGGTTATTAATTAAGTACTACTTTATTGCTTTTAGCTTGTCTATTAATTATTAGTAAAGGGGGCTATAGCCTAGCAAGTTATTAGCTTCCAATTAAATCTTATAATTGTATATCTAGTAAGGGGGTAACTTATCCAAAGCCGCCCTTAAAAACGCGTCCTTGTACTTAGCATAGATAGTAGGAAGAAGATGTTTAACCAGTTCCTTATTAGTTTCCTTAATTAGCTTTTCTTTCCTCTTATTAATAATCTAGTTAATCTTATATAGGCTTGTTATAAAGACCTCATTTTTCTTCTAGTACATATTGAAGTAGAACGCTATAGCGCTAATTGCGGCGATATCTACTACAGGGGGGTTGCAGGATAATGGGGGCGTACATAACCTTAGGGCCCTCTGGGGTATTAGCGTTATTATTACTCCTTTTAGCTCCTGTCGCATCTTTTAGAGGTCATCCCTTATATCTTATTAGTACGTTCTTTTCCATACTGGTTAGATCTACGCGATTTAGACGCCGTCTATATCACTATCTATCCCGCTTCCGTATGTAGAGTCCTCCTCAAACGTAGCGCTTTGGGAAAGTATCTTTGTTAGTATAGAGTTCTTTCCAGCTTTGTGGCGGGCGTCTTTTTGGGCAAAGGCTAGGTTACGGGCCCGGACATCCTACTAATATATAGGGTTAGACTTCGCGGCTAGTGTCTTATGGTCAGTTCAGATTTCTCTAATAAAGAAGGGTAATTTCGGTCTATCCTCCGGCCAGACAAACTGTCTTTATTATACGTTTAGCTAAATATTAAAGTAGGATATCTATTTTCGGCCAAGGATTATATCGTGGGACCCTAGGTTTAAGATATAGAAAGGGATACCGTATTAACGTCGTCTATTAAGGGAGATATATAACTTTAGGATATAGGTAACCGGCTTACCGGCTTAGCCGTTATAGCCTTTTACCTAGACAGGCTTCTCTAGTAGGGTAGCTTTTACATTTAGAAACTTAGCAACGTCAATCGCACAGGCAGTATTTATAAAGGCAAAGCTATTTGCTCTAGTATTAATAAGGGCAGTTAAGTTAACTCCATATCCATTTTAAGATACTGTATATAGAACCATAAAGTATTTTCCACCCATTAACTAACTTAGATCAATCTCTTCAAGATCAATAGAATACCCTAGGGGGGAGTCTTTCCCTAGGGTTCTTCTTTTCCCAACTTATTAGACGTTTCTCCTTCCTCTATCCAGTGATCTATTTGGACTGGCGACGATTTGGATTGGCTATGGCGCTCCAGCTAGATCTAGATCTGGATTGCTTTATATTAACGCCGGCGTGGCGTGGATTAAAGCTCATGGAGCTCCTAGCGCGCCACAGCTTATACCTTATTAGGAGGGAGGTTAGGCGCTCTATAGTTGGTACACAATAAATAGCTAATTAGGGGAGTAAACGATGACTGCCTGTTCCTTATATATAGTATTAGCCACTAAATTAAGGACGCTTAATTATCGCTGCTCCCTCACCGCTGCTACCGTAGCTTTGCTTATAGTGTCGCCCTTAATAAGGCCGTTCCTCCCTCTACTAAGCTCTATCACCACCCCTTCCTTAGTGTTGTTTGCTATGCCAAGAATACAACAGCGTCTCTTCCCTCTACGCGTATCTTCTGCCTCTAACGATATTATCCTAGCGCCAAAGAATGTTAATCCAAACGCGATTAATTCTACAAGTGAGGTAGAGGAGTTTTGCTATTAAGAAAAGGTCTATATCCGCTATTAAAGCCTAACAAAACCGCCGAAATTTACTAAGCAGCGAATATTACCAATCTGGATGTGGGGGGAGGATATAATACTAAAAGGTAGTAATGGTAAGGAGCAGTTCTATTACTGCTATCTATATAAGAAGGAACAGCATTAGTAAGAGCTTATAAGAGTTATAAAGGGACAATCTATAGCGCTTAATTACCTTGCTAGTAAACATAATATAAATAAGGATACCGGTGAGATTAAATAGCCTCCTTTAGAGGATCCAAATTAGCTAATAATTAAGGCTTTCCCAGATGCCCACGCCCTCGATCGCTAGTAAGCTTTTAATAGGTTTAAAGCTTTACTAATCCGCTAGCTAGTGTATTGCCATATCGCCTTCTTCCAGTTTAGGAATGTGTATTTCTGCTAGCTCCTCTACTATATGTATCTAAAGCTTGCAAGCTTGCTGCCGAAGGCCAGTAATATAATTCGGAAGTGGGTAATCTACACGTTTAATTAGTGGAAGAAGAACACTATGTATAATATAAAGACGGCACAGAGCCTAATATTAATATCCTTTGACTTATAGATATCGCCAAACGCTTATGCAATCCTTGGAGTAGTAGCGCACTATATTAATAGATTTGGCAGACAACGCTATGATATAATAGGGCTTCAAGAGGTTATTAGTAAATATAGCGGCGAGAATATAGCAGTTGTCCTAATTACCCTCTTTAAGGAGTATAAGATTGGCGGAAAGATTGGCTATTTTATAGCAAATAACGCAAAGTTAAACGACAAATGTATTAACGCTATTCTTTAAGCACTATATCCAAAGATACCAGTAAAGCAAAGAAAGGCCCGCCGTCTTTACTACTTTAGTTATATTGTTAACCTCTACACCTAGGCCTTTATTATAGGCAAGGACGCTAAGAAGGTTTGCCGCTAGCTAAAAACAGCAGTCCGTAAAGGTAATATAAAGAAGGTTAGGTAGCTCTAGAAGAAGCGCGGAGTAGTTAGTTTACTATATAATCTTATCTGGTATATTCGCATAACTCCTTAGCGGCGGAGTTTCTTTAAAAGAATTAAAATAGGAGGTTTATTAGCGGAATTTAACAAGCTATAGGTATATAGTATTAAGAGTTTATAATATTTGCTACCTTACTTACGCGATCTAGGAGATGTAATTAGTTAGAATCTCCCCTAGTTACAATTTAATCATTATAGTCGCGTAATTACTTACTACCTCTATAATATAATTACGACACTAATTAATTAAACAGCTTATTTAAAATAACGCTATATAATGGAATTCGCTGTTTGTAGCTATTGGCTGGTTTTTAAACTGTAAAGAACGCGTTAACGAGTTTATTACCTTATATATTGCCCCAGTTGGCTCGAAATCTCTTACTAAGGGTAATAAGCTTAAGCTACGCCACTAGCTAGAGCTTAAATATCTATATACACACCTAGAAAAGTTCTATAAGGCTACACTTACTATTAAGGGTAAATAGATAAACCTTACGGACCATTTCTAGACGCTTAATTGGCTTCTTTATAAGCTAGAGTAGACTAAGGAACACTTTCTTAATCTTATAAAGTAGAAAAAGCGCAGCCTAGATATTAAGACTTATACCTATCTAGCTGGCTGCGCTAAAGCAGCTTGGGTAAAGTATAAAAAGTACTATCTTAAGACAGATGAGATAGCAGCGTACTACGCCGCGATCGCTCTAAATCTAATACTTAAGATAAGCTGGTTTAAGCAATAGTGGCGCGGCTACCTAGTAAAGGACGATTGGATTAAGAGAGTTAAATCCTCTATTAAGGAGCTTTATCTGATATATTAAGCTAATAAGCCTTTTTTATAGCCAGCGCCTACCTGGCCTATAAGAGGACAGATACTAATAAAGCCGAAGAACTTAAAGCCTTTTACTGCTACCCGCAATTATAAGCGCCTTAAGGTTTTTTATAAACCTTTTACTGCAGCTAATTCTTTCTTCCTTAGTTAACTTACCAAATACCTTAAAACTGACGTCCTCTACCTTACTAATAGTAAGCTGAACGATTTTAACCCTATTAAATACTGGAATAACCGCTATATAAGTTAACCAGAGCTTGCCCAATTCGCCCTTAATATCCTTGCTATACTGCTGATATTAGACGAGTGCGAGCGGCTGTTTAGCAGCGCTAAGATACTACTGAAAGACCAGTGATCGCGGCTTAAGATAGATATAATTAAAGCAAATAAGCTTCTGCGGCACTTATATGGTCCTCCACTAAAGGGCGCCTTTGACGACGATGACGTAGAAGCGGTGGAGGGTATAGAGGAATATAATAAGATGCTTTCGCTGGAGGAATACAAGCTTGCACAGCAGGCAATATTGCAGTCTTTAGCCGCTGCGGAGAAAGACGCTATTAGGGCTAAAGATTAGGTAGAGGAAGTGGCTATTGCCGCAGGCGCTATGTCAATGGAAGATACTCTTGCCGCTATTAAGGTTGACGATAATAGTGACGCGTTAATTAACGTGATACCGCTTAAGGATGGCGATGATCTTAATAAGAAAGGCGATGAGGATAGCCAGGAGGATAAGTTAGAGGACTAATATAGTTAATCTTATAATATTCAACACCTACCACCTTCCCTACTCAACACCAAATCGATGCCAAGACTTACTATATTTAGTATATATTGACAGCTGGATATCCATGGAGCTCCTGGCGCGCCGCCAAGAATTAGTTATCTGGAGTGGATTTAAAGGCCTCCGCTAATCCACGCCAATCTAGATAGATCACTGCCTCTATCTCCTTAATATCCCCTAGTTCTAGGCAAGACAAGGCAAAGTAACCCTCCTTATTACAGTTATAGCACGTGGCCGAGGCGGGGTCGATTAGGGTATTACAACAAGTACTAGTTAAGGGCATAGTACGTAACTAGTCAGGCGAGGCTCGCCGGTGCGTAGTTATAACCGCTTTTAGTGCAAGAGTAGACATAGCTTGTCTTCCTACTCCAGCTCCTATAGGTGTGGCTGGCGAGTTACAATTACTACGTAGTCACTTCTGCTAATTAGGGCGGGCATCGATCCGCTTCAGTTCTATATCTAAAGATAGGCAACGAGCTGCGAGTTTTTTATAGGTTAGTAGGTTATTTAAGGTTACAGCAATCTTCTCTTATAGCTAGATTATCAGCTTATTATATAAGTCCAAACGGTAGTTCTTAAGGGGAACCTAGCCTTCTCCCATAAGGTATAGGAATTAAGTCTGGAATTTAGCAAAGGGTTAGTTTGGTTTTATTATTAGGCAATTATAGTCATACTAGGTATCCCGTACTTTATTTAGGTTAACGTAGATAGTAGCTAGGTGCCGTATCATCTTATTAACAGATATAAATCAGACAGGGAAATTATCCTCAAACTTAGCTTAAAGGTGCCGTTGGGCATCCCCTATAGTTCGACTAAAGAGGTAGAGTATTTTGGCTTCTTTAGAAAGGAAATAGTTATAGTTAACACGGAGCTTTCCTTATACTTAAATCCTCTAATTCTCAAAGGTAGGGTCTATCCCATTAGATAGTGGTTGGGGGTTAGGGAGCTTAACAGACTTTAATTATTTCATTATCATATCCATACTCCCTAGTGTGTTATATTTAGTTAAGTAAATAGGACAACTAGGACTTCTAGAAGGGGGGGCTAAGCTTTATAGGGCCATAAGGCTGTCTAGGATCTCTTATAGGGTCTCCTATATACTTTAAGCTTAGAGACGGTCGGCTTCCTAATTAGCCGTCAGGGCACGAATCTGTTTATATACGTCCATACTATCATCATTATTCTTAATTTCGGATCCCAATTGAATCTTATATTCTTCTTAGGTCAGGGCAGCTCTTTTAAATAAGCTCGCTTTAGGTGCCATTATTAGCTTCCTAGGGTTTATCAGAATTATATAATTTGGTTTTAATTCTGGGGGTATAGGTCCAATCCTATCTAGTTTATAGGGTGGGATATTATTAAGGCCTTCCCAGGCAATATAGAGTTGTTTTGGTGTCTAAGTATAGCGCATTAACGCGTTATTACAGACAAAGTTTCTTATAGGGTGGGATATTATTAAGGCCTTTCTAGGCAGTGTATGGAGAGCTTAGTATAATATAACGGCTTATATAAATGCCTCTAAACCAAAGCTTATAGATTGCTATCTAATAAAGATACTAAGCTAAGGAGAAGAAAAGAAGGGGGTTGTTAGGACCATAGTAAACATATATAAAAGGGCAGCCGCTAAGGCGCTAGCGGTAAGCGAGCCAATCATAGGTTGGCAGAATATGGCAGTAGCATAGTAGAATTTAGTAGGTGACGCGCTCTAGCACCGTCACAATACTATTTATACGGGATAGCGTAGAAAATAAGAAAAGAAAAGCTAGTAATTTTAAACGGTTTTAAATAAAGTTTTGTACGGGATAGAAAATAATAAAAGTATTATTTTTATAGCCACTTTTCCCGTATAGGTGGTGTAAGGGATATTATTACGGTGCCTTAGGCTGCCCTCAGGACAACCCCCAGACACCCCTCGGACGTCCATAGGTCACATACCAGAGGCACGTACCCCTTATATATAGTCTCCACAATCCTAGAGGCCTTACCTCCTTAAGAATTCATCTCCTTTACAATCTATCTATTCCTACAATCGTGTCCTTATAGCCCCCTATCTATAAGGTCCCCTCACAGGTGGATATTAAAAGAGGTATTTAAAAGCTGGATATAAAAAGAGAATTTTAGTAGAAATCCCGTATAAAACATTATCTTTTATAAATATATTTTTAAAATGGAACACAAATTCCAGTTTCTATAAGATTTTTTATTAAATTATTCCGTATAGGATATTATAGGAAATGGGATATAAAATCTAGGTAATTAAATTTTAATATAGGATTAAAATATAGTAGATTATTATATTTATTAGCTGTTTATACCATACGGATAAAATTAAAAACAGCGTAGGCGAATTGCTGGTGGATCTAGGAACAGGAGAACAGAAGCTATAGGGCATTAGTTCCCGTACAGGAGAGAAAAACGTGGCTATGGGCTCCCGTAGGGGAGCAAAAGCCGTGCCTAGAGGAACGTTAGTTCCGAAAGGAGTTTAGTACCGCCCGAGAAAAATTTGGGTTGGGCTCGTCTTACCCTCTCATTGGTCAAATCTTTTCGCCCTCGTTAGTTAAATCTTCTCGCCCTCATTAGTTAAATCTTCTCGCCCTCTTATTAATTAAATCTTCTCTCCCTTTTATTTGTTAAATTTTCTCGCCCTCTTATTTATTAAATCTTCTCACGCTTTTTATTTATCAAATCTTCTCACGCTCTTATTTATCAACTCTTCTCGCCCTCTTATTCGTCAAATCTTCTCGCCCTCTTATCAGTTAGCTTTTTACCTCTTTAGGCTAATTAATGTATTCTCTTCGGAATTTCTTCGTGCCGCCAGTGTAGTCGGTTAGGAGGTGTAGGTAGGAGAGGGGATCCTTAGTATATTCGCTTATTAAAATCGGCTTGTTATTTACTTGGGTGTAAACATCCTGTCTCCTTTACAAAGTAGATCGTAGCTTTGACCGCGCTAATATCTAGGAAACGCCACAAAACAAGGGTCTGGCCGATGTGGGTCGGCCGCCCTCCCTGCTAGCGCAGGCGAGGTGTAAGAATCTTACTCACAGCGCAAGGCCGCGAGGATGTGCTACGCCGCAGGTTTAATTCACAGGTGACTTAGAGGGGGTAGTAGTGCTAGAAGCGCAGACAACTAGGCTTATTACACTACCCATTAGGGCTATCAAATCTGCACAAGTTCAAGTTTCTATCTTGTGCTATATCTCAGTACTATTATTGTCCGCTTTCGCAGATACCTAATAGCATTCGGTTACTTCGCCTAATGCCAAACAAAAATGACAGGGCGAATATACGATGCGAACTCTTTAAGTACGCTCTACAAGAATCGGGCGAAAAGACTCTCCCATACAACGCTTTATCCTATGTATGGGGCGGTTCAAACAAACATCAGTCTATTTTTATAGACAATCAATGCTTAGCCGTTACGCTAAACCTTCACGCCGCGCTATTACGTCTTCGAGATTACGATATTCCACGAATCATCTGGGCAGATACTGTTTGCATTAACCAAGAAGACGAACAAGAGAAAGAACGCCAAATTCAGTCTATGGCGAAGATCTATAGTAAGGCAAGCCATGTAATTGTTTAGCTTAGAGAGAAGGCAGACGATAGCAATATAGCGCTTAAAGCAATACGCGCTACAGGCAAGCCCACAAATACTTCAAACAAAGAAATAATCCAGCAAGCAATTCTACTACTACTTCAACGACCGTGGTTTCGTCGCATCTGGGTAAGGAGCAGACGCTCAACAATATCTATAGGATTACTAAAACTCGATCCAAGTACTTCAGAAAGTTGCCGCAGCTCGACGTATCCAGATCATGTATAGTCCCACAGAGATTAATAGATACGCATTCTGCTCAATTTTAGAGTTATTGAAAGGTTTCTATAGAACTCGCTCGGACTTGCAGGGCCTAATCCATTCAGTAGCCTACCTTATAAGGGGAGCAATATTCCAGTCTAAATACGTATCGAGTAGGCCAGGGAGGGTTTCCTTAGATATATACCCTCTAGGCGAGCTAATAGATATATACCATACCCACAAGGCTACTAACCGCTACGACAAGATATATGCACTACTTGGCATAAGCTCAGATAATCTTAGCGCGGCTAGCTTATCTCCTAACTATCAGGTTTTATAGAAGGAACTCTTATAGCGACTTATTAAGTTCCTTCTCAGCAAACAGGTATCTGTTAAAACTTAGAACGACAGGGAGATAGCAATAATCAATAGCAGAGGGTATATTCTTAGTTAGGTATCTTCGGTAAAGAGTAATCAAGATAGTAGACAGAACGTAAATATCAACTTTAAGAATACATCACAGTACCTAGGACACACCAAAGAACCTAAAGCTCACTAGAACCTCCAGGCTTCGGCAAAATCCGTCTAAAAGGGTAACATCATCTGCCTTCTACAAGGAGCTCTAAAGCCTACAATCATCCAACCATATAAGGATTATTTTGCCGTTATTATAATAGCGGCTACTTTCCCGGAGGCCATAGGAACGGGGAGTGGCAGTAATAGATAGCTAGACTTCTTATATAACTTTCTACTTGTCTGGAACTAGGAAAAGGCCTTAGATAGGTTACCAGATCAAGAAGAATATAAAAGCTTAATAAAAGTAAATAGAGAAGTCCTAGAGCGCTCTTAAAAAGAGTTAGAAGATTACATAAGAAAAGCGACAAGACTATACAATGTCGCGCTAATATTAGAGGATTCGGAAGAGTATAAAGAGGCTAAAAAGAGACTTTAAGAAGTAATAGAGGGCTATAAAAGGGCGTTTAGAAAAGAGAATCTACGTACACTAGAACTTATAGATAAACTCGCAATAATATATAAGAAAAGCCAGCAATGGAAGAAGGTAGAGGAATTACTTTTATAAATAATACAGATAAGAAAGTGTGTGCAAGGAGAGGAACACTTAGATAGACTTTATACACTTACTAACCTAGTCTTAACTTATAGGGATTAAGGGTATTTAAAGAGGATAGAGGAGCTAGAGGTTATAACAGATCCACTTAAGCAAAAAGAGTACACTACTCAGATTACAGAAGAGGTAGTTAGGATTACACAATTATCTAAGGAAGTAATAACACTTTTACTTAATTAAAGAGGGCGCGACGTCCCAATCACTAAAGGGGTAGTTTAGGCAGCGGTAGGGAATAAGGAAAAAGGCCAAAAAATAATAACGCTTCTACTTAATCAAAGAGGGGGCGACATCCCAATTACTAAAGGGGTGGTTTAGGCAGCGGTAGGGAATAGGGGCATAGGCCAAAAAATAATAACGCTTCTACTTAATCGAAGAGGGGGCGACATCCCAATTACTAAAGGGGTGGTTTAGGCAGCGGCAAGGAATAGATACAGAGGCTAAGAAATAATAACGCTTCTACTTAATTAAAAAGGGGGCGATGTCCCAATTACTAAAGGGGTAGTTTAGGCAGCAGTAGGGAATAGGAAAAAAGGCCAAAAAATAATAACGCTTCTACTCAATCAAAAAGGGGGCGACGTCCTAATTACTAAAGGGGTAGTTTAGGCAGCAGTAGGGAATAGAAACAGAGGCTAAGAAATAATAACACTTCTACTTAATTAAAGAGGGGGCGACGTCCCAGTCACTAAAGGGGTAGTTTAGGCAGCGGTAGGGAATTAGGGCATGGGCTAAGAAATAATAACACTTCTACTTAATTAAAGAGGGGACGACGTCCCAATTACTAAAGAGGTGGTTTAGGCAGCGGCAGGGAATAGGGAAAAAGGCTAAGAAATAATAACGCTTCTACTTAATTAAAGAGGGGGCGACGTCCTAATCACTAAAGGGGTGGTTTAGGCAGTAGTAGAGAATAGATACAAAGGCCAAGAAATAATAACGCTTCTACTTAATTAAAGAGGGGGCGACGTCCTGATTACTAAAGGGGTGGTTTAGGCAGCGGTAGGGATTTAGGGCATACGCTAAGAAATAATAACACTTCTACTTAATTAAAGAGGGGACGACGTCCTAATTACTAAAGGGGTAGTTTAGGCAGTGGTAGGGAATAGGTACAGAGGCCAAGAAATAATAACGCTTCTACTTAATCAAAGAGGGGGCGACGTCCTAATCACTAAAGGGGTAGTTGAGGCAGCGGCAGGGAATGGGCAAAAAGGCTAAAAAATAATAACACTTCTACTCAATTAAAGAGGGCGCGACGTCCCGATTACTAAAGGGGTAGTTTAGGCAGTGGTAGGGAATTAGGGTATAGGCCAAGAAATAATAACGCTTCTACTTAATTAAAGAGGGGGCGACATCCCAATCACTAAAGGGGTGGTTTAGGTAGCGGTAAGAAATAAGGATAGAGGCTAGGAAATAATAACGCTTCTACTCGATTAAAGAGGGGGCGACGTCCCGATTACTAAAGGGGTAGTTTAGGCAGCGGTAGGGAATTAGGGCATAGGCTAAAAAATAATAACACTTCTACTTAATTAAAGAGGGGGCGACGTCCTAATCACTAAAGGGGTGGTTTAGGTAGTGGTAGGGAATAAGGATAAAGGCTAGGAAATAATAACGCTTCTACTTAATTAAAGAGGGGGCGACGTCCCAATTACTAAAGGGGTGGTTTAGGCAGCGGTAGGGAATTAGGGCATAGGCCAAGAAATAATAACACTTCTACTTAATCAAAGAGGGGACGACGTCCCAATTACTAAAGGGGTGGTTTAGGCAGCGGCAAGGAATAGGGAAAATGGTCAAGAAATAATAACACTTCTACTCGATCAAAGAGGGGGCGACGTCCCGATTACTAAAGGGGTGGTTTAGGCAGCGGTAGGGAATAAGGATAGAGGCTAAGAAATAATAACACTTCTACTTAATTAAAGAGGGGACAACGTCCCAATCACTAAAGGGGTGGTTTAAGCAGCAGTAGGAAATAGGTACAGAGGCCAAGAAATAATAACACTTCTACTTAATTAAAAGATGTGGTTAAGGTAGCTTTTACGAGCCTATTAGGACTTTTAGCCCTAATACTAGTATATTCTTATTTATCTATATATTCTCTTTATATATCTATTTTATAGAGGGGCCTAGGGGTAAGCGCGAATATATAATAGGGTAATTTGCCACTCTATAGAGAAAAGCTTTTAGAAACTTCTTAAATCTATAGCAAAATATCTATTAACAAAACTACCCAAAAGTGGACAAAACACCTCGATTACGCTAGTAGGAAGGGCGGCCGACCTAAACCAGCTATACCCTTGTTAAGAATCTACTTATTTCCTTAGTTAAGCATAGTGTTAGGTAATAGATATATAGTTCTTATAGTTGGCTTCTAAACTAGAGCAGGCATATTAATGGCAGGAAGTATTTAGTTAGCGCTCTATAACAGCCCATACCCTAGATAGTGCATGGCCATAATAGAATATATATACATACGTTAAGGGTCTACTTCCTAAAATTAAAGAATAGAGAAAATAGGGGAACTGTAGTTAGTGTTGCAATAAACGGTCTTAAGTGTAGCGTTATAGCGGTGATGCACTACCTCCACTGCTCGGCGTTTGGCTTGGCGCGGTTACTAAGTTAACTAAACTATACCAAAACCCCTAACCTATATCCTCGTCAACGGATACACATCAAAGGTACAGGCGCTCCCGTAGGCGGGTCTTCTATAGGGATTAGCACTAGCCCTATAAATTTAGCGTAGCGTCTTGTCTTAGCTAAGAGATGTATTATATAGATGCTTGGCGTTTACTTAATAACTTTACTAGTAGATAGGAAAGCTATATAGAAATTTTATTACTAGATTAGGATTTTTTTACGCCATTTGCTTAAAAGGAAAAGTAAAGGTTAAAGACAGGAGTAAGGAGGTTTGGGGGATTAAGTAGACCCTAAAAATAGAGTACCTAATTTTAGGCGCTCGAAATATCCAAAATTAGAACCCTCTTAAAAGCTAAAAATAGCCCTTCGTTTACACCTAAAACTAAATACTTAATTTTTAGAGCCTACTTAATCCCCTCTTTCTTTCTCTCTAAGTCTAGGCAGCAGCCTTAGATATAACTCACATAAAACAGCACAGGGCAACTTAAAGCGTAGGCTAGTAAAACTTAGCAAAGCATGCCAACCAATTAAAAGCCGAGAAGCTGAGGACAAAAATAAATCCCGGCGATTCGCCTATTTATGGAAGCCCTTGCGGTTCCATTCCCTTGCAGTTCTATTCCCCTAGGGCTTTATTCCCCTAGGGCTTTATTCCCCTAGGGCTTTTTAACCCTAGGGCTCTTAATCACACCTACACTTTTAAATTCAGCGCCATTAACGTATTTCAGACTAACGTCCCTCTACACATGCCGGAAAACCAACCGTGCCGGAAAATATAAGGGGTACTTTGACTTTAAGCAACTATAACTCTACGCACACGTTAAGCTTTACTAAAATTATGTATAAATAGTGTGCTATAGCTACTTTTAAACATTTAGGATTTTTCCAACCTATAAATTATATTTATATTGTCACTTTCTCGCCTAATTCGCTCAGAGCCTTCTTTTATAGCAAAATAATGTCCCTTCGCTATAGCACCACTATTAAGCTCTTACTACTTATAATATATATATAAGGGTCATATCCAAGCCTTAAAGCCTTATTACGATGATAGGAAATCATTATTAGCTTTATATCTGCTATCGCGCATAAATTTATGTAAGATTGCTACCCTAGTTAGTACTTCTAATTAAAGCAATTACTGATTCTAGCTAGTGCGAAACGACCCCATACGTCCTATATAATTATCATTATGTAATTTATTTATGTTATCTAGTAAGCCAAGCTTGTAGCTAGCAGGCCTATAGCTATACACAGACTTGGTAAGCGGGCCAATCTTAACCCTATATCCTTACGACCTAAACCTTGGCCATGCCTCTGGTTAACCAACTTAACTCTCTAAAAACAGCTACAGAATTCGCCACCTTATAATTAAGGGTCTACTTCCTGGGGAACTATGGTTGGTGTTGTCTTAAGTGTAGCGTTATAGCGGTAATGCACTGCCTCCGCTGCTTGTCGTTCGGCTTGGCGCGGTTGCTGAGTTAACTAAACTATGCTGAAACCCCCAAACCCTAACCAGTCCTTGAGATAACCACCATTTAACTTCAGGATGCAGCCCATCTCATGCTATAACATACGGCTATATTTACATCGCAGCCTCCTCTAAAAGAATCTCAGCATATCACACCGCCTTTAGGCTTCGTAGGCGCGCCTTTAACGCCTCCGCTAACTAACGAGAAAGCCTTCACCTAAGCTCCCCAGGTTATCGCGCTTCTTAAAGATACAACAATTAAAATCTATAGACATTCTTTCAGCTCGCACGATAAGACAGAGCGTTGGCTTAGGTAAGATAAGTCGCTATTTAGGTTTATTAAGGACGAGATACGGTACATAGCCTCTAGTAGGGAAGAGGCACCAGCTAATAATGCCAGTTAGACAGATATAACTATAATAGCAAAAGGAATTGACTTGTTATTCGCATACCTACTTAGCTACACTAAAGTAGAGCGCTTTTGAGCTTCTGTATAAATTAAGGCTTTATAGCGATAGGTAGAAGAGCTAGATAAAGGGCGGTATCCAAAGCGTATATATTCATTATCTCGCTGCCAAATTAGCAGTTTATGCTATGCGAGCTTGCTTAGAGGCATATTTTAGGCATAATCCTCTTAGCAAAGGCATCTGCAGCAAAAATATCCTCTTAGGATGCCCTACTAAGCCTATAGTGGAATGGCCCCTACTTCATTTTATTTACAGGATACTGTTACTTTCGCTATATTTTGGACATTAACTTATAGGTGGCATTACTAGATGTTAATATCTAAGATATAAAAGGATCTATGTTTACCAGTTAGTAACACCTATAAGGCTACTACTTAATATCTTAGAGCCTTACCGCAGCTACCTTAAAATGGAATAATTTAAATATCTAAGTACATTTCCTTACTGCATGCAGCTGTTTTTAGGCATCTTTACTGCCAATATATTTACACTAATATGCATAAATCCAGCCTTATTTAAGTAAAGATAAGTATTAATAGTTTATATACCTACCAAAGTCCACTTTCCTTAGCTCTGTTCTATACTAACGGCTTTAAGAAATATCACTCTATAATAGGCTATAAAACTACAAATTCCTACAAAAGAAGATCCAGCATTCTACCTTAAATTTATAAGATCGTTCCTTACTATCTATAGAAAGCAGCTAACTTGTCTCTAAAGGCATACTATATGTGTTTAGGAAACACTCTTATATAGTTATAGTTACTTTCACTCTAATAAGTGCACGCGTAAGTATAATACGGCCAGACAAAACGGCGTATAGTATGCGGAAAACAATCCAAATAATGTCTAGAATATAAGGACATTACAGGGTATATATAGCTATAATTTAAAGTATAGGACGCCAAAATTAATAAAATAAGCCTTTTAAAGTTAGAAGTGCCTAATATAACACTTTTTATTTATAGTTACAAATATAGCCAAGTTAAATAAAACCTTAGTCTCTTTCCAAATTCCTCTAGCCTTAGATAGAAAAACTTAAGAATATTATTTCTTAACTCCATCTCTTAAATTACTATGTGTCTATAACTAACGCTTTATTATATTATTCTAGCTAATGTCTCCTGCCTCTAATAGACATTTCCCCTTTTTAGGCTTTAAACGGTTCTTCCTTAACTTAGTATTGTTAGCCGAATATCCATTAGAGAAGCCTTTAATTAAGAGTACTTACAGCAGCTTTAAATTCTTGCCAGACATCCTAGGAGGTACTAGCGTTCACCATTTATATATAAATAGGGTGATCTCTAGGTCTATATCCGCGCCAGTCTTTAATATATCTAAAAGGAACCTCTAGCTTTAGTTAGTATTTATAGATTACTTTTAGTTAATTATTAATACGCCCTAAGAGTTTCGTGTCTTTAAGAGTGTGTGCCATAAGTGTGCCACCTTAGAGGCGCAATTGTAGAAGTTAGAGATGTATATCCTTACTAGGCTTAAAGCAATCAAGTAATATTATAATATTTACAAGACTATACGTTATAGCAAAATAGCGAGGCTTGTTCCCTTTCTTATTAAGTATAACGGTTAGACTGGAAATAAGGCCATTAAGCGCTATATTAAGATTGGGGCTAATATAAATAAGAGTAACTGGAGTAAGCGTAAAGACAAGATAAGAATACCCATTAAGAAGATATTCTAGGTTTATTCAGACTTAAGATACCATAAAAGCAATTAGGCAGAGTAAAGAGTTATTAATAGAATTTCCTATCGCTTAAATAATTAGCATTGCTGCTTAACTCAGGGCCGAGCGCTAGAGAGGAGGCGATAATATTAAGGAGGTTTAAGGGATTAAGTAGACCTTGAAAATCAAGTACCTAATTTTAGGCGTTAAATAAAAGACCTTTTTTAGATCAGTTAGATGCTCCCTTAGTTATTGCTTATTATAAGGAGCGAGAGCATGTTTTATTATCCCAGCCCTATGCGCGGCGTAGCGCAGCATAGGCACCTGGCTTGGCATTGCCTTAGGCGTACAATGCCTCAGGCATACGATGCCTTAGGTGTATGAAGCCTTACACTTTACTATATCTCCAATCTTTTATTCTTTTACTACCATCTGCACTGTCCATGGTTCCTCTATAGTGATTATACCAGAAAAATCACCAATATTAGTAGTGTTAAAATCGCAGCAAAGTCTAGCCGGTGCAAAATCCAGCCGTTAGAGCCTCTAAAGACATCTTACAGCCTTCCTAACAGCATTAGAAAGCTTTTAGCGGGCCCCGACACAAAAAACGCATAAGCGTCGCAAATATTAAGAAATTTAGAGAAAGACTATCTCGAGAAATATTAAGTACAGTATATATACGCGGATAATAAGATTAGGTCAAGAACAAAATAGTAGTTAATATAGTACCAAAAATTTTCAGTATTAACAGTGCTAGTATTCCACCCCAGGCAAATGGCCCCTATAGCCATATTAAGAAAATATATGCCAGTAGTAGCCACTAATAGATAGCCCAGACTAGTTTAATAAATAACCATACATTAACCTGTGGTGTAATAGAAAAATTAATTTACTAAGCTACTATTTTATTTTGCCTAACTAATAAACCTTACCTTCTAGTTCTTTAAGGATGGCGGACTAAGTGTCTTTAATAAGCTCTTTATATTCCTTAAGGCATTCTCTAGTAAATGTAATATTGCCTATAAACCTATACTAGTGTCAGCTCTAGTCTATATAAGTATGCCTTTAATATACAACGCAATATCTATCATCTTTATTACAATGGTAGATGTGTATATTTTCAAAGTATATGTAAAGCCAAAGATATCCTAGCCCATATACTTAAATGTGGCCTAGTTATAAGTACCTAATTAAGCCGCCTAACTAATCTGTTTATTAAGCTCTTTATAACACTTGCTATAACTTTATAGAGGGAGCTCTAGTGCTATAAATTTGGCATTTGTTGTGGTTAATATCTAGGCAAGCTTTTCCAATGCCATATTAAGGGCTTTAAGCGGTTCTATAAGTTTAGGTATAGGGCTTTAGCTTAAAAGGCCTCTAGCTATAAGGTGCAGCGATTAACTTAACTAAAGAGTAGATATTACTAGGTCCGCTAGATTAGAAGTATTTTTTATTAAACCTATTATTTTATCGCTTATTGTATATCAAGATAGGGTATAACTTGCTAGATTTACTATATTAAGCTATATATATAAAGCACGCTCTTATCTTTAGTTATCGCATTGTTTAGGCCAGACTGCTGCAAGAATAAGTCATACTAGATATAGAGATAGTAAGTATAAAAGCCGCGAGAATAGCTAGCGGGGTTAAGTAGGGTTATGGTATAGATCTATACCTATTAAGAGCGAATAGGAATATATATATATAGCGTAAACGACATTCCATAGGCTAGATAATTGAAAGATAAAGCCATCCTAAGAATGCTATTACTGTAGTATAAATGGACCTTCTATATACTACTAAGTTGCGATAATAATCAAGCAGCTCTAGGAAGCTATGCCGAAATATAAAGTAGTAGAAGAGTTTATAAAGACATAGGTTATATAATTGTGTTTTTTAGGTATAGCTACAGCGAAAACTTATTTAGTAGATATAAAGTAAAAAATATATTATAACTACCTACGTGCCACACGAATAATTAAGAGCCCCTTTTATAGCCTATCCCAAGTTGGCCCAATTAGAAAGCCTACCAGGCGCTACTCTATTATGGCTTAAGGCCAGTATATACTAAGGGTTTTGCTACTCTTCGTTGTAAAAGGTTTTAAAGGTCACAAATTATGCTAACTTAAAACCTAAATTGGTACTCTTTACTAACGTAATACCTTAATAATAGTAAGGCGCAAGCCTAGGCATATAATTGCCATTACCTAAGTAATCTAGTTAGCTGTTCCCTTGATTTTGGTTATAAAGTGCCTTTTATCATTCTTTAAAAGATTAGAGGACGTTAGTATTGCAAGTAACACTATTCTTCTAACTTAGACAAATCGCTAGATAAACTAGCATAGTCTAAACAGGCGTATTTAAATAAGAGGATCCTCGCGTGAAACTATTATATAGTAGAGCATTATATAACTAAGCGCCCCTTACAGCTGGGCGTTTCCCTTTGTTAATAGTTCTCTTAATCTACTTGCGGGTTTCTTAAGACTGCATAGTATATCAAAACCATTGTCCCGCGTTGTTTAAGTAGTACGTCTTAGCTTAATCGGCTATAATCTGGATTAACGCTTTAAGACGCTTTAAAAACGACGAGGAAAGGAAGGCCGTAAGCTATAATACTATGTTTTAATAGTTAAAGGTATAACAAATGCTGTTATACTGAGTTTGGACTTTCTCTATAACTTTAGGGCTAGCATTATAAATGGGATTGTGGTAGTCTTAATAAGGGTCGTCTAGGCTAGTAACAAAACGCCCAAGACTGACGGCTGACAGCAGGAGGAAAAACCGCGAAAGTAGGATACTTTAAGGCATTTTACAATAAATTTACTATTGCTAAAGTGAGAGACGTCTATAAGGAGATTATTTATACAATTGGTGCATTTATGAATCTCCTAAGTTGGGGAGACACGGCCACTTTAACATATTTTTACCTTTTTTAGGTATAAATCTAGGCATTTTAATTAGCGTAATCAACACGCACTTTCAACCGGATGCGCTAGGGTGGTGTATATACATACATACGTTTTTGTAGCGTGCACTTTAAAAGTCTCTTAAAAAGGACACGTTGCCAATAAGTAAGGCCGGTTCGGGTGCCCGTAATGGGGCACCCAACACTTAATCAAATTTGGTTTAGCGGACGATAAACCCTAGTCTAAAGCGAGTAGCTGCAAAAAGCCAGCACTTGGTGTACCTATAATATTAATAAGTACCTATAAGTAGGAGTACCTATGATTACGGGGAACACCTATAATAGAAGGGAGTATCTACAATAGGGAGTACTCCTAATAGTGAGGAGTATTTATAACAATAAGGAGTACCTACGACAATAAGGAGTACCTACAATAATAAGGAGTACCTACGATAATAAGGAGCACCTATAACAATAAGGAGTACCCGCGATAAAGGGGAGTACCCATAAGTGGCAGTGCCTACGATAACGGGGAGCACCTATAATGTTAGAAAGTACCCACAATGGTAGTTACCTATAATAGTAGGGAGTAACAGGGAGTGCCTATAGCGATATGCCTTTAGCTAGTTTTTAGTAGCCGTCTCTAGATGGTTGGCGAGAAAGCATACTATTTAATTAGTATTTACATCGCTTTATTTTTATAAATTAGAAAATAGATACTTTAATTATAATGCAACTCTTAGCTAAGTTATAGTAATTACTAGAGATCTCTGTAAGAGTCTTTACTATAGTTGATTTTAGGCCATCCCAAGAAGAAATATCCCTTGGGATGCCCTACCTAAACCTATATTATACTAGTCCAGTCTTGGCAAACGATTACCTAGCTCGCACAATAGTTCTCCACCTTTATACGCTTGGCAGCGTAAGTCAGGCCGGCCTGTAACTCGTTTAGTCCTCTATAAAGAAAAGACTTATCGCTTTCTAATCCGGATGTCTTAGAATTAGCCTTTATTGGCCTACCCTCTTTAACCTAGTTAAAATGTGCTGGCGTTTTCTTAACTAGTGCAGGATAGAACTTTTCCTTTAAAGCAGTTAGTAGTCCGTATAGTAATAGAGAGAAGAGGACCTACTAGATCTTATAGGTTTGGAGGCCATAAAGGTTAATTTATGGACGTATAGGTATAAAATCGACCGTTGCGCCGTATTAGGATATAGCAATCTGCGTCATAGTCTCGCTTTAATCTATTGGCTTTTTGTAAAAAGGTCTCCTTTTACTTTTAAAAATTCTCGTTTATAGCTCGCTTTGACCTTAGTAGTGACCTTTACTTTAAACACATCACCGTAGTACTAGATAATTAATGGCCTGTTAGCGTTTTATAGGGTAATTAGGGTGCGAGTTAGCTCTAAATTGCATATTAATAAGGTAGGAATGTTGAGAATAAATATAGAATCTACCCCTTAATATTGGCCCAAGTTTTAACTAAAAACAAGATCTTGTTCTAAGAACTAGATCCAATCCTAAAAACCATATTCTAATTCTAAAGGCTATGTCCCAATTCTGGGTCCTAGACGTACTAAACGTAACTAAAAAGATATAGTATTGAGCTAATTAGATTATTTTCAGTTTTGGCTTAATTGCGATTCTAAAAACTAGATCCAATTCTGGAGACCAGATTCTAATTCCGGTTTTAGGATATAGGCTAATTAACTACTATAAAAAGGGCGCAATTCTAAAAACCGGATCTAGTTCTAGGAACGGGATCCAGTTTTTAGGAAACAGGTCAATTAACTACTGTGAAAAGAGGTTATATCTGTATTTGGTATATTAGGTTTAGCTCATTTCAGAATCAGCTATATAATAGATCGTGGGCGCGTGTATAACTAACCCAACAATTAACCCGCTCTTGCAGCTGCACCCTTGCCTGGCGCCTTTAGCATTACTGCATTAGAGCCTCGCTCTATTTAAGCCTTATATATCGCGGAATAAACTAAAGCTAATAATTATGATTAGTTATAGACTAATAAATGCTGCCTGTAGCTTTCCAATAATACTGGAATCCCATATACGCACTGCGTTTTAGCCTACACGACTAGAGACTGCAAACGGTGTCCCCGCACTTCGGGTTATCGTGGCTTAGCATTTAACTAAGCCCCGCAAAGCCTCAGTCTAAGCTATATTAGATTGGCTTGACTTTTCCGCGCCCAATCTTTAATCCTCGTGTTTTGCTCGCACCTTGCTTCCTTCTTTACACTTTTCTTCCTTATTATATCCTTATTTTAAGACGCTACTAATGTGTCCTTTTCTCCCTGGTCATTTCCTCATTGCAAGACGCGCCGGCGAAACGCATAACACTCGAAAATAAAGTGAGAAAGAGAAAGAAGGAGAGAAAAGGATAGAAATATAGGGATGGCCCTATAAGTGTGCGTAGGGGTGCCCTAGAGGAAGGGAATATTTAGGGAATAAAAAGTTCTGGAACAAACTAAGAGATAGATGCATTTACTACCAAGAGGTAGGAGGGAAAAATTGCATTATATATAAGAAATGCGATAGCGTCTTATATAAAGGGTCCTACCCTTTCTACATAAAAGATGATAGTATAACGCTAGCTAGGACCCTAGCACCCAGACCAAGAACCCCTTAAGGGAGAGAGTTAACACCTATGGAAAGCTTAAAAAACAGAGCTATTAGGACAAGAGAGGTTACGGATATACTAGTGTCCCAAATTAACCTAAGTAGGTTTGCTTAAGAGTACACTTTTAAAGGTTAGGCCGAAACAACTTAAAGAAAAGAAGACACCCCCTACCCTAAAGAAGAGATAGTGGATCACGTACTAGAGACCCCCATTTAGAACTTCCAGAATAGATAGGAAGACGACAGGAACTAAAAAGTAGCAACACCTACTTAGAATAAATAGGAGGAGGGGAGGGCCGAAAACCCCTAAATATAAGTGGTAATAGAGCCTATAAAGACAACCAAGGAGAGCAAACTATACGGCCTCCTAAAATCCTTGCTGGACATCTAAGCCAATAAGGAAAAGATATGGCTGCGAAAAGAGGCAGTCCTAAAAATATTCATAGAGAGACTAGCAAATAACTTCTAGAATATAGAACGCCTAGCCAACATAAAACTAGGCGCGATAATAAAATAGGTCTTCTTAATAGTGTCTAACGCTATTAACCTTATAAACCGGGAGACAGGAGTAGCAGAATATATTAGAGACAAGACGGACCCACTAAGAAAAAAGGCGGGAACTGGAAGAAAAGAAGAACTAATTAGCACTAGACCGAAAAGCAAGGCCCCTATAGATAGAGGGCCTAAAAAGAACAATAATAGGAAGCCTAAAGGTAAGGGCAACCAATTATAGGATGAAACCGCGAAAACAGCAATATTGTAGACGCAAGTCCTTAAGAAAAACTTCTAACCACAGGACTAATAGGAAGAGAAAAAAGTGGGTAAGGTAGTGTCTGCACTATATATACCTAAATAAGACAATAGAATCTTCCTAAGGTTTAACAGATACTTCCTAAACAAGGTAGAGACGGAATACAATATACAACGCACCTTGTCACAGGAAGAAGCGAAAGGGTTAGTTAGAGTAGTCCTAATAAGGAAAGCCATAGCTTTAGTTATAAAGGATAAGGAAGGCGTAGAGACCATTATAAAAAAGAAGGCGGAGGTAATGGCAGCCACAAAGGCGGAAGCTATGGAGAATAGTGAAAGATAGAAGAAGTTTATCTTCTGGGGAGTCACTAGGATCTAAAATATCAGTGGGTAGGAGGCTTAGCTTAACCAAGCTAATATAACAGGTAGGCTTAATAAGTAAGGAGAGCCTTAACCCAAAAAGATTATAATTATAGGTTCAGGCCTAGATCTAAAATGCAATGTTATCGTTTTTATAAGCAAAGGATAAAACCTAAAGAGGAGCACGACCCTCTTTGGGGATAGAGTTAGAGCGGTCAAGATAATAGAGAAATCCGCCCTAAGGTTCTACAGGAACTATCAAATGCACCACCTAGGGTTATACAGAAAAGAGAGCAAATACTAAAAGTGCGGAAGGGCATTATACGGGAAGTGCTAGAACACCAATAAATGCTTTATATGCTATAGAAAATACCTAAGTACGGACCCTAAGTTCCCACTAAGACTAAAGAGAATAGAGGGGAACTAGGTCTATCTAAATAAATAAATCGTCAACTCCTAAAGAAAGCAAGAAAGAGAGGAAACAAAAAAGAGAGTGGCAGCAAAGAAGACTACAGATTAGAATAAGGACAATTAAGAGAAAGCTAAGGACAGCAGAGCTAAAGGTAAGGAAAGAGCACAAGAACTACCTATATAGAATTAAATATTCTGTGTAACAATGTCGCAAGGAGCCCAACGTGCCACGCTGCGTTATTAGCTTAGGCGACATAAGCAAGAGCGGATATAATACTAGTATAAGAACCAATACTATTAGACAAAGAAAATAGGGTTACTCTCTTTAGCTAGGACTTCGGCTGGTTCAGACCATTAGAAGACTAGATAAAAGATCCACTAAGAACACTTATATATATTAGGAAAGGCCTAAAAGCCAATAGAATAACAAATACAGTTTAAGACATTATAGGCGTAATAGTAGAAGGGGTGGAGGTCTATAACGTTTATATACTGGTAAGGGAAAATGTTCACGGAGCTATAGCGGCAGCGGTACGCGAAATCCCAAGGACTAAAAATGTTATTATAATGGGAGACTTTAACCAAGGCTTTAAATGGAACAGTGAAGGAGAAGCCAGACCGAGACTAGACGACTAGGCGGAAGAAATTCAACTATTAAATAACCTAGAAGTGCCAACCAGAGGGAGAAGAACACTAGACTTTACATTTAGTAATAACAATTAAGTCAAAGCAGGGGTCAGCGAGTTATATTTTAGATCAGACTACTAGATCCTATAGGCCTAGATAAAGAGAGAAAGAGGTAGATCTAAAGAAAATAAGACTAAACCTAATCTTAAGCTGAAAAAAAAGGTTAATATAGTCCTCTGCAAAAAGTCCTAGAGATAAGAAGGAGGATCCCTACAAGAATGGAAAAATAAACTAGAGGAACAGTTACAGATACACTCTAAATAGTTAAAAGTAATAATTAAGAAAAACCCCTAGTGGAACAAGGATTTAACCAGGGAGGTAAGAATTGTATAGAAAACAGACCCCTAAGATAAAAAGGCTTATAAAAAAGCTAGGAGGAGACTTTAAAGAAAGGTTAGGAAAGCTAGATCCCAGTTCTAAAACAAAGCAGTAAACGAAGTAAAGTTAGACGTAGACCTGTACAAGTTAGTAAGCTAGAGGAAACCTATGCTAAATACTAAAACCAAAGCCCTACAGGGACACAAGGATAAAAGTAAAGAGGAATAAATAACTATAATCGCTAAGAGTCTTCTTAAATAAAAAGTAGAGGATAATAGGAATAGTAATAATAATCCTACAGCATCTAAAACAAATCCGAATAGAATAACTTGGAAGAAATTGTTAATAGAGATAGTTTAAAGAAATATATTTAAGGTGGCCTCTAAGGCCCCAGGGGCAGACGGGATCATAGTGGACCTATTAAGGGACATGGAAGTTAATATAGATAGACTAACAGAACTGGTAAACCAGGACCTAGACGAAGGGGTGGCGACTATAAAGGAAGTAAATGTGCTGCTTATTCTAAAATATAGAAGAGACCTAAGTATGACTAAAGGATGGAGACCTATTTCTCTCCTATTAGTGGTGGCAAAAGGAGTAGAGAGAGCCGTAGCAGAGTAGATGGGAGGGAAAGAGCTAGAATAAGGATAGTTTGGACCCAACCAAGCAGGGGGGATACTGGGCAGGTTAACTATAGATATTATCCTTAAAATACTAGATAGCATTAAAAGATATAATAACGTAAAGAAAAACCCTTAGAGAGCGGTGGTGTTTATAAATATTAAGGGGGTGTTTAATAAAGCAAAAAAAGGAAACCTATACAAAGTCCTAAGAGATAAAGGCCTACCTAAGAACATTATTAAGTAGATAGTGGACTTTATAAGTTCTAGGACAATTACCCTAAAGAAAGAAGGAATGTCAGGGACGCCTTTTAGGCTAGATAACGGACTCCCCTAGGGGTCCCTAGTGTTACCCATACTGTTTAGTCTACTGCTAAGCAAAGTCCTGACTAGAAAGGGAAAGGGAAATAGGTACAAATACGCCAATAATATCGCGGTTAGAGCCTTTGGCGAGATACTTAAATAAGTCCTATCTAATGCTAAAAGGCTAGCCAATAAGCTAGCTAAGGAGGTTAAAGAGCTAGGACTAGAAATTAAACCGACTAAAATAGAGGCTATTGTCTTTAGAAGAAGCAAGGCCCCTATTCTATAGGGAGAGCTTACAGTATAGAGGAGAGTAGTTAAGACTAGCAAGAACGTAAGATATCTAGAAGTACACCTTAACGATAAAATAATATTTAGGAAATATATAGAGACAAGAACAGCCCTTAGGTAGGGAGTTGCCAACCTAATTAAAAAGCTCTTCTGTAACATAGGTCTCCGTGTTAAGGGGACTATTAAGTTAATAAAAACGGTGCTGATCCCCACACTGACATACAGGTTAGAGGTGTGGTGGAAAGGGAAAAACAACTTAAATAGACAAATAAAGGGCTAAAGGCAATAAGGGCTACTAGAAACCCTCAAAAAACCACTTAAAAGCTGTAAAAGAGAGGCCTTAGGAACAAGCAAGGGATATCTACTTAAAGTCTTGGACTAGGAGATAGGTATCCCTAAGCTAGAAGATATCCTAGACAACCTATAAAACAAAGCGTCGGTAAGGCTAAACTTAAAGGAGAAAGAGTACCCAATATAAGGAAATAACAAAAGCCTAAAAACCAGGTTAAACGGGCTTAGGAGCTACGTAGGACAAGGTATAAAAGGAGAAGAGCCCTAAACAAGGACTAACAGCAGAAGGTTAAAGGTTAGAGTAAGCAGTAAAGAAGAATATAAAAAGTCCTTCCTCTAACAACACCCAGACACTAAGTAGGCGTATATTATAATAGACAAGGACGAAGCTAGGTATTAGGTAAAAGAATAAGATAGAAAGGTTATTAAACAGGGCAAGGTTACTAGGGGGGATAAGAACGTAACCCTAGACGCTAGTCTACGAGCTGTTAGAACTATAGCTTTTAAAGGACTAAAAAGCCCACACGGAAAAAGACATAGAAGATACAACGTACGGGTATACATAAGGGACCCCAAACTCGCAAAAGAGTTGGGAAAAGACAAAGGACCTAGCACCTTGAGATAAGAGGTTAGCATGCTAAAGTCCATAGAAAAGAATAAGATAAGAATCCTCGAACTTAATAGATGCCCTAAGTACTTTACATTAGAAAAGGAAGAACTGTCAGAGGAGAAGAGAGAGGAGATAGCCTCATATAGATGGCTAAAGGAGGAAGTAGAAAGGAGAAGAGGAAAAAGAACTGGGAGGAGCTAGAAAGGGACAGCACCAGAAGATTACTAAACACTAACTTAAGAAAACGGGAGATTGGTCAAGCTTAGAGGTGATTAAAAAGTAGTTGGACATATCCTCGCCAAAAGAATAGGAGTAGGAATGTTTAATAAACACAGATTAAAAATAGGTAAAGGGCCAGTAGTCTATAGATGCGGGACACTAAGAGAAAGGGGACACTTCCTTAAGTATAAGTTAGCCGAACATAATAGGAAAAGGCTACTTGAAATTATGCCACGTAAGTGGAAAAATAACCTAGGGGTATACCTACTTAGGGAAGGAGTCAAGGATTTCGGAATATAGGTTAAGAAAACCGGATATTATTTTAGAGTGCTAAGAGAAACAGAAGCCAACTTAGAAACAGATTATAAGATTTAGGAGCGGCAAGATTAAGACCTTAAAGGTAATAGAAGGGTTATAAGAGGCAAATTTGTAACTAGACTATAAGAACACGTAGCCCTAGGGCATATAAAGACGTTAGGTCCGTAACTCATAGCTAAATAAGCCGCAGGTAGTTAATAAAAACACCACTACTACCACTACTAACGTGTCCTCGACCTCCCTGCACTTATTTACTTCTCTACTATTATATTATCCGTTATATTCTAGCCTCTTTAATATCCCCTCCTCGCCTACCTACCCGCTTACCACGTTGGTCCTCCCGATATAGCTCTTAGCGCGTTCGCCCGTAATAGCAAATCTCTCCAGATTAGAGATAATCAAAACGAAACCTATTAGGGAAGGGCTAGATGACTTCCGCGATTTATTTAACTTGACTTATTAGGATCTAGGCATCCCTAGCTCTTTGGACTCATTATACTAGATAGGCGATAAAGGTATTTATTAATTCGTCTATTACAAGTCCCCTCTAACACGTATAGGGCTTAAAAATCTCGTTATTAACCTTATCCTAGCATTACAAAACCTTCTCACTGCTTGACTACTACCGTCTAGCGCTGGCTGTGGCAATCTTCTCCGTGACCTTGTCTAACTTGGCTCCTTAGTTAATTCCGTCGACTTTAATATTAAACGGTTCACCCCTCTCCTGAAAACAGTTCTCAATCGCGAATCCGATAAGGACGTTTAGAGTAATGCTATCGCCACTATAATAGAGTCCACGCCCCCCCCCTAACCGCTACTATTCCACGTTTAAACCCCATATCTACGCAACACAAGCAGCTTCGCCAACTCGTCCAAACACAGGAAATACGTGGATGATATTTTGAAGGAGGAGCTAGGCCCTCTTTATATAGGGATTCCTGGCTTGTACAAAGCATTCTTTAGGGGAGTGGAAGGTCTTAAAGAGGTAAGCGCCGCCGTTTTTAAGAAATGCAAGGAAGGGGATAATCTACTATACGCCGACAAGGGCGGCTGGCGTGACTGGCCTAAAAGCGCAAAGCAAGATGATGTCCTGGAGTGGTTTAATAACCTAATTAAATTATTTTTAGGCTTTGTAGAGGAGCACGGGTCCGCCCCAAAGACATAATAAAAGCTTATCGCATATATTAAGCAGCCCTTATAAGGGTCTACAGCAAAGCGAAAGCTAGACATCGGTTTTATAGATAATCTAATAGCCAGCAAAAGCTCTTAATGCCATTAGTCGCATATACTTGTGCTAGGAGAGCTAAAGAGTAATCCAAACACTGATATACCCTCGCAGGCATGGTTTGATTTAGGGAAATATATAAGAGAAGTCTTCGCCGCTTAGGACACTCGTTGCTTTATCCTAGGCTTTACCCTCTATAGATCTATTATACGGCTATAGGAGTATAACCGGGTAGGAGGCATTGCATTATTACCATTTAATATTAATAAAGACGGACTACAATTTACCTTAGTAATGTTAGGATTTCTCTTAATAAATAAAGAGCAGCTTAGGTTTGACCCTACTATTTTAATATTAGACAGCAAACGATATATTAAAATCGTGCGCAACGATCAGACTAAGCGTCTTATCCTTAATAAACTCATAAAGCGGGCACCCTACATTGCTAGTTAGGCGACAACTTGCTAGAAAGCGCACTATAAGGGTGACACCTCTAAGATACCTCTCGTTATTAAAGACTCGTGGCAGTACCTAGAGCGTAAGGAAGAAGGCGAACTGCTATATAAGGCAGCGGAGAAAGGAGTAATTAACGTGGCCAGGTACTATCACCATAGGACTATTTATATAGGTGGACAAGATAATAACATCTTTAATATCCGTAAGGGGTTAGATATTACCAAAGCGACAAACTATAAGCCTAAAAGCCCAATGGTGCCTTTAAGCGTAGCTAGAGTGCAAGGCAGTGCAAGAAAAGGCCAATATACTAACAGAAAGAGGTTGTCTAGCTATACTAACGCCCCGTTACCGCCCAATAAGCGCCCTATTATGCAGAATTAGGTGCATTGACACGTTATTACCTGCGACTATAGAAAGGCTCTTTACAAGGCAAGCTCTCCGGCTGCAATGCTTACTGCGCTAGAGGGTAGCGTTAAAGGATATAAGTCTTTATATACGCAGGCTGGCATCCTCTAACGTGACATTTCAATAGGCAACCTCTTAATAAACGAGGAAGACGACAATTCCTCCTAAAAGTCATTCTTAATTAATCTTGATCTCGCGATTAAAGAGAAGCGAGAAGGACCTTTAGGAGCACAGGGCAAGACCGGCACAAGAGCGTTTATAGCTATAGGAGTGCTTCTAGGCGAGAAACACTCCTTTAGGCATAATTTGGAGTCGTTCTTCTGGGTGCTTTTCTGGATGTGCATTTATTATAAGGGTCTAAATAAGGAGCGCAAGCCTATCCCAAGGTTTAGGAAGTGGAATTATATAGACACTAAAGAGCTAGCTAAGTTAAAAAAAGGTGAGGTAGCTTATAAAGGTGATTTTATTAAAACAGCAGAGGAGTACTTTACGCCGTACTATCAGTTATTAGTCCCCTAGGTTAATAGGCTCTAGAAAATAGTATTTCCAAATAGTAGAAGGTGGGAAAAGGATAATCTAGAGCTATATTCTAGAATGAAGAAGATACTCTAGCAAGCACAAAAGGATCCAAAGGTATTAGCAGAGTAAATAGAATAATATTTCAATGTCCTATACAGCACGACTAAAGATTTGGGCGGCTAAGGCTAGGCAGCAACCTTAGTCAAAACGCATATAAAACAGCGTAGGGCGAGTCACTAGGCTGAATAAACCTAGGAAAGCGGATAACCCAATCCCCCACCAGATTATTAGGTCCCCACACCCTACCATCCTATATAGGCTTCGTATTTCCATAAAACATGCAATCTACTCCCTAGCCTATTAGAAGCCACCCTGTGCCGCCTAAATAGAGGCTGTAGGAGAATTAATCCCTTCCTTTAACTAATCCCTTCCTTTAACTAATCCCTTCCTCTAACCAATCCCCTACTTAAACAAATCCCCTGCGGGAGCCAATGCCCACGTGTTTTGCCGCCCTATGGGAACCAATCCCCTACTCCTAACAATCCCCTACGGGATCTGATCCCCTACTCCAATAAATCCCCTACGGGATCCACTTCCCTACAGGATCCACTCCCCTGCGGCAATAAATCCCCTACGGCAACAAATCCCCTGCGGTAACAAATCCCCTGCGGCAATAAATCCCCTGCGCCAACGAATCTCCTATAGGTGCCAATGCCTACGTGTTCTACCGCCCTACAGAAACCAATCCCCTGTGGCTTATATTCCTATACAAGAGATTGCCCCTAGATATTACGGACGCTTTAAGTACGATGTTACGACTACTTAGAGAAGAGTCGGCGGAAGCTAGTTGGTTAATATAGGCATAGTCTAGGATAGATCCGGTGGAACCATGTAACGAGGTATAGTAACTAAGGTTACGTGGTATTAAACGTATTAACTATATTAAACGGAAGGGACGTTACGTTTAATACAGACAACACGTACCTTATATACAAGAGAGGATTTCTTAGGAGTATGGTTATGTATTTAAAGGACCTTAGTCCCTACCATAGATAGTTCTCTCCTTATAGTGAATCTTAGAATACAATTGGAGTTAATCTGTTAGGTAACTACTCCACCAGTTATTATTACGTTGTTAATTTATCGTACCTATATACCCAGTCTATTAACAGAACCCACGGTAGTTCCTACTATAAGGTTCCGTTACATATTCACTACTAAGGTTATGGTATTAGAACAAACCCAAATAACATGCCACCAAGAGCAGCACTAGTTACAACAGTGTTGACGGGAGCCACAACCTCAGGGCCAGGTGATACCAGTATAGACAATAGGGATTCTTAAGTAGTTACGCGAGGTTAGTTACAAGAAATAGTTAATCACTTACAAGACAACAATAGGATACTTAAAGAACGCATTAATGGAATTAGAGCAGCAAAAATTAAGTTACCTTTAATTAAATAATTCTTAGGAGAAAAGTTGAAGCTTAAAGGATTTCTTACACAGATGCACTTTAAGGTAGTACAGGAAGAAGCAAAGTTAGCAATATTATTAGATTAAGTAGCCTATGCAGGATTGTTCCTAACGGGGAGGGCACTTAAGTGGTTTAAGCCGTATCTTACGGAAGTATAGGCTAATAGCATAACAACTACTAACTAGGATATAAGGTATATATTTACCAGTTAGAACGGGTTTATAGAGCAACTAATACAGATATTTAGAGACCTAGAAGCCACAACCACAGTAGAATAAAAGCTTTAGAACTTAGTATAACGCACTTTAGTAATTAAGTATACAACACAGTTTTAAACACTAGCTATATAGGTTAAGTGGAACAATAGGGCGCTCATGGCACAGTATAAACAGGGACTTAAGGCTAAAGTCCAGGACGCAATTATCCTAATAGAAGATGCGGATACTCTAAGAGAGTTAATAGATTAGTTAATAAAGATTAATAACAGAATCTATTAAAGGGAACAAGCTAAGAGAGGGCAAGACAGAGTTCCACAGTTGTATAAGGTGCAGAGTACGCAACAACAGACACAGAGTTAAAAACTATAGAATGGCGCAGAGCTAATAGACCTAAGTGGTACCAAAGAAACCTAAAGATAGGAAAAGAAACTATAGAAACCTAGAGGTTAAGGATTAAGTAATTAAAGGACTAAGGAGTAGAGGCCAAACTAGGGATCTCAGCAGCAGAAGACATTTAGGCGGACTCCACAGCAAGAAAGATGGTTTAAAGATAGAGCTTATATAAATTGCGGAAAACAGTATCATTTCGCCAGAGACTATAGAGGTGGTTAGAGTAACTATATAGTAAAGGGAACCAGACCAGCAGACAGCACGTACATACAGACAGATAATAGTGCACTGCGAGGAACAAAAGAGTGTTTAATTAATAGTTTTGCGTATTATTACAACAACGCATACCGAATTTATAAGGACGCTAAGTACGGTACAAGCTATTAGCTATAGGAGCTAGAGTTAAAAGGACTCCAAGGAACCAGAGAGTTAGATAAAGAGCAAGATTAACTCTATAAGCTAGATTAAGATGTCACAGCAACATGCAGACGAAGATCAGCAGTATTAATAATGGAGTTGGAGTACTCATTAATCAACAGTAACAAGGATAAAAAGGAGGCTAACTAGGAGCACTTAAACCTTAATAGCGCAACAGAAGCAGAGACTAAGACCATCACTAAATAAGGTTTAGTAACGGATATTATAACACTATTAGATACAATTTCCATTGCTTTATAAGATAATAGGAGTAACGTTTAAAGAAAACTAAGCAAGTAGACGACTACTAGTGCTAGCTTATCACTTAATAAAGGCAAAAGGCCACAGGCTTAAGATTCTTAAGAAGAGATATAAGAAGCTTAAGACTCTTAAGACGAGATAAGACACACCTAAGAACCCACGACGGACGAAAACTGATGGGAAAGGGCAGTAACTTAGTTCAGTAATAAACAAATAAGTATAGGACGCAAGTTTAAGAACTACAAGTTCGGGGAACGAATAAAAACGTTAGCAATTCTAGGTAGACATAGTATTCAGCCTAAAGATCGAAAAGTTAATACCTAGATTAAAAAGCAAGACAACTATAAGGATCTAGCTACAAGACATAGGAAACAAGAAACTATAGATAAGTTTAGGATAAGAATTATTACATAGCAAGAGCAAAAGCTAGACAAGAGATCAGCTATACTAGGTTATATAAGGGATAGAGCACCTATACGAAGAGTTACTAATAGGCCAAGTATAGGGACACCTAGGGCAAAGTGGTTAGATAAACTAGAATAAGAAGAGGATCTAGATATTCTAACCAGGTTTAAAGAAAGACATACTAAAGGATATTACAACGCAGCAATAATAAGGTACTTTCTAACGGATAGACCATACACACTAAACCAGTTATACGGAAAGTGGTATAGGCAACGACACAACGACGAATAGGAAGACTTTTATATATAGCTAGACAAAAAAATTGTCTAAGACTAACCTATTACGGAAAAACATATAAGTTATATTAAAGGAGTATTAATCATAATATTAAGAAACCTAGAAGAGAGGTCTAGGGACTAGAGAAGTAAGCGATAAATCTTAGTACCTATAGCAGAGATACCAGTGGTCAGGTTAACTAGGTATAGGTTTAAACTTAAGGATAAAGACGAACTAAGAGTTAACCCAAAAAATGCAGCGTATTATACACTATTATAGATAGCTTGTGTGGATAACATATATAATATATATAGAGCACCCAAAGATAAGAACCGGAAGTACCTAGCAAGAATGTATTGGGCACTAGAGGAAAAGCGGTTTAGAAATGCTAAGTATATATATAGTTAGCACCTAGTAGAAGTACAAGGTTAAGGAGACTTAACACTTTAACTAGGAAGATTCCTTACAGAAGAGTACCTAGATAGATAACAGTGGTAGGAGTACCTAGAGAACACTTATCTATAGTATATAGAGGAAAAGAAACAAACCAAGTATTAGCTAAAGTTAGACTAAGTACAGGCAGAATCAAGCAGCCAACAGTTAGGAAAAGGGGAGGCGTATAGGACCAGAGGGAACTAGTGTTAGAGCCTTAGACCCTTAAAGGAATTTAAGGACGATACCTAAATTTAAGAGCTAAGTGGCAAGATCAGTAGTTTGAAGCGTTAGTAGATAGTGGAGCAACTAGGAACCACATATCACCAAAGGCAGTAGAGAGAATGGGGTTACTATATAGACAGAAGGAACACCTATATCCACTTATAATAATTTCAGGAGATTAGATAGCCTATGGAGGAGGCATTATTAATCTTAAAATAGGACCTATTTAGATAACTATTAAAGGGAGACCAGTCAGAATGTCTTTTAATATCCTACTATTAGGACAGGACAAGGCGATACTAGGAATGCCTTAGTTATAGGAGTACAATCTAAAGATCGATTGGGTTATAGGTCAAGTTAATATTAAGGATATATAATAATGTAAAGTGCGACAGCAAACTAAGTTAGTATAGTACCAAGTCGGAGCGATATATAAAGAGACTAAGCGAGGCTTAAGTTATGTACCAAAAAGATACCACAGGTATAGAAAAAAGTTATAGTTACTAGAAAGCAAGAAGCTATCAGAGCATACAGCTTAGGACTACAAGATAGAATTAAAAGAAGGAATAAGTCTAAAGTTCTTTCCAATCTATAAGCTTACTAAAGCAGAGTCAGTAACGCTTAAGGAGTTTATCTAGAAGAACTTATAAAAGGGATATATTAGACCATCACAGTCATTAGCAGGATATCCAGTACTATTTATCCTAAAGAAAAACGGAAAACTTAGGATGTGTATAGACTACAGACAGTTAAACAGCATCACTAGGAAGAATAGGTATCCTTTACCCTTAATTAGCGAAATCCAAGACAGGATAGGTAACGCAAAGATCTTTACAAAGATAGATCTAAGATAGGCGTACCACCAGATCAGAATTAAGAAAGGCGACGAATAGAAGGCAGCCTTTAGGTCAAAGGAAGGACTATATAAGCCATTAGTTATACAATTCGGGCTTATAAATATACTAGCAACGTTCCAGAAGCAAATCAATAGTGTATTAGGAGAACACCTAGATAAATTTATTATAGCATACCTTAACAACATTATTATCTACTTAGAGAGTGAGGAAGAACATAGAGAACACATTAAGTGGGTCTTAAAGAGACTACAGGAAGAACAGATGCTAGTAGTAATTAAGAAATATAAGTTCTTTACACAGAAGACTAATTTCGTTAGATTTATTATCGAACTAGGCCAACTTAGCATAGATCTAAAGAAGATCAAGGCTATAGTAAATTGGCAAGAACCAGAGAACGTTACGCAGTTAAGATCGTTCCTAGGGTTTTGCAATTACTGTAGAAGGTTTATAGCGTAATAGTTATAGGACATTAAGCCGTTCACGCAGTTAACTAAGAAAGAAGAACTGTGGGTATAGGGAAAGGAGTAATAAGAACTGTTTAAGAGAGTTAAAGAGTTGTTTACCTAAGAGCCAGTTCTTAAGATCTATCAACCAGGTCTAGAGACGGTTATAGAAACGGATATATTAGACTTTACACTAGGAGCGTGCTTCCTATAGAAATATTAAGATAGATGGCACCCAGTAGCATACTATAGTTAAAAGATAACACCACTAGAGTTAAACTATAACATCTACAACAAGGAGTTGTTAGGTATAATTACAGCACTTAAGGAATAGAGAGCATTCTTATAAGGCACAGAGAAACCGTTTGTGGTTAAGACGGACTATAAGAACCTTATAGGGTTCCTATTAACAAAGAAACTCAACCAAAGACAGGTTAGATAGGCGGAAATGCTTATAAAATATTATTTCGAAATTCAGCATACTAAGGGTACAGACAATGTACGAGCAGACGCTCTAAGCAGAAAGGCTAAACTATAAAGTAATAAAAAGCTATCAGGAGCTTTATTATAAAAGGATTAAGACGGATTAATCAGGTATAATTATTTAAAGATTATAGCAACTAAGGAAAGTTAGATCCATAAATTACTAGAAAGTGATTAAACACAGAAGATCTAAGAAGTACAGGCAGAGGATCTAGACTTAGAGCAATATAAAAACAGAGAAGTAATATATATGCCTAAGTCTATTACAGAAGAATTTGTTAAGGAATTCCACAAGGGAATAACACAAGGACACAACGGAGCTATAGGCTTAGTATTAAGACTTTAAGAGAAATATATCGTTTAAGGAATTTGGGGACTAGCGAGACAAGTTATAAAGAAGTATCTAGATTGCTAAAGGAACAAACCGACGAGGCATAAGCCGTATAGAGGGCTATAACCTGTTAAGACACCAGGAAGACTATAGGAAGTTATATCGTAGGACTTTATTATTAAGTTACCAAAGTTAAGAGATCCTATTACAGGACAAGATTATAACGCGATTTTAGTAATAGTAGATAAGCTAACAAAGTAGGGATACTTTATAGCATGCACTAAGGAAATATCAGTAGAAGATATTGCTAGAATCTATATAAAAGAAGTGTTCGTAAGATATAGAGCACTAGATAAGATTATATCGGATAGAGATCTAAGATTTATAGCAGCATTTTAGGAAGTATTTCTAGCAGAACAAGGGGTTCGCGTAGTAACATCTATAGCGTATTATCCGCAGACGGACGGACAAACGAAAAGACTAAACTAGACACTAGAACAGTATCTAAGGCACTATATTAATTACGCACAGAATAATTGGGTATTGTTATTACCAGTTATATAGTTTGCATATAATATAACACCGTAAGAAGGAATAGGGATATTACTATTTAAGGCGAATTACGGATACAAGCCAAGAACATCGTTATTGCCATATTAAGCAAAAAAGACGAGTAGCACAGCTAAACAAAGAATAGAGATGTTAATGAATCTTTATACAAACCTTAAAGAAACAGCTAAACTAGTACAAGAACGAATAAAAAGGTACTATAATACTAAGAGATCTGAGGGACCAGATCTTAAGGAGGGAGATAAAGTATAGCTACTACACAAAAATTTTAAGAGTCGATAATTAAGTAAGAAGTTAGATTATGTTAGACTAGGACCTTTTAAAGTTAAGCAAAGAATTTTATTGGTTACGTATAAGTTAAACCTACCAGCCAAAATAAAAATCTACCCTATATAGCATATCGTAATGCTAGAGCCAGCATATGGAAATATTAAGCCACCAGTCTATAAGGCAGATACGTATAGAGGGCAAGAGGAAGACAAATAGCAAGTTTTAAAGATTATTAGTTATAAGGATATAGATAACAAAACATGGTATAAAGTAAAGTAGATAGGCTATAGTAAGACTACCTAGGAACTACTAAGCAACTTAAGGAACGCTATAGGAAAGGTATAGGAGTATTAGAAGAGAGCAGGTTAGGCAATATTAACAAAAAAGGATTGCCAAAAAATAAGTTACCTAAGGGGGACCTAAGAGGAGCAATTGCCAAGCTACTTGGAGTTATTTCCCTTATAGAAGGAGAGCTAATCCTTTTGTTACCTAGCTTAGATAAACCCTGTTAAACTAGTTTCCACTCCTTAGAACGAACCTTCTTACGGATATATTTAAGGCGTTAAAGACAAGTATAAGCTAAACATTAAGCTTTAAGGACGCGTGCGGACTCTTTTAAGGCACGTTAAACCTTAAGGAGCGCGGAGGCCAGCTTACTGTTAAGCTTCGCAGTAGTAGATTAAACACGAGACCCTATAATAAGTTACTTAGGGAACTTAAAGACTGTTAAGAGTAATAGGACGCGTATACTTAGCGTCCAAAACAAAGCGAATATCGCAGGACGATTAAACATTTGCTTTAGTGCACTCAGAGCAAGAAGAGGGTTATTAGGACAAAGGACTCGCCAGCACAACATAAACTAACCCCTCTTTCGCGCACCTAGAGCAGGGAATCGCCATCACTTCACCAAGTAATAGTATAGAGGAAACCATACGAAGGCGACGCTCAACCCAGAAAAGAGAAGAAGAAGCTTTAGGCATAATAAGCAAGAATATTAACCAGACTAATTAAATGGACATTACACCTCTAGTAGACGACTTGGAGATGTTAGGAATCTTTAAGGACGAAGATAAAGAGGAGGGAGATGGTATTACAGACGCTTTAAGTACGATGTTACGACTACTTGGAGAAGAGTCGGCAGAAGCTAGTTGGTTAATATAGGCACGGTCCAGGATAGATCCGGTGGAACTATATAACGAGGTATAGTAACTAAGGTCACGTGGTATTAAACGTATTAACTATGTTAAACGGAAGGGACGTTATATTTAATACAGATAACACGTACCTTACGTATAAGAGAGGATTTCTTAGGAGTATAGTTGTGTATTTAAAGGACCTCAGTCCCTACCGTAGATAGTTCTCTCCTTGTAGTGAATCTCAGAATACAATTAGAGTTAATCTATTAGGCAACCACTCCACCAGTTATTATTACGTTGTTGATTTGTCATACCTACATACCTAGCCCATTAACAGAACCCACGGTAGTTCCTGCTACAAGGTTCCGTTATACCAGAGGTAGCTCCGCAAAGCCTAGAGGAACTCTACTCTGACAACTATAAACAAAAAGGTTAGTCTAAAATACGTCAATAGCGCCAAATTTAAAAGTATAGGTGTGATTAAGAGCCCTAGGGTTAAAAAGCCCTAGGAGAAAAATCCCCTAGGGGAAAAAAACCTTAGGGGAAAAATCCTCTAGGGGAATAAACCCCTAGGGGAATAAACCCCCAGGGGAATAAAGCCCCAGGGGAATAGAACCCTAGGGGAATAAAGCCCTAGGGGAATAGAACCCTAGGGGAATAAAGCCCTAGGGGAATAGAACCCTAGGGAAATAAAGCCCTAGGGGAATGGAACCCTAGGGGAATAGAACCGCAAGGGCTTCTATAAATAGGCGAATCGCTAGGATTTATTTTTATCCTCAGCTTCTTAGCTTTTAATTAGTTAGTACGCTTCGCTAAGCCTTACTAGCTTACGCTTTAACAAGTTGCCCTACGCCGTTTTATATAAGTTATATCTAAGGCTACTACCTAGACTCGGAGAGAAAGAAAGAGGGGGATTAAGTAGGCTCTAAAAATCAAGTATCTAGTTTTAGGTGTAAATGAAGGGCTATTTTTAGCTTCTAAGAGGGTCCTAATTTTAGATATTTTAAGCGCCTAAAATTAGGTACTCTATTTTTAGGGTCTACTCAATCCCCTAAACCTCCTCGCTCCTATCTTTAACCTTCACTTTTTCTTTTAAGCAAATAGCGTAAAAAATCCCAATCTAGTAATAAAATTTCTGTACGGCTTTCCTATCCACCAGCAAAGTCATTAAGAAAACGCCAAGCATTTATATAATGCATCTCTTAGCTAAGACAAGACGCCACGCTAAATTTATAGGGCTAGTGCTAATCCCTACAAAAGACCCGCCTACGGGAGCGCCTATACCTTTAATGTGTATCCGTTGACGAGGATACGGTTAGGGGTTTTAGCGTGGTTTAGTTAACTTAGCAACTACGCCAAGCCAAACGCCAAGCAGCGGAGGTAGTGCATTACCGCCATACCGCTATACTTAAGACCGTTTATTCTAACACCAACCACAGTTCCCCAATTTCCTCTATTCTTCAATCCTAGGAAGTAGACCCTTAACAACCCTATAGCTAGAGTGGATCGGCCACCCTCCCTACTAGCATAGGTAAACTGTGGAGGCCTTTAAATCCATAGCGCACTAGCGACGCTATTAGTGGCCCTAAACGCTAAGAGAAGAAAACTTAGGCAGCCTAGTTGCACTACCCTATATTATTTCGCTTATCCCCAAACCATTTCCCAACATCTAACAGCTAACATCGTTGCGCTTACTAAGTTGTTATATACTTATCTTTACATTTTGCGATACTCTCTAATAGACTTATTAGTATAATGCGTCTTCTAAAATCTAAAGATGATGGCGACTTTAGCCTAATTGAGTTTGTTGACAATAAGATACCGCAATATACTATCCTTTCGCATACTTAGGGAGTGGATAACAAGGAGGTCACTTTTAAAGATATAATAAAAGGTATAGGCAAGAGCAAAGCTAGCTATACAAAGATCCAATTTTACGGAAAACAAACTGCTAGAAACAGTCTCCTATACTTCTAGGTTAACACTTGCTATATTAACAAATTAAGCAGCGCTAAACTTACAGAAGCTATTAACTCTATATTTCGCTTATACTAGGGCACGGCTAAGTGCTACATATATTTGTCTAACGTTTTAGATAATAGTTCCGTTAAAGAGGACCAGTTCTCCTAAAGATAGAAACTAGCATTCCGGAAAAGCAGATAGTTTACTTATAGTTAAACGCTTTAAGAGCTTATTACACTAGCATTAGTTAAATTTTTCTCTAAGGAGGAAACATGGCTTGGTAATAAGCAATCACTAAAATAAACTCTCTATAAGATAACAGGAATCGCTATCTAGGCCCTTTAAGAAAGGCCTTTATCTTATTTTAGTATAAATAAGCGCATGTTATAGGCAGCAAAACGCCAAATAAAACGCAAAGAAGACGCAGTATACTCTCTACTAGGCATTTTCAACATCTATATACCGCTTATCTACGGCAAAGGACGGTAGAAGGCGTTAGATTGACTCCATAAAGAGATTAAAGACAATAATTTAATTAACCTACTAATCGCGAAAGGGGCGTCCTTTAACTCTTATATAGAAGAACATAATTCAAGATGTCTTAGCAATACATAAGTTAAGCTACTAAGTCAAATAATAGAATGGGCGAAGAATAGGAACGGTAAACCTATATTCTAGCTAAATAGTATAGCGGGCACCAGAAAGTCTATAATTACACGGACTATTGCCCAGTTATTTGCTAACCAATGTTAATTAGAAGCCAGCTTCTTTTTTAAAAGAGGCAAGGGAGAGCATAGCAACGCTATATAATTCTTTACCACCATTGCTATAGATCTGATAGGTTATGTACCGGGAATAAGATTAGGTATTAGGAAAACAATTAATACCAACCTAGCTATTTCCAAGAAGGCTCTAAAAGACCAGTTTAAGAAGTTAATATTTTAGCCGCTCTTAAAAGCGGAACCTCTTTAAGCTTTGGAATTAGTTATTATAATAGACGCATTAGACAAGTGCGAGCGAGATAAAGATATATAAACAATTCTTAAACTTCTTTTACAAACTAAGGGTCTTAAGCTAGTGTTATTACGGGTCTTTATAACAAGTAGACCAGAGCTCCCTATTCGTCTTGGCTTTAAGAAGATATTAGATAGAACATACTAGGACCTAATTCTTTATAATATACTAAAGGAAACGATCGAACACGATATAGCTCTCTTCTTAGAGCATAAGCTTAAGGTGGTATAAGAGCAACGCTTATTATCCTTAGGCTAGCCTAGTAAAGACTAAATCCAGGCGCTAGTCAAGCTGGCTATCCTACTGTTTATCTTTACTACTACGGCCTATTGATATATTGGAGATCAGCGAGATAATCCTAAAAAGCGCTTAGCTATTATACTTTAATATTAAACAGTATACCATATTTTAAAGCTTAATAGGACGTACCTCCCCATCCTAAACTAGTTATTTAATAATAAAGATAAAGCAGACAAGTAAAGGCGGATTATTAAATTTAGAGAAATAGTTAGGAGTATTGTTATTTTAGAGAGTCCTCTCTCTATAACTTTACTTACACACCTCCTCTAGATGTCTAAAGAGGATATTATATATAGGCTAAACTTACTATATTCTGTTCTTAGCATCCCTATTAATAAGGATATACCTATAAGGCTCCTACACCTTTCTTTTTATAACTTCCTTATCAATCCTAGAAAGCATAGAAAGAGCCTATACTAGGTAGATAGAAAAGGAACGTATAAAACGCTAGCTAGTAAGTGTCTTTAACTAATATCTAGCTTAAAGGGTCTAAAGTAAAACATATATAACCTCCTAATGCCTAGAACTTTAAGAAGCAAGATTAATAAACAGAGTATAGCGGACTATCTACTACCTAAAGTCCAATATGCCTACCAATATTAGGTACACCACTTAGGGCAAAGTTAAAGCCATATCTATAACAACGATACAGTACACAAATTTCTATAGAAGTTCTTTTTCTACTAGCTAGAAGCTATAAGCCTTATTAGAAAGGTATTAGAAGGTATTTATATAATTAATAGCTTACAATTACTTATATATATAAGATATCTCTTGGTTACTCTATTAGTTACAATACTTTATACTTACTTATTACATAGTTAGAGCAAAGCGCTAAGATATTTAGCTTTCTTTATAATGCAAAGCGCTTTGTTCTAAGAAATAAAACAATACTTAAAAACACACCTCTATAACTATACTCTTTAGCTCTTATCTTTGCTTTAGAGATAAGTGTAATATAGAAAAAATTTAATAACTATATTCCGGGTTAGATTAACAGGCTATTAAAAGTAGAAAAGGATTGGAACGCTTACCGCAGCACGCTTAAAGGCCATTTAAGATATGTTAGTGTGGTCGCCTTCTCGCCAGACAGCTAGCTGGTAGCGTCAGCGTTAGGGGACGGCACCGTCTAGCTATAGGAGGCGGCAATAGGGTCTTGCCGCAGCACGCTTAAAGGCCATTTAGGCTCTATTAACGCGGTTACCTTCTCACCGGACGGCCAGCTAGTAGCGTTAGTGTCGGATAATAGGACCGTCTAGCTATAGAAGGCGGCGACAGGATCTTGCCATAGCACACTTAAAGGCTATTCAGACTACGTCCACGCGGTTGCTTTCTCGCCAGACAGCTAGCTGGTAGCGTTAGCGTTATAGGATAATACCATCTAGCTATAGGAGGCGGTAACAGGGTCTTGCTATAGCACTCTTAAAGGCCATTTAAACTTCGTTAATGCGGTCACCTTCTTACTAGACGGCCAGCTAGTAGTATTAGCATTATAGGATAAGACCATCCGGCTATAGAAGGCGGCAACGGGGTCTTACCGCAGTATACTTAAAGGTTATTTAAGACCTGTCTATATAGTCGCCTTCTCGCCAGATAGCTAGCTGGTAGCGTTAACATTATAGGATAAAACCATCCGGCTATAGGAGGTAGCGATGGGGTCTTACTATAGCACACTTAAAGGCCATTTAAGCTCTATCCACGCGGTTGCTTTCTTGCCGGACGGCTAGCTAGTAGCGTTAGCATTATAGGACAAGACCATCCAGCTATAGGAGGCGGCGATAGGGTCTTACCGCAGCACGCTTAAAGGCCATTTGGACTACGTCCACGCGGTCGCCTTCTTACCAGACAGCTAGCTGGTAGCATTAGCGTTAGATAACAAGACCATCCAGCTATAAGAGGCAGCGACGGGGTCTTGCCATAGTACGCTTAAAGGCTATTTAAGTAACATTAACGCGGTTACCTTCTTGCCGGATAGCTAGCTAGTAGCGTTAGCGTTAGATAACAAGACTATCTAGCTATAAGAGGTAGCGATAGGGTCTTGCCACAGAACGCTTAAAGGCCATTTAAGTAATATTAACGCGGTCGCCTTCTCGCTAGACAGCTAGCTAGTAGCGTTAGTGTTAAATAACAAGACTATCTAGCTATAGAAGGCAGTAACAGGGTCTTGCCATAGCACGCTTAAAGGCTATTCGGACTATATCCGCGTGGTTACCTTCTCGCCAGATAGCTAGCTAGTAGCGTTAGCATTAGGTAACAATACCATTTAGCTATAGAAGGCAGTAATAGGGTCTTGCCGTAGAACACTTAAAGGCTATTAGGGCTCTGTTAACACAGTTACCTTCTCGCCAGACAGCTAGCTAGTAGTATTAGCGTTAAATAACAAGACCATCTAGCTGTAGGAGGTGGCGACGGGGTCTTGCCATAGAACGCTTAAAGGCCATTTAAATAACGTCAGCGCGGTCGCCTTCTCGCCAGACAGCCAGCTAGTAGTATCAGCGTTATAGAATAAGACTATCCGGCTATAAAAGGTAGCGATAGGGTCTTGCCGTAGCACGCTTAAAGGCTTTTTAAGCTATGTTGGCGCGGTCGCCTTCTCGCCAGACGGCCAGCATTTAGAGACAGATAGTGGACAAATCCCTCTTTCTATCTCTCTTTCTAATACTCCTTCCTATCAGAGAAAAGAATACCCTACTATCTTTATAATAGAACCTTAGGTATTTCTTAAAGAATAACATCTACTTTAGCTCCCTCCTAAATATCAACTAACCTATATAGCTGTTCATAGGGATATAATATGCTTTAGGTGTTTATCTAGCTATATTACCATTTTAAAAGTCCATTTAAAAAACCTATTCTAGCAACAGTAATGTTATATATATATTTTTCTATAATCTCTATTTTATAGAGCGGTCTAGGGGACGGTATAAATTTATATTATAATAAGGCATTTTCTAGCAGGTTCTATTAGTTCCGCTCCAGTCTTATAGCTAGCTTTTAGAGATTCTAGAGATTTTTACAAAACGTAACAATACACGTAGCAAAGATTCTTGCCACTTCACTACGCTAGCAGGGAGGGTGGCCGACCCACTCTAGCTATACCCTTATTAAGGGTCTACTTCCTAGGGAACTATAGTTAGTGTTGTTTTAAGTATGGCGTTATAGCGGTAATGCACTACCTCTACTGCTTGGCGTTTAGCTTGGCGCGGTTGCTAAGTCAACTAAACTATACTAAAACCCTAACCTTACCTCAGAAGCTCAGACCAAGAAATCAATTATACGGATATAAGAATATCCGCACCATCCGCTAAGCTAATTTAGGACGGCAATCGTTTTCTTAGTCTAAGGCCCTTTGGCAAGATTCGCAGAAAACCTAAACACTGTTTATATAAGAAGACCTTATCAACTTTAACGAAATTAATCTACCCTCCCACAACACCCGTCGACATTAAAATTACACCAAATTATAGAGAAAAGCCTACTCTATAAGTTATGAGATCTTTAGCTCCTTATACACGCGCGACGTTGAGAGGAATTTGTCACCATAGAGGCCCTAATTCTACCTCTGCACCGCCAAGCCGCTTAGTAAACACCAACGCTGAACGCTTGCGCCCACGCCGCCAGCCCTCTGCGTAGAGCTATAGAGCTTTACGAGAGCTCTGCAGAACGAAGCTTAGGGGGAGACCTACATAAAGCTCTACACAGAGCTCTACCAAAGCTCTGCACGGAGCTCTACTAAAGCTCTGCAAAAGCTCTACACGAAGCTCCGCTTAAAGCCCTATATAGAGCTCTAAAGCTCTACTAACACGCAGCACTAATATACTAGGAAGGTTCTACAATCGCCCATACAAACGCCTATATAAACGCCCATATAATCAATCGATCAATTGCCCATATAATTATCTCTACAAACGTCTCTGCAATTGATCGCCCGTATGAACTTCTACACATCTGCATATCTACACGTCTGCACGCCTGCACGTGGCTCTGCATATAGCTCTACATAAAGCTCTGCATAAAGCTCTATACGTGGCTCTGCACGAAGCTCTGCACGCCTGCACGTAGCTCTACATAAAGCTCTGCACAAAGCTCTACTAAGGCTCTACACGAAGCTCTACTAAGGCTCTATATAAAGCTCTACTAAGGCTTTGCACAAAGCTCCGCATAAAGCTCTACATAAAGCTCTACTAAGGCTCTGCACAAGGCTCTGCCCAAAGCTTACCCCCTAGTAGTAGCAGAGGCACTCTAGGCTAAGGGAGGATATTTTCAAGGAAGGACCGAACTACAGCACCTACTAGGTGTTACAATAGCTTTAAGTAGTAGATAACTACAGATCTATATAGTTTTGTTTATATTAGTAAAGTATTTAATAAGATAGAATATATGCTTATGCTTTTAATAAAGCCTTTTTTAACTTTAACAAAATTGATATCAGGACTAAGGGATAGCTATATTATAAAATTTATACCATTTAGAAGCCCTAAGTCTTAAAAATAATATATAAGCTTTTGGTAATAATAACGCGTTATATAAATAAATGAATTAGATATCCACAATCTCTGCTTCGCGGATTTTGCTTATGCTTTTCACAAGACGCGCCAAACAGCCTCAGACGTGATTAAGCAAGAAGGAAGACAGCCCTACCGTTATTCCAACGCTAGCCAAAAAAATCACGTCTAAGCTCGCTAAGGTAAACCCCAACCAGTCCTCAAGATGACCACCATTTAACTTTGGGATGCAGCCCATCTCATGCCATAACATATGGCTATGTTTACATCGCAGCCTCCTCTAAAAGAATCTCAGCATATCACACAAGCTTTATAGGCGCGCCTTTGACGCCTCTGCTAACTAACGAGAAAGCCTTTACCCAAGCTCCCCAAGTTATCGCGCTTCTTAGAGACACAGCAATCAAAATCCGTAGATATCCTTTCAGCTTGCATAAGGGGAATACAATGAGATATAGTATCGGCTTAGGCAAGACAAGTCGCTAATTAGGTTTATTAAGGACAAGATACGGTACATAGCCTCCGGCGGGGAAAAGGCACTAGCTAATAATGCTAGTCGGATAGATATAACTATAACGGCAGGAGGAATTAACTTGTTATTTACATACCTACTTAGCTGCACTAAAGTAGAGCGCTTTTAAGCTTCTGTATAAATAAAGGCTTTATAGCAATAGGTAAAAGAGCTGGATAAAGGGCAGTATCTAGAGCGTATATATTTATTATCTCGCTGCCAAATTGGTAGTTTATGCCATGTAAGCTCGCTTAAAGGTATATTCTAGGCACTATCCTCTTAGCGGAGGCATCTACAGCGAAAATATCCTCTTAGGATGCCCCCACTAAGCCTATAGTGGAATGGCCTACTTAGCGCCCCTGCTTTATTTTATTTATAGGATACTATTACTTTTACTACGTTTTAAATATTAACTTATAGGTAGCATTACTAGATGTTAATATCTAAGATATAAAAGGATCTATATTTACCAGTTAGTAACACCTATAAGGCTACTACTTAATATCTTAGAGCTTACCGCAGGCACCTTAAAATGGAATAATTTAAATATTTAAGTGCATTTTCTTACTGCATGCAGCTGTTTTTATGCATCTTTACTGCCAATATATCTGTACTAATATGCATAAATCTAGCCTTATTTAAGTAGAGACAAGTATTAATAGTTTATATACCTACTAAAGTCTACTTTCCTTAGCTCTGTTTCATACTAACAGCTTTAAGAAATATCACTCTATAAAAAGCTATAAAACTATAAATTCCTATAAAAGAAGAGCCAGTATTCTGCCTTAAATTTATAAAATCATTCCTTACTATCTATAGAAAGCAGCTAACTCGTCTTTAAAGGCATACTATATGTATTTAGGAAACACTCTTATATAGTTACAGTTACTTTTACTCTAATAAGTACACGCGCAAGTGTAATACGGCTAGACAAAACGGTGTATAGTATACAGAAAACAATCTAAATAATGTCTGGAATACAAGGACATTGTAGGGTATATATAGCTATGATTTAGAGTATAGGACGCCAGAATTAATATAATAAGCCTTTTAAAGTTAGAAGTGCCCAACATAGCACTCTTTATTTATAGTTATAAATGTAGCTAAGTTAAATAAAACCTTAGTCTCTTTCCAAATTCCTCTAGCCTTAGATAGAAAAACTTAAGAATATTATTTCTTAACTCTATCTCTCAAATTACTGTGTGTCTACGATTAATACTTTATTATATTATTTTAGCTAATGTCTCCTGCCTCTAATAGACATTTCTCCTTTTTAGGCTTTAAACAGTTCTTCCTTAACTTAGTATCGTCAGCTGAATATCTATTAGAGAAGCCTTTAATTAAAAGTACTTACAGCAGCTTTAAATTCTTGCCAGATATCCCGGGAGGTACTAGCGTTCACCATTTATATATAAATAGGGTAATCTCTAGGTCTATATCCGCGCCAGTCTTTAATATATCTAAAAGGAACCTCTAGCTTTAGTTAGTATTTATAGATTACTTTTAGTTGGTTATTAATACGCCCTAAGAGTTTCGTATCTTTAAGAGTGTATACTATAAGTATGCCACTACAGAGGCGCAATTGTAGAAGTTAGAGATGTATGTCCTTACCGGGCTTAAAGCAATTAAGTAGTATCATAATATTTACAAGACTATACGTTATAGCAAAATAGCGAGGCTTGTTCCCTTTCTTATTAAGTATAGCAGTTAGACTAGAAATAAGGCCGTTAAGCGCTATGTTAAAATCAGGGCTGATATAAATAAAAGTAACTGGAGTAAGCGTAAAGATAAGACAAGAATGCCCATTAAGAAGATATTCTAGATTTATTCGGACTTAAGATGCCATAAAAGCAATTAGGCGGAGTAGAGAGTTATTAATAGAATTTCCTATTACTTAAATGATTAGTATTACTGCTTAACTTAGGGCCAAGCATTAGAGAGGAAGCAATAATATTAAGGAGGTTTAGGGGATTGAGTAGACCTTAAAAATCAAGTACTTAATTTTAGGCGTTAAACAAAAGACTTTTTTAGGTCAGTTAGGTGCTCCCTTAGTTATTACTTATTATAAGGAGTAAGGTGCATGTTTTATTATCCAGCCCTATACGTGGTATAGCGCAGCATGGGTACCTAGCTTAGTGTTGCCTTAGGCGTGCAAAGCCTTACACTTTACCATATCTCTAATCTTTTATTCTTTTACTACTATCTGCACTGTTCATAGTTCCTCTATAGTGATTGTACTAGAAAATAAAGGTAGGAATAGGCAATTAAGATTAGTTTTTTTAAGATTAAGAGCCTCCTAAAAGCCCTAAACCTAAATACAATACCTATTAAATTTGTCTTTGCGTAAAGTTTATAAATATACATAGTGAGAGCTATATTAAGCTTTTTAGTTGTAATAATCTATATATATAATTAACACACATCCCTATACACTGCAAAAATCTACGCTAATATTTACCTATCTAGTTCTAGGTATTCTATTAAACCTAGCAAGTTAAATGGCTCCTCCTTTACGAGGGATCCATCCATATCCTTAAGCATATATTTTCTCTCTGGAATTGGTCCTAAGAGGAGATTAAGAAAGTAAGTTATCTATTAGCTGCATTTATAGAGAAAACCACCACGTTCTTTATCTAAAATATTAATAAGCAATTTAAAATCATCTACTGGAAGTCTTTTAATACTATAGGAAGTTAGCCTAGTGTAGATTTTGCTAGCAGGAAGGAAGCTTACTTATAGTTATAGATACCAAAATTACTATCAGTTGGGACTAAAGCAAGAATACCAGTACCAAATTGAGCTGCTAGTATATGCCAGTTACGTCCCTAACTAAGTCTATTTTTTAGGGTGGTTAGTCGTTTATTATACTTAACTATATATCTTATAAGTTTAGGATACACCTGGGATAGCATATTGTCTAAAGCGCGGGAAGTAGCCTAGCCGTAGTAACCTAGTTCCAATATTCGCTCTTTATTCCGCCAACATCTGGTCTACCAGACCAATTAAAGCTAGTAATTCTGTTCTAGCTATATACAAGCTTCCACCAATCTAATTAGGTGGAATCGCTTTATAATAAAAGCTATAGTAAGTAAGACATCTAATTAATCCAGAGACTCCATTTTTACAGATACTATGTTATTAGAAGAAAGAATAACTATACTTATACTCTCCTAAATAGTGAGACAGGAATTCTATAGCTATATAAAAGCGTTCTAGCTAGCAACCATAAAAAACAAGCAAGTAAGGAGCTAGAGCCTATTAGAATTGTCCAACAAGCTACAGTTAGTAAAGGTTTAATATATCTCTATTAACGGAAATTTATAGTTATAAATAGGTAGAATCTCCTTTAGAGTTTGTTTCTATAGCCTCTTAACCTTATAGGAGTATTAATTATTAACTTTTCGTTTGCTCTAAAGCCGCTTTAATATTGTCCTTCCAGACCTGATAATCGCTACGTTTGGTGTTTTGGTAGGCTTAGCTCGTTATAGTTGCTTTTAGTTTATAGGCGATTGTACTCCTTCTCTCTAGTATATTTTGCTTTATGGTTTAGGATCGCATCTAACTTCTTCCATTACATTATCCCGTCCGTAAATATTATCTAACTCTACCTTATCCTGCCCCTTTTTGCGCGCCTGTGTTTGGTCGTCCCGCCTCACATATTAAAGATCATGGTTAATTAATTATTAAGGCTCTTTACAGTGTTGCTTGTCTACCTAAAATAGCAACTGTTCTTTCTCTCCTTTCTAATTATCCGTATAATTATAGGGTTAACTACTAGGACTTTACTGCAATATCTCCGCACTTTAAATTAATGAGTTTATAGCTATGGAGAGGAACTGGTTTTCTATACAGGATAAAGGGTATTAAAGAGAAGGCGCGGGAGACTTTTAGGGGGTCATATTGGCGCCTTAAAATGGCGTTAAATTACCATTATAAGAGGAAAACTAATTAGTAGTGCTTGCCTTGGTCTGTTTAGCTAGCTTACCTATAGGTAAAGGGGACAAGCTAGAAGCTAAAAGGAGCTTACTAGGATTAATAAAATTACTATTACAATTCTATAAATCTTCTTTAAATAAGTCTCTGGTAGCAATATAGTATATAGCTATAGAATTAATAGCTATGGAAAGTATAAGCGCCTAATTACAGATTAGCTAGGAATACTTTAGATTTATATCCAAGAGCTAGTTAAGCTTAAAGCAGACATTATATTAAAGGATCGTAATTTCCTATAATAGCTACATTAGTTATAAAAATTGAACGCAAAGGGGGAAGTAAAGAAGGCATATATTTTCTATCTTAGCACTAATAGTATTAATTAGTATGCCTTAAGTCGGTTTATTGCAAGTAAGGGGATTATGGTTTAAAGGCGGACACTACACTTACGCATATAAGTAGAAGGTGGCAGAATAAAGTCACCTATAGAGACTAAGTATAGGTCTTGGCTTATTAACCGCCCAAATATTTTAAGCAATAAAAGGCAGATCCAGCCTTGCAGGGCAACAGCTCCATTAATAACCATTATTAATAACAATCGCTCTAGGTCGTATATTTAAAACCCTAGACAAACCCACCTCCTATAATCATAGCGGCCGACTCTACGGAAGTGCGTTTCAAAAGTCTTTACCGCCAAGCCAGCTTACCGCCAAGGCAGAACAACAAGATTCTGCTAGTAGAATTCTACTATATTATCAAGCGTTCTACTAAGTTTGTTTTTAACAGCTTAATTCCGCAGCTTTTAAGTTTTTTTTAATATTCTAAATAGTTACTAAAAGATCTACTGCTAAACGTACTGTAGGCGGCTATGATTCAGCTATAAGGGCTTAAATTATGGCTTTTAGAGCTTGGGCAGTCTCCGGGCACATACATCCCACATATACAAGATTAGTAAGCGCTTACTAAGTCCCGCACGGGCCGCTATCGCGAACTTGATTTAAATAACAAAGCACTATTTACATATATAATACTCTAATATTCGGCCGTCTATTTCAATAGGATCTTTTCCCTTTTTATTACCACGCGTTTACTTGGCCTGAGGGGACCTAATAGCAAGTGTGCTAGCTTTATAAGCCTTATACACGTCTACAGAAGCTCCCTGTCGCGGTCGCTTTAATTTCAACGGAATAACAATCTCTTTTAGCTTGGTATTACTAGGACCCTCATTAGTATCACTTAAGATTAATGTAAAATTACCACAGGCTAATTAAGTATAGGTCCTTCAAGCTCTGGTACACGCCGCTCTACCAGATTAATAGAGTGGGAGGAATAGCGGCTCTTTATAGTTGTTAGATACCGAATAGGTCGCAATAGGCTCCTTCTCACTAATATTTTGGTAAGGATCGCCTAATATAGTACCATAGAGTACCTCTATGTCATTAAACCACAAGTTATCGTCCTCCCCTGCTTCTAAAATAACCACCTCATCCTCTAACCCCCCTAAAACTTTGTCATATAGCACCAACGGCTCGTTAAACGGTTGCTCTTTATCCTCCTCAATATCCTTATCCACTTCGTCGGCCGGTTCTTTGTTTTAAATCAGAAAATAGCTAAGATCTATACCGCCGCTCGGTTAAGCAGGTATAAGCCAACCTCTAAACTCTACCTTCTCCTTCTACTTCTGGGCCTCCTCCTGCCTTTCCTTTTAGAGCTCTTGCTCAGCTACATCAGCAGCACGTTCAGCAACCTCAGCACTTGTTTTGCCCCGCTGGTTAGCCTTACCATGCTTCTTTTTAGGTGGTGGCTGCTAGCGAGCCTTTTAAGGAACCTCAAATGGAGCGCCCTTAGGTAGCGATTAAAGCTCTGCCTATCTAATTAAAATAGCCATTTGGGCTACCTCAAAGTCTTTAAATTTATTAGCAAGCTCGCCTATTTCTTTAGTAGAAAGGTCCTTAATAATATTAAGGAGGCGGAGAACTAATAGCCAGATCCTGGTAAGAGCTTCTAGGTGCCCTAGTAGAGGGTTGCCCTGGAACGCTATATCCTCAATATATTACGGCTGCCAATCTAGAGCGGCAATTAGCTTTGTTGCAATACACTAGCGAGGGTAGATTAAAGCCGGCGATATAGAAAGCCTCTGTATTAAGCACCGAATAAGCATATAACGACAGGGGAGGCTATATTGGTAGGGGTCCTCGCAGTCGCAGTCGTCCTGCTTCCACTCCTGATCGGCCCACTCCTGCTTTTCCTTATTCGTCAAAGCTCTCGCGCCACGCATAGAGTTAAAGATTCGCTGAAGCGCGTAGTATGTCACTACACCGTTGATCTGCGCGAAGTGGTGTTAAAAGAGGTCTAGGGTAATAATTCGGGGGAGGGACATTTTGGACGTATATTCGGATTTGATTAACTCCTTATATAATATTAAAATCCACCTCTTCAGCTTAATTATAGTATTGTTAAGGCTTAATTAATAATTGGTAAAGTATTTTAATCCTCTATTAATACCCTCACCTCGTTGGCTTGCCACTGTACCTAAATTTGGAAGGTATCTGGTGAGGGAGTAAGCGGTTAAGGAAAAGTCGACGTTAAAATAAGGTTTTTGAGCTGGAGAGCAGGATGCTTAAAGGCATTCTAGAGGTAAGCTTTACTATGGGCCGGCCTATAGTAAAATTCATTTCTAGAATGCCCTTTAGCATCCTATTCCCCGGCTTAAAATAAAACTTACCTAATATAGCAGGTAATCATCTGGCTCTCCTTTTTAACGTATATAGTCTAAAACCATACCTTATTGTATGGGTGTAGCTTATCCAGGACTGCCTTTTAATTGGCTTCAAGCTCTGCTACTATTTTAGATTTTAGGTAGGGCTAAAATAGTTCCTTTACTACCTTTCTCTCTTCCGCTAAGTAGCTATATAGCCTCTTAACCTTTGTCTGGATCCCCTTATCAATCCGCTTCTTTATTGCCTTTATAGCATGCCACTGGCAGTACTAGAGAACAACTGTAATTAACTGCCCTACTAATAAGGCGGCTGCAAGGCCCTTACCAAAATCGGCGACAATAACTTTAGGTGGCCGTTTCCAAAGTTTCTGCTAAGTAGACTCTAGTAAAAAGGTCCAATCTAGCTAAGACTTGCTCTTAATAAATAACTGTATTACTAGAAAAGAGGACCCCATATTAGTAACGCCAGTAATAATAGCCAATAAGAGCTTGGATTAATTGGTATTAAATATAGCATCTATTTAGCAGCTAAAGTCGGTAATAAACCTCTACGCTAAATCTACCTAAATAGGAAGCCAGAACACAAGCTACTGGAGACTTTAGGCAATTAAACGACCTAATTCTGGATTAATTGTATAGGTATATCAAGACCGGTACTTAAATCTATACTAGTGGAGAAGTAGCTCAAGCGCGCTAAGCGCTCGCGGCTGGCCCTTAGCTCCACTAGGAAGGCCGCTTAACAATCGCGTCAAGCTATAGTATTTCTTCTTACTTATATATAACTCTCGGGCAGAAAGCTAACGCTATACAATAAGATAGGTCTCTCGAGTTGCCCTAAGAGCGTAGGCTGCTACAGCTGCCTCTTTAGCCTCTGGTAGTCGATCCTGGTGGCCAATATAAGCAAGAGGATTCGCAACAAAGTTGTATTCTGGAGCCTCTAAAGTATCTGGATTAGAGTACTTAGTATGCCTAATAGTCGCTACCCATCTTTTAATATCACCTATATGGCCAGGAAGCTTCTTTTAGGCCACCCAAATACACCAGCCGCAGTTCTTTTGGTGTACCTTAGTAGCCTCTCGCTGCCGGTTGCTATTCTTACCACGGAAGTTATCTAACTTGCGGTAATTCCGGGTGTGCATACTATGGTATTTACAGCTAAAGATATAGTATGGCTATAGGGCAGTTTCGTTGCTAGAGGACAGTATAATAATAAAGAAGCCTTTACTAAAAGCATAGTCCTAGTACCGGTTAAACGCGGCATCAGTATCCTTAAAGATCTCGCTATTATACGGCTCCAGAAGGTGGTGGGCGGGCATAGAGTTAACTACCTTTTTTACTACCAGAGCTAGGTCCTGGTGCAACTGGGGGTTCAGCTACTACTCTAGACGTTAGATCTCAACTTCTGGCGACGGCGATTAAAGCTATAGTAAAAGAGGATTATTTGTATCGTGTACCAAAGCAGTAAAAGCAGCGTGATATTTACAACAGCTAGGGGGTAGAGTTATAGGAGGGGGTAGAGAAGAGAACGACTCCTGTGCAGAGGCCTACGCTAACCCTACGGTCACCGCGTATAAGTAAATTACATTATAAATTGTAGTAAAATACTACTTCTATAGTAAATTACTGCAGATTTATGGAATTTTTGGACATGCAATTTGCAGAATTTCAAAAAGCCCACCCAAGTTCAGGCCAAGTCATATAACTTATAGTAAATTACAACAGTTTTTAGGTAGGTGCTGCTTTTTGTTATAGCGACTTAACGCTTATTGTATAATTCTGCCGAATTCTACCGAATTCTGCCATAATCTTTAGACCCCTCTGAGTCGCATGGTTCCACGACCTCTCTTATTACCTCTTTTACTACCTTTACCTACCACCAATAATATCGCTCTCCCTGATACTTTGGAAGGGCGAACTCTCTTAGAGTAAAAGGCATAGTGCAGTCAGTTGGTATTAGTTAGTAAAAAAGTTAGAACTAGTCAGTGGTAAAGCAGTTAGTAAGATAAGAAGAAAAGAGTGTATTTAGAGAAGAGAATCTGTCTATTAGCCTATTTAAGTTGTTATAGACTCTGGGGTCGCAGACCAATCTATATAACTATAGAAGGCTTGTGCTCTCCTAAAGCTACGCCCAATCTAGATATTGTATATAGGGGGCCGAATTATACTACTATATACCTCCCCTACCTAAGTTGTTGTCCCCTAGTGACTTTTAAGACTCTTTGTTCTATTCCTATCTTTAAGATAAAGGCTTATAAGGTGATCGCATACGCTCCTTGCCCTTACCGCGAACCTAAGATGGTAAGCGAGGAGACTCCATTCTGGTTAAATGAGACCGTTCTTGTCTGCCTAGCTAAGAGATAGAAGCACTAGGTTGACGGCTTTTAGACAATATAGCTCTCTTACGTCCTTCTATTTACTTAGTTCTGTCCCATAATTCTTTAGGCAACTTTACATGACTTTGTCTTTTTACAACAATAGGGGGCACCCTACTTGGATCTACCGTAACGGTTGAAGGATTGATTCCATTGTCAACACAATAGAAGTATAAGCGACTATTAAAGCGCTCTATTTTAGTTGTATATATAAGCTGGAACGCATTCTTATAGTTCTTAATAGCCCTAAGACGGTAGGAATGTATCTATTTCCCAACTTTGTTCCCATTGCCATTAAAAAGGAGATCTTGGTCACAAATTACCACTAAAGAATCCCATTATTGTCTACCCAGAAGGGCGTCAGATAAGGCGCTGGCAGCTATAAGCTTAACTACAGCAGGGAAGCAATATGGGATTGCGCTATAAAGGTTGGCATGTCCGGATGGCGTGTGGGGTGGTACTTTTAAGTCTTAGTAAGCATCTACCAGCTCTACCCAGGTTCCTCCTTCCGTAACCTTAAGGTTATTATGGTCGTCCTAAATACTAATAAACTATAGCAGCATTATTTACCAGGTCCTAGTCGAAGGTCCTTTCGCCCTATAAGGAAGGTAAGGCATGGTTATACGTATATCTCCTTTCTTATATGGCTAAGCCACCTAGTCAGTCGCATACTTTTCTACATCCTTAGTGGTCCAGTCTTAATCTAAGATCTTATATACGAATCTATCGCCTTTAGTTAATCCTTGCGCTTTAAGATCTGCCCACCACGATTTCAAGTGATAATACATGCTAGGTAGGATAATTGTGTAGTTATCCTTAGTCTTATTATCCAGAGAAACGCTCCCTTGGATTATATCGGCACCGCGTCCGCTCTCTATAAGAGAAGGAATGTTTACGTTAATATAGCGGAAAGCTATAGAGTCTCCCTTGACCGCGAACTTTGCATAGTAAGGGTAGGAGATAAGCCACCACCAGCTATTAGGCCTAAGAGCGTAATAGAGACGGTAGTACTAAGGATCTTATCTTATTAGCTACTAGTAGAGACTATAGACCATTATTCTTAACTAGCTGTAATTTGGCCGCCCATTAATTAGATGCTAATAATAGCGGTATATACGCATTTCCTTATTGATTATTACTAAGATGCTAGAATCCTACTACTATCTAAACACGTTTGAAACCACGGATCCTTCTTACTGCTATATATATTAGTTGTCTGGTAACAGCATCTAATTAAGCAAAGCCTCTCTGTTGTAGGAAAACCTTGGTGCTAAGTTATAAATGAACTTGTATGGTCCTAAGGAGTTAGATAGAATTGGAGGTCTATAAGCTTTTCTAAACTAGGAGTACGTGGCTGGATCTATTTTTATAGTCCCAAGTTGGTTACGAGCGTGATATATCAAACGGAGTCTGTGATATAGTGCGGCATAGTTTAGACCCTTTATCGCCAAACCTATGCGTCCTCCTATGGCTTGCGTATACATCTAGCAGACCTTATATATTTCTGGATTAGAACTAGCCGCCCTATACTAACTACACAGAAGTTTCATGACCTTAGTTGGTTTAATTTTGGTGGTTTAGTTTAGGGACGCCTTAAGATAAGCTAGCACGTCATCCTTACAATCACATCCTTGTTTTGCGCGGAGTATTGCCACAGCATCTATAGCCTCCTTAATATACTCCACATTATCTCCTGGCTTAATGACGTTTTTATTAAATATTAATTCTACTCCTAGCCCTCCTACTTCTGGGTGAGCAATTATAAGCCCTCTCCTTGGGTTTCTTCTTAAAGAGGATACTGGCAGCCGCGGGGGCGAGCCAACTGGCGTTCCTGCCGTAAGAATGCTTTTATTTATGGATAACAGAGGTGAGTCCACTGACATAGGCGACCCCTGTTAGGACGGGCTTGGTATAATACTAACGCCTCCTCCCTAAACAGGCGTTAATGGCTAAAAAGCGGAGGGACTTATTACGTTAGAAGCATGTCATAAATATATTTACAGTGTAAGAGCTAAGCTCTTTCCTGCTTGTCTAATTCCAACATTAGTGACCTTTAGTCCCACGGTAGTTAGTCTCCTACTTCTTAACGGCAGGTCCTTATTTGGAATAAGGAAGCTAGTTAAGTGTCTTCCTAAACTATGCTTATTTACTACCTGGTCTAATATTGCCCTTCCTAACATCTTAGGCGCGAGCGCGAAATTGGCTGGCTGTAGTTAAGTAGTGTTCTTAATGCCGCGTTCTGGATAATTAAGCCTCTTAATTAGGGCCTTATTAACTCGCGCTGTCACTTTATAACGTGGGTGGACGGCGAGCTTTTAGGCAGTAGAAAGGAAGTAATAGGAGACTGCGTGTTTAAGCGGCCCGTTAAGAATATCCTGTCCCCAGGCTTTTCGGATAGTTTCTCTGGCTTTATTACACTAATTTCTTTGATCTTTTGCCATCTTACTAACGTTAGAGATATCCTTAAAGATTGTTAAGAACGCGTCCTTTTCTAGAGATGTTTGTAACCTATTATTGTGGTCAACGAAATTAACTACCACACTGGTAGCATCTGCGTAGTTTTCTTAAGAGAGTAGAATCTCGTTATAGATTTGGATAAGCACTACCCAACACCAATTGACTGCAAAGCCTTTGACTTTTGTAAGGACGTTACTAATCTATCGCTTAGCTCCTTTATACAGTACCAGTGGTCTGTTAGATAAAGATATAATAAATATACTATTGTTAATTCTGCTTAGTTTATACTTTGGCTAATTATGGTTGTCTTTAAGGTTTATTAAGGGCGAAAAGGTAAAGTTCTTAATAGGGCTTCTTGGTCTAAATAGTCTACCAAATCTAGGTGGCGGTATGGAGTTCTGCCAGCTCTAATTATTAAATAGACTAATTATGATTTTCCATCCCCAGGATAGAAAATCGCTATTAGCTCAGTAAAGGCGGTAAGTGGAGCCAACATCTTTGCAGTAAATATAAGATTCCAAAAATATGTATATAAACATCCTCCTGTCTTTACCTTGCGGCTAATATGTATTAAATTGTTAAGAAAGCAAATAAGGAATAAAGGGTAATTAAAAGAGCTTTAGGAAATATGGTGAATAAACAGACGGATAGGAATCTTTTATATAGCTATCAACTACGTCTCCTCCCCCACTTTAGAACTTAACTGTCCCCTACTATAGACTAATCTGTATAACTATGGAAGGCCTGCGCTCTCCTAAAGCTGCGCCTAATCTAGATATTGTCTCCTAGGGGCAAAATCATACTACTATAATACCTTCTACGCCTGGCTGCTGCGACGCGCCGCTAAACGCGCCTTAGCCGCCTCTTTCTTCTTCTTGCGGTCCATTTTGCCTTGCCTTTTAGTTTCCTTCTTGGCGCGTTATTTGGCGACGTCCTGCCGAATTTTAATATCCTTAACTACCTTCTAAGCAGGCTTTCGCACCCTTCTAACACTAGCAGTTAAAGGCGGTAATATAGCTGCCCTGGCTTTCTAATAGGCTTGGCAATTTTTAAGCATTACGGTGGTATTAAGACTCTTAAACTTGGGCCTAGGCTTTATTATCTTACACTTCTTGCACTACTATACAGCCAATCTGGATTTATTGGTAAGCTTTAAGGTGTAGCGCGTTGGCCTAGGAGCTGGAGCAGGCGATATACTTTAAGGCGGCGGAGTAGGCGCGGTATTAGAGCCTAATTTAGAGGACATTGAGTTGGAATCACTATCTAATCCAGAGTCGTCTATAGAGCCGTCTATAGAATCGCTAATAGGCTCGGCATAAGATTCGCTGTTAGATATATTAACTAAAATTACAGCTGCTAACCTAATATTAGTGCACGCAGAACAACCCTATAAAAGTAGCCTTACTAGAGGTTGTATTCGCAATAGATAACTTTAGTATAATAGATTACTCTGCCCTCCTCCTCTAACACCTTCCGTTCCCCTTTATTGATATCGGCACTCTACTCCTCTTACGCATAGTGTTGTTAATTTTATTATTTAATATTAATTTAAGTAACTCTTTAGCAGCCTAGTCCTTTTTAAACTCCTTTATCTAAGGAAATTTGTCTGTTAGCTAGCTTTAAGCTAGCACCTTCCTAGCTGAACTAATTCGCTTCTATTAGTATTAGTATAAATTAGGGTCGTTTATGTTAAGAAGACTAGCAACAATTTGTTAGTATACGTTGTAGATACGCTAGTCATTTTAGACATCGTCTTTGGCTTTACTATTGAATTTTAAGTAAAGAACTAAGTCCTTAATTCCCTCTAAGGATGGCTGGCGATAGTAGGTAGGGACTATAAAGATTGGCAAAGAGCCTAAGGAGCTTAAGTTTAGGGCCATAGCTGATGCGGATTTAGCAGTAAATTACTACTAAGTTAGTAGGATTTGCTGCCCTTTTATGTCTTTTATAAAAATGGGTCTAACTTTGGATTAATATTAGCATAAGCTTGAGCAGAGCCACCTTCTGATCGCCTATTTCCTACGGCATAGCGCCTTAAGTTTTAAGAGATTGCGAAAAGCGCCATATTGCCTAATTAGGCAATTAGTGGGCAACTAGATAAACCTTAGAGGCTCTAGATCTTGGCAATGTCGAGTTTTTAAGATTTTAGCTTAGGGATGCCTCCGCTACCTCCCTGCTGCTTCTATACTAACGCAATATCTATACGCACTCGCACACGGCGGCGATTATATATATATGGAACAATCACGATTAAGTGTTAGGGTGGTAGAATTAGACCTTATCGTCGCTGTCAACTAGGGTTGTTGGATGGTTTCTTAGTGGCGTATTTCGCTATTCAGAAATACGGCTTTAGCCTTTTACTAAGGGTGTATGCTAATGCTTGTATAGAGTTGCGAGGATGCTTTGGAATATAGACTTGGCATAAATTACTATAGTATTTTAGCAATTATTGGTATCTAGGAGCACATAGAGGACGTCTTCTATTTATCGCGTTTACCCTTCTGTAAAAATAAGCCGTTAACTCAATTGACTTTTTAACTTTACTTCTAAGCCTCTATATAAGTACGGTCTGTGCTAAGCTAGTGCTAGTAAGGTGAAACCAGCTAGTGCTAGCGCTGACGGAGCTTTTTAAGCATTGCCCACTATCCTCCGCAAGTCACCCCTTTTTAATACTAGTTGTCCTTGCTTGTATACTAACTTCTTATGCATTACACCATAAGCCGGCGTATCTGCGTCTGTCAGCGCTGTGTTGCATTATTTCCTAAAGGGCGTCCTATTCCTGTGCAAACGCACCAAGATCACCAAACCCAATAGCTGCGACAGCTACCACGCGATAAGCGCCAGCAAGGCCTGCACTGCTGCACCTTTTGTATAGACTTTCCAAATGGTCATCTCGTCCCTCTCCGTACCTATAGTTACCACCGCCGTAGGTTCTAGAGCTTAAGTAGTGTAGTAATATATACTACTTCTAGGCCTAATATTGAATCGTTTATGCCATATAATATAGACGGTACAGAATTGCTTAACTAACTGGGCGACTTACCAGACGAACATGGCACCAATACCACTAATACTACCGATATTAATAGCGACGATGATAATAATAAGGATATAGAGGAACGCCGTATATTAGATCTACTAACTGAGGAGGTAGAGGAGGACGAGCTTACTAACGACTTCGGGCCTATATGTTTGTTTATTTATATCCTTACCGGGTAACCAGTTATAATATTCTCTAGTGCTAATATTATTGTCCTCTAATAGATGAGGAGCCAGATCTAGCGCTTAATCTATTCCTATAACTTGCAGAATTATCGCAGATAATCTCACACACAAATTACGCCGAGCTATGGCGTATACTGCGAGACTGCGGTCTATATCTTCCTAGCCTTTAAAAATAAGAGGCCTGACTCCACAGCATAACTAAAATTGAGCCGTACTTAATTCACTGCTGCTATAACGCCTGTATGGCCTACACCAGCACCTACTTTAAGCTTTGTAGCTGTATTATTTGTCACCAACCGCGATACTATATTGACAGCAATAAACCCCGGAAGACGTTTATATATATACCGCTTATATGGCGCCTACAGTTATAATATCAAAACGCGAAATGGGTAAGGATCCTGAAATCGTATAGGGAGGGCCTCTGGAGCACGAATATTAAGGACAGTCAACGCCTTTTTTAGGACGTCTTTGACGGTAATCTATACCGTTAATTCCATAAGACAGAGCTTAAGCTGTTTAGTAATCTACACGATATCGCTCTGCACCTATCGCTTGACGGTGTTAATATTACTACTAGAAAGAACTCGCATATGGTATATAGACTTAGTAGATCCAGCACAGCTATTAATAACCTTAGGTGACTCTAGTAATCCTCTACAACCTAAATCTGCCCCCTAAGCAACGATATTAAGCCAAGAATATCCTCGCGAGCCTTATAATACTGGGTTGAAAGAAGTATAAGAACCTAGACAGCTTCCTCCAGCCACTAGTTAATAAGTTGCTTAAGTTAGAGTATAGTGTTAATATATTTAATGGCGATAGCAGAGCTCTATTTAGGCTTTATATATAGGTAACTCTGGTTACTGGTAGGCACTAATAACCTCAACCATTTATTAACTAATATACTACTAGCTGATACGCCGGCAGCTACAGACGCCATAGGTATAAAGACTCCTGGCAATGCAAAAAGTCCGTACTGTACATGTAATATTCAGAGAGAATATAGGTAGAGCCACTACTATGTTTCTTATACCAATTATAGCCTTGGTTTACTGCCAATCCGAACGGAGCTTTAAACAACAATTAGCGATGTTAAAGAAGCTAACAATGACGCTATTTGCACAAACTATGGGGTTGCTTGCAGCAGTATATTACTAAAGCTGTAGTTAATTCACTTTCCGCGAAGCTTTCCTGCTAATATTATGCACTACATGCTGCAGAATATCTACCCAATGCTATTTGGGCTATGGGCTAAAAAGTTCCTTAAGAATAACAACGCTGACGACTACCAAGAAAGGCCTTCTTACTACTTATTGACTGCTGCTCTTAAAGGACTGGATAATATAATAGAAAATACAAGGCCTTAAATCCCTGGATATTTAGGTCACGCGCCTTATTAAATTGATACGCTATATAATCTGTTTAAAGCAGCCGAATAGAAAGTATGGTTACTGCTTTATGGGGTACCTCTGCTTACTTAATATATTAATAATAGCTATATTGCAAATTTCCGTCTACTTAGTCTGCTATACTTACTTACTACCCAGCAGCAGATGATGGAGGCGGATATTAGTCAAGTATATAAGCTTGCTAAGTCATTTGTATAAAGCTTTAAACACCTCTATTACCGCAGTAACGCCTAAAGGATTTAAGTCTGCACTGTTCAAATCCATTATACCCTCCACTTTGCCCGCTATATACAAGATTTAGGACCCGCTTGCTATTACTAGCAGTTTGTTATGGAACAATATTATAGTATTATTAAGCCTAAGGCTTGATCAAAGTCGCAGTTAAGCGCAAGCCTTATAAATATAGTTGTAATCAGTAAATACCTAAATCACCAATTCTTTGTCTGGCCGCGTTAGGTGCTCTAGCTAAATACTCTATAGCTACCTCTCCTACTTAATGAATTCTACTTAGAGCTAAATTATTCTTAAGTGACAAAACTTAAATATATAATAAATCGGCGGCTTAATGGGTATATTAGCTTTAAATGGTGTAGACTTTAGAAGGATCTTGTTATTAGATTAAAACACTCTTAGCGATGGGGCGATATTAATTAAGATAGTCACCGGATCTGCTACTAAACGGACGCTAGCCAGCCTATTTTATTTGGTGAGGTTGTATTCTTTGTTGATGTTACTAAGGTTACTGGCTTAGTAAACTGGACACTAATTAAAAAGCTTAATAGAGTTAATATTGACTGACAAAAGGGCGTTATAACATATAGTAAAGTTAGCCGTTTAAGATGGATTAAAGTCGATTGGATTTTATTACTAGTTGGGGTAGTACGCGATGGTAATAGAAACCTTATTACTACCGACGTTAATCTGTTCTTATAGGAATTGCATACTAGCTTGGAGGCAAGTAGAGACTGCGCGATTTGAGTCCTTATTCTAACTTAGACTACTTACTGCTGCACTATTAGGCCTTAGTTGCTGATTCTGTAATTTAATCTAAATTAAATTATTCTACCAATGCAAATTTCTATAGCTTTAATATATATCAAAATCAAGTGTAATACGCTGTAGATTTATTTGCAATATACTATGGATTCTGCAGTAAAATACTACAGATTATAGTGTAATATACTACAGTTTCTGGCGTATTCGCGCAACTCTTGCGTGCGTATTTTACAGCAAACTTAGCTGCATATGCCTTAAAAACTGTAGTAAAACACTGCAAAATCAGTGGTATATTACTGCAATTTATAATGTAATTTACTTATGCGCGGTGACCGTAGGGTAAGCTCTCTACAACCGCCCAATAATCATGCACTATACGCCATGGCTGGCGAAACCAGGATAGAGTTAACAGAGCCTAAGGAACCTCATGCCAAGCGGCCGGAACAGCCTAACAAAGGGGGGGTGGAATATTGAGGATTTCAATAGGGTTGCTCTGGCGGTCACCAGGTTTTCGCACTAGGGCAGCAGAGGCAGTATAGGCAGCAGGGCGACGCTATAGGAGCTCATTAATGTCAGGAAGAGTCAAATCAATATCAAACAAAGAGCTATCGGCCATGCTATACAATAGGAAGCTAATATAGGCTTTGCAAGGTATAGATTTAGAGCGACTTTGTAATAGAAAACCTCCAGAAACTTACTGTCAAAGTTATCCGATTTAGCGTTATATCTTCAAGCCTAGCACTAATGTTTACTTTATAAGCTGTTCAGGACTTTTAGTCTGCATAATAAGCTATCAATTCCGTGCCCTAGACTAGTCTATTTACTACATAGTTGCATAGATATTCTATGGCGTAAGTTGCAGTAAGGACATGCTTTTTTAAAGTTCTTCCGCATTCTTAATAGCGGCCCGTGCGGGACTTAGTAAGCGCTTACTAATCTTGTATATATGGGATGTATATGCCCGGAGACTGCCCGTTTAGAGCTTATGGAATCTTAGCTGCCGAAATTGCAAAGACAATATAAATTTCCGAACGAACCATACGAGACATATATCGCCGTGCAGTCGATTAAGGCTTTGATCTAAAATCTCCTCCTCTCGCCCATAATACCCACGTAGACGGCAGGCGGTATAGAGAGATCTTAAGCAGTAGAGGATTTAGGCTTGGATTAAGCGGATTCTTAGGTATATCCAGAAGGTTATTAAGCTTAAAGGGGGTAACGAGTATAGGGAGGGTGCTATAGAGGCACTAAGACGCTTAAAAGCACCTAAAGCGGGAGAGGACGAATGGGAGGATATCTAGATTTAGAAGGCGGTGAGCTAAGGCGGTCAATTTCTTGGCAGTAAAGACTTTTGAAACGCACCTCCGTACAGCGGCCACCTTTCTTTGGCTAAGGAAAGAGGCTTTGGTTAAATGGATAACACCCCACGTAATGATTGTGCCGGAGCTTTAACCGCTAATGTCTGGGAAACGCCACGAAACTAGATCGGGTCGGCCGCCCTCCCTGCTAGCGTGATCGAGGTGTTCGTTCAACTTCTCTTAAGATATAAGCGTATTGAGTTTGGTCGCTTGCATAATCGTCTTCCGCCGAAGTCCGCCCCTGCACGCCTGCCTTACCGCGCCACACTTTGGGATGTGCAATCAGCCTCACGTGTACAGCGAATATCTGGATATAAGCAGTGGCGATTGCCTCCAGACGCTCAACACTGGCAAGGTACTTTCAATATATCATTTAACACTAGCAGCTCACATCTGCACACCGAAATTTGGCGCTATTGTTATTAGTGCATCCTCAGTTTCAAGTATAACAAAGGCTCTGACGGAACCTCAAAATCCTCGATATTAACGCGGGGCTTTAAGTCCTAATGGAGCTTCTATAACATAATTTAGAGAACCTAGTGTAGCTACCCTCAGAACATCGGCTGTCATGCTCAGCTGTGTTGGGGAAGATGGTCGGCATTGTGGTCGGATCTGGAAAGGTATTGGTGTGTGTAACTTTGCGCTTGACGATTCTTAGCACCTTAGGGGCATCCATACGGAGGGAATTGATGGAAATTTTATACTTTATATTTCCATTATTCCAAGACTAATGCTACAAGCGAAAGTGTATAGAGATCTGTCGTTGACAAAGGCTGTCCGATATGGCGGCGAGCGGCGGGCTGCTGCTAACCCTAACCATCCTTTTCCTTTTCCTTTTCCTTCCCCTCCTTCTCCTCCTTCTCCTTCTCCTTCCTCTCCTCCCCGTCTTTCTCCTCTCCATTACTCCGTTGATCCCCGGCCTCTAAGTGCAGCTTCAGTCGGTCTATTATTTGCTGTACCCTCAAGGAGGCTATGCCAATGGCAACTCGAGCCTCGATATAGACACTTTCCTCAAACCACTGCCACAATTCATCTATTTGCGAATGAGATTTATGATCCTCAGCAGAGTCTTTCCGGTCCAGGAGGGTAATGAGTTGGTAGAAACGAGCCATTTCTCGACGAGAGCTGGAGAGATCTCGAACGGATCTTCCAGACAGCCCGCCATATACCGTTACGGCATTGAGCAGAATTTGGCGTTTTGACGGATAGTTTTCCGAGAAGTCTCCAGCCACTGGACTCGAAAAGATATGATCCATGACTGAGAGAGCGACTGAAGATTCAGATGCCCTTCGATTGTCCCATCCCTCCAGTTTAGTATCCAAATGTCTTGGAGAGTCTAGGTCCAGAGCTTTCAAGACCTCGAAGAGTATGTCAAGACGACCCATCAATGGTGTTTCGGAAGTGTTTTTGGAAATGTGGTTCTGCATAAAAGCTCCGAGCTCGTACTGATTCGAGAACTTTCGATCCGCAGATGATATGCGGGATTTGCTAGCGGCTTGCAGTTGTTGTAAGAATAGTTCGCCCGTAAGCACAAGGCCATTGATGCCGTCAAGAATTCTGAGCTCATCTTGGGATGCGTGTCCATGAATCGGCTTGTAACCGAGGTCGTGGTTGACCTCGGACCATGCGTGCATTAACAAAGACGCGACTTGAATTTCGATGAGCTGTCCCGTATAGCGCTGCTCTGTGGATGGGTGCTCCTTCAGGTACACCCAGTAGTGGTCGGCGACGTAGCCATCAAACCGCTGGACGAATCTATTGAGAGTTGCTTTCCCTCCCTCCATTTGTTTCTTGTTCTTTACAATGAACGCCTCCCTAATGATCTCTTCGACTTTGACACGGTCATCTGGAAAATATAGCGCAATGCGCACGCCGGCTAGGTCCACAATATCAGAGCGAATATCGTGGTCGTTTGCATACACTTTCCGGCCCTCTTCGCGTCTTTGCTGCTGTCGTTGTTGCAGTTTCACCTTGAGTCGATCGGGTCGTTTAGCACGGAACGTGGTGATAGCACGTATTCCGTTCTGTTCGAGCGCTTCCTCACATCGCAAGCTTGCTCGTTGGGCTAGCGCGAAGTAAAAGTCGTACTTAAATTCATACCCATCAATGAAATTGGATATCACAGGCTCTGGCGCGTCATGAGACCTACCAGCTTCCGGCTAATACAAAAAGAGATTAGTTCAACGAAGAAATACTCTGTGTTCCAATTAGATTCACTTACTGGCTGTAACCGGCAATGCCGGCCTTAATTAGCTACCAATTCAATCAAGAGTATTATACACCTGCTCCAACTTACCGACTGTGGCTGCAACACCAGCAGGGCCCGTGTCAGCAATCAAATCAACAAAATACTTTTGTCTCCGGGTCACTTACTGGACGTGGCTGTAACCGCCAAGCGGGCTCTAGTTAGCTATCGATTCAACGGGAAGACATTCCCAGCCACTTTACTTACAGACTACGAGTACCGAGCAGGCCCGAGTCAGTGATCAAATGGAAGAAGAAATACTCTTATATCCACTAGGGTCACTTACTGGCCGTGGCTAACCGCTGAGAGTCAGCCATCCATTCAACAAAGGGATTCACGTTGTTACGGCTAAATTCACTTACCTCCTATAACCGCCAAGCAGGCCCAAGTCAGCCACTAGTCCAAAATATATTCTCTACGCATTTAGGTTCACTTACCTCCTATAACCACCAAGCAGGCCTAAGTCAGCCACTAGTCTAAAATATATTCTCTACGCATTTAGGTTTACTTACACGCTATAACCGCCAAGTAGGCCTAAGTCAGCCACCGGTCTAAAACATATTCTTTACGCATTTATATTCACTTACCTCCTATAACCGCCAAGCAGGCCTAAGTCAGCCACTAGTCCAAAATATATTCTTTACGCATTTAGGTTTACTTACATACTATAACCGCCAAGTAGGCCCAAGTTAGCTATTAGTCTAAAATGTATTCTTTACGCATTTAGGTTTACTTACCTCCTATAACCGCCAAGCAGGCTTAAGTCAGCTATTAGTTTAAAATATATTCTCTACGCATTTAGGTTTACTTACAGGCTATAACCGCCAAGTAGGCCTAAGTTAGCCACTAGTTTAAAATATATTCTCTACGTATTTAGGTTTACTTACAGGCTATAACTACCAAGTAGGCCTAAGTCAGCCACTAGTTTAAAATATATTCTCTACGTATTTAGGTTTACTTGCCTCCTATAACCACCAAACAGGCCCAAGTCAGCTACTAGTCTAAAATATATTCTCTATATATTTAGGTTTACTTACATTCTATAACCGCCAAGTAGGTCTAAGTTAGCTACTAGTCTAAAATATATTCTCTATACATTTAGGTTTACTTACATTCTATAACCGCCAAGTAGGTCTAAGTTAGCTACTAGTCTAAAATATATTCTCTACGCATTTAGGTTTATTTACCTCCTATAACCACCAAGTAGGCCCAAGTCAGCCACTAGTCTAAATATATTCTCTATATATTTAGGTTTACTTACAGACTATAACCACCAAGCAGATTTAAGTCAGCCATTAGTCTAAAATATATTCTCTACGCATTTAGGTTTACTTATATACTATAACCACCAAGCAGGCCTAAGTTAGCTACTAGTCTAAAATATATTCTTTACGCATTTAGATTTACTTACATGCTATAACCGCCAAATAGGCCTAAGTTAGCCACCAGTCTAAAAATATATTCTCTACACATTTAGGTTCACTTACACGCTATAACCGCCAAGTAGGCCTAAGTTAGCCACTAGTCTAAAATATATTCTCTACGCATTTAGGTTTACTTACATTCTATAACCGCCAAGTAGGCCTAAGTTAGCCACCAGTCTAAAATATATTCTCTATATATTTAGGTTTATTTACCTTCTATAACCGCCAAGCAGGCCTAAGTTAGCCACTAGTCCAAAATATATTCTCTATATATTTAGATTTACTTACATACTATAACCGCCAAGTAGGCCTAAGTTAGCCACTAGTCTAAAATATATTCTCTACACATTTAGGTTTATTTACCTTCTATAACCGCCAAGTAGGCCTAAGTTAGCCACTGGTCTAAAATATATTCTCTACGCATTTAGGTTTATTTACCTTCTATAACCGCCAAGCAGGCCTAAGTTAGCCGTCGGTCCAACTTAAAGGGTCGCTCCTCTGTGTTTCAGGTTACCTTATGTACCATTTCGTTTAAAGGGATCACGTAGCTGGCTGATGATACTTTCCAACCATATAGCCCATCTCACAAGATGGAAATAAATATGAAGTGCGACCTATTTGGGGATAAGCAATTAGGTTAAAAGCGAACAATAGTGGACCGAGAGCGGGGCGAGGTGGGGTGCCGTCCAACTGATACGTGGCTCTCAGCGATTTGCTCGCTTCAGTTTCCGTCCTAAGACGGAAGATTAGGAAACCTAAGGCGCGTTTAGATAAATTATACGATTGGTAAAAGGTTGGATCTCTATTTTATAAAGTGATAACGACAGTATAAAATACACCAAAAAGCGTAAATTTCAATCTTAAATATCTCAATAACTACTTTATAATATTTTCTAAAAATTTAAATATAAGCTCTTATATGCCTATTCTAGTACTTATTACAATATTAGTGCGTGCAGTGTAGTAGTTATTGAGATATTTAGAAACATCTCTGTTTTTAGCCCCCAAACTCTATATCTTAACAACTGCTAGATAGGCACATAAGAGCTTATATTTAAATTTTTAGAAAATATTATAAAGTAGTTAAGATATTTAAGATTGAAATTTAGAATTATATGCTTGAATTGCTAAAGAAAGTCTGCCTTTAATTACAGAAGAGGAGGACTTAGGCATAGCTTGTTATAATTATTCAAAGCAAGAGACGCGTTGTACGCGCTAGAGATAATCGGCTCGCTTATGTAATCGGCTCGCTTGTGTAATCGGCTCGCTTGTGGAAAACACGTTAGTCTGATAATTTGCTACGTTAAAGCTTTGAGAATCGTCTTAGTAAGTGGCAAGATAGCTAGTTATAGAACGACCTATAAGGATTTGCCACGCTTAGGCCTCGTCAGATTGCAGACAAATACCTCGATCACGCTAGCAGGAGGGCGGCCGACCAGCTCTAGCCATAGGGTTGTTGAAGTCGCTTTAGCTAGCCAATAATCGGTTAACAAGTTGCGCGCAGCCTGGCGATAACCCGAATATTCCATACAGCCATTTGCGATTGGACCATCTAAGTCATTACCTTGCCGGCGCTAGCAGAGAGGGCGAGTTTGAAGTATTTTACGCTTTAATCACCTACTGTAAATACCGCTAATTATGCTGCCGCTGAACCGTCCTGTGCTAAGTTGAAGTGCGGGCGTCGGTAGAAGGTAGCCCCACAGCCGATCACATAGCAAAACCACTCAGAAGTTGTCCAGCAGCATCCCGTGCGGACTATGTATTGCATCTCCATCTATCTCAGCTTTGATACTCTTGACTTGATACCGCTGGGCGAGCCACAATGGGAGACCCACACAGCCGGAAGCTAAAATGGCTGCAAAAGCCATTCACGAAGAGGAGGAAACCCGCCTCAGGCCCGCCGTTAGAAACGCCTTCCCAGTTGACTTTATTGCCGCTACATCCTTTACTAGCAGCCAATAACCCACCGAAGACTCTTGCTTTAGCTGTGGCCCGTCCAATTGACCTAGATCCTTCCCCTAAATCTACACTAAGCATCCCAACGAACGGCAAACCTAAAGACCTTTGGGACAGAGCGGAGGAGGAATTAAGTAATGGTAAGGGAAAAGCAGAAATTCTAGAAGCATACCAGGAAATTCTTACATTACACCTCGGTTCGGAGCTTGCCGCAAGGGGGACTACTAGCCGCCATAAACAGATAAGTTGGCTACTAAATACTAAAGTCAAGGAACTAGAGAGATGGGGGTAGAGACCCCACCCAGGGGATCACAACACAGAGGTTAAAACCTGGTTCAGTGGCGTTGTTAGAAACATCCTCCTTGCCAAGGATATTATATTATCTGCAGCGCTCGCGGATCTGTATGCGGCATTAGCTTGTACTGGGGTGTCTGTGATTCTCACTATAAGTCTAGCAGAGTTTTAACTATTCTCTAATTTTGCCCGCGCTGAGTAGCCACTGGAGCTAAATCTCTCTTATTTAGCCATTATATTGGCTATGCTAACACTAAATTCTATATCTGTAGCTACTTATTCAGCCTTTAGAGCAGCGGACCGCGCTCCTATAAGGGCTAAACTATATTTCCACTCTTATTTACCGATTTAATGTTGTTGAACACGTCTACCGTTTAAGGGCGAGGATTCCTTCTCTGTGCTAAGAAGATGCTGTCCGGTTTAAGGAGGAATTTAAAGCTAACTTGACAACACTTTACTCTTAAATCCTTAAATTTTAAGCCTGAGCACTCTACCACCTGTCCAAGCGTCGAGTTACTTAGTTTGTTAAAGATATGTTTAAGCATAACAATTGGGAAACACTATTGCAAAACATATAGGGGTTAGAATTACAATGCAAAGGTTTTAAAGATTTAATTAATGGGGAAAAGCTGCATAAAGGGCTTAAGGAGCAGAAAGCTTAAATAGGGGTATTGCAGCAAATTATAAATAACATTATAAACACGCTAAAGGAGGATAAAAAGGAGCAAAAAGAATTAGTAAAGAAAGCGAAGAAAGTGGAGCTCCTTAAGAAACTCTATACTTTACCTTACAGTAATTGTAAAGACAGGAACCTAGAGCGTGTGGAAGGAATATATAAATGGTTCACCAATTATTAGCGGTTTTGTAATTGGCAGGAGAGTAGAAGGTCAAGTCTGCTCTAGGTATCCGCAGATCCTAGGTATAGAAAGTTGGTTTTAGCGAAGTACCTAGTAGACACCGTGCTGCCGAGCACAGCATTGAGAACCACCTGTTACTCCTTCTTTAAGGATAATTTTAAGGATTAGGGAAGTGCGGTTAGTGCTTTATACTATATCCTATGTCAGCTTTTTATATAAAACGGTCCTTTTCTCTCTAATAAGATCCTTAAAAAGTTTGAAACGGATAGAGAGAAACTTATAGGCTCATTTTACGGCCTTTAGGATATCCTCCTCAGCGCCACAAAGAACCATAACGCTAGCGAAATTATCTGCATCCTAGACGCTCTAGACGAATGTAAAGATAAAGGACAAGCTTAGATCGCCAAAGCCTTATATAAACTGTATAGAACTAGAACAAGGAAATTTATACTAAGGTTTCTCTTAACTAGTCGACCCTATATTTATATTTAACGGGACTTCCAATCTTTAGAGAATCGCCTGCCCACCATTCACCTAAGTGGGGAAAGTGAGGTTGAGCTTAAGAAAATTTCGCAAGAGATTAATATTTTTATTAAAAGTAGAGTTAAAGACATTGGAGCAAACCTATAACTCCTATTAGATAAACAAAAGCTTCTATAGAATAAGCTTACTAGGGTCCCTAATTAGACCTACCTATAGGTATACCTTACCTTAGACATAATACGAAAGAGCGTAAACATTTCTAGGGGCAGTATACGTAGGGGCATTAACGAAATTCCAAAAACTATTAAGAAGGCGTACGATAAGATTCTATATAGAAGCCACGATTTCAAAACAGCTATAAGACTCCTACACATCGTTATTGCAGCCACAAGGCCTCTGTCTCTAAATAAGATAGCACTGGCGTTGGCCATTAAACAAAACCACTAGACATATAACAATCTCAAACTTAAACTCGAACCAAAAGTCCGATTTTATGCAACTGTTAGAGAACTCTATAGCCTCTTTATAACTATTATAGATTTGAAAATCTACCTACTTTACCAAACCGCGAAGGAATTCTTAGTTTAGAAGGAGACTTTAAATATAGCAAATCCTTCCAATTACAAGAGTGGCTATCTTTAATAGAAATTTTCACTTTGCCTAGTGGATTCGAACCGCATTCTCGCAGAAATCTATATTTAGTACCTCTTAACGGATTTTAAAACCTATCCTTAAGGCACTAACTAGGAGAATAGCCAATCCCTTAATAACTACGTCTTCCTTAACTATTTAGCTAAAAACTAGGCTGCACACTTCCGCGCGGCCAATATTAGAAGTAATACGGTAATAGTTCCTTTAGTATTAAGGATTTGTAATCTAGATACAAAGAGTTGCTTAATATAGTTTAAAATTTATTGGACGAGTATAGATTTAAGTTATCCTAGGTATCTTACTGCCCTTATAATAGCATTATATTTTGGAGTGGAGGTGGTAGTTAAGCAGCTACTCGCAGTAGACGGCGTTAACGTTAACTCTAAGGACAACATATACGGTCAGATGGCACTATTATAGGCAGCAGAGAACGGGCACAAGACAGTAGTTAAGCAGCTACTTATAGTAGACAGCGTTAATATCAATTCTAAGGACAACAAGTATAGTCGGACGGCGCTAATATAGGCGGCAGATAAGGGGCATAAGGTAGTAGTTAAGCAGCTACTTACGGTAGACGACGTTAATATTAATTCTAAGAACAACAGCGGTTGGACGGCACTGACGTAGGCGGTAGAGAAGAGGCATAAGGCAATAGTTAAGCAGCTGCTTATAGTAGACGACGTTAATATTAATTCTAAAAACAACAGTGGTTAGACGGCACTGTCGTAGGCGGCATAGTATAGGCATAAAGCAGTAGTTAAGCAGCTATTTACGGTGGATAGCGTTAACATTAACTCCAAGGACAACGGCGGTTAGACGGCGCTATTATAGGCGGCAGAGAATGGGCACAAGGCGGTAGTTAAGCAGCTGCTCGCGGTAGATAGCATCAACATTAACTCTAAGGACAACGGCGGTCGGATAGCGCTATTATAGGCAGCAGAAAAGGGGCACGAGGCAGTAGTTAAGTAGCTACTTATAGTAGACAGTGTTGATATTAACTCTAAGGATAACAATTATAGTTAAACGGCGTTGTTATAGGCGGCAGAGAAGGGGCATAAGGCAGTAGTTAAGCAGCTGCTTATAGTAAACGGCGTTGATATTAACTCTAAGGACAGCGACGGTTAGACGGCACTGTTGTAGGCGGCAGAGAAGGGGCACAAGGCGGTAGTTAAGCAGCTACTTATAGTAGACAGCATTAACATTAACTCTAAGGGCGGCCTATACTATTAAGCGGCGCTATTATAGGCGGCAGTAAACGGGCGCGAGGCAATAGTTAAGCAGCTACTCGTAGTAGACGGCATTAATGTTAACTCTAAGGACGGCCGTCGTGGTTGGGCAGCGCTGTTATGGGCAGTAGAGAACGGGCATAAGGCGGTAGTTAAGCAGCTACTTACGGTAAACGGCGTTAACGTTAACTCTAAGGACAGTGGCGGTTAGACGGCGCTGTTATAGGCGGCAGAGAAGGGGCATAAGGCAGTAGTTATACAGCTGCTTATAATAGATGGCATTAATATTAACTCTAAGGACAACGGTGGTCGGATAGCGCTGTTATAGGCAGTAGAAAAGGAGCACAAGGCAGTAGTTAAGCAGCTACTTAAGGTAAATAGCGTTAATATTAATTCCAAGGACAAGTACGGTTAGACGGCGTTAACGTAGGCGGCAGGGAAGGGGCACAAGGCAGTAGTTAAGCAGCTACTTATAGTAGACAGCGTCGACATTAACTCTAAAAACGACTACGGTTAGACGGCGCTGTCGTGGGCGGCAGAAAATGGGCACAAGGCGGTAGTTAAGCAGCTACTCGCGGTAGACGGCGTTGACATTAACTCTAGGGACAGGCATAGTAGCCAGACGGCGCTGTTATAAGCGGCAGAGAAGGGTTATAAGGCGGTAGTTAAGCAGCTACTTACGGTAGATAGCGTTGACATTAATTCCAAAGACAACAATTATGGTTAGACGGCGCTGTTATAGGCGGCAGAGAAAGGATACAAGGCGGTAGTTAAGCAGCTACTTACAATAGACAGCGTTAATATTAACTCCAAGGACAACAATTATAGTCAGACGGCGCTGTTATAGGCGGCAAAGAAGGGGTATAAGGCGGTGGTTAAGCAGCTACTCACAGTAGACGGCGTTAATGTTAACTCTAAGGACAAGTATAGCAGTTAGACAGCGTTGTTATAGGCAGCAAAGAAGGGATATAAGGCGATAGTTAAGCAGCTACTTATAGTAGATGGCATTAACATTAACTCTAAAGACAACAATTATAGTCGGACGGCGCTGTCATGGGCGGCAAAGAAGGGGTATAAGGCGGTGGTTAAGCAGCTACTCATAGTAGACAGCGTTAACGTTAACTCTAAGGACAAGTACAATAGTTAGACGGCACTGTCGTGGGCGGCAGAAAAGGGGTATAAGGCAGTAGTTAAGCAGCTACTTATGGTAGACAGTATTAACATTAACTCTAAAAACAAGCACAGTAGTTGGACAGCGCTATTATAGGCGGCAGAGAAGGGGTACAAGGCAGTAGTTAAGCAGCTGCTTACAGTAGATGGCGTCGATATTAACTCTAAGGATAACAATTATAGTTAGACAGCGTTGTTGTGGGTAGCAGAGAAGAGGTATAAGGTGGTAGTTAAGCAGCTACTTACAGTAGACAGCGTTAATATCAATTCTAAGAACAACGAGTACGGTCAGACGGTGCTAACATAGGCGGCAGATAAGGGGTATAAGGTAGTAGTTAAGCAGCTACTTACGGTAAATAGCGTTAACGTTAACTCTAAGGACAAGCACAGTAGTTGGACGGCGCTATTATAGGCAGCAGAGAAGGGGTATAAGGCAATAGTTAAGCAGCTACTCGCAGTAGACAACGTTGACGTTAACTCTAAGGATAAGCACGGCAGTTAAACGGCACTGTTATAGGCGGCAGAGGACGGGTATAGGGCGGTAGTTAAGCAGTTACTTATAGTAAACGGTGTTAATATTAACTCTAAGGATGACAAAGGTTAGACGGCGCTATAGTAGGCAGCAGGGAATGGGCATAAGGCGGTAGTTAAGCAGCTGCTTGCGGTAGATAGCGTCAACATTAACTCTAAGGACAACAATTACAGTTAGACGGCGCTGTTGTGGGCGGCAGAGAAGGGGCACAAGGCGGTAGTTAAGCAGCTAATCGCGGTAGACGGCGTTAACGCCAACTCCAAGGACATCTACGGTCTAACGGCGCTATGGTGGGCGGCATGGAATGGGCATAAGGCGGTAGTTAAGCAGCTGCTTGCGGTGGATGGCATTGACGTTAACTCCAAGGACAGCGGCGGGCAGATGGCGCTATTGTGGGCGGCAGAGAAGGGGCACAAGGCGGTAGTTAAGCAGTTACTCGCAGCGGACGGCGTTGACGTTAACTCTAAGGATGATAGAGGTCAGACAGCGCTGTTGTTGGCGGCAAGGAATAGACACGAGGTGGTAATAGAGCTACTACAACCTCGTAGTAATCCATCTTTATAATCTACCTTTTTAACCTCTTCCCCGCCCACTTCCTATTATTTGCGTTTTCTTATTGTCGGGAATGAGGCAAGTGGTCATTACGTATTATCACATGCCGCCGCGGCACTAGCGCAGGGAGGAGCCTTACGCTCCTCGCCCTCCCTTATTCCAATAAATAAGCTTTATTAACCAACATCACTGTAACCTACTCAAGTAGTCGTTATTAGTGAGTCACCCTATGTAACCAATACTTATATAATACTCAGGTATGGTAAATAAAGAGCCCTAAAAAGCGGAAGAAATTGCTTTAGGGGGTATTTAGTTATAGCTCCAGATTAAATCTAGAGGCTTTAGAACCGAGTTAATCTAAAGCCTTAATCTAATCTAGAGGCGTATATTTAGTCAATCTAGCGACTTTCTAATCTAGAGCTCCTCTAAATCGGCAGCCGCATCAAATTCGTACGCTTTACCATATATAGTAGTTAAACTTAAGCTCTTGACGTTAGATTAATCTAGAGCTTTTTTCTCTAGGGCAATCGTTAAGTTAAATCTGGAGCTCTGCTTATACGCCTATCTAATTGCCCACTATGCCCCATTACTACCACCTTTACCAACGACAGTATTACTGTAGCAACTACAAGCCCTATACAATGTCCTCTTCTTAATTCTTACTGTCGCCGTTTAGATCCAACCAGTTAGCGTTTGTACTTAACACACTAATATATAGCGGGGGACGTCGTGGATGACGCAGTTGCTCTATAGCCACCCATAGAGGCTCTATAATTTGACGAGGATGCGGCCAGAGGTGTTTAGGAAGTTGCTCAAATGGCTTTAAATTAACGGCGGCTTAAAGGATATGAAGCTTCTATCAGCAGTAAAGAAGCTATTAATATTCCTGCTAATATTTTCTAATAATTAGTCATACCGGTTGGTTTATAAGGAAACGCAGCACGCCATATTAACAGTTAAGGAGTAGGTAATGCATACTTTAATATAGTTTTTTTGCCGGAACTGATTTAGTATATAGAGCAGTATATACAGTTCTTCCTAGGCTTATTAAATTGCATAAGAAGCTTATTAATCTACCTAAAAATACTACGCTAGATGACATTGTGGATAACCTAAAGCAATATCCATTCTTCGCCAATTATATTAGAGCGCTTAATGGTACACATCTACCAATTACAATTAAAGGCAGGTATAAACGGCAAGCTCCCTAGCGCGGTAGGAAAGGTATATTATTATTAATTCTATTTAACATCTAATGCGGTCCCCTTCTGGGTCTATGCAGACTAATACCATAAAGTAGGTACAAAAAACTTCCGAGAAAGACGTGAGAGGTAATATAGTATACACCCCCCTAGGTAACACCTGTACTACATTAACGGGAGGAAAAATACCATTAGGTCGCCGCTCTGGGACTCCTATAAGTGCCCTAATTGCCTATCTTGCCCTGTCTACCGCTCGTGCCATGCTTCTGTGACTTTGTAGATTGCCGTAAGATTGCTATATACCTGCCCTTCCTGCCCTATATATGTATATACGTCGCCTATAGTCCTCCTGCTTGCAGTATAAATCCAGTCCTATATAACCTTCTACCCTAAAGGAACTTCCACCAATCTAATTAGGTGGAATCGCTTCACAATAAAAGCTGTAGCAAGTAAGACATTCAATTAATCCAGAGACTCCATATTTACGGATATTATATTACTAAAAGAAAGAATAACTATGCTTATATTCTCCTAAATGGTAAGATAGGAATTCTGTAGCTACACAAAAGCGTTCTAGCTGGCAACTATAAAGAACAAGCGAGTAAGGAGCCAGAGCCTATTAGAATTATCCAATAAGCTACAGTCAGCAAAGGTTTAATATATCTCTATTAACGGAAATTTGTAGTTATGGATAGGTGGAATCTCCTTTAGAGTTTGTTTCTATAGCCTCTTAACCTTATAGGAGTGCTAATTGTTAACTTTTTGTTTGCTTTGAAGCCGCTCTAATATTATCCTTCCAGCAGACCTGGTAATCGCTGCGTTTAGTATTTTAGTAGGCTTAGCTCGTTATAGTTACTTTTTATTTATAGGCGATTGTGCTCCTTCTCTCTGGTATATTTTGCTTTATTAAGACTCTTTATAGTGTTGCTTGTCTACCTAAGACAGCGACTGTTCTTTCTCTCCTTTTTAGTTATCTATACAATTATAGGGTTGACTACTAGGACTTTGCTGCAATGTCTCCACACTTTAAATTGATAAGTTTGTAGCTGTAGAGGGGAACTAGTTTTCTGTATAGGATAAAGGGTGTTAAAGAGAAGGCGCGGGAGACTTTTAGGGGGTCGTGTTAACGCCTTAAGATGGCGTTAAATCACCGTCATAAAAGGAAAACTGATTAGTAGTGCTTGCCTTAGTCTATTTAGCTAGCTTACCTATAGGTAAAGGGAACAAGCTAGAAGCCAAAAGGAGCTTACTAGGATTAATAAAATCACTATTACAATTCTGTAAATCTTCTTTAAATAAGTCTCTAATAGTAACATGGTATATAGCTATAGAATTAATAGCTATGGAAAGCATAAGCGCCTAATTACAGATTAGCTAGGAATACTTTAGATTTATATCTAAGAGCCAGTTAAGCTTAAAGCAGATATTATATTAAAGGATTATAAGTTCCTATAATAGCTATATTAGTTATAAAAATTGAACGCAAAGGGTAAGTAAAGAAGGCATACATTTTCTATCTCGGTACTAATAGTATCGATCAGTATACCTTGAGTTGGTTTGTTGCAAGTAAGGGGATTATAGTTTAAAGGCGGACACTGCGCTTGCGTATGTAAGTGGAAGGTGGTAGAACAAAGTTACCTATAGAGACTAAGCATGGGTCTCGGCTTATTAACCACCCGAATATTTTAAGCAATAAAAGGCAGATCCAGCCTTGCAGGGCAACAGCTCTATTAATAACCATTATTAATAACAATCGCTTTAGGTTATATATTTAAAATCCCAAACAAACCTACCTCCTATAGTCATAGCGGCCGACTTTATAGCGCCACCTTTCTCTGGCTAAGGAAAGAGGCTTTGGTTAAATGGATAACACCCCACATAATGATTATACCGGAGCTTTAACCACTAATGTCTGGGAAACGCCACGAAAACAACCCTATAGCTAGTGCGGTTCGGCCGTCCTCCCTACTAGCGTCACTAAGGTGTTCGTCCGTTTCTCAAGATCTAGGCACAGTCGCTGCACATTAGCCTTACCACTCACATTCTGGGGCTGTGCAACTACTCAGACACCTTTACCAAACTGGGAACGTGGCAGGGGACACTATGTTTAGCTTATAGCACTATCGCAGTGTTCCTCTTTCCGATGCAATTCTTTAGTGTAGTGCAGCGTTCCGTATCCCTTTTCTCTCGCTAACCTTAATTGCTAGAACAGAGAGTCTTAATAGATAAGCCAGTTACTATATCCTCTTCCCTCGTCGGCTGCCACGTTGAGCCTTTCGTGCCTCATTTATACCGCAGGCGCCCACTACACCTCTATATAAAACGATGCGTCTTTTACAACGCAGTAACGATGGCGAGTTTAGTCTCACTACTGATTTACTCAGCGAGGACAAAATCCCTCCCTATGCAATACTTTCTCATACGTGGGGAGCGGATACCGAAGAGGTCACCTTTAAAGACCTAACAAATGGCGCTGGCAAGGATAAACCTAGCTATAAGAAGATTCGTTTCTGCGGGGAATAGGCACAACAAGACAGCTTACAATACTTCTAAATAGACACATATTGCATTAATAAAGCAAACAAGGCTGAGCTCTCGCAGGCTATTACATCGGGAAAATATTCGCAGGATGAGATTCAAGTAGACTTTGGTTTTCGCGTTTCGCGTAATTGACATGCAATTTAACCAACTCGACACGCAATTGACCAACTTGACACGCAATTGACCAACTTGACACATTCAAAAGTTAAATAACACGCAGTTGACCTACTTGACAACTTTAAAAGCTAACTGCATATTTCTTAACACGTAGTTAACCTACTTGGCAACTTTAAAAGCTAACTGCATATTTCTTGATATGCAGTTGGCCTACTTAACATATTTAAAAGTTAAATAATATGCAGTTAACCTACTTGACATATTTAAAAGTTAAATAATATGTAGTTAACCTACTTAACAACTTTAAAAGCTAACTGTATATTCCTTAACACGCAGTTAACCTACTTAGCAACTTTAAAAAGTAACTGTATATTTCTTGACATGCAATTAAGGTAAAGTTGTATACTATATATTTAACTATTATATAGTCTTATTACTTGGAGGC
>Ga0307507_10000321_pt1 | contig 96984 bp, 21 predicted proteins | sample 7_EM_MG_FD_207223 | JGI IMG/M metagenome (GOLD analysis project Ga0307507, IMG submission 207223) | Populus trichocarpa ectomycorrhiza microbial communities from riparian zone in the Pacific Northwest, United States - 7_EM | ecosystem: Host-associated > Plants > Roots > Unclassified | place...
CCTGCCTAGAGAACTCGTTAAGGCCCCTCTATAAGGGCCTATCTGGTATCCGGTACACTCAGGTGACTCAGAAGAGGGTCTTAATAGGCGTGGTGCGCGCGACCTGGTACAGCGACAGCGACGTGACAGCGACGCGACGGCAACCAGACGGCTTAACGAGGTGGAAACACAGGCAAAGCTCTAGGCAGCGGAAACACAGGCCAGCTTCAACGGCCCCATGGCGTTTAACTTACAGTCGACTTATAGTTGACCCACAGTTAACTCACAGGCGACTTATAGGAGGGTCTTAATAGGCGTAGTGCACGCAACCTAATGCGCATATGCATAAGGCGACTTATAGGAGGGTCTTAATAGGCATAGTGCTCGCAACCTAATGCATATATATAGGGGAGGCTATAGGGGAAACATAGGCCAGTTAGACAAGGACTTGATAGTTAGAGACATAGGCTAGCTTATAAAAGGGGGGAACATAAGCTTAGTTAGTAGAAGAGGGAAGAGTAGGTTGTTTAGTGTGGGACCTAGTATCTCTACAGCCCCTCTCCTATAAGACACGGTCGGCCTGTTATAAGGAGACTCTTATAGGCAACACAAAACGGGAACTGGCAGTAGTATAGGGTGTTGCGCCCCTATATTACTACTAGCCTCCCGCGGGGCGTAGTGCGTAGTAGCTACTGCTGGCTCTAAGGACCTTACCCCTTAGTTAGGCCCTAACCCTTAGTGCACCTAGTAGGCAGGCAGGATCACGTCCTAACTAGAGAGACTACTATATAGCTTAAGAGAATGGATGCGCGTATTAGTATATTAATAGACGGAACCGTTCGCCTCTAGGGCGGTACGCTAGTAAGGTATGCTTAAGGAGCAAACAAGAGTTACTCAGGCAGGGAAGGCTTTTAGTCCGGGCCTTAACTATAGAAGGTACCCAAGGCTTCCATATTATAGGATGCAGCCACAACGCCCTTATAGGATTACGCTAGTAGGCATATAAGAAGGGAGTTATAACCCCTAGAAGCGGCAGCTTATGCCTATACCGGCGGAAACAATGAAGAAAGGCGTAAAACTAAAGGCTATGGAAGGCTCCCAAGCTATACAAAAGCATACCAACTCTGGGAGGAGATTCTTATATAGACCGCTAGGGGGCGGTCTAGTACTTAGGTTAACCCCATTATAAGATATCTAAAATAATAGTAAAACCCCCCATTAATTAGTAGTGGCAGCTAACTGCTTATAGAAAGCCCCCTAGGCCTTTAGGCCTAGGTAACTAGGACTAAATACTAGAAAACTGGGGTAGAGGCCTAGATAAGTAGGCATGTTAAACTCTACTATATAACTACCTACCCATGGCGTTCGACTTATAGTCGACTTACAATTAACCTATAGTCGACTTACAATTAACCTATAGTCGACTCACAGGCGACTTATAGGAGGGTCTTAATAGGTGTGGTATACGCAACCTGATGCGCATATGTATAAGGCGACTTATAGGAGGGTCTTAATAGGCGTGGTGCTCGCAACCTAATACATATATATGGGGGAGGCTATAGGGGAAACACAGGCCAGTCGGACGAGGACTTAACAGTTAGAGATATAGGCCAGCTTATAAAAAGGGGGGACACAAGCTTGGTTAGTAGGAGAGGGGAGAGTAGGTTATCTAGTAGGGGACCTAGTATCTCTACGGCCCCTCTCCTATAAGACACGGTCAGCCTATTATAAGGAGACTCTTACAGGCAACGCGAAACGGGAACTGGCAGCAGTATAGGGTATTATGCCCCTATATTACTACTAGCCTCCCGCAGGGCGTAGTATATAGTAGCCACCGCTGGCTCTAAGGACCTTACCCCTTAGCTAGGCCCTAACCCTTGGTGTACCTAGTAGGCAGGCAGGATCACGTTCTAGCTAGAGAGACTACTACATGGCTCAAGAAAACGGATGCGCGTGTTAGTATACCAATAGACGGAACCGTTCGCCTCTAGGGCGGTATGCTGGTGAGGTATGCTTAAGGAGCAAATAGGAGTTACTTAGGTAGGGGAGGCTTTTAGTCCAGGCCTTAACTATAGAAGGTACCCAAGGCTTCTATATTACAGGATACAGCCACGACGCCCTTATAGGATTACGCCAGTAGGCATATAAGAAGGGAGTTGCGACCCCTAGAAGCGGCAGCTTATGCCTATACTGGCAGAAATAATGAAGAAAGGCGTAAAACTAGAGGCTATAGAAGGCTCCCAAGCCGTGCAAAAGCATACCAACTCTAGGAGGAGATTCTTATATAGACCGCTAGGGGGCAGTCTAGTACTTAGGTTAACCCCATTATAAGATATCCAAAAGAATGGTAAAACCCCCCGTTAATTAGTAGTAGCAGCCAACTGCTTATAAAAAGCCCCCTAGGCCTTTAGGCCTAGGTAACTAGGACTAAATACTAGAAAACTAGGGTAGAGGCCTGGATAAGCAGGCATGTCAAACTCTACTATATAACTACCTAAAGCGAACGGCCACAGCACTGCTTGAGAAGGAAGCCAATATTCCCCCCCTATAACTATATATTGAAGCCGATGCAATACAAAGGGTGCAAAAGGAACGTAACTTTAACGTTATAAAGTATATCAAGACACGCCTAAACAAACTATGGAGGGACCCTAGGGTGCCCTATAGGAGAAGGAACCAACAACCCCAAAGTAGGGAAGATATATTAGGAAAACAGGTAGAGAAAGTAAAAGAAGAATAGTGCGGCGCTAGGGCCCAGGCCTATATAGAGGAGGAAAGGAGACGCGTAAGAGGCCAGCAAAGATAACAGTAAGGGAGAGAAAGGAGCCAAAGTAGAGCATAAAAGAGTACTGGAAAACCATCTACCGCAACATAATACTAGTTGGACCGACGCTGGAGAGATAAATAGGAGTTAAAGGTATAGAGGTAGACTTAGGCAAGGGGAACCTAAGCCGTAACATAGGTAACGCTATGGGGGGTAAATACCTAAGGGCTCCAAGAGGGCCTAACAAAGGCAGAAAATATAATAGCAACACTCTTAAGGACAGGAATAATAGGACTAAAAGATTAGCTTTACTGGGTGGGTGTCCTAGTAGGTAGCCCAAGGTGCGAATATAGCTGGCTAAGACAGACACCAAAACACGTAATACTATTATGCCCCTTATGCACCGGCCAAGAAGCAATGCTCTCAGCAGCTGGCATAGAAAACTATAATACACTGCTCTTAACACAGAAAGGCCTTAAGGCGGCTACCTGGTGGCTTATTGGCTAAAATATGCTAGACCAGTTCCGGGTTGCAAAGGAAATAGTAATAGAAAGTAAAGGGGTGAGTAATAGGCGCCCCTTAATAACTCTATAGGAGTAGAGTACAGTGTGTAATACTAGCGCGTCTGTAGGTTTGTTACGGCAGCAGTGGTTCCCAAGGAGGTTAAAAAGTAAGGTAGTAGAGCACTACTGGTAACTTGCAGGCAACTTATAAGCGAGCCCTAAAAGGCGGGAAGACGGATCACGGGGTTTTCTTAAATAGAGTTTTCTCCCTATATGTATATAAGGAGTAGTCCGTGTGGGCCTAACAGGGATCCGAATCGGACGTTAAGCAATGAATAATATATAATGTATGGCTTTTAGAAAACCTCTTTAAAACCTAATTCGTTTAATAAGCTTATAAGATTCTTTTACTATAATAGAGGGGATTGTTATAGTCCATAAAGGACTTTCCTTAAGCGCAGTACTTTATCTATCTTTCCTTTATTAAACCCTAGCGGTAGCTTTATATAGACAACTTTGTTAAGATTATAATAGACAAACGCGTTAACTATATCTACCTATATTGTCTCTAGGTTAAATTTTACGGTAATTGCTATTAGGGTCTAGAAGGTTATACTTACTAATATAGTAGCTCTTGTAGGTAAGTCTCTTAGGGCCTATTAATTTCTATATACTACTAAGCATGCCTTATATTTCTAGAGGAATCCGTACTTATCTGTCTTATAGATAAATACCCACATTAAGCTAAGGGTCTGCTGTCTCTTTATATATATCTTATTTATTTCCTAAAATAATCCTATTTAATAATAGGATTAGAGGTAGGCTTATTAAGCCTCTAAAAACTAATCTTAAAGAGGGTATATATTAAGGTCCTTAATTAACTATTATTATTATTTATTACTTAATGTCCGATTTGGATCCCTATTGGGCCCACGCGGACTACTCCTTATATACATATAGGGAGAAAACTCTTTTAAGAAAACCCTGTGATCCGTTTCCCCGCCTTTTAGGACTCGCCTATAAGGCGCCTACGAGTTACCTATAGTGCTCTACTACCTTACTTTTTAACCTCCTTAGGAACTACTACTGCTGTAACAAGCCTACGGACGCGCTAGTATTGCAAACTTTACTCTACTACTGTAGAGTTATTAGGGGGCGCCTATTGCTTACCCCTTTGCCTTTTATTACTATTTCCTTTGCAACCTAAAACTGGTCTAGTATATTTTGGCTAATAAGCCACCGGGTAACCGCCTTAAGACCTTTTTATATTAAGTGTAGTGTATTATAGTTCTCTATGCTAGCTACTAAGAGTATAGCTTCTTAGTTAGTGCGTAGGGGGCATAACAGTATTATATATTTTAGTGTCTGTCTTAGCCAGCTATATTCGCATTTTAGGCTGCCTACTAGGACACCTACCTAGTAGAGCCAATCTTTTAGTCCTATTATCCCTATTCTTAAGAGTATTGCTATTATATTTTCTACCTTTATTAGGCCTTTTTAGAGCTCTTAAGTATTTACCCCTTATAGCGTTAACTATACTATAGCTTGGGTTTCTCTTACCTAAGTTAGCCTCTATACCTTTAACTCCTATACGCCTCTTCAGCGTTGGTCCAACCAGTATTATATTATAGAAGATGGTTTCCTAGCGTTCTTTTATACTCTACTTTAGCTCCTTTCTCTTTCTTGCTATTATCTTTACTGGCCTCTTACGCGTTTCTCTTTCTCCTCTATATAGGCCTGGGCCCTAACGTAACACTATTTTTCTTCTACTTTTTTTACCTGTTTCTCTAATATCTCTTCCCTACTTTAGGGTTGTTAGTTTATTCTCCTATAAGGCGCCCTAAGGTCCCTCTATAGTTTATTTAGGCGTGTTTTAATATACTTTATGATATTAGAGTTGCGTTTACTTTACGCCCTTTATATTGCAGCGGCTTTAATATATAGTTATAGGGGGGGAATATTGGCTTCCTTCTTAAGCAGTGCTATGGCCGTTCGCTTATACCCGCCTATTATGCTCTAGAGGCAGGCTATTTAAACCTTTTAAAGTAGTTTAAGGAGTGATTTAGGGGGGCCCTTCTTGGTTTCTCTAATGGCCTAAATACTGGATCTATATGTTATAGTTAGCCGGATAACTGCTGTGTATAGTAGGCGTGACCTCTAGAAGTATAGACCCTATATAGAATTAACGATCCTGGATAATGTAATATACTGTGCTTAGCCCTTATGGGCTACTTATACTGTATATGCGCTCTACTAAAGCTTGCTATCTACCTATACTCCTAATACCTTTAGGCCCTAAACTGGTTGACCCTTAAAGCCTTAGATATAGATTATATACTAAAGATCTGTAGATTGGTTGTGTTTTCTTATAAAATGGATTAGCTGGTATTTCTCTGGTGAGAATTAGACTCTATATCGTCTTGCCTATTCTATATAGGTGTTATAGGCTTTCTCTAGTGTTTTATAGTTCTCTGCGGCTGTTGGCCCGTATATAATTAGGTTTATGTCATCAACGAAGCCTATCCCCTAGGTCGCCCCTTCCTTAAAGGTGTTAAGTAAGTTACTTACAAAGAAAAGGAAGAGTATAGGCGAAAGAGGTAATCCTTATAGTATACCTGTTATAACTGCGATAGGGGGGCTCTGGTATTTGCTAAAGACTAGTAATATCTCTTTCTGGCCTATAAACCCTTAAATAAATTATATAATCTATTCTAGGAAGCCCTTTGCCCTAAGGATGTATAGGAGGCGCTTATGGGGTATATTATCGTAGGCGCCACTAATGTCTAGGCTAAGCATCCTTAAATAACTAAGGTAGAGGAGGTAAGTTCTTCCTATATAATCTAATATTATATATTCTGCCTAATTTTAGCTTGCTATTATTAAGTTAACTATTAAGGTTAAACTTCCTTCCTGCTAAGAAGGCGCTATAATAGGCTAAAGCAATTCTTTTAGTAATAAAGTCTTTAAACCTATAATTGCCGGCTTCCTTAAATAAGTCTTTAACTAAGTTACAGTGCCTTAATATTAGTCTATGCACACACCCCAAAACCCCACCAAAATTGGCCAAAAGCCACCCTTTTTATCTTTAATATTTTCCACCATCACATTATAATAAATTATATAATTTAATTTATGCATAAACAAATACTATTTTTAAAATTATTTAAAATTATTTTAAAATTAACTTAGGAAATTAAAAGGTTATTTAAGCTAGAAGTTAAAAGACTTTGATTTTTTCTGTCTCGCTAAGAAATTTCTTAGCAAGAGAGTAAATTTATTAAAAGTTTAACTTCTAGCTTATATAACTTTTTAATTTCTTAAATTATTTTTAAAATAATTCTAAATAATTTTAAAAATAGTATTTATTTACATATAAATTAAATTTTATAATTTATTATAATATAGTGGTGGAGAAAATTAAAGATAAAAAGGGTGACTTTTGGCAAATTTTGGTGGGGTTTTGGGGTGTGTGCACAGACTAATATTAAGGCACTATATTAAACACCCCTAAGTATTAAACCCGTCTCTTATTTGTTAAATAATATCCTAATTAGTATCTTATATATCTAACTTTATAAAATACTTAACGTAAAAGGTATATGGAGATTCTTTATCTTCTTTTGTTAGAGGTGGCGTATAATGCGCATCTTTAAGAGCTCTTGCAAGCTTAAGATCTGCTAACTTATTAAAGGTTTAAACTGGCTTATTATTAACGTCGTTATCTTCCTCTTAAATTAACAGTTTAAATACTTCTTTATTATCTTCTAGAAGAACCTTATTTTTAGTTAGGATATTAGGGAGTTAAATCTTCTTAATTAGCGTATCTAATTTAGCGTATAGGTCCTTTAAGATATCCATTTACTTACCGTTAAAGAACGTCATTTTATTAAAGATAATGTCCCTAGTAGAGATAATAATACCTTTATATAGGATCTAGATCCTATAAATATTAGTAAAGTTATAGCTAATAAGGTAGCTAATATATGCTTATAGATCTAGTTTGCTTAGCCTTTTTTTCTTTAGCTAGGCATCTAATGTTATTACATACGCCCTATAGCTGTAGGCTTTTAGGTGCGCTAGTTGCGGTTTTTTTTTAATCTCCTATTAGCTAGGAAGGTATAGAACCTCTTATATAGCGATTTCCATCTATTACTTTCCCATGGCGTTTAATCTTAAAGATAGACTGTATAGTTAACTATCTCGTCCTATAGATTATATAGTAGATTAGCAGCAATTCTTATTACACGTCCTTTCTTAATAATTATACCCCCTAAGTGTTTGGTGGTACTATTTTAAGTTTAGATATATAGCGCTAAAGGCTTAAATATAATCCCTTAAGTTTATAGCTATTTAAGTGTTTTCTTTTTCCCTAGCTCGTTATCTAATCTAATAGTATTAACTTTAAGGTTATACCTAAGATAAATCCATAAAGTACTTATAGTGTCTCCTTCTCCTTACTATACGTTATTATAAAATATAGGAAGGATCTTCCTAAGAAGGTGTTATAGATAAGTATAACTTATATAAATCCAGCATGCGCTCCCTTAAGGTTAGTTTAGTTAATATAGAGGTAAAGATAAGGTTTATTAATATTCTAATTTAAGAACCTTTATAAGACCTAACGCTTAATCTTAGTAAGACTGTAGTGTTAACATTCCGTTATCTTAGGGCCTTAAAGTTTAACTTTTAAGGCGTTAATACCTAGATAATAAAGGCTTATAGGTCTTAGATAACCTAGACGTAAATGCTATAGTTATATATTACCTTTTACATCTAGATAAATGTCTTTTAACAATGCTTTATGCTTCTATTAGTGGCATAGCAGTTAGCTTATATTAAACGCTAATAGACTTCCTAGTTAGATATATTTAATAATCTATTGCTTATAATGTTCTTCTATTTAATATAGAATTATATTATCCTTCCAAACTAGGAGATTATTATCTTCTTTATTGTTCTAGTAGTACCCTTATTTTTAAAGTAGACAGAACGACACTAGATTTATATTAAAGTCTATATAAAAGGTAACGTCCTTAAGACGTGGGATTCCCTTACTCTTGTCTAGTTTTATAACTTAAACAGCAATATTACTATAGCCTAGTATAGGCACTTCTAAGCTGCCAGGAATGATATATTTATATCTTAGGGCTTTCCTAAAGTTATAGATATAAGAAAGGTTATTAAAGATATGGAAAGTAGTTTATAAGTTAAGAATAGTTAATAGCTTTAGTAGATGGAGTTAACCTATATAAAACAATTCTAGGAATATCGCATTAGCTTTTTCCTTAATTTTAACTATCTTATATTTCTTATCCTATTATTATTAAGCCTTATCTTCTTATTCTTTAAGTCCAATCTTTATAACTTGGTTAGTGAGATTCTTATTCTTTTCTACCTTCTTTAGTGCCCTTTTAATATAAGCATCTTCAATTATAACTCCTATAGGTCTCTTATCTTTAAATAAACACTAATAGTCCTAAAGGGAGTGTCCTTATATTCCGCACGCTAGGTACTTAGGTATTGGCTTCTTATAGGACGTCTCCTTATCTACTAGTGTCCCGGCTCTCTTTAAGCAGCTTTTATATACTAAGGCTCCTCCCCTATATAAACCTTTAGTAATATTAGAGTAATCCTTAATAGCTTGCTCTATAAAGTCTATATTAAAGGTAGTCCTTTTTATAGTAGTATTGGCTTTCTTTAAAGGTGTTCTAAGTCCTTCTTGCAGCTCCTTTGCTACTCTATAGTATTTAGAAGATCTTAACTTCTAAGTGTTATTTAACTCTATAGTATACTTTATACAGTAGGCGTTATTAAATGGTTAAATAACTTCTGCTAATTCTTAAAGCTAGATTCTATTAGACATTTAAGGGATATTATATTTCTCTCCTAGTAATATTGCGTGTTCCCATTAATCTAGCTATTAGTTTAACTTTAATAACTGTTTAAACCCCTTAAGGGCTTCTATATACTAGTATTATAACTTCTTCCTAATAAATAATAAGGTAGGTTCTATATTCTCCTTTAACTAAAATAGCTATTCCTTAACTATAAGGGAAAGGTTAAGCAGTAGCTTCTTCTAAATTAATACTATAGATATAATTTAGGTGCGGATCTGTTAAAGATAATCTTTCTATCTTAGGAAATACTTTATATCCTAGTTATAGTATTGTCTGCTATTCTTATAAACTTTCTATTAATTTGTTAAAAGCTGTGCATATAAGGTTGCATCCTCGTTAAAATCTATAACTTCTAGATAGGGTGGTTCTTAAAGTAGACCTCGTTAAGGTGCTGCATTATCTAGGTTAACATAGGCCTATATTTGCTAATCCATAAGGGCTTGGAGTTACTATAGCTATTGCTCCTAGTCTTCTGGCTTATTAAGGATAATTATATTTAACGAACTTGTTAGTAGGGTTATTTAACTAATAGACAAAGGAGGAATTAAGATGGTATTTTATTATTAAGATCGTCCTATAACAATAAGGTAGAATTTCTTTAAATAATTAAGTAATAGTTAAATAGCTTCTTAAGTCGGCAGACCGGGCTTATACCTGTTAGATAGTGTATATAGAGCTATTTATTAATAAAATGGGTTGATTAATTAATGATCTTAGTCTTCTACTTAATGGTTAATCGATTTTAGGGCCCTAGGGCTCTAAGCTAAGATGGAGAGATTTACAGTGCACGTGATCCCTATACGTAACTCGTGCATATAATCCACGCCTTAGAGAATACAGATTATCTAAACAAATTTCTATAGACGCTTTATTTATACCTACTTAGATATCGCCTAATATCTATCTAATTAAGTTACTAAAGCCTCCTAAGACTTGGCTTAAAAAGTAAAAAGCTTAAAGGTAGAAAGGAAGAAAACTAAAAAGGGACTAACTAAAGAGTATAAACCATAGATACAGCCCAGAAAGGTTTAGGAAGCCTTTTAGGAACTATATATAAAGTTTATAGAAGCTCTACTATTACGGTATTTCAACCCAGATTAGCTATTAATAATAGTTACTAATATATTAAATTTTGCCCTTACTAGTATCCTATTACAACCTAATAGGCATTTAAACGCTACTCAGCTCTACTAGAGACTAGTAGTATTCTATAGCAGAAAATTCTAGGGACCTAAAGTTAGGTATTATACCCACAATAAAGAACTGCCGGCTATAGTTAACTACTTTAAATAGTGGTGACACTACCTTAAGCACGCGAGCTATACTACTTATATACTCTTAAATTATTATAATTTACACTACTTTATAACTATAAAGAAGCTTATACCTTAATAAGCTAGATAGATAGAGGAGCTTACGCAATTTAACTTTAAGATTAAATATAAGTTAGGGGAAAATAACCCTACTAATGGACTGTTATAATAGCTAGACTATACTAAAGGCTTTAGAATAGGAGAAGGAAAATAGATAATAAATATCTTACTCCCTATATTACAGAACAAGCTCTAGGTATAGAATACTTAAGCACCTATAGCTCTATATACTAAGTCTTAGGCGGTATAAACTCTATTAGCTTCTACTAATATTCTAGCTAGTACCTAGTCCGTAGCTAATAAGGGTCTAAATATATCTAAATAGGACGTCCCTAACACAAGTTTGGAACCTAGTAATATACTACTCCTAATTACTAAGCTATCCCCTTAAACTAAAAGCAAAGCTATAAAGCAATTAAAACTTAGAGCCCTATAATAGCTAAAGGACTTTAACCTTATAGCGGCCTTCCTAACATATACGCACTAAGAAGTTGCAAAATCTATAGTACTATTTAGTCTTATACTTAGAGTAGTATAAAGCAAAACAGCTTTTACCTAGGAACTATCTAAAAGGTTAATAGATCTTATCTGTAAGGTGCAATAAAGAAACGCCTTCTATACTATCTTTAATATAGAAGTAGACTAGAAATATAAAGGAAAGGAAGCTATTAGGTGTTACTATTAGGAACTAGACCTAATAGGCCTACTGCGTAGATATAGTAAGGTTTAGGTACTATAAAAAGCAAATCTATAACAGAAGATCCTTATAAGGAATTACAATAATCCTTAGGCGGCCACTATAGTTAAGCTAAAACAGTAGAATTACCTTAATATAAATACTATTGGCTAAAGCTTAAGTAGGAAGTATAGGGGTATATTAGCTACTATAAGAAGTGTTAAGTATACAAAATCTAAAGGTATAAGCTATGGGGTTTACTTGTCACGGGACACCTCTATATACATCTACCTATTTCCACCAATATAGCAAGAAGAGACTGACCACGAGACGGCAATCTAATGGCAATCTGCCGCATTCTGCTATATTTTGCCAAGTCTACCAAATCCTGCTAAGTTCTGCTAGGACCGCCCCTTAAATCCTATCCTACTCTATACATGTGTTAACTAAGCAACTAAACTAATAATATATACCCTTTCTTCCCGTTTCCTTACCTTCTCTCCTTATGCAACGTCTTAACTTTATTATACAGTTTATATACATAGCTTAATAATATCTACTTCACTATATATTATTACCACTTATACTTACTCCGTAACACTACGTTACGTTAAAACCTATACTCCGCCCCGCCCTATTTAAAATATAAAACGACCTTAAAGCCCCTATAACGGCCGCTAACATTATATCCGCACTCTGGGAATAATTGGCAGATATAGAAAAGTCCTTTATAGACGCCCTTGCATAAAACTAGGCTATTATAGCCTAATAGTAAGCTAAATAAGAAGCACAGTACTAGAAAACAATTAAGGCCCTCTAAGAAGAAATCCGCACCCTTAAGACGCCTATGCTAAGCCCTTAAGACTAATTGCTATTACTAGAAGCTAATACGCGAAACGCAAGCCCTGAACTAGTAATAGTTATCCCACCAGTAGAACTAATTACTACGTTATAATAATTTAAAAAACTACTAGACCCTCTAGTATTTACTAGCAAATAATAAGAGCTTTGGTTATTTTTAAGCCAGCTTAAGAATAAGCTGACTGGTAATGCTAACCGTTACCTAACTAAAGCTAACTGACTCTACTACGCCCTAAGTTAACTAGGAGGAGACGTAGCTAACCTTATTAAACCTCTTTAGCCGAACTTAGTATAAAGCCTAGTTGTACTTCTTAAAGCTATATATAGTAACCCAAACCGCTAAGCTACCGCTTAAAGGAAGACAAACTATATAACTTAAGAAAAGAAAAGTTTCCTAGTATACTTCTCCAAATTTAATTGTTACGCAAAGGAAATAGGCTGGAATAACTCTATACTAATTAACAGCGTTATTAAATCTCTAAGCCCTAAACTAAAAACCTCCTTAATTAGTATAGACCTACTAGGAGCCCTTAATGCCTACATAAACGTTATTAATAAACGGTACAATAATATACTACGCCTGATATTAAAGTCCGCTTTTTAATACAGTATAATAACCCTGTAAATGTTTACTAAGTTATTATCCCAGCCTAAGCACCCTAACGCTATAGATATTAACACTGGGACCCTAGAATATGCCCTACTAGGGTCCTCTAAGTAAGAATAACGCACTAAGCTAGGCCTCTGCTTTAAATATAGAAGTAGCTCCTACCTCTTTAACCACTACTCCGCCCCCTTCCGAAAGGATCTATAAATAGTTAACGCTAGTAGCTGTTTACCGCACTAATCTTTTAGCTACCAACCCCGATCTTTATCTAGCTCCAACTTTATATCTAGTAAGCACTACTTATAAGGATAAAGTTATAACTGACGTTCTATAGGAACCCCTTCCTACTTACTATTAAAAGGTATATCCTAGAGTTAAGTCGCTTTTTGGGATAGCTATGTTATAGGATCTTATTAAATATATTAGATGTTGCAAAACCTAACTCTTAGGATTATAGTATAACTGTTAACTGCCGTCTTTAGCAGAAAGGTTAATAGGCTAATACTTAAGTCCTAATTAATACAGAAGCTAGCGGCATAGGATTTATTAATAAGATCTTTGTGTAAGATAATAGGTTTACCCTAATACCCCTTAACTAGTATATTAACGTATTTAGATTTAATGGCAAACATACTATCTTAGGCTGTATTACTTATGTAGCGGCCCTAAGACTCCAATACCTAAACTATAAAGAATTAGTTAAGCTCTTTATAACTACTATAGGTTACCTAGTAATCCTTAAATAACCCTAGATAAAGCTATATAAGGTAACCATTAATTAGGACAACCTTAAGCTTCTATTTACCGCCTCCTATTGCAAGTAGAAGTGCCTTATAACTCACTACTTAGACCCCAAACTAAAATCTAAAAAATTTACCAGAATCCATTAGTTTAAAATTTCTACTAACGTCCACCCTACACACAAGAGTTCTACCGAATTCTACTAATATAAGAATTCCACTGACGTCCACCCTGTACCTAAAAAGTCTACCCAATTCCACCAACCTGAGAATTTTACCGAATTCCACTAATATAAAAATTCTACTGATGTCTACTAAGAACCCGGAAATTATACTAAACTATATAAACTAACTCTAACCACTGTACCCTAAACTAAGCAGAAGCTTAAGCTTAATATATAAAGGTACTAGAAGAACTGGTATTCTACTATAAAAAGGATACTTAAAGAACCCAAACCTAAATCTGATACCGACTCTGTACCTGACACTAACTCCGTACCTAATACCGACTCTATACCTAATACTGAACCCAAACCTAAATAAGAAACTAAGGATAATCTAAGCTTGCTTAATACCTTAGATATCTATATAATTAGAGCTACCCCGCTAGCATAACTTGCCAGGAAACCTAAATATACGATCTTCGTCGTTATAATGGCCGATATTAAAAAGGCCCTAGTACTAAAGAAGTAGACTAACCCTGCTATAAAAGTACCAGTATGCTACTATAAGCACCTTAAGGTGTTCTTATAAAAGGAAGCCGATAAGTTAGCAGAGTACCGACTATATAACCACAAGATTATACTTAAAGAAGGAAAATAGCTAGGATTTAGACCCTTATACAGAATGTCCCAAAACGAACTCTAAATACTGCGGAAGTACTTAGACGAATACCTAAGTAAAGGATTTATTAGAGCAAGCTCTTCGCCTATAGCTATACCTATAATCTTCATTAAGAAACCTGGCGGCGGTCTACGCTTTTATATAGACTACTAAGCTCTTAACGCTATTACCATTAAGAATTAATACCCGCTCCTATTAATTTAAGAGACACTAAACCAATTAAGTAAGGCTCGCTACTATATAAAACTTAACCTTATTTACGTATTTAACCGTCTCCATATTGCAAAAGGAGATAAATGGCTTACTGCATTCCGTACTAGGTATAGACTATTTAAACACTTAGTGACGCCGTTTGGCCTTATAAATGCCCTAAGTTTGTTCTAATACTTTATAAATAATACCCTATAACCTTACCTGGACGTTTTTTGTACTGCTTATATTAATAGTATCTTAGTATATAGCAATAACCTAACTAAATATAAGAAACACGTTAACCTTATCTTAAAAGCCCTGCGTAGAGCTAGCTTATAATTAGATATAGATAAGTATAAATTCTATAAAATGGAAGTCCTATAATTTAGACTTCTTATTTTTATAAATAGTATATAAATTGACCTAAAGAAAATTGAAGCAATTGTAAACTGGCAAGAACTTAAGAATATTAAGGATATAAGAGCCTTTATAGGATTTACTAACTTTTACTAATAGTTTATTAATAACTTCTCCGCCCTAGTCTTACCCCTTATAGCTCTAACCTAAAAGGATAAAACCCTTATCTTTAATAAGGAATATAAAAAGGCCTTTATCTATCTAAAAGTTATATTTACTACTATACCTATACTCTAACACTTCGACCTAAACCAAAAGAGTGTTATAAAAGCTGACTTATCTAACTACGTCACTAAAGGCATTCTGTCTTAGTATAATAAGGAAGGGGTACTATACCCTATAGCATACTTTTTAAAATAACTAAGTCTAGCTAAATATAACTACAAGATCTATAATAAGGAATTATTAGCTATTATTAGATATTTTAAATAATGGCGACCTAAACTAAAAGGTGCTGGATTTCTAATTAAGGTTCTTAGCAACTATAAAAATCTATAGTACTTTATAACTACGAAACAGCTAAGTTATTATTAAGCCCGCTAGTTAGAATATCTGTCTTATTTCTAATTCTTAATTATATACCGCCTAGGCGTTTAAGGTTAAAAACCTAATGCCCTAACCTAATGTTTATAAGATATACTAGTATAGGAAGAAGTGTATACCTACTGTAATTAAACCCTACTTTACTCTAAATTATTTAATCCCCTAGCTAAAGACCTTATAGTATACATCCTTAAAATAACTAATTAATTAATTAAATAGACTATAATTAACAAATACCTAAATGACGAGTTTATTTAAGAGACACTTAAGCTAATTTAAGATGGCGTTAGACGCTCTAAAAAGATCTCTCTAAGTAAATATAAAGCTTATAGAGACCGCTTATACTACTAAAACCGCCTAGTTATATCTAACTATAATAAACTTAAGCTTAAGCTTCTTAAATACGTATATAACCTACCAGTAGCTGGCCACCTAGGCTATGGAAAAACCCTAGAACTACTTTAATAGAAGTACTACTAGCCAAATATGTATAATATAATACAAAGGTATATCTCTAGCTACTATACCTGCTGATGGGCTAAGGCTTTATATAAGACATATAACGGCTTTCTAAGGCCACTGCCTATTCTAGACTAAAGGTAAAAAGATATTTTAATTAACTTTATTGTTAAACTCCCTGTAAGTAAAGGCTGTATAAATATTATAGTAGTTATAGACTAACTGTTTAAAATGAGACACTTAATCGCCTGTCTTAATATATTAATACTTATCGTTGCCTAACTATTCCTAGATTATATATAAAAACTCTAGACTCCCTAAAACGATTATTTCTAATAAAGGTAGCCAGTTTATCTCTGTGTTCTGGAAAGAACTAACTACCTAACTCCGAATTAAAGCACTATTGTTTATGGCATACTACCTAGAAATAGATGGTTAAATAGAACGTGTAAATGCTATAATGGAACAATATATTTGGATATATACGTTATATCTATAGGACAACTAGATAGACTGGCTTATATTTACTAAGTTTACTGTAAATAACTCTGTCTTGGAAACTATAAAGGTCTCCCTGTTCCTGGCTAACTACGGCTAATATCCACAAATGGGTTTTAAACCCTTTAGTAATATTCCTTGCCTAGCTTATTAGGCCTTATAAGTTATAGAAGTAAACGAATTTATAAAGAAGATAAAAGAACTATAAGAGTTCTTTACTAACAAAATAATATAGGCCTAATTTCTCTATAAAGCCGCAGCAAATAAGAACCGAATCCTAGCACTAGCCTATTAAATTAGTAACATTTTCTGGCTAGATATAAGAAATCTAAATATAAAATGACCTACTAAGAAACTTAATTAGAAGAACGCTGGCCCTTATAAGGTTAAAAAAGTTGTCTTTCCTTATGCCTACTAACTAAAGCTTCCTAATACGGTTAAAATCCACCCTGTATTCTATACGTCAGTCCTCTACCCTACCGCTTCTATATTAGACGCCCTACCTAGACAGATCTAAGACCCTCCCCTACTAGTTAAAGTGGATGGTAAGGATAAGTACCTCGTTAAAAGGGTTAATGATATTAAGTATAATAAACGGAAATGTAAATATATATACCTTATAAAATATAGAGGCTTTACTAAGCCCTTATGGGAACCTGTTAACTCTATAGGACTTATATAAGCCGTAGAAGACTTTTACAAACTCTACCTAGAACTACTATAGCCCTATCTCGCAGAAGCTTAAGTTTAAAGGGGGGGTACTGTTATAGGACACCTCTGTAACACCTTATATACATCTACCTGTTTCCACTAATATAGCAAGAAGAGACTAACCGCGAGATGGCAATCTGATGGCAATCTGCTGGCAATCCACGGCAATCTAATGGCAATCTGCCGTATTCTACTATATTCTGCTAAGTCCACTAAATCCTGCCAAGTTTTGCTAGGACCGTCCCTTAAATCCTATTTTGCTCCATGCACGTGTTAACTAAGCAACTAAACTAATAATATATACCCTTTCTTCCCATTTCCTTACCTTTTCTCCTTACGCAACGTCTTGACTTTATTATACAGTTTATATATATAGCTTAATAATATCTACTTCGCTATATATTATTACCACTTATACTTACTCTGTGACATTACTTAAATTAGTTCTCCCTACTAGTAAGCTATAACAATATTACACTATAGACTTTATTACGGATCCCCCGTCCTTAAAAGATAGGCAAGGATAAATATATAATTTAATCCTAGTACTTATTAATAGGTTTTTAAAATACGTCTAATACCTTCTTATTAATAAGATAATTAATATATAAGCGCTTATAGACCTGATTAAGGAGAAATGCTTTTTTAAAGTAGATTAACTATACTCTATTATTACTAATAGGGGCAGCATCTTTATAAGCCAGTACTGGTCAAATCTATACTTTTATTTAAAGATAGACCACTGCTATAGTATAGCTTTTTATCTATAGATAGATAGGTAAATAAAACGCTAGAACTAGGAACTAGAGTCTTATATATAAATATACTTAAACTATTAGTAAGACAATTAATATAAGCTACTTCTATATATAGAGTACGCTTATAACTTAAAGCAATATTTATTATATTAGTTTACACTAATCTAGATTGCCTATAGCGTCTAACTATTAGGATTTAATAGTATACCTAATAATCACTAGCTAAAGCCGTATAATTAATTATAAGATCCTACCAGGAAGTTTAAGGACATCTACTAAAGAGTATAAGGGTACCTTAAGAAATAGGAGAAGTAATAGAAGTAAGTAAAGCAGAGCCTATAAGATACATAAGAGTAGTAAAGACTTTAGTATAACTATAAGCATTAAAATAAGCATTTTGGCGTACGCAATAAGGTTCTATTTTATTTAACAAATATTAAGACCTGTTAACTGTTAAAGAAGCTTAATATAAGATGCCTAGGTCCCTTCTAAATTAAGGAATAAATTAGTAAGCTAGCTTACCGTCTCTAGCTACCCCCATCTATAGCCTATATATATTTAGTATTTTATATAAATTTACTAGAGCTATAGTATAGACTACTACTAGAAAACAACTTTTATCTAGGCCTAATTAAACACCTTAAAGTAGTAGGCAAGTAGTATAAGGTTAAAGCTATACTATATTATAAGTCTGTTAAGAATAAGCTTTAATATAGGGTTAAATAGCTAGGCTAGCCCGCTAAGGACTCTATATAGGAACTAAAGGATCACCTTAATTATTATAAAGATATTCTAAAAGAATATTATAACTAAGGTCCGCAATTTATAAATTATAGAAAGTGCTCTAATACTATAGTATTATTGCAACCTATAAAGAAAGCTTATAGTAGGCCGTAAAAGGCCCTAAAGAGTATAAAATAGGTTAAATTAGATATAGAACGGACAAGCTCCGGAAACTATAAGAATTAATTAGGGCTACAGCCTAAGGTAGAATAGGTCCTTAGCCTTTTTATATATATAGTATAGAATTAATAGAGTATTTTGCTAGAATTGCATTTCTATTTATTAGTCTATATTAGGAATAGTATTCCTATACCTTCCTAAAAGCCTTATAAGGCCTTCCTAAGCACTAATTAAGATCCTTAAGTGTTACTATATATGTAACAGTGCAAGTGTGGGAGAATTGAGTAAGCGACTTTATTCTAAATCTATGGAAATCAAGTGAACTAAATACATAAAAGTAGACCCGGAACCCCATAGTCTATAACTCAATATTTGACCGTATCCGAGACATACAAGGGTAGCGTTGATTGTGTCTTGGAGTCTCTCAGCCGACGATCTTATGTCTCAGCGTAGTGCTAGTAAACTATTACACACCCCCTTAGATTTGACAGTATAGTCAAAGCTATAGAAAACAAATAAAGGTAAAAACTGTACCAAAACAGGAGTAAAAAAAGAGTTTAGGGTTTAATAGTTATTAAAAATATATCTCCCCAGCTTTATATCTCTGGATATAGAGCTATATTTAAAGAGATGTCCTCTTTAGCCTCTTAGGAGACTATATTTAAAGATATATCCAGCCTCTTAGGAGACTGTATTTAATAATATGTCCTCCCTAGCCTTTTAGGAAACTATATCTAAAGAGGTGTCCTCCCCAGTCTCTTAGGAGACTGTATTTAAAGAGGAAATCAGATCTTAATAATCTGATCATTAGTAGTAGTAATAGGCATCCTCTAGGAAGCCTCCTTTTATGCTTTCTTAACAGCAGTAGTAAGTCTCTTATATTACATAAGCTTTTTGTTAATTTATTGTTGTATTTTCTTATTAGGTACCTATCTATGGGATCTTAGGTTCTTAATTAGATATTAGCATTCTTAAAATAGGTGCTCTTTACCATAGAGGCATGTCTTTATTAGTAAGGCCGTTAACTGTGTTGCTTATAGGGCTTCTAATAACAGCATAGTTGTTATATTTGGTAACGTTGCGGTTGTTATAACTAGTGCCAATATAGGCGTGTCTGGTGCCAATATAGGCTAGATAAGGATTGCTTTAATTATATTTAAGATATCGTCTTAAAGTCCTTATGGTATAGTAATTTAATCTTAGTAGATCTAGAAATACCGTTCTACTAGAAATTGGTAACTATTTAATATCCTTTATAGGAAGTTCTACTGAATCATTTAATTTAGGTATGGTGATTTGATCTGCATTTAAGGCAGTTGTTTAATCTATGGTTAAGGTAGATCCTTTTAATCTGTGGTTGGGGTAGACGCTTAGGGTAGTTATTTGATCTATAGTTAAGGTGGAACTTAAGGTAGTTATTTAATCTATAACTAAGGAGACGCTTAGGGTAGTATTTAAGCTATAACTAAGGAGGACGCTTGGGGTGGAACCCAAGGTAGACATTTTAATTTATACTTAGGGTAGTTATTTAATCTATAACCGAGGTAGATATTTTTATACTTTGCTAATAAGCAAACTTTATATTTAACTTTAAGCGGTGCTTGCTTGCTAATAGTAATGTGGTTTCTTAATTAAGTGTTATTTAGTAACTGTTTATCTGGTATCTAGCTAAGTTATAGTACTACTTAGATCATTCTATACTATTTTAGTAATTATTTATCTAGTATTAGCCTTGTATCTAGCCCTAGGACCTACCTCATTTCTGGCTTATTGCCTTATATCTAGTTCTCTTAGGTCCCTGCCATGTGTCTGGCCTATCTATAAGCTTATAGTACTGTGGGAGTCGTCTATTATAACTGGTCGTTGGAGGTTGTTTGCTTTTAATTTAAAAGGGTTAAGAAGGGTCCAGTTAGTATCTTAGCGAAACCTTATTTTAACATTCCAAACTTTTAATTTAATTAGTTAGTTTATTTATCGGTTGGGTTATACAGTTAGGTTTATACGCTTAGTTTAATTATTAGTGGGGTACAATCGTTAGTCGGGTATAGTTTAATTAATATTCAATTGTTTAATGTTTAATCATCCGTCCGTTTGGTATTTAGTATACCTCCCTAAAAGGCCTTAATTTAATTAATTTAATTTGGCAATAGGCCGATTTTAAGGCTTTAGTATTCGCTAGCTAGTCGTTTAAATAGTTATCTAGTTGCAATAGTCCTTTATATTAGTATATTTAAGCTAGCTTATGCATCTAGCTTTTACTAGCTTCGTGCTCTAGCGTCTTACTTAGGTTTTATGCTCTTTTAGCTCCGTGCTTCTAATATCTTGCTCTGGCCCCATGCCTAGGTTATTGCGCTAGCTGGGCTCTTACTTAGACACCGCGTGGGGTTGTTACGCTATAGTAGGTAGATCGAATTTGTTAAATGGTTGTGTATCTAGGTTAAAGGAGGTTGTTTAGTATTTAAAGAAGCTTAAGACACTTACAAAGGTAGAAGAAGTAGTAACTTTTTAAATAAGGTAGTAAATTAATTGCTTAACAGATAGTGCAACAGGTAGTATAATCCAATTAATTAGTTAGCAGATAGTGCAATCTAGAAGCGCGAGCCGGGCTTATAACTGTAATGGTGCAAGTATAAGGAATAAATAAGCAACTTTATTCTAAATCTATAGAAATTAAGTGAACTAAATATATGAAAGTAGACCCGGAACTCCGTAGTCTATAACTCAATATTTAACCGTATCCGAGACATACGAGGGTAGCGTCGATTGTGTCTCGGAGCCTCTCAGCCGACAATCTTATGTCTTAGCGTAGTGCTGGTGAAATGTTATAATATATAAGAACTAATCCTAAATTCTATAAGTCTAAACCATAAATACCTAATCTAAAAGGCCACTATGCCTTATCCTTAGGTGCAGAATTAGTATCTATTAGCCTACTAAGTAATAGCTAACGGGAATAAAATCTAGAACCCTTAGTAGAAGTATAGGTAGGTATAAAAATAGGGGTAGGCTAATAATGTATAGAAGGAGCAAAGACTCTTAAACGCTTAGCACTAATATTAGGTCTAAACTAATACTAATAAAGTTTCTAAGGTATAAGATAAAGACATGCTTAAGCCCAGAATAAATAGAGATATTAGCTGGCTGGCAAAGTCTAAAACTACTAAGACCTTACTATAGTAACCATTAATTACCCATCCGCTAGGTACCTAAAGGGTAACCTACCTAATACTGTATTATATTGTGCTCTTTTAAAACTTAACGTATATATATAAACTCCTTCTTATAGTAAACGGCGACCTTCTTCTTATTACCCCTATCTCTTACCCTATCCTTAGTATACCAGCCTTACTCCCTTATTAGGTGTTACTAGCTAGCTTACTATAAATTATAGGCGGTATAGATGGCTATAGTATAGTCTTAAATTTAACCTAGACGCTTAGTATTAGCGCCAAAGTAAGAGAGAGCCTAGGTAATATAGTAGTTAAGGATATTAAAGGAACATCGCCACTTAGGCCTAGGCTATTAAAGCTTAAAGTTAGTAATAGAAACCTATTAAGGATAAAAAAGCCCACTTTAACACAACTGCCGCTCTTAGTATGCATACATTAATTATAAGGACTAAAGGTATTAGACCTTATATCCTATGCGCGGTCAAGGCTCTCGCAGGATTGTGGCCTATGCGCGAATATTAAAACATAAGTAATATCTCCACCATAGAATCTATATACCTTCCTAGCTTAATTGTATACCACAATAGGTCGTAAACGTACTTCTAGCAGTAGACACCAAAATACAATTTTTGAACTTTATTATCACGATTTGAGATAGCAATTATGACTTTAAATTCTTAGCTTTATGTTGCCAAGACTCTATTTAATCTAGGGCTTCTAATTGGTTCGCTAGTGCAAGAGCCTTTATCGACCGCGTATGGGATAGTAAGTCTTATTATAAGCATCTAGAATCTTCTTATTAGACTTCTAGTCTTTTAAGGATGTGTATATAAAGTTATTTAGGTAAAACTAGTACTAGTTACGGGTTAGCGGAGGTTAGGGTTCTATATATAGCGGTAGGGCCAGAATACGCTAAGAAATTGGCTTAGAAAAGCAGTTAGTAGAAGAATAAAGAGGTATATTATTATTCATTGCTTAATATCCGATTCGGATCCCTATTGGGCCCACGCGGACTACTCCTTATATACATATGGGGAGAAAACTCTTTTGAGAAAACCCCGTAATCTGTCTCCCTGCCTTTTAGGACTTGCCTATAAGGCGCCTACGAGTTACCTATAGTGCTCTACTGCCTTACTTTTTAACCTCCTTAGGAACCACTGCTGCCGTAATAAGCCTACAGACGCGCTAGTATTGCAAACTTTACTCTACTATTGTAGAGTTATTAGGGGGCGCCTATTGCTCGCCCCTTTGCCTTTTATTACCATTTCCTTTGCAACCCAAAACTGGTCTAGTATATTTTAGCTAATAAGCCACTAGGTAACCGCCTTAAGACCTTTTTATATTAAGAGTAGTGTGTTATAGTTCTTTATGCTAGCTACTAAGAGTATAGCTTCTTAGTTGGTGTGTAGGGGGCATAATAGTATTATATATTTTAGTGTCTATCTTAGCCAGCCATATTTATATCTTGGGCTGCCTACTAGGACACCTACCTAGTAGAGCTAATCTTTTAGTCCTATTATCCCTATTCTTAAGAGTATTGCTATTATATTTTCTGCCTTTATTAGGCCTTCTTGGAGCTCTTAAGTATTTACCCCCTATGGCATTAACTATGCTACGGCTTAGGTTTCTTTTACCTAAGTTAGCCTCTATACCTTTAACTCCTATACACCTCTCTAGCGTTAGTCTAACCAATATTATATTACGGAAAATGGTTTCCTAGTATTCTTTTATATTCTACTTTAGCTCCTTTTTTTTTCTTACTATTATTTTTACTAGTCTCTTACGCGTCTCCCTTTCTTTTCTATATTGGCCTAGGCCCTAACACAGCACTATTTTTCTTCTACTTTCTTTACCTGTTTCTCTAATATCTCTTCCCTACTTTAGGGTTGTTAGTTTATTCTTCTATAAGGCGCCCTAAGGTCCCTCTATAGTTTATTTAGGCGTGTTTTAATATACTTTATAATATTAGAGTTGCGTTTACTTTACGCCCTTTATATTGCAGCGGCTTTAATATATAGTTATAGGGGGGGAATATTGGCTTCCTTCTTAAGCAGCGCTGTAGCCGTTCGCTTATACCCGCCTATTATACTCTAGAGGTAGGCTGTTTGGACCTTTTAGAGTAGTTTAAGGAGTAATTTAGGGGGGCCCTTTTTAGTTTCTCTAATGGCCCAAATACTAGATTTATATATTATAGTTAGCCAGATAACTGCTATATATAGTAGATATAACCTCTAGAAGCATGGACCCTATATAGAATTAACGATCCTAGATAATATAATATACTATACTTGGCCTTTACGGGCCGCTTATACCGTATGTGCGCTCTATTAGAGCTTGCTGTCTACCTATACTCCTAATACCCTTAGGCCCTAAACTAGTGAACCCCTAAAGCCTTAGATATAGATTATATGCTTAAGATCTATAGATTAGTTATATTTTTTTATAAAATAGATTAGCTAGTATTTATCTAGTAAGAATTAGACTCTATATCGTCTTACCTATTCTATATAGGTGTTATAGGCTTTCTCTAGTATTCTACAGTTCTCTGCGGCTATTAGCCCATGTATGATTAGGTTTGTATTATTAATAAAGCCTATCCCCTAGGTCGCCCCTTTCTTAAAGGTATTAAGTAAGTTGCTTATAAAGAAAAGGAAGAGTATAGGCAAAAGAGGTAATCCTTATAGTATACCTATTATAACTGTAATAGGGGGGCTCTGGTATCTACTAAAGACTAGTAATATCTCTTTCTAGCCTATAAACCCTTAAATAAATTATATAATCTATTTTGGGAAGCCCTTTGCCCTAAAGATATATAGGAGGCGCTTATGGGGTATATTATTATAGGCGCCATTAATGTCTAGGCTAAGTATTAATACTATAAAGTCCTTGCGCATAGCCTATGTAGTTTTAATAGTAGCAGCGAGTAGTATAAGTGCTAATAGTGTTAAGCGATTCTTTCTTACCCCTATTTAACTTTGTGGTAGTAGGGCGTATTCCTCTACTATATCTGCTATATAGTCCGCTATAACCTTTTCTAAGATCTTACTTAGGGTGTTTTTTAAAGCAATAGGGCGGTAGCTTCCTGGGATTAAGTAGTCTACTTTGCCTTCTTTTTATAAGATAACCGTTGTTATAGATCTTCTAAGTTACGGGTAGTAGCCTATTATAAAGCATGCTCTAGCTATATCTATAAGCTAAGGTGCTATAAGTAGACTATAGGTCTTTAAGGCTTTGTTTAGGATCCTATTTGGTCCTAGTACTATATTATTTAAGAGGCGACTAATGGTTTTAGCCATTTCTTTAGTTATTATATCACTATTAACCCTTAGGCGAGTTACCAGTGTTTCGCTAGTAATATTACTAAGGTCTACTAGAGCTAGTTAGGGGAAAAATCTTTTTATAAGGATCTTCGCCTTCTTATTATTGTTGCTTATAGCCTATAGTTCGCCTGCTCTTTGTAGGGGTAGTAGGTATAGGTTTTCTACTAGGCGTCCTGCCTTTTTCTTTACCTATCTTGCTATAGTCTAAAGGCCCTTATTATAGGGGATGCTTAGGTTAGTAATATATTTATTTATAAACCATCTCTAGTTATTTCTTACTTCTTTTTTTAGGGTATTCTTTAGCTGGTTTCTTATGTCTTTATATTATCTCTCGTCTTTAGGGTTATAGCTGCTTATATATTTCCTTCTTGCTTATCATTAGCTAGCCACAAAAACCGCGTATTATGCGGACCATACATATCGCGTATAGGGGCCTGGTTTTAAGACCGGGCAATGCTCTTCTAGCCTATTTTTAATTGCTGCCTAGATCCTTTCTAGTCTTTAATTAATTTCCTTAGGAATAGCTAATAAGCCTTACTTATTTAGTATTGGGTGGATTTCTTCTAGGTTTTAAAGTTATTGTTTAACTATATTAAGGAAACTATCTATCTTAAACTTCCTTATTACGTATCTTTTACTATTTAGTTACGCCTTAATATCCAAATCTAGCTATATCTGGATAGGGATATAGTCTAAGGTAAATGCCTATTCTTCTTTAGAGATACACCTTTTAAGTCTCTGGTATAGGCCATCGTCTATAAATATAAGGTTAATTATACTTCTAGTAGTGCCTTATTGCCATATAATTACTCCTAGGGGAGTAGCCAGCTTAAGGCCCCAGATATCTATAGCTCTTAATAGGCACTCTGCCTATTATTTAGCAGCGATATAAATACCCCCCTACTACGGGTAGTGGAGGTTTATATCTCTTAATAGGATAGACTCTGTGCCTTTAGTTTTTAGTAAGCTTATTACTAATATAATATTCTCTATTTATAGGACCCCTTTAACCCTAGGGTTATATATATTAATAATTTATACCGGTCCCCTATATATCTAGATTGTTATAACTACAATATCTAGGTTAACTGCTTACTATAACTATAAGGACAGGCTAACAGCCTTACTAATTATAAAGCATACACATATAGCTACTTTTAGTTTATATAGGAGCTGGAATCCTTAGGGGTAGTATATTAATTATATATAGGTATTATAATACAGCTCTTATATAGCAAGGATATAGTATTTCTTTAGGTCTAGACTATCTAGTAGGGGCCTTACAAGGCGGTAGTTTATATTGCCGCAGTTATACTATATAATAAATAGGTAGCGGACCCCTAGTAAGGGTTATTTAACTCTCCTTTATTTTTTACTTTTTCTATTTCTACTTTCTCTAGGATTTTTAGAACTTCTATCTCTTATATCTATACCCTAGTTGCTACTTATTTTATATAGGGCTTTCTATTCCCATATTTTATATTCCTACTAGCGCTTCTATATCTGAATTTATTATTATCTCCAGTTCTTCCCTTAGTCTTAATAGTCAGCTTTATGCCCTTTATAGGTTGGCTGTAAATATTAAATTTGCCACGTTTAGTCTAATTCTTAATTATCCTGGTTTTAAGCTTACTATAGCTATCTATAGGGGTCTTTCTATAGGGCGTCCTCTCCCTTATATCCCCTATAACCCTTATATCCCTATTTAGTCTAGAAATATTACGCAGCGTCACTTCTAGCCCGTTAAGGCTTAGGATAGCTAGCCTAGCCCCCTAGTATTAAAGATAGGGAACGTTAGGAAGGCACCTACGTCCCCCTAGCTTATTACCTATTATTTCCATTTATATAACCTAGCGTATAGTTATTCCTATAGCTATTAAGCCCTTACCTTCCGTCTCCTATATTTAATATAGTCTACTCTCTCCTACACCTTATATGTGCTTTAGTAACAGTTTGCGTATTTTATTTAGTCTTAATTTAAGTAGTGTCTTATATTATAGGGGCCTATATAGTAGCCGTAGCACACCTATACTGCGTATATGGATTAGGTGTGTCCCTATTATATACAGCAATAGCATCGTTCTAGGCGTAGTTTATGGTTATAGAGCCTTATATTATATATAAGGCCATTTATAATTATTCCTTTTTAGATAAGGAGTTTTTGCATTCCTAGTATATATATGCTGATAATAAGGGAGCTATACGTTTAACTAGCGTCTCCTTAGTAAGTCTCTGACAACTCTTATATCCTCTTATTATTCTTATTATATACTTAGATTATATTTTCCTATTAAAGCCATTAGATTTGGGTAATCTTAAGTCCTAGTATAAGGCATTTTATATATTTTACTATCTCCTATATAGTTACTGTATTGTTCGCCTAGCGTTCCTTTTTTACCCTAAGGCTTATAGGAACCGCTAGGACTTTAATTAGATAGTCTTTATAGAGCACTTTTATGCTAATACGTTCTCCTAGCCTATCCCCTACCTTTATGGCTCGTTCCTTTACCTATTAGTCCTTTAGGGTAACTCTAATATCTCCACTTTTTAGGTATTAGACTATAACGGCGTTATAGACTTCTTTATAAATCTCTATAAGGACTTCTGTTTCTAATTATCCCCTAAGCCCCTCTACTTTTTCTATATTTGGTTATATTATAATTATATACCCGGTTATTATTTTAAGGGGGTTGGGTTTCCTATACTATAGAAGCACAGCTACGGCGGCCTAGGTACGGTTCACTAGTAAAAAGGGGTTTTATTTATTCCTAATTTTACTTAGCCGTTAGAGAATTTAATTAAGGGATTACTAGAGGGGCGCCTAAGGGACACTAGACTGGCGGAGCTATTCTACTAGCTATATTAGTTTGTTATAGCTAATAGTTACTCCCCTATAATTATAGATACTAGACGCGTCTAATAGGCTTTATATTTTATTAGATGCCTTCTTAATAGAGGTATTTCCGCTTTATAGTATAGTATTCGCCCGTTCTTGTTATAGAGGGCTATTGCTAGGCGTGGTTCTGGCGGTCGCGCGCGAGTACAAACCACCGTCGTTTAACGTGTGCCTCCCCTGCAATGCAGGCATCTTAGGGGGATTCTCTAGGTGTTTTTCAGGGTTCTTTTTGGTTGGGTTTGGTCTTTTTAGGCCAGGTACAGCAAGAGCTCCGGTTTTATTTAGGGCGAATTACGGATGTAAATAAAGAGGTATATTAAATTAATAATAGAAATAAAGAAAATCTTAATAATATATTAAAGATACGCCTTAAATTAGATAAAGGTTAATAAGGGGAAGTAAGGTATTAAAGAAAAGGAGCAGCTTAACAAGTAAGGTATCTCTATACTTTACCTTCTAATACCTTTCCGGTAAATAGCCACAACCTTACTAATATAACTCTGTTATAATAGCGCAATTTAGAAGAAAGAAAACATATATATAAGCTATTTAGCTATTACTTTCTTATAAAAACTAATTACGTGGCCAGGGAAGGGCAATTAAGACGTTAATTACAGACGTATATAGGTTAAATTATACCTAAATAATACTATAGTATTAAAGAACAACGTTATAGACGTTTCTAATAATCGTATAAGATGCTATAAGATGCTATTATAAAAGGTCCCTCCTATATACTAGGTAGTAGAGCTACGCCAAATATATAGTATAAAACCACTAGATTTAGAAACAAATGCACCAAATCTTAAGAGATAAGTCTTTATAATTAATTAATTAATTACCTAACTATATATAATAACCTAAGGGCAAATATAGAAGCAATGCGTTAGTAATATAGGAAATTATAAAAAAGGATTATAGATTAATATCTTAGTAATTAAATGACGGTGATAAGCTAAGGCTTTATATATTAAATCCTATACTAAAAGGTTTTATAAACCCATATTAGGAATACCAAATTACCTATAATACTTATAATTAATTATAGACCGGCATAAAGGCCTAAAAGTAAAGGTATATAAAAATCCTTAGGTTAGCCTAGGTAGTTACTAGTATGCTTTTAATAGGCTTCTAATAGGTCTCCTAGTAATTCTTATATCTTTTTTCTAGTTATATTTTTTCCTTATTAAGGTTTTTAGGAGTTTAAAGTAGGGGTTAAATAGATAAATAATATATAATGGTATACTAATATCTTTCCAAACCCCTTTTGGGACAAGCCCTTATAATCTTCCTCTACTATAAGGTAATAGCAATTAGGGGCTAACTATAAGAAGGGGGGGGGTAATATAAGGGATATTATTCCGGTTACCTTAGGTTGCCCTTAAAATAACCCCTAGACACCCCTTAAATATCTATTAATTATATACTAGAGGTATATACCTATAGTATATAGTCTCCACAATCCCAGAGGCCTTACCTCCTTAAGGATTTGTCTCCTTTACAATCTATCCTATTCCTATAATTGTGCCTTATAGCTACCTATCTACAAAGTCCTCTTATACTAAAATCCTTCTACCAATCCTTATTCCATTTATAATTAAGTACTAAATTAATTGCTTAGATACTATTATCTAAGAGAATAAAGCTCCCGCTTATTTATTAAAACACTAGCAGATCTACTTTAATATAGCAGGCCTTTACAGTGCCAAGACATTAGTTTGTGCACACGCGAACCAACACCACACGATCGCAATATTGTCACGAAATTTAATCATTTACTACATTACAATGCAACGCTCGTTTAGCACGAAAATTAGTGGAAATTAAAGGCCTATAGTAGAGCTTTCAGATGTACAAAGAGCCGGAATCCTTAGTGCAGTAGAGGTAGGGGAGGAGAAGATTAAAATCGTAGCGAGGTATCGCGTTACTTATTGCGTTATTTACAATACAATTAATTAATGGAATAACCACCACACGCTTAAATCTCTACCAAGATCTGAATAGCCTAAAAAGCTTACTTAATGCTAGAAGCGTCTACTTCTTTAAATTATACGCAAGAATCCTTAAATTAACTATACAGCTCTTAAGTGTTAGGCTATAGGGGTTACCATTAAGTATAGAATTTTATAACGTCTATTTAAAAAACACTATATTATAAAGTGGCTTACTAAAAAGAGACCAAAGCTAACGCCAGCGGTAGCTTAATTAAGGTATCTTTAGGCTTAAAAGTATAAGGGATTTCCTTAGAGATATATTAAGTTTTCTAACAAATATTTATACGAATAAGGCTTAGGAAAGAAGCCTATCTAGGTCTTCCAGACATCTCTATAAAAGTAGAATTATAACTTTATTACAGAGGTGTTTAACGGAAAGAATCTTATACAGATAATCTACGCCGCTTTTTAGTACAATGGCTATTTGGAGTTAATTGCTATAGAAAGGGATGTTTTAGTATAGAAGGAAGGCTATAGCGCCCAAAGCTATATTTAGGCCTTAGAAGAAGGTCTTATACCAGTCTATAAGCCTTTAGATATCTACTAAATGGATAACGCTCCAATCTATACATTAAATCTTATAAAGGAGCGGTTGGAAACGCATGGTGTTTAAACCCTAGATTTCCCTCCATACTCGCCCAATCTTAACCCAATTAAGCACCTCTAGCTAGCACTAAGAAGGAAGATTCTTAAGCTTTATTTAGAGCTTAAATAGATAGGACAAAGTAAGGAGGATTTAGAGCGTTTAATTAAGGCCTATAAAGAGGCGTGGTTGGCTATCAATTAAGGCCTTATGTGACGGTTGATCGACAGTATGGACTAAAGGCTAGAGGCAGTAAAAATGGCACATGGCTGGCTGACAAAGTATTAACTATAATTAAATAATATCCTACTGATTTGGCTGCATTTGATTGCTGCGGCGTTATGCGATTGTTCAAAGTCGTGTCGATTTTGGTGAGAATTCGTGTGCACAGACTAATGTCTTAGCACTGTAGCGTCTGCTTTGGCTAGGTAATTTAAGTAATCTAAATATAATAGAGCTATGCTGGTTCTACCTTAAACGAGTTACTATAAGGAAGGGCGCACTAAAGAACCGAGTAGAAGCTAAGCGAGCTTAGTAAATGGTATAGGACGGTCTTAAATAGTAGCGGATCCAAGCTTGGATAGAGCGAATTCCACATTATATTTAAGAGGTTATTTGCTACAGAGGAGGCAACAAGTATCGTAAAGGCGTTGCTAATAATGCAAGAGATTAGAAGGCGCTTAAACAGATAGATCGATATCGCCGCCATATAATTAATTATATGCAACAGCAGGTGCTTTTAAGCCTTAATCGTATTAATCTGGACAAGCCTCTATTTAGAATGCCTTAGCCGCCATGTTGGAATTACAAGGTCATAAGGTCACAGTAGAGCAATCTTAAGTGTCTAATTGATGATAGAGATAACGCAGACGATGAATATTAATTGATTCGTAATACAGTAGATACGGTTGATGTCTATATAGATTGCATGCAGAGCTCGGTCTTGTTATCTCCGTCCCAGACAATCATCCAATTACAAGCTGCTTACATAAAGATTAACCAGCTTATAATAATGATCGTCTGGTACACGGTTCGGAAATTTGTTAGTCCTGCGCGCTAATTTGTATATAATCCTTATACAAACTCGCGCGCCATACTAATTTTTTAGCCATCAATCAACAACAAACTAACGCCTTTATAAATAATCGGCCAACGTTATATTCTAGAACTTTATAAGGCGATTCCAACGCTGCCAAAATTATTACAAACGGCCTGGTGGTTACCGCTACGTTTCGCCTTAAATATTACCTCTAAAGCAGTAAACATTCAGCCAGAGCTATTAACTATTACCAATCCTTAACGTTTAACCTCCTATATTAATATTTATAGTAGATAAACACCTAAATAGCTAATATATTGTATCTAGGTTAATTCTGTGCCTTATTACCTACTTTATTGCTTCTCCGCTGCCTGCACTGACCTGCAAACCCCCTATTAACTCCGTATTTACCAATAAGCTATATAGCGCCGTTTAGTATAAAGAAACGCTTAAAGGCCTTAATAAGGAGGCTAAAGGTTAGAAATGCGCCCAGTACAGTACGCGACTGTTCTACTGCTAGCAACATAGTGGATAATACTATTAGTGCAGCAGACCTACAAATATCTTAACTCTTTACTAGCTTAGCTAGCTAGGATACACCTTAACTCTCTACTAGCTTGGCCAGCTAGGATGCACCTTAACTCTCTACTAGCTTGGCCAGCTAGGATGCACCTTAACTCTCTACTAGCTTGGCCAGCTAGGATACACCTTAACTCTCTACTAGCGTGGCCAGCTAGGATATACTAAAGATGTGGGTAGCTAGAGCTTAGAGAAAAATTCAAGACAAGAAGAAGCCTAATATAACAACTTAAGCACAAGATAACGTAATTTAGGGTACTATATCACTGCTATACGGCAACAAATTCCATGCAAAAAAGGAGCAGGTAACCTATATTCGGAGGCTTATCTATAATCACACTAATGTTATCCTTATTACACAAACTAGCTTTGGTAAAAGCCTTATTATACAAGTAATTTCAATCCTTTATAAAAATACTACATTGCTAGTATTTCTTCCTCTAAACAAGATTATAAAAGAGCAAGTTCAAAAGGTCAATCAGATTAGTGGTAATGCGCTGCTCCTTAACGCCAACATTAAGGATATAGACAAAGCGATTAAGAATATAAGAGCCGGCCTATATACCCATATCTTCATTAGCCCTGAGCTTGCTAATACACCAGATTTCCGTTCTCTGCTTAAAGACCCCAAGTTTAAGAAGCAATTAGCCTTAGTTATTGTCAATAAAGCTCATCTTATTATACAATAGGGCAAGAAGTTTCGCCCTAAGTATGCGCAGCTACGCTATATACACAATCTAATTAGAAGCTCGGTTCCGTGGTTTACTTATTCTGCAACTTTAGATCCAAAAACGTTAGAAACGGTAAAGAAATTATTAGGCTTTAACAACACTAATATATACCTTAAGCAGACTTCTATTGCCCGCAAAGAGCTTATCTTTTATCTTAGCCAGATACTAAAGAATAAAATTGCTAGATATACCTCGCTCTACTTCCTTTTTAATAAGGCTGTCAATCCTCCAACTATTAAAACATATATCAATCCTGCCGTCTTTTAGGGAGGAAGCCGCTTAGCTACTCCACATAAAATTCCAAAGACTATTGTATTTTTTAACACCAAACTCCAAGCTATAGAGGCGCATAGAAGCATGTCTAAGTACCTATAGCAGCTATATCCAGCTTAATATACTGAGAATATTACCTGCTTAATTATAGCCGTATTCCATTAAACAATCTCATCATTTAGCAAGAAGTTAATACTAGCTAAGTTTAGGAAACTAGTAGAGTCTTCTAAGATTTAAATTATTTTTGCCACAGAGGCTATTAGGATTGGCATTAATCTTCCAGACATCCGCAAAGTGGTTATATATATAATACCAGCGCCTAAACCACATTTCTCTCTTCTTCTATAGCGTGGTGGTCGAGCTAGCCGTAATAGTAAAAGGGCTAAAGTAATCTTTCTGTTTAAACACTGGTGCTTTAGCAAACAAGACCTACTCCCATAGTTAAAGCCAAAGGCAGTACACCGTTTAAATTCTCGTCGACAGCGACAGTCTTACGTACTATTATCCCATCCTTCTTCTACCTCTTAACCGTTACTATCACACCAATCCCGATTACTATTAGTTAACTCTATAAACTTAGACAACTTATTAGCTAGCAACACCATCTAATTAAAGCAGGGAGGCAAAAAGGAAGACAAGCAGAAGCGTATAGAGATAAGAGATAAGTTTTTCCAGCTATATAACGACCACGAGTGTATTAAGGAAATACTATATAAGTATTTCGCCGAGCCTAACGCTTTAATTACTACTAATACCAATAAAGGCTCCTACTGTAGTCGCTGCAATAATTTACTTTAGTTAAGAACGCCCGAATATAAAATATATAATAAGAAGGGGGCAAATCTGAATACCAAAAAGAATTATACCCTTAAGAGACTTTAGACATAGGCTTAGACATTAGCAGTACCTGCAGCTATTAGTAGATCTACTCTATTTCCAACACATTATACTGTTACCGTTCTATATACTCTACTATATTAAATAGCATGTCAATTCCACCTAATTACTACACGCGAACGCCTTAACGACTATATAAACAAATAGAAGCACGCAGATCTACTATCTAAAAGTCTATAGCAGGAGTTGCGTGCGGCCGGTCTTAAATACGATTATACACTACGCCCTTCTTTATAGGGTATAGATGCGATATTTAGGATTTCTAGTATTAATCCAACGCCAAGCTAGAGTTAAACTTTATTAATTAACTCCCTATTTAATACTGCTATATCTACCGCTACCACCAGTGTCGCTATATTAGTCGCTACTATATCCGCTGTATAATCGCGACTCTCTCTAGGCCTACCCCTACGCCAGCCTACTCTGCGCAATACTTAGGTGCTATTACCTGCGAGTTATAGCCTATTAAGCTTACAAAGCCTAAATATATAATGCATTTAGAACACACTAAATATAAGGAAGAGGAAGAGGTTCTAGTCCTTATCGCGGTTATAAAGGGCAAGGTAAGCTATTGCCATTCTAATAATATTTTAATAAGGTTAATACGAAATCCAAATAAATATAAGTAGATCCTAATTTGGTCTAATAGATATAAGTAGATCTTAACTTAGTCTAGATCCTTAATTCCAACCTAAATAGGCAATTATATATATATTAGAGTTAACTAGAGAGGGCGTTTTAGGAGCACATTTACTAACTTTTTAATAGTTAAGCAATTTTAATACTTCCTACCTTCTAGCCTTTATTTTACACCCTATATATATTCCGCTAAGCCTCCTTACTAATAAGCTGCTTAATATATATATAGTGGTATATAGGGAGCTTTGGCTTTATAGCCAGATTAATATTACTACCGCTATAGGCTCCTATACGTAAAAAGAAAAACAACCTAAAATAACCAAGGGCATTTAACACTACTACATTGCCTCCCCTACCTAAAACGTTGTCCCCTAATATTTCCTTATAATTTTCTTAGTAGGTAATAGATGCCTAAAAAAAAGAAGACAATCTAATACCTAATACTCCCCCAACTTCTCTAAAGCAGCCTATACTCCCTCCTTAATCATTATCTCTGTATTTTGCCTATTATCTTTATCCGCAATATCCTCTGCCTTAATCTCCGCACTTATATCCTCTTACGTGTCAATAGCTCCAGCTTAGAGTTTTAAAGACACTATTCTTCAGACAGTATCCATTTCCGCTTATATTTTCTTCTATAAGGGAGATTATAGAATACTAGAATCAATTGCCTGCTCTCCCAAAGCAGCACCCTTTTCCAAAATTGGTAAAGGCGTTAGGCGGTATAACACTACTGGTTTATTAGTGTCTTCCAAAGTACTAATAACTGTTAATAATTGTTTAGGGGCAGTATCCCGGGGGCTATCTTCCTTAGGCTTACTCAGATCCTTTAGTTTACGGTTAACTTCTATAGGCACCACTTCATTATTAAGGATACTAGGATTAAGGTACAAAGCAGTAGTCCCAGCGCCTTAAGGCGTAACAGCCCCATCCTCGCCTTTAGTACAGCCTTTAGAACCATGCTCAGTTAATAGGGGAGCGTTAGAAGTTATACTAACTAGGTTATTCTCGTTTTCTAGATCTAAAATCGGGTCTTTAGGATATTCTAGGTTATCTGCGGGACGCCTATGTCCTTGCTCTTTTGCTAAAAAGTAAAACTTCGCCCTAAATACTTCTCGTTCAAATTCCTCTAGTTCTTTAAAGCTATCCTAAACAGCTTTAGCAATACGCGCCCTATATCTTTCCCAAAATACTTCGTATTTATTATTTAAGGTAGGATCTAGGATTATCTGCCGTTCTACCCTTACTTAAGGGTTATCCTATAAAAGTCTCCCAACTAAAGCATTTAAAAGAGCGCTCTTTGCCTACAGCTATATATAGGCCGGGAATTTATATGGAGGAATATCAGTAATAGGCCTGCCAGTAGGAGTTAATACTAGGGGAAAGGCGTCTAGATTTATCTATATAACCGCCTACTAGCTCTTAAGCCCAGGGATCTCCAATCTCTTAATATTTGGTAGGATTGCGATCAAGTCTAGTATAATAATTAAGCGGCTTAATATAGCTTAAGAGGCTCCTTGCGCAACAGTAGCTTTTGTAAATCGCACTTTACCAGTTCTTAATACAATAGGCATCTAGTTAAGCTTAAACTTCTTAACATTAGCTTTAGTTTAGGCTGTTTCCATATTCTTAATACGCCCTTAACTGTCAAGTTCTCCACACTCTTAAAATAAACCTACCCATTCTAGTATATACTAATGCATTCCGGGCAGGAGCTTAGCACAAGACTAACTTCCCTTATTAATTAAAAAAACATAAGAATAAAGCTAACTTTCTCCAGAATTTGGCCCTCCTTTATATACTTAGAGAAGGTCAATATCTAAGTTCCGTTTTTTAGGAAGGTGGCCTTTGAGGAACTAGAGTGCGTAGCTTAGATACGCAATAAAATAAGTAGCACCATTAGTGCGTAGAGCCACTATATGCTGGTAGTGCTCCAGATCTATCTAAACCACCTACTATAGTAGTAAATGGCACATAGTTTGAAGAATACCGCTATCGTTCTTTCCAGCGGTTTTACGCAAATAATGCGCGTACATATTAAATTCCTTCTTAAAAATGTCTAGAATTCCAGCGTCTATCCACCATTTAAATAAATCGGCATGGAGGATTCCAAGCAGGTCCCATTTAAGTTCTCCTTTTAAGCCTAACATAAGCTTTCTTAACCCTACAAGGTCTACTAGGTAATCGCTAGGCTATATAGTAGAATAAGCATAAATTCCAAGACCATTATTCGCATGTTTAGGGCGACTATCTCTTTTAAACCAGAAGTAAGAGCTTTTGGCCGTCCAGAGAATATTAACAGTATTATAGTTTTCAGAGACTAAGTGGATTCGCAAATGTAGATTTATAGAAGAAACGCTAGTATCTAACCCTAATAACCCTGCCATTTTCTAAAGATGTATCCGGCATAATACGCGGACTTCCGTTCCATTTCCTTACCAGGCCGCAATAAACTATTGCAAGATAGCCAATATACCGCCCTCTAGCTCTTTCTTGGAATTAAGGGTCTTAATTAGTTCAACTAGCGTTTTAGAATAATATAAGCATTTTATTTTCCGCTTTATCTATGTTTTCCCAATAATTGCCTCTCTATTAACTTCAGCAATTATAGCCGCCTTTCCTTTCTGCCTATTAGCTCTACCAGAAGCCAGAGGTTCCGCAGATCCTATTTTTAGCTTCTTCCTTAGGGATCTCTTAGAAGCCTTTCCAGCCCTACGTTTCTACGGGGAGCTAGCAACAAGGCTATTCTCTAAAGATATAGATCTATTAGATTTAGAGTCTTCTCCTTACGCTTTAGGAACCTTACCTCCAAACAGAAATAAGCTACATAGCATCTTTACATTTAACCCCTTAATCTCTTTAAAAGGTAATAGTAGAGGTGCCAGGGTAACTAGCTCTAGTATAGATTCCTCTTTAGTCTTAATAGTTAAGGCTAGTACTAAAAGCTTATAGTCCTGGCTTAGATAACAAATAAGCTTCTATTTTTTAACTAACTCCTTATCAACTACTAATCCGAACTTATACGCGGTAAGGAAGTCCGAAGGCGTTAGGTATAGGGTCCTTAAAATCCCAGCCTTTAAGAGTTCTAGGCGGCTTAGCATTGCATTATTAACTATTTCTAATATATCCTTTTTAGAGACCTAACCCCTTTTTGCCTAATTAATGAAGATACGGATGCTCTTTAGTGCGTAGTATATATAGAAGAGCTTATAGGGACCTTCCAAAAGCTCCTTTCCCTACTCCTTCTTAATTATATCCCGCACCGCCTTAATCTTATCAATTTTATAGGTAATCTTAGAGAGCTTTCTAATATCTGTAAATGCATTTTCCCACTCTTTGCCTTCTAAGTTTCCCTTAAACTCCGCATTCTTCTTAATCTCAATTATCGCATTTTTCGCAGCCTTAACCACATTATACTCCTGGTTTAAAATAACCTGCATTAAACTATAATAGATGTTTACGCGCTAATTAACCAGATGGCTTTAGGCAGCTCTAAGGATAACCTCCATTATTTGCGCCTTTCCTTAGTATATAAGGGCCATTGATTAGATAGTAGGGGGCAGAGGCAGCGGCTTTCTTTTTAAGCGGAGTTCCATAGTTCCAGGTATTTTTACAGTGAAATTTCATATGCGCAACGGGCGTACAGGTGGTATTTTAAGAAAAGAGTTATAACAGTGCCTTCTCAGCGCTTAAGAAAAGTAAACGAGTATATATAATTAAACAAGATAAGATAATAGGAAATCAAAACAAAGGCCTTATAGTATTTTCTAGAAAAAGGTAAATTAAAAAGGGCTATTACGTAAAATCTTAAGATATTAAGGAACTTTGACTAGCAGTTAAAGTTATCTAATTGGTTAGATTCTCCTTGCTAAGACTTTTATATATTAATAATATAAACATTAGCAATTTTCCAAAAGAATTAATAAGACTTAGATAACGTTTAATTTTAACCTTTAGTATACTTAACCAAGATTTCTTAAAGTAAAGTAACTCTCCTCTTAGCTTAAAAGGAAAATAAACATATTAATTCAAAAACTATAGAGCATAAAAATATAAAATGCTTATAAGAGATAGCTATTAGTAATAAAGATAGGGGGAAGAAAACCACGTATAAAGTCATTTCTTGCAAGAACAGTTGTTAAGACAGAGGATTTAAAACCAGCTTTAAAAAACTAAACTTCTTTTCTTAATTCCCTATAGCAGCGAGATAAGGTAGGAGTGCAGTAAAAGATTCTCAGTCTTTATAGTTACTTTGCGTATTCTATATAGAGGTAAAGAAAACAAAAGAGTTACTTCTTATGGACAGTTGTTCTGAGTAACAGCTTACTTATAAAAGGATCTTCATAGGAGGCTACTTCTTAGTAGGGCTTATATAATCCTTAAGGCGCAGTAAAATCGTGGTATAGCCAGAAGGGAGAGACGCATGCAAAGGATAGGTATAAAGAAGGTAGGAGGACCTTATAGACAAGGAGCCAGCTAATCCTTCCTAGAGGACACCTTTCCCAACGGCTAATATTACCTTGTACTGTACTAAAGCCTAACTTTACTTTCTATGGGATATAGAGTTAGTCCCCCCTTCCCTACCTATAAATTCGACTGTCCCCTAGCTAAAGCGTTTGTACTTGCTCCTATTAAATGCTACCGGCTTAGTTATCTCTACCTCTTGCATTAATCTCCTCCTTTATAAGGCTTCTTCTAGTTCTTATACTCGCCTCTACGCCCGCGTTTGTTGTGATGGCAGTTTGGTTATCAGTTTATCTACCTATACTATAGCTTCCTCCTCGGGTGCCTCTTCTTCTGCAAAGACCTCTTCTATATTGTGGTTACTATTATTTATACAGTCTTCTGGTCTGATTTCCTTGGGATCTTATATAAGAAACCATTTCAACCTATTCCTATATAAAGTGCCTCTTATTTCAGTGCCATTGAGGTCCTTAAGTTTATAGAAACCTTTTTCCAACACTGTTTTAACCTAAAAGGGGCCCTGCTATTTAGCTACAGCTTTGCCATTATAATATATCTTTTACCTTCTTTGCATCCTATACTAGCATAAGCTCCCTAGGCTCAAGCTCACTTTTACGGGTATTCTTTATTTTATTAAAGTACTCTTTATTAGCTAGATAATAGCGGCGTACCTTCTCCTAAGCTTCTTTGTTATTCATTTCTTGCCGCTTAAACTGTTTTATTTTTAGTACAATTAGTTCTTCTATTATCTTTACCTTATTCTACAGGAGTGTCTGCCATATAAGGAGATAGAGTTCAATTAGGAGCATATATTCTTATTTATAGACCATTCGTGCCGGTATCATTCCTATTATTACCTTAACCGTTATTCGGTCAATCTAAAGGGCTTTTAGTAGGTTCTATACCTAGCCACCTCCATACTTTACTAACGCTGCTACTAGGGGTTAATGTCCTCTCTCAATTAAGCCTTGTCCTTGTAGATAGTAGGCTAGCCTAAAAGGTACTCTCTAGCTACTACTAGATACTACTTTCTAGATTTGGCCGTTGGTATATAGACAATATCCATTAAGACCTATTCTCAAAGGGCAGCTGTCTAAGTTAGATATAAGGCTTCCTCCTTTTACTTTGGTAAATATCTCTAGCACTTAGAACATTTTCCTATATATTTCTTAACCGTTTTATAGAGTCCAGGCCACCAATATTATACTAACACCTTTGTGTACGTTCCTTCCTTCCTATAGTGTCCATTCTTATTATATATCTATTATACTATTTCCTTCTAGTGTTCCTCGCCATCTACTACTCTTCGCAATGGTATATTCTTGCTCATTCTTCTAAATAGGAGTCGTTCTTTAATCTTAAATTTAACTGCCTTGCGTTTAAAGCTTTTAAACTCTTTTGTGGTTATCTCTTAAGGTTTTTAGAGCGTTAATAGCTATTACGCAATCTTTTGATATTCTTTAGAGTACATATTATTAAGCGGGCTGTCATTCGGATCTTTATTTCGCAGCACTATTAAATTTATTGTGTATGTAATACACCCAAGCTCCAAATCTATAAAGTCCTCCAGATCCTCCTCAGGTTCGTCTTTCAATTCTCCCTCTTACGCGGGCCGTTAGGGCAAGCCGTCTACCGCGCTATTTTTCTTTTTAGGTATATACCGTATATTAAAATCCTATAACTAAATCTAAGCTAACTAACGAGTTATTAATAAGCCAGGGAGATCTGTTGCTGACCTATTAAGCTGGGCTACTAGGGTATTAGCATCTATTTTAACTATAAATCGCGCTCTGTATAGCCAGACTTAGAACTTCTTAAGCGTATAAAATAAAGCTCTACACTTAAGCTTTCTAGAGTCGTACTTCCGTTCTTCTTTAACTATATCCCGCTCTTAAACCTATACGGGTGGCGCCTGTCTTCTTTATTAAGTTAGTTTAACGTTGCTCCCCATCCAGCACCGCTTAAGTCTACCATTAATATAATTTCTCCTGTCCCAGGCGAATAGTCAATTTGGATTAGTGCTGGCACTATAGTAATAGCTGTCTTTAAAGTCACCATTGCAGAAGTATCCTACAATTACTATTTCAGACTTGCAGAAGTGCGATTTAGTACTAGAAATTATACAGCCTACTCTTTCCAAATCTGTAAGTACAGCGTCTAACCACTGGATATATTTAAGTATATAGCGGCGTATACCTAGTAAAGCCTCCTCACCTCTATAGATTGTTTTAGCTCCTTTTACTATAATATCATTAAGAAAGGGTGCTGCTATATTTGGGATATACTTCTCTAGGATCTTTATAATTACCTATACAAACCGGGCCACCGAATTTGTACCTCCTATAGGCAACGTCGTTTGTTATAAAATAAGTTATATATAAAAGCAAAAGCCGCATAGCTCAAAAATGGAGAAGTCTAATATTATTAGTAGAAGTAGTAGGTGCTTGCAATCTACCAATAAACATTTTTATTATACTAGAGAGGTAGAGGAATAAATAAAGGGAGAAATATTTATATTGTGTTAAGGTAAGGTAAAGTCAAACCCTAAGCTCCTTCTATAATATATATAACCCCAAGCCTCCTGCACGTAATAAGAAAATAAACCAAAATAACTGAGGCATTTAACACCACTATATTACCACCCCTACCTAAAATGTTGTCCCCTAACGTTTCCTTATAACCCCCTTAGTAGGTAATAAATGCCTAAAGATAGAAGATACCCTAATACCTAACATTTCTTTAACTTTTCTAAAGCCGCCTACACTACCTCCTTAATTATCGCTTCTGTTTCTTCCATATTATTCTTATCCACAACGCCCTCCGCCTCAAGCTCTGCACTTACGTTATTATTCATACCAATAGCACCAGCTTGGAGGCTTAAAGACACTCTTTTTTAAACAGTATTTATTTCCGCCTACATCTCCTTCCACGCAGAAGATTGTAGAACGCTAGAATCAATTACCTATTCTCCTAAAACAGTGCCTTTTTCCAAAATTGGCGAAGGTGTCGGGCGGCTTAATACTACCGGTTTATTAGCAACCTTTGGAGCATCAACAAATACTGGTAAATGTTTAGAAATAGCACTCTAGAAGCTATCTTCTTTACGCTTACTTATATCTTTCGGCTCCTGGTCAACTTCTATAGGCACTACTCTATTATTAAAGATATTGAGACCAAGATTTAGGGTGGCAATCCTAGTATTCTAAGGCGTAGTAGCTCTATCTTCGCTTCTAGATATCCCAAACAGCCTCAGCAATACGCGCCCTATATCTCTCCCAAAATGCTTCTATTTATTATTTAAGGTAGGATCTAGGATTATCCACTATTCTGCCCTTACTTAAGAATTATCCTATAAAAGTCTTCCGACCAAAGCATTTAAAAGGGCACTCTTTGCCCATAGTTGTATATAGGCTGGGAATTTATATGGAGGAGTATTAGTAATAGGTTTGCCAGTAGAAGCTAATACTGGGGAAAAGCTAGCTAGATTTATCTATATAACTTCCTACTAGCTCTTAAGCCCAGGGATTTCTATGCAATCAAATCTAGAGTAACAATTAAGCGGCTTAATATTGCTTAAGATGCTCCTTATATAACAGTAGCTTTTGTAAATCGTACTTCTCCAGTTTTTAACATAATGGGCATCTAGTTAAGTTTAAACTTTTTAGCATTAGACTTAGTCCAGGCTGTCTCTATATTCTTAATACGCCCTCTACTATTAAGTTCCTCGCGCTCTTAAAGAAAGCCTATCTATTCTAGGTAGAAGTTCCATATAAGACTAACTCCCCTTATTAATTAAGGAAACAAGAATAAAGCCAGCTTTCCCTAGAATTTGGCACTCCTTTGCGTACCTAGAGAAGATCAATTTCCAAGTTCCGTTTTTTAGGGAGATGGCCATCAAGAAACCGGAGTGCGTAGCTTAGATATGCAATAAAACAAGTAGCATTATTAGTACGTAAAGCCACGGTATATCTGTAATGCTCCAGATCTATGTGAACTGCCTATTATAGTAAAGAATAACACATGGTCTAGAGGATACCATCTTTCTCTTTCCTAGTAGTCTTTTATAAATAGTGCGCGTATATATTAAACTCTTCCTTAAAAATGCCTAGAATTCTAGTATCTTCCTACCATTTAAATAAATTAGCGTGGTGGATTCCGAGAAAGTCCCATTTAAGTTCTCCCTTTAAGCCTAATACAAGCTTTCTCAACCCTATGTAGTCTACTGGATGATCGCTAGGCTATAATAAACTATTGTAAGATAGAAAGGATACCGTCCTTTGGCTCTTTCTTAGAATTAAAAGTCTTAATTAGTTCAGCTAGCGTTTTAGAATAATATAAGCATTTTATTTTCCGCTTCGGCTATAGTTTCCTAACTATCATCTCTCTATTAGCTTTAGCAATTATGGCCGCCTTTCCCTTCTACCTATTAGCTCCACTAGAAGCTAGAGGTTCTATAGGCCCTATCTTTAACTTCTTTCTAGGAGATTTCTTAGAGACTTTCCGGCCCTATGTTTCTGCGGGGAGCCTACGACAAGGTCATCCTTTAAAGACGTAGATTTATTAGATTTAGAGTCTACTCCTTACGCCTTAGGCACCTTGCCTCCAAATAGAAACGAGCTACGCAGCATCTTCGTATTTAAGCCTTTAACCTCTTTAAAAGGTAATAGTAAAGGTGCTAGAGTAACTAGCTCTAGTACAGATTCCTCTTCTTTAGTTTTAATAGTTAAGGCTAGTACTAAGAGCTTATAGCCCTGGCTTGGATAATAAACAAGCTTCTACTTCTTAATTAGCTTCTTATTAGTTACCAATCCAAACTTATAGGCGGTAAGAAAGTCCGATGGTGTTAGGTATAGAGTCCTTAAGATCTTGGCTTTTAAGAGTTCTAGGTGGTTTAGCATTGCATTATTAGCTATTTTTAACGCATCCTCCCTAGAGATCTAACTTCTTTTTACCTAATAGATAAAGATATAGATGCTTTTTAGTATATAATATGTATAGAAGAGCTTACAGGGACCTTCTAAAAGCTTATCTCCCCACTCCTTAATTGTATCCCGCACCGCCTTAATTTTATTAATCTTATAGGTAATCTCAGAGAGCTTTTTAATATCCGCAAAGGCGTTCTCCTATTCTTTACTTTCTAAACTTCTTTTAAGCTCCCCATCCTTTTTAATCTCAATCATCGCATTTTTTGCAGCTTTAACCATATTATGCTCCTGGTTTAAAGCAGCTTTAAGGATAACTTCTATTATCTACGCCTTTCCTTGGTATGCGAGGGCCATTAACTAGATAGGAGGCAGAGGCAGCGGCTTTTCTTTTAAATGGAGTTCCATAGTTCTAGGTATTTTTGTAATGAAATTCCGCGTACGCAATAGGCGTATAGATAGCAATTTAAGAGAAGAGTAACAATAGTGCCTTCTTAACGCGAAAGAAAGGTAAATGGGCGCGTATTACTAAACGAGATAGGATAATAGGAAATTAAAATAAAGATCTTATAGTATCTACCAAAAAGGTAAATTAAAAAAGGGTTGTTATATAAAATATTAAGATATTAAGGAACTTTAACCAGCGGTTAAAGTTATTTAATTGGTCGGATTTTCCTTGCCAAGACTTTCATATAATAATAACATCAACGATTTTTAAAAGGATGGACAAGACTTAGATAATGCTTAACTTTAACCTCTAATATACTTAACTTTAATTTCTTAAAGTAAAGTAGCTCTCCTCTTAACTTAAAAAGAAACAAAAATGTTAATTTAAAGATTATAGGGCGTAAGAATATAAAATACTTATAAAAGATAGCTATTAACAACAAAGATAGAAGAAAGAAGACTACGCGTAAAGTTATTTCTTATAAGAACAGTTATCAAGACAGAATTTAAAACCAACTTTAAAGAACTAAACTTCTTTTCCTAATTCCTTATGGCAATAAGATGAAATGGGCTTGTAGTAGAAGATTCTTAGTCCTTGCAGTTGCTTTGCGTATTCGTTATAGAGGTAAGGAGAAGAAAGAAAACAAGTTACTACTTATAGTAATAGGTGTTCTAAGTAACAGCTTGCTTATAGAAGGATTTTCGTAGAAGGCTACCTCTTAGTAGGACTATAATCCTTAAGGCGCAGTAAGATCGTAGTATAGCTAGGAGGGAGGGACATATACAAAGAATAGGTATAAAGAAACTCTTTAATAAGCAGTAATAATTAAGTTGTTTAAACAAGAGGGTAAAAGGGCTTTATAGGCAAGGGCCTAGCTAATTCTTCCTAGAAAACACCTTTCCCAACAGCTAATATCACTTTATGCTCTACCGGAGTTTGGCCCAACTTCACATTTTATAAGATATAGAGTAAGTCCCCCTTCCCCACTTAAGAATTTAACTATCCCCTAGTTAAAGCATTCGTACTCGCTCCTATTAAATATTGCCGGCCTAGTTATCTCTACCTCTTACATTAACCTCTTCCTTTGCAGGGCTTCCTTTAGTTTTTATACTCGCTTCTACGCCCTCGTCTATTATAATGGCAGTTTAGTTATTAATTTCTCTGCCTAGGCTACGGCCTCCTCCTTAGGTATCTCTTCTTTTACAAAGACCTCTTCTATACCACAGTTGCTTTTATTTATGCGGCCTTCTAGCCTAATTTCTCCGGGATCTTATACACAGAATCGTTTTAGCCTATTCCCATACTATATGCCTCTTATTTCAGTACTATTAAGATCCTTAATTTTATAGAACCCTTTTTCTAACACTATTTTAATCCGGAAGGACCTTGCCACTTTAGTAGTAGTAGTAGCTCTAAAAGCATAATTAATAGTAAAACGCCAGTATTAATATAATATAATATACCTAAGCCCGCTAGCAGGCCCGCCGCGTTTAAGATTCTCCTTATCTAAGAAGGAATATCCCACACGTCTCTAGAGCTGGCTATTTAGTAAGAGCGCGAGGGGCAAGATAAGCGGCCAGATAACGCCGGCGCAGAGAATAGTAGTTACGGAGGCTGTTACGGAGGCCGCTATAAAGGTAGTAGAGGAAGCGGTAGAAGCTATAGTAAAAGCTAAGGAAGAGAAATAGATTTAAGAATCTTGTTAAGAATATTATTAAAGTTAAACTAAGTATCTAATATTTTAATAAGCTTATAGGTAAAGCTATAGGTTAATTAGATCTAGCTGCTTTTTAAAAGGGAAGGTGATATATAGATACTAATCTAATTATAGCAGTAAATAATAGAGAGCTAGTAGCGGTAAATAATAAGACCTAAATAGTTATATATTAATTAGTGTTATACCTTATAAGTAGATAGTTAACTTACTAATTAAACAAAACTCTAGAACTAGATAGGAAGTCCGCAAGATTAGGTATTAAGTACAGCTTTATTAAGTAAGGTATTAATTAGTGTTGTCTTAGGCTTATCTATATTAATATCGTCAAGGCCTTCTACCACAGTTGTACGCCCTTGTAGCTTTATATTAAAGCTATTAATAAGCAAGTTATAGTAAGCTGGTTGCTTTGGGATTCTTTACTTTCTAGCTCTAGAAGGTTCTAATTATAACAAGGTTGATTTAGAAGGTAGCTTTATAGGCTGTCCTTCCTTTAAACCCCTAGAGAGCCTCCGAGTTCCAATATTAATAATATCCTTAAAGCTAAGGTGACTCTTTTATCCGCTAGGCCGCCTTATAATAGTAGTTAATAGCTTAAGCACAAGGTAATATACATTAGTAGCTGCGTCAGCTAGCGTGTAATATATACTGTTAAACTAGCTAAACGCGTCTTCTATAACGTACCGCAGATCTAGGCAGTAACTAGCGGTAAGTAATACTTAAGTAAATAACTTAGTTACATCTAAGCTAGTTCTCCGTCGGCCTTAAAGAAGAAGCTTAAGAATAAGATTATAATATTTGTTAAGTTGATCTATTTTAAACCAACTATCTTGCTGGCCTCTACAATTAACTAATATGCTAGTAAGTAATGATCTTTAGAGGACTTAATCTGCGGCTTTAGTTGCGAGCAATTTAGTAAGGTATAAAGCCAACTATATATATTAACTCTTTGTACTACTAGCAAAGAGAAGACAGCAGCAAACAATTACCCGTTTAATAAGCCCTATATCAGCGTGCTTAATAGCAAACTTTAATATAAGGTAGACCTCCATATCTTATATAAATTAAATATGGTTTTAGAATACCTTATTAACTAGTTTATCACCGCAGGACCATTAGCTAGGCGAGAAGAACTCCTCTTAAATACGCTATAAGGTAGTAAGGAATCTTACTCTTACTACTACCGTTTTATTACCTCTTCTAATATCTTATCCAGTAATCCAATTATTAACCCCCTTATTACCCTAGTCCCTAATATTTTAAGGAAGAAGATTAAAGAAGTAGGCAGTAATTCGGGCGTTAAAGGACTTAATTGCGACCTCCTCTTTATAATAGAACGGCGTCTTATAACCCTAATGCGCGCTAAGGTGGACCTTGCTGTAATCTAACGATTTAAAGCAGTTAAATAGTCCGCGGTAAATGTTGTATATCATATCCATATAGTTAGTTCGCCAATGGAACAATCCAGCCACAGAAAGAAACCATTTTAGCTATTTATAGTAACGCTCTTCAAGATAGCGCTCTTACTATATAGACTGGAGGAGGCCTATAGTCTTTTAATCGCTATTAATAAAGACTAATTCACTATTGTTAAAGGATCTATCCTTATACCCTAGCTGGCCCTCTTAAAAGCCGCATTCGCCGTTATTACCACCAAATATATTCCTAAGAACACTATACGTGCCCTCTAGAGTGCTCTTATTCTCTAAAATTAGACCTAATATAAAGTGGCGTAGCTTTCGTGGAAGGAGACGATCTATAATAGGCATACTAGGCCAGAAGTCTGCGGCAATATCAAGCTCTTTAACTTTTGGTATTGTATACGCAATAGCCTTAGCAATCCAATATAACTGGCATTGTTCCATGTAGCTATCTGCCTAGTTGCCAGGATAATTAAAGATCGCGCTATAAGTAAGCTATTCCGTAGGTTTAAGTATAGAAGTACAAAAACCATTATCCAGAAACTTAGGGTTAAGTATAAGCTTAGAAGTAGTAGCAGAGAGATGCTTATTAGCATTTAATATAGTCTTATATTAAACCCTTTTATTCCAGTCAAAGTTATTATATACAACTGTCAGCTAGTTCCGGTTCTTTAAAGCAGTTACCTTAATTATACACTATAAGAAAGTTACTATTTATTACACTAGTAGTAACCAAGACGCCTTAAGCGCGTGATCTACAGCTAAGATACCCTAACCATGCCCTCCACCCGCAGTAATGGAGGCATCTTATCTAAACCCTCTAGTATGGAAGTACATACCCTACCAACTTCCTCTAGCTCCTTTTGTATTTTAGCAAGGCTAGTATACAATATCATAACTCCTAACTTATAAAGAAGTGCAATACACCTTCGCTTAACACCTATATTATATAAATAAACCCCTAAAGCAGCATGGAACCGGAAGCTAGCTTAAGGGGCTTATATATTTGCCAGAATTGCGCACACCATAAAGAGCTTATTGTAGTAAGGCATGATATCGCGAGAATTGGCATATAGCCTTTGCTATACCAAAGCCATAAGAAAGCTCCATAGCGTTAAAGCAAGGCACTATATATTAGCAGTAATTATATTAAGCTTAAGCTTTTTAACTAGTTCTTTGGCGTCAAATTGTCCAAGCCTACTAGGAATAATAACTCCGTTCTCTTCTCTTAGGCGTATAAGATCCTCCAACTCTTACTCTATCTGCTTATATAAAGGTTCTTAATAGAGCCTTCCTAGCTAGCGATCACTATACACTATAAGCCGTTCCTTAACCTCTGGCTCTTTAAATATTGCCTTCCATAGCCTATTTGCACGTCGCTCTGGCATATTGTAATTAGAAGGGCCGGAGGCGGTTATATAATGCTTAATAAAAGTTATAAAGCTCCAGCGGTGCTTATACAGCTGTTCTAATATTAAATTAACTCTTTCGCGTTCTAAATAAAAGGCTTATAGTCCTTAATTGTTATTTAAAGCTAGCTCGTCGGTTTGGGTACCCTAGCTGCAGTAGAAAGAGGGCGGCGGTAGTCATAGGAGAGGTGCGGCTGCTACAACTCAGGGGCGTCGGGCGCGACAACGGGACAATAAATTAGAATCGGGTAAATCGGGCAACGTAGTCTTCTTTGCTAGGTTTAATTTAGTAATTCTAGCCATCAGAAATAGCTTAGGGAGTTATAGAAGTTAAGATAATTTGGCTTAAAGTAGGTATATATAGGCCCAAATACCCCGCGCGGGACTAACAAAAATCCAAACCGTATACCAGACCTTCTTACGAAGGTCTTGCCAAAAGCGGGTAGCGTCTTGGCAAGGTCAGCCTTGGCAAAGAAGGTCTGGGAACGAGACAACGGTCTTATAACGTGTCCAGAGCTTAGTTAGCATCTCTTGCTTAATTCTAACACGCCAGAGCTTCCACACCATATATAAATAGGCCCTCATCTACCGAACGAACTAATTAACTTAGAGCCTCTACACAATAAGTAAGATCTAAAGGTCCGCCAACGACGTTAAGTTAAATAGGCACTACTTTAGCCGCCCGCTAAATTAAAAGCTTCCTCCCATAAGGCTCCTCCAAAGCCTCTACCACCTATGGATCCTCCTCCTCCTCCTTAGCCTCGGTTAATCCAGAACCGACCAAATACAAAGGGCAGAAACTCGAAGAAGCCGGCGTTTAAAGTCAGCTTTGTAGAGCCTTAAATTAGGCAGCAGCAGGGCCAGCAACAGGAGTAGCAGCAGGAGCAGCAGCAGCCGGAGTAGCAGGCTCTAAATGGGCAGGAAGATCAACGTTATAAAGTAGTGGATATTAGGTGGCTTATAATTAATCAACCTATAAGGAAACGCCATGCCTCCCTTATCTACCAACGTAATTAAGGACGATGATATATCCTATCCTATTTCTAAACCTGATTCTGATCGGTTTACCCACTCTGGTGGCGACGACGCATCAAGCGACTCTACACTAAATACACTACCCAAAGTCGCCTCGTAAAAGGCGTCAGTTAGCTACTTCTACGTGGCAGCTTGCCCGCGATCCTAGCAGTGTGGCTAACAGGCAGCGTCGCTGGCAGCTAGCTGCTTATGTAAGCAGTCAGTCAGCGTAGATAGTTGTAACAGTCAGTCAGCGGTAAGACTGCAGCGAGCTAACAGCTCGCTGCATAGGTGGTAAGAAAGGGTCCATTTGGTGGTGTTTTTGAAGCTTTTAGTAGAGATCAAGAATCTAAGATCTTCGGCTAAAATCCGGGCGGGAAACCCCTGGGATATTCATATAAAATAGTATGGTTTTCTCCAAATTCCCCATCGCGTCTCTAAACGCGTTTACCTACCAATATCAACCTTTTTATTGCCATGGAAAATGCAACGCACCTTACATTTTACCCGCCAGCCAACTAGTAGAGCTTCTTCCTCTCCTTCTTCCTCTGCTTCTTTATTAAGTTCGCAATCTACGCGTCAATTAAGCTCTTTAACATCCCGCAGGCATCGCGGATCTACTGCTTCTACCCCCCTTATAATCAAAGACACGCCTAAATTAAATAAGCAGAATGACTCTACATTGTAAGAGCCTCCACTAATTAGCTAAAACTATGGCTGTATCTTTCCTATTAACTAGGACAACCTTTACCTAGGTAAGCATAGTAAGCTTACTAGTAAATACGGATACCGAATTATTAATAAGCGGTCCCTTTTAAAGAACTCCTCTATATCAACTATATAGAAGCATGGAGCAGATCTGTTCTGGGATAGGGCAGAGGGCAGAAAAAGACTCCAGCTGTATAAAATCTGCTATCTAGCTTAAAGACCAGCTGCGTTACTTATAATTAACGGCACGGATTATATTGTTGGCTATTTAAAATTAAAACATAGTCTTATTCTTAATTATAATAGCCATAGTGGTACTCTATAAGGCTTATCTAAACCAAATACTTAAGTCTCTTCTATACCCGGCGGCAGCGAACGCCAGCCGTTTTAGGCAGCTGGCTATGTATAGGCCTATATTAATTAGACGATTCTCTAGGATATTACATTTTAGCAAGCTATAAGTACTTATACCCGCGTATTGCTTATATTCAACCGTCCTTAGATACAGGAGTGTCTTATAAGTTCGTATATATTACTAAGTAACTAGATAAAATCTGCCTTTAAGCGCCAACGCCTTAATATTAAAGACCTCCTCCTTACCTCACAAAGTAAAATCCACCTTAGCTGTAATATCTGGACGTCTACAAATGGAATGGCACTACTTGGTGTAGTAGCCCACTTAGTTAATAAAGGTGGCAAGCTACAATTAATCCTTATAGGACTTCCACGCATATAAGGATCGCATATGGCTAAGAACGTGGCAATAGGTTTAGCAACGGTTATTTAGAAGTATTAATTTAAACATAAGCTTGGCTACTTAATAGCTAATAACGCCACTAATAATAATAAGCTTATAAGGGCGCGAAGAGGCTTCAAGGAAGATTCAAAGGAACAATATAAATTCTATCTAAATCTGAGGGTATATAGCTCTTGCAGAGAACAAGATATTACGTAAAGAAGAGAAAGGAATATAGGAAACTTGTAACTAAATATTCGGGGTCTTAGCAGTAGACGCATAGGCACAAGCCCACGTGGATTTTAATAAGTTTTAACCAAATTCCATTATATTAGTGGAATTTAGTGGAACTTAATTAAGTTAGTAGAACTTAGTAGAAAATAGTAGATTACGGCAGATAATTGCGGATAGTTATAAATAGTTATAGACAGTTACAAACAGTTTATAAACAGTTTTATATAGTTATCTATCGAGTGTTTTACCAAGACATTCCTACTATAACTGGGCTAGTCCCGTTATAGTACCCCCCCTTTTTAGCCGAAGGTCCAAAATAATTTAATTTAGTTAAGAATTTAAAACTTATTGCGTTATAAGCGTTATAACATATTTTAAGTTCTTTTTAATTTCGAGTTTCCTGCTATTATGTTTCGTGTCTTCGTATTAGGTGGCAGTTGTTTGCCTTTATATTATATCTATTTAGCCAAAGTAGGCCGCAAAGGATGGTCTTTATAGAATTCTTTTACCAGGGAAGGCGCGTCGGCCTTAATCTGTTTATAGGTTTCCTAGATTTATGTTTTATATCCTTCCCACTTAACAAGAAGTTTAAATCGTTTAGATTATGTTTTCTATCGCATATTATTAATTAAGTTAATAAAGTAAGAACCGTTACTGTTATTAACAATTACGGAAGGTAGTGGTGGCACTTCGCGAGTCGTAGGGTTGTCTCTTAAAGGTTATAGCAAGCTTACATAAAATGTTAGATATATTTTCATTTTAGTTAGTAGTTTAAGCTTATAGGTATACAGGCTTAGTTTCTTCTTAATTTAGTATAGGCCCGCAAACTTCCAATTAAGTTTCTTTAAAGGTCGTTAAGTCTTTATATTTTGTGTATTTAGGTAAACTATATTACCTTCCTTAAAGTCCTATACGGGAGCTTGTCCTTTATTTGCATACTATTCCTATAACATTTAAGCGTACGTTAATTTACTTTGTAATAGTTCCGTTAACTGCTTTATTTAATTAGCGAAGTTATACGCATTAATTAACTAAATCCGTTTAATCGTAGGTCCTGTTATATTAATTTTAGGTTATAGTTTAAATCTAAGTTAAGGGTCTTATCTGTAGGTCGCGTAAAACGGTGTTATACCTATTAATATATTTATTATATTATTCGCAGTAAACTTAGCTAAAGGCAGCCATTTTTCCCAGTTGTCTTATAGGTAGGAGCAGTATATTTATAGGTATTATTCTATAATCGCGTTTGCAATTTTAGTTTAACTATCTGTCTCTAGATAAAACGCAGTTAAGAGTTATATTTAAATGCTTAATTATTTGTATAGAGCTTGCTAGAAGTCTAAAACAAACTGGCTTCCACAGTTAGATATTATTAAGTTAGGATGTCTGTATAGCTTAAAGACATGCTTAACAAAACATTCGGCTACTAATATCGCGTTAATTAAGTCTATAGGGATTATATATCGCATTTTTATAAGACAGTTAACAACTACTATAATATTTGTAAACCTATTACTACTAGGCAAGTTGACTATAAAGTTAATTAAGATATCGTGCCATCTTTGCATCAGAATTGGTAGTAGTTAAAGTACTCCTTACTTCTTTACATAAGAGGTCTTTCTACGCACGTATATCCTGTATGCTTAAACGTATTTTCGTACGTAGTTATGTATTATAGGCTAGTAGTATACTTGTTAAACAATCTTATAAGTCTTTACACGGCCAGGATGCCCTGTTATAGGGGAGTTGTATACAAATTCGAGTATCTTGAATTGTAAAGGTTTGGAATTTAGAACTACTATCTTCTATTAATAGTACAATCAATTGTTTTAAATTTCGCATTTAGTGAGTGTAATATCCTTATGCTATTATTTTCCTATTTGAATCGCTTTTATTATATCTATTATCTATATATTGTTCTTATATTTGTATTCCATTAGCTTATTAATTTCTATTTCCTATTTATTAACTTCCAATTTATTTCTATTAAGTTCCGTGTCTAGGAATATAGGACGTAGTTTTTTAAAATATTTAGGGGGCAATAAAATCTATAATTAATTTGTAATTCGTTTATCTAAAGCATTTATAAATAGGTCCTATAATTATTATATTAATGTATCAGGCTTCTAATTAAGTTTGCCTGGTTAGTATATAATCTTAAAGTTAAATTATAAGAGATATTCGGCCCAATGAATTTGGCGCTGCGTTAATTGCTTTATAGTTATAAAATACTACAGGTTCTTATAGTCCATTAACACGCGTATTAGGAACAACGATCCTTTAAGCTTAGGACGCCATTATTTAAAGTATTTAACAATTATAAGTAGTTCCTTATTATATATCTTGTAGTTTAATTTAGCAGGGACGAGTTTCTAAGAGAGAAAGGCTACTAGATATAGCTCGCCGTTTTTATTATATTGCGATAACACCCCCCCTAGCGCATGATTAGACGAGTCCGTTTTAACAATACATTTAAGGTTAGGGTTAAAGTGGGTGAGAATTAGAGCAGTTATAAAATAATATTTTAGTTCGTTAAAAGCTTATTTATATTTAGTAGTTTATTTAAATCTTATATTCTTTCTTATTAAGTTTACTAATAGCTAAACAATTTTTAAGAAGTAATTAATAAATTAATAATAGAAATTTGCAAATCCTAGAAATCCTTAAATGTCTTATACGCTACCAGGACTTTCCTAGTTTATAATCGCAGCGACTTTCTTAGGGTCTATTTTAATTCCATTACGGGATATAATTAAGCCTAAGTATATAACTTCGGACGCGTGGAACTTATATTTCTTAATATCGCATTATAAGCCCACATCTTGCAGGCATTTAAGGACCATTCTAATATATTTCCAATATTTAAAAAGCGAGGACAAGTAGATTAAGATATTGTTAATATATATAGTAATAAATATATTAAGGAATTCACGAAGCGTATTATTAACGTATTATTAAAATATACTAGGACTATTCTTTACGCCAAATAGCATTACTAGGTATTTAAAGAGTCCCTATTATATATAAAAAGCTATATACTTCTTATCTCCTTTATATATACGGATTTTATTAAAGGCAGCAACTATATCAAGCTTTGTAAAGTACTGTGCCTTTACTAAACAGTTAAGCGTCTCTTAAATTAGGGGAATTGGATATTAGTTTTAAATTATAATTATATTTAGAGCTTAATAATTAATATAAAATCTTAAGCCTCCTCCTAGCTTTTTAATAAATAGTACGGGTAAGGTAAATGGAGATTAACTAGGGTAAATAAATCCTTTTTCCAGATGTTTGTTAAGGTATTATTACATTATAAGCAGTTCTTCTTATGACATACCATATAGTAGACCAAACTTTAGTGTTATGCCAGGCTTAAGTTCTATCTTAAAATCGTACTTATCTTGGTATAGGGCTAGTTGGTCTACAAATCGTTTTTTAAACTTATTAATTAGATTATGGTACTCTTTAGGTATAAGAGGTTAAGGGTTAATATATTGCTTTGGTTCTAGCGCTTTCTTAATATCTTCTATTATTATAGCGAAGATTTTATGGTCTTATTTTCTTACTAATAAAATAAAGGGCGTGGCTTATATTATATGAATTTTAAGAGGTTCTAACAAAACATCTTTACATTTTTTACTATAATTAGCAGTTGTGGCTTTGTTGTTTTAGTTTAAGGTTTATAGTAAGGGTAATTTATATTATTTTAAATTTAAATAGTTATATGTATATTTATAGGGCAAATGGTTTTTTAAGTAATGACTTTAGCAGTAGGTTATACGGAACTTTAGTGTTTCTTTAACCCAGCTAATTAAAGGGTTATGTTGTTTTAGCTATCTATGTCTAAGTATTACCTTATAATGCTTTAAAGGTGTTACAAATAGGGAAATATATTTAAGGTATTTACCTATCTGCAATTTCACAAGAGCATAGTGCGTTAGTTCGCTATATATTAAGGGTTTGCTGTTAAAGCCTTATAGGCCTTAGGGCTTATTAAGTTTCTTTAAATTTAGGTGTTAAGTTTTCGCGTATTTTATATTAATAAAGCCTATACTAGTAGCTCCGCTGTCTATAAGGATTTATACCTCCTTCCATTTTCTAAGTGTTTGAATTTCGCTAAGTATATTAAGGGAGTTATATTGTGTATCAGCGCTAGAAGAGCCTAGACACTTATACTCTTCCACTTTTTATCCTAAGGCGCGACTTAGCCCTAGGACAATTCGTTTTCCAAGTTAACCGAAGATGAGGTGCTTCGTAGCGTCTAAGTACGATTCGTAGAACGAGTGCGAGTTAAGGAGCGAGTACGACTTGAAGAATAAGTGCGATTCAATAACCAGGAGGAACTACGGCGGACCTTTTCAAAAGGGTGAGTTCGGCAATTCTTTTAAATATATCCTTTTTTACTACATCCAAAGCATTCTCCGTTTATAGCTTAAGTTCTTCGTTTGTTGGTTCCTAAGGGTGTATAAGATCAAGTGGTATCAAGGTCTATAGGGTCGTATATAGGACTTTTTAGGTTCGGAGAGGGATCGCGTTTTGGGGTATATATTGGTTTCATAGAGTTTTAAACATGCGGCATGGTCGGCTTTAGAGAACGAGTTTGTTTATTATATTAAAGGTCCTTATTAATTCATTAATATATTATAGCGAATTTGGGTAGGTCTTTTAATAGTTCCCTACCTACTAACTGGGCTCTAATCTTATCCAAAATGGCTTATTAAAGGGCAGCGATTTTAGCGGCTTTATTCTAATCCAGTTCGCCAATAAGGCCTAAAAATTCCAAAAAGAAGCTGGTAAATTCTTGGTTCTATTATTGTAGGTTTTTAAGTTTAGTAACCGCTGTATATTTGCGGCTGGCGTTATTATACGTTTGTTCTAGTAGGGAGATAAAGATTTTAAAATTAACAAAGGTGCCGTTACAGAAGAATAGATCTATAGTTTGTGCAGCGTCCTTACTTAAACGAGACATTCTATAGCTAATTTTGCTAGCTTTAGTAGGGTATCGGTCGTAGTTTATTAAGAGTTTAAGATAGAGCTTAGTTATAAAGGGACGTAGGTTATTTTAATTTCTATCAAACATTAGAGGATTAGGAAGCTTTTTAGATTTTATAATAGGTATTAAATTCGTTACAGATATAGGTTAAGTTACTATTACTAGTTCGAAGTTCGCGTTTAAGGGGCTAGGCTTAGATATAGTTACTTTAATTTTATTTACAGGCGGTGTCGTGGTCTCTAACGTAAGTGTTTTAACGTTACGGAGTTCTTCGCGGAGTGTTTCCATTAATCGCTAATACTGGGCTTCTAGTGCAGCCCGCTGCTAAGCTAAAGTATCTATAAAGGCTTCTTGCATCGCAGTTAACTGTTCCCTAACTAGGGTTATAATGCTCGTGGTTAACGCGTAGGATTTGAGGTCGATTGCTATTTTAATAGTAGTTGTTTTTAACACAATGTAATATAAGGGCGCGAAGAGGCTTTAAGGAAGATTTAAAGAAACAATATAAATTTTATCTAAATCTAAGGGTATATAGCTCTTGCAGAGAACAAGACATTGTGTAAAGAAGAGAAAGGAATATAGGAAACTTATAACTAAATATTTAGGGTTTTAGCAGTAGACGCATAGGCACAAGCCCACGCGGATTTTAATAAGTTTCGACCAAATTCTATTACGTTAGTAGAATTTGGTGGAACTTAATTAAGTTAGCAGAACTTGGTAGAAAATAGTAAATTACGGCAAATAATCGCGGACAGTTATAGACAGTTATAGACAGTTATAAACAGTTTACAAATAGTTTTATACAGTTATCTGTCAAGTGTTTCACCAAGACATTCCTACTATAACTGGGCTAGTCCCATTACAAAGCTCTATAAATACCTCTTATAAAGTCTCTTAGTGGCAAAAAGGGAACAACTCTGGTATATTGGCTATATTATAAACCTTATCGTTAAGGCCTTACTATATAGCAAAGGTATTAGCAAGCTTAAACGCTTGCTAATTAGTGCAAGCGATTAAGCTAAATTTAACCTTGTGCAGTAGAAAGGTATTATTAGAAAGGTCCATAATATTATTAAATATATTATGCAATCTACGGCTTGCTACTAGGACTTCGCTAAGAATTAAGCTGAGGCCTGCATAGAGGACGAGCTCTTTAATTAAGCCGAACTTATACTTATTAAGGACGGAGGCGTTTAGTGGAATTCTACCTACTTTATACTTTGGCGGGCGCTACTTCTTAAGAAAGGGATTAATAAATATCTGCTAGCTTAGAGGAAGCCTATTAACAATAGCTATAACCTTACGCAGGACTTTCTTACTAAAGAAGATTGGGTGGAAGTTAAGCAGCTTGTTAGAATCCTAAAGCCTTTTATATTAGCCACCAAACGCATAGAAGGTGACGCCAATAGCTATAGTATTAAAGGCTTATATGGAGCTTTATAGGAGTTAATTACAAATATAGAGCTTCTTTACTAGATCCTTATACGAATTTAGTAAAATCTTAAGAATACAGACAACTCCTTCCTTAAATCCGGCGTTAATATAGCTCTATAGAAGCTTAATAAGTATTTTGATAAAATAAAAGCTAAGAGCCCGTACTACTTTATCGCGGTTATCCTCCATCCCTTTTTTAAACACGCCTACTTTCGCGATAAGTGGAAACGGTAGCCATAGTAGTGGAAGCACGCCAAGAGATGCATAGAAACAGTATTTAATGACTATATCAATAAGCAAGTAGGCGAGGAAGATAAGGTGGTTAAATTATAATGCAGAAAGGTTCCTTTATCTAGCAATAATTTGGGCGATAAATATTAGGGACCTTTCGTACGAGATTGACGCTAGAAGTTGACGAGCCACACAGCTGTACAGTTGGCCCGCGCAGGGTTACTCAGCAATATCTACCCCATCAAAATAAGAGTTTCTATAGAGTTTCTATAGGCGATGTATATAGTAGAGGTAGATCTATAGCCTTATAAAGCTAGTGGTAGAAAGGGAGAGGTAGAATATAGCTTTTAATTGCGAATTAAACTAATACGACCAGTAGAACTTAAAATTCGTATATTTTAATAACCACACGTTTAAAAACTACAATTTTTATACTATTAGATTCGGCTTTATAATTTCTATATGTCACGGAACGGGGGCAGTGGCTACAAAGCGTATATATTCAAGGAGTCTATAAGACGTTACGCGATCAATCGTAAGGGTCAAGGGCGTAAGGAGGTAATATACCTACGCGTAGCTAACATAAGCTGTACGCGAGGTGTACGCAAGAGCACGGGGCTCTCCTATAGAGGCCCCTACAGTAGGGTTCCGTGACACTACCCCCCCTCCTATAGAGGCGGAGCTCCAGCGACGCTGTGGTTACTATGTACATATAAAAGGGACACTTAAGGTATAGAAAAGAAGAAAGAGGGGTATTACTAAAGGCTTAAAATAATATTATATAATAAGGCTTAGCACCTAAAAATCCAACCAATTAGACAACTTTAACCGCTGGTTAAAGTTCCTAGACATCTTAACGATATTCCAGTTACATAATCGCACTTTGCTATAATCTAATGGTAATCTAATGGCAATTTGCCCTTATATAGCAATATACAACGGTTTAACTCTATAAGGGCTCCTATAGAGGATTAGGTATAAAATCTCTGCTTAGGCCCAGTTTCTATAGGTTCGCGTGGTAAAAGTTACTAATTAGATCCTTTACATTTTTAAAGTCTTCCCATAGTTACTATTCTAGCTGATCTATATTGAATCCTATATATATAGCTCTATAGTAGAGCCATCGTCCTCTGCCTTTGCTAAAGTATTTAGAGTTAATAATTTATTTAACGGTCCACTCCTTATAGTTCTCGTCTTCGTTCTTATCTTGGATTAGTACTGGTGGGGGTTTAGGCTATATCTGCCCCAGTAAGGGGTTAGGCTAATAGAGGTATAGTAGCTATAGGTAAAATATGGGCCATATCCCACGGGTGGCTAGGGTAGGTGGGAGTTCTAGCTTATATACGGCTCCTTTATTAATGACTTGTTTAATTAGATAGGGGCCAAGGTTCTTATAATTAAGTGACTTTATAGGCCTCTATATAGAGATATTATATGCATCTAGCTATACCTAGTCGCCAACATGTATCTCCGGTAGTGGCGTTCTATAACGGTCAGCAAAGTAGGCCTACTTTACTTAAGCCCAGGCCATTTCTCCCTTGTAGTAGTTAAGTAGATTTTTTATACGGTCTATATGCTGGTTGGCAAGTAGCATCTTAAGGCGTTTTCTATATGGCAGTTTCTTATTAATAGGTTCTAGTGGCTCTATGCTAGATTAGGGATGATAACCCTTATTTGCAAAGAATAGGGTAAGTCCTGTAGTGGTTAAGACGTGGTTATTCACTATAAATTTACCTAGTAGAAGGTAATCTACCCAGTTATCTTAACTATAGGCGACTACCTATTATAGGTACGCTTTTATACTGGCATTAGCATTTTCTGGTTGCCCAGCAGTTTTATAATAGAAGGATATAGACATCTTAACAGAGATGCTAAGGCATTAGTAGATTTGTCTCTATATATCAGAGTTAAATTATATACCTTAGTTAGACGTAATCAAGTTAGGTAACCTATATAGTTAGTAGACTTTGTAGAGAAAGGCGTTAGTAATATTACTAACAGCTACGCCTTTAATTAGGACGTAGTGGCGCTCTTTTATAAGTTGGTATATTATTATAAGGATGTTCTTATAGGTACGGCCATATTGTTTATAGGGTAGTAGGTTAATAATAAAATCTATAGCAATATCTGCCCATTGTTGTATAGGTACTAGTAGAGGGTGCAGTAGTCCTTAGTACTTTATATTAAAGGCCTTAGCGCGCTTATAGCTGTGGCAGGTGTCTATAAAGTATTTAACTAAGTCTATTATTTTTGGCTAGAAGTAATATCAGCTAAGAAGCTCATAGGTTCCTCCTCTGCCTAAATAGCCACTTAATTAGAGGTTGTGGGCCATTTAGATTAGTTACCATTATAGATTTTCTAAGTTAGAGATAAATAGGCGACCTCTATAATAGAGCCTATTCTCTTTTACTTCTAAGGTAGCTATATTAATCTGGCCTAAGCTTTAGAGGTTAGTAGGCAGCGTATAGGCGCCAGCGGTCTTTGCGGCAATAAGTTAATACAGTAATAGGTTAACAGAGGTATTATATACTATAGTAATAAGCTTGTTAGTTTTAGGAGGTAACTCTAGTTCTATAGTATAAAGCTAAGGTGCAGTTGGCTCTATTATAGGTAGTATACCTAGGGCTAAATTTTGTGCTTTTAGGATTGTCTATTATTGGAACTAATTATAGGGGTCATCTTTAGACTAAAAAAGGTCTTACAAGCAGCGTATTAGGCTATTAGGCTTAGTACCTTATACTCCTGGTCTATATATAATTTTAAAGTTAAAACTAAAGAGGAACTCGTTTTAACGTACTTGGCGTTAGTTTAGCTACTTTATAGTCATAAAGTACTTAAGGTTGCGATAATCTATAAAAACTTTAGTTAGCTAACTAGGCTCTGCTAAGGAGAGTTCTGGTTGGAATTTTTTAAACGCTTATATAATTACAAGGAGTTCTTTATTATAGATCTCATAGTTACACTCTTATAGTGTAAGCTTAGACAAGTAGAATGCAACTAGGTAAAGGAGACCGTTATTACTTATCTAGGAGAGGACGCCTGCGTTAATATAGTTTAAGGAGTTGGTTTTAAGATAGAGTTATCATTCTGGTATAAAGTAAGCTAAAATAGGTGCTTTGGTAAAGGCATTTTTAAGGTCTTAGAACGCCTTCTTATATTTAGGCGTCTAGGTAAAGCGTAGGTACGTTTTTCTTCCTTTTATAGAAAGGCCCTTTATTTGCATTATTGCTGTAAGTAGTGCTACTACGCCTAAGAAGTTATATATAAATTTCTAATAAAAGTTAGCAAAACTGAGGAAGGCTTATATATCCTTAATGCAGTTAGGGGCTTGCTATTTAGTAATTATATATACCTTCTTAGGGTCCATACGGACACCTTTAGTGGTGATAATTAGTCCAAGGTATTTTACTTCTATAATTAAATTTTTATATTTCTTTAAATTAATATAAAGTCCTATGTCCCTAAGGTGCTATAGGACCTTTTAAATATGTTTAGTATGCTTAGAAGGGTTATTGCTATAAATAAGTATATTATCTAGGTACGTAGAGCAGAAGTCGTTAAGGTAGTCCCATAAGGCGTTATTAATATAGCTTTAGAAGGTGCCTGGGCTATTATATACGCCAAAGGGCATAATGGTATATTTAAATTGGCTAAAGCGCAATGCGAATGCGGTTTTCCATTTGTTACCTTTCCGTATTTAAAAATAGTTAAAGGCGGTAATAATATTAAGCTTAGTATAGATTTTGGCTTAACTAAGCCGCTTAAGGGTCTTATATATAAGCGGTACTAGGTATTAGTTTTTAATCGTAATAGCATTAAGTCCTCTATAGTTAACGCAGAATCGGATACCTCCTCCTAGCTTCTTAGCGAGAAGAATGGGGGCGGCTGCTGGTAATATACTAGGATAAATAAATCCTTTGTTAAGGTGCTTATTAATATACTTTTTTACAACTAAAAGTTCGTCTTTTAATATTGGGTAGGGTCTCTTATAAAGTAGTATTTTTCCTTATTTAATGTTAATGGCATGGTTATTAGGTTAATATAAGGGGAGTATATCTATACTCTTTTGTAAGTATATATTGGTAAAGTTATGGTACCTCTTAGGGAGGAGCTTGCGGAGTTCTTTATTAGTAAGTCCTTTTTTAAGCTTTATAAACTTCTTGAAGTCTAAAGGTAAAAGTCCATAGAGTTCCGTAGGGGCGTTATCTTCTAAAAGGTTGACTATATCTATCTTGTTACTATAGAGAACGTAGTCCTATTCTTTATTAAGCTTATATAGTTATAATTAGGAAGCTGTAGTAACGGTCTAGCCTTTCCTATATGCTATATAGTAGAAGGCTGGGGCACTTATATAGTGGCAGTTGGTTATAGGTAGGATAATAAGGGGTTCCTTAGGTTAATATCCTAGAAAGTAAATAGAGGCGGCTAAGCCATGCCCTAGGTAAGTTTCTCTACAGTATTTAGAGTTAAAGGTTACTTCTCTCTTCTTCCAGTTAATAGTGGGGTTGTGTTATTTAAGCTAGTTTATTCTAAGGATAATAGGGTAGTTAGTAAGTAGTATAATATAGGCCTAGAGTTCTTTCTGGTGCCTATTTATATCTAGATAAAGTTATACTATATAGGTAATCTTCTATGCGGTATAACTACCGTTAGTAAGTTATAGGGCACGGGCTTTAGTAAGGGGTAAGGTAGGTAGATTATAAGTATACATAAATTAGATATTTACAAATTTATTAGTAGCTCCGCAATCAATTATAGAACGGCTTTTATATTATTTTTTAGTAGTAGTTCCTATTATAGGTAAAACTATCTATTCCCGTCTATTTATCTTTACTAAGTTATCTATTAAGTAAGCTAATATATAGATCCCTCTATTATTAGGGCGTTTTAACCTACGACTTAGAGCTAGGACTTAGCGTTTTCCGCTTCCATATCTGACTTTACTACTGTTACTACGTCTTTGTTTTATACGGTGGTGGTATATAGCAATATATTTAGTGTTTAGGGTATTAGGCTAGGTGTTAGGCGGCGGCTACCAAACTTAGCTATTAGGTAGTTTAGGTTATCGCAATAATAGCCTTCTTAATGGCATCTATAGCAGCATCCTAGTTTCTAGAGTAGCTTGCGCTCTCCATCTAAGAGTTTTTATAGAAAGGTTGGTATAGAGAACTTAATATTAGCTCCAGTAGTACTTAAGGTAGTGGGCGTTAGTGGCTTAGTATATATAGGTTTAGTAGGTATTACGGCGCTAGTAGAAAACGGTGGATCTTAGTAGATGTAGATTATAGTAGACGCGAGTCACGTGACTTAAGGACCGCATAAAATGTTAAGCGGCGCTACTATTCTTCTCCTTTCTTTTTCTAGCTTTGGATCCTTGTTTATAGACTACTAATTATATAGGCTTGCGCGTCCCTCCTACCATACTTGTGCCTTAATTAACTAAGTTGCTAATATTATCCAAAGCTTATTACTACTCTCTCTTCCTAAAAAGGAACTTAAATATATCTACAAAACTATAAATAGAATAAGGAAATAGAACAGGACCCTAAGGAAACAGAATAGGACCCTAAGGATATTACCAGAACTAAAAGAACACAAATAGAACGCGAAACCTAAAAAATAGGACACGCATAGACCAGAACCCTAGAAAATAAATAAATACTGGAAATTGCCTAGTACCCCTACCACTATGCCAAGAAATACAGCAGCTGGTAAAGCCGCTATAGGACCCGCAAATACCTCTAATAGTGAAATAGTCGCTGTCTTGACCCCCTAGGAAGAGCTTACAGCAGCTAATGCTGAAATTAAATAGCTCTAAGAGCTGCTTAAAACTAGAGACACCCCTACACCTAGTAATAAATTATTGGACACCTAGAGGCTTGCTACGGTTGTCAGAATTAAGCGAGGAATGCTAACTAAGCTCTGGACACGTTGTGAGGTCAAAGTCTGCATGCAATCTACATAGACATCAACCGCATCTACTGCATCACAAATCAATCAATATTCATCGTCTGCGTCATCTCTATCATCAATTAGACCCTCAAGACTGCTCCGCTGTGACCTTATGACCTTGTAATTCCAACAGGTTATAAGCCCGGGTAGCAAATCTCTCCCGGGTAGCAACACCTCTCCTGACTCGAAAATCGACCCCGAAAATGACCTCCTCTACCTTAACCTCAACGACACCTACATACGATCACAAGGCCGGCAAAATCGTTATTTTCAATGGAGACAACTTTGCAGACTAGGAGCGCACCTGCGAGGCAGCCCTGATCATGTTAGAGGGCTGGGATTTTGTTACTAGTGTAAAGGACCCAAATCGAGTTAATTCAGCTAATAGAAGAAGAAGACAAGGGGAAGCAAACAAGATTATCTACAATTTAATAGGAGACGACCATTAGGAAGAGATGCGTGCAATAATAAAGGCATATAATATTTAAGGAATGTAGAAAGAAATAAAGAAGTTTAATAAGGCTAATAACGAGGTCTATATCTCTAGACTCCACAGAGAGTTCTATAGCACTATATTTAACCCTATAAAGATACAAATTATTAAGTTCCTTTAAATACTTAATTAATTTAAGATTAATCTAGCCTTAACGCCTTAAGCACTTACTAACAATAATATTAAAGAGTAGCTTCTCTTGGCCCTCCTAAGCAATATTATATAGCAGAATGCGAAGACCTAGTGTTTACAAGACAAACAAGACCTTAAGAGCTATATTACCCTTCTTTAGGAGCAAGAGACTGCTCTCCCTACATAAGTATAAAATGTAGCACTTGTATATAAGAGGAAAGACAAACCTAGGGGGAGAAGGGGAAACCAAGGTTAAGGTCAAATAAGGGGCAGAGGCCGTACTAGTAGATTTGATTATTTTTTATCGCGTTATTGCCATAGCTTGTTGTCTCGAGTAAGCAAAGAGCTAAGATGACCAGAAAGAGATAAGTACAGAGTATACTATCAGAAAGGTTACTACTAGAAAGACTGTCCCCTACTTAAGCAATTCTAATTCGATAACGCTAGAAAGACAGATTAAGGTACTCCTAAGGTAGAGGAAGTAGGGAATATAGCAATAGCTAAGGAAAAATTTAATAGCAATTTAATCTACCTTAACCCTAACCCTAAATATACTATGCTTACAACGACATCTCTAGCTTAGGCTCTTAACTTAGGAGCAACTAAGCATTTTACTAGTAACCAATCAGACCTAATATACTTAAAGAGATAGAATACGCCACGATAGGTCCGTACTATAAATGGGACCATTGTCCCTACTATAGGATATAGCCAAGCTTAAATTGGTACCCTAAAGCTAAAAGACGTCTAGCTTGTACCTTTGTTTAAGTTAATTAAGCTAATCTTAGTAAGGACTCTTACTTAGGAAGGCTACTTAATTACATTTAACCTAGATAATTAAGCTACTAGTGTTACGGACAGCTTAAGTATAATGTTATAACTACTTGGAGAGGAGTTGGAGGAAGCTAGTTGGTTAATACAGGCACAGTCTAGAATAGATCTGGTGGAACTATGTGACGAGGAATAGTAGCCGAGGTTATGTGACGTAATCTATATAATCTATGTAATCTATATGATCTATAATAGAGTAGACAGAGCACACGTACCTTATGGAGTGAAGGGGTTTCTTAGGCGTATAGTTATATATTTAAAGGACTATAGTCCCTACCCAGATAGTTCTCTCTTTGTAGTAAATCTTAGAATACAATTAGAGTTAATCTATTAGGCAACTACTCTACTAGTTATTATTATATTGTTAAACTGTTCTTACCTATATACCTAGCCTAATAATAGGACCCACCGTAGTTCCTACTATAAGGTTCCGTTACACATTTACTACTAAGGTTACAGTATTAAATAGGGTCGAATAATATGCCACCTAAAGCACCAGTCACAACAACGTCAACGGCAGCTATGACCTTAGGGTCAGGAGATACTAGTATAGCAGACACGGATTCTTAAGTAGTTACGCAAGGTCAGTTATAGGAAATAGTTAATTACTTACAGGATAATAGCAGGCTACTTAAAGAACGCATTAATGGAATTAGAGTAGTAAAGGTCAAGTTACCTTTAATTAAACGGTTCTTAGGGGAGAAGTTAAAGCTTAAAGGGTTTCTTATATAGATGCATTTTAAGGTTATGCAGGAAGGAGCGAAGTTAGCAACACCTATAGACCAGGTAGTGTACGCAGGACTATTCTTGTTAGGAAGAGCTTTAGAATAGTTTAAGCCTTACCTTATAGAGATACAAGTAAACGGAGTAACGACTACTAACCCGGATATATGGTATGTGTTTATAAGTTGGAACGGATTTATAGAATAGTTAATGCAAATATTTAGAGACCCCAAAGCAACCATAATAGTGGAACGGAAACTTTAGAACTTAGTATAACGCACTTTAGTAATTAAGTATACAACACAGTTTTAAACACTAGCTATATAGGTTAAGTGGAATAACAAGGCGCTTATAACATAGTATAAATAGGGACTTAAGGCTAAAGTCTAGGACGTAATCATCCTAATAGAAGATGCGGATACTCTAAGAGAGTTAATAAACCAGTTAATAAAGATTAATAATAGGATCTATTAAAGGGAACAGGCTAAGAAGGGTTAGGACAGAGTTCCATAGTTATATAAGGCGCAGAATACGCAACGACAGATATAGAGTTAAAAACTATAAAATAGCGTAGAGCCAATAGACCTAAGTAGTACCAAAAAAACCTAGAGATAGGAAAAGAAACTATAGAAACCTAGAGGTTAAGGATCTAGTAATTAAAGGACCTAGGAGTAGAGGCTAAACCAGGGATCTTAGCAGCAGAAGACGTTTAGGCGGACTCTATAATAAGAAAAATGGTTTAAAAACAGGGCTTATATAAATTGCGGAAAACAAGGTCACTTCGCTAAAGACTATAGAGGTGGTTAGAGTAACTATGTGGTAAAGGGAACCCAACTAGCAGGAGACACGTACGTATAGAGGGATAATAGTGCACTGCAAGGAACAAAAGAGTGTTTAATTAACAGTTTTATATATTATTACAATAATGCATACCAAATTTATAAAGACGCTAAGTACGGCGCAAGCTATTAGCTACAGGAGCTATTATTATCTAAGTTTAGAGGAACCAATAAACTAGCTTATAGATCGGACATTAAAGACAATAAATTTAATATAGGCGAAGCATTCACCAATAATAAGGCAATAAAGGCAGCTTACTAGAAGCATACAAACCTTAGAGAAGTTAAAATAGAAGCAGAAACTAAGACCATTCTAGAACAAGGTTTAGTAATGGGTATTATAACACTATTAGATACAATTTCCATCGCTTTACAAGATAAAAGAAGTAACGTTTAAAAGAAACTAAGTAAGCAGATAGCTGCTAGTGCTAGCTTATTACTTAATAAAGGCAAAAGGCCACAGGTCTAAGATTCTTATAAAGAGATAAGGAAGGCTCCAGACTCACTAGGTATAATAAAAACAGCTTAAGAATCCATAACAGACAAAAATTGGTAGAAAAGAGTAGCGACTTAGTTCAGTAACAAACGAACAAGTATAGGACGCAAGTTTAAGAACTAAGAGTTTGGGGAATAAATAAGAACGTTATTAGGTAACCAAGATTTCAAGAAATAAATAAGGGCCATAGCAGTTCTAGGTAAAAACAGTATTTAGCCTAAAGATTAAAAAGTTAATACCATAATTAAGAAGTAAGATGACTTTAAAGATCTAGCTACAAAACGCAGAAAATAAGAAACTATGGATAAGTTCAAAATAAAAATTATTATATAGTAAAAGCAAAATCTAGATAAGAGGTCAGCTATACCAAGTCATATAAGGGACAGAGCACCCATACAAAAAGTTACTAATAGGCCAAGTGCAGGGACACCTAGGGCAAAGTAGTTAGATAAACTAGAATAAAAAGAGGATCTAAGGATTCTAACTAGGTTTAAAGAAAGACATACTAAAGGATATTATAATGCAGTAATAACAAGGTACTTTCTTACAGACAAACTATACACACTAAATTAACTATACGGAAAGTGGTATAGGCAACGAAGCAATAATAAATAGGCAGATTTCTATATATAGCTAGACAAAAAAGTAGTCTAAGACTAACCTATTATGGAGAAGCGCATAAATTATATTAAAGAAGCGTTAGTTATAACGTTAAGGAACCTAGAAGAAGAATCTAGGGACTAGAGAAGTAAGCAACAAATCTTAGTACCTATAGAAGAAAGACCAACAGTTAGATCAGCTAGACAGAGGTTTAAACTTAAAAGTAAAAATAAGCTAAGAGTAGACCTAAGTCACTTAGCGCATTATACACTATTATAGATAGCTTATGTGGATGACACCTATAACATACATAGAGCACTAAAAGATAAAAACCAGAAGTACCCATTAAGGATATATTAGGCACCAGAAGAGAAGCGGTTTAAAAACACTAAGTATATATATAGATGGCACCCAGTAGAAGTATAAAGTTAAGGGGACCTAATACTTCAGCCAGGAAGATTCCTTACGGAAGAATACCTAGAGGGATAACAGTAGTAGAAGTGCCTAGAAAACACTTATCTATAGTATATAGAGAAAAAGAAACAAACTAAGTATTAGCTAAGGTTGGACTAAGTATAAGCAGGATCTAGCAGCTAATAGTTAGGAAAAGGGGAGGTGTATAGGACCAGAGGGAACTAGTGTTAAAGCCTTAAACCCTTAAAGGAATGCAAGAATAACACCTAAACTTATAAGTTAAGTAGCAAGATTAGCAGTTTAAAGCGTTAGTATATAGTAAAGCAACTAGGAACCACGTATTACCAAAAGCAGTAGAAAGGATAGGGTTACCACACAGACAGAAGGAACACCTATATCCACTTATAATAATTTTAGGAGATTAGATAGCCTACGGAGGAGGTATTATTAATCTTAAAATAGGACCTATTTAGTTAACTATTAAAGGAAGACTAGTTAGAATGTCTTTTAATATCCTACTATTAGGACAGGACGAGGCGATATTAGGAATGCCTTAATTATAGGAGTATAATCCAAAGATCGATTGGGTTATAGGTTAGGTTAATATTAGGAATACTTAATAACACAAGATGCAACAGCAAACTAAGTTAATATAGTACCAAGTTAGAGCAATGTATAAAGAGACTAAGCGAGGCTTAAGTTATATACCAAAAAGATACTACAAGTATAGAAAAAAGTTATAGTCACTAAAAAGCGAATAGCTGTTAGAATATACAGCATGGGACCATAAAATAGAATTAAAAGAGGGAATAAGTCTAAGGTTCTTTCTAATCTATAAGCTTACTAAAACTAAGTTAGTAGCACTTAAAGAGTTTATCCAGGAAAACTTATAAAAGGGATATATTAGACTATTGCAGTTATTAGTAGGATATCCAGTGTTATTTATCCTAAAGAAAAACGGAAAACTCAGGATATGTATAGACTATAGACAGTTAAACAGCATTACTAGAAAGGATAGATATCCTTTACCCTTAATTAGCAAAATCCAAGACAGAATAGGCAACACAAAAATCTTTACAAAGATAGATCTAAGGTGGGTGTACTATTAGATCAGGATTAAGAAAGGTAACAAATAGAAGGCAGCCTTTAGGTTAAAGAAAGGACTATATAAGCTATTAGTTACGCAATTTAGGCTTATAAACACACTAGCAACATTCTAGAAGCGAATTAATAGTGTGTTAGGAGAACACCTAGACAAGTTTATTATAGCATATCTTAATAATATTATTATCTACTTAGAGAATAAGGAAGAACATAGAAAATACATTAAGTAGGTATTAAAGAGACTATAGAAAGAAAAGATGCTAGTAGTAATTAAGAAATGCGAGTTCTTTATAAGGAAAACCAATTTTATAGAATTCATTATTGAACCAGGGAAAATCAGCATAGACCCAAAGAAAGTCAAAGCTATAGTGAGTTAGCAAGAACCAGAGAACGTTATATAGTTAAGGTCGTTCTTAGGGTTTTGTAACTACTATAGGAGGTTTATAGCATAGTAGTTAAAAAGCATTAAGCCATTTATAAGGTTAACAAAGAAGGAGGAACCGTAGGTTTAGGGTAGTAAGTAAAAGAAGCTATTTTAGGAACTTAAAGAGTTGTTTACCTAGGAACTAGTCCTTAAGATCTATTAACCAAAGTTAGAAACGGTTGTTAAGATAGACGCATTAAACTTTGTATTAGGAGTATATTTACTACAGAAGCACTAGGACGCATAGCACCCAGTAGCGTACTATAGTCGGAAAATAACACCACCAAAGTTAAACTACGACATCTACAATAAGGAGTTGTTAGGTATAGTTGCAGCACTTAAGGAGTAGAGAGCGTTCTTATAAGGTATAGAGAAACTATTTATAGTTAAAACGGACTATAAGAACCTTATAGGATTCCTAATAATAAAGGAACTCAACCAGAGACAGGTTAGATGGGCAGAAATACTTATAGAATACCACTTTGAAATTTAGTATATCAAGGGTATAGATAACGTATAAGTAGACGCTCTAAGCAGAAAAGCTAAATTATAAAATGATAAAAAGCCGTTAGGAGCTTTATTGCGAAAGAATTAAGATAGATTAATTAGGTATAATTATCCAAGGATCACAGCAACTAAAGAAAGTCAGGTTTATAAATTACTAGAGAGTAATTAGACACGGAAGATCTAAAAAGCACAGGTAGAGGATCCAGACTTAGAGCAATACAAGAATAGAGAAGCAATATATATACCTAAGTCTGTTGTAAAGGAATTTGTTAAGGAATTCCATAAGGGAATAACACAAGGATATAATAGGTCTATAGGACTAGTGTTAAGACTTTAGGAGGAGTACATTATTTAAGAAATCTAGGGATTAGTAAGATAAGTTATAAAAGAATATCTAGATTACTAAAGAAACAAACCGACAAGGCATAAGCTATATAGAGGACTACAACCTATTAAGATACCAGGAAGACTATAGGAGGTTATATTATAGGACTTTATTGTTAAGTTACCAAAGTTAAAAGATCCTATTATAGGACAAGATTATAACGCGATTTTAGTAATAGTGGACAAGCTAATAAAGTAGGGATACTTTATAGCATGCACTAAAGAGATATCAGCAGAAGACATTGCTAGAATCTATATAAAGGAAGTATTTATAAGATATAGAGCACCAAACAAAATCATATTAGATAGAGATCCAAGATTTATAGCAGCGTTTTAAAAAATATTTCTAGTAGAATAAGGGGTTCGCGTAGCAACCTCTACGGCATATTATCCGCAGACGGACAGATAAACAGAAAGACTAAACTAGACACTAGAATAGTATCTAAGGCATTATATTAATTACGCACAGAATAATTGGGTATTGTTATTACCAGTTATACAGTTTGCATACAATACAACACTATAAGAAGAAATGGGGATATCACTATTTAAGGCGAATTACGGGTATGAGCCAAGAACGTCGTTGTTGCTACGTTAAGCAAAGAAAACGAGTAGCACAGCTAAGCAAAAATAAAGATGTTAATAAACCTTTATGTAGACCTCACGGAAATAGCCAAGTTAGTATAACAAAGGATAAAAAAGTACTATAATTCTAAGAGATCTGAGGGACTAGATCTAAAGGAGGGAGATAAAGTATAGCTACTACACAAAAATTTCAAGAGTTAATAACTAAGCAAAAAGTTGGACTATGTTAGACTAGGACCTTTCAAAGTCAAGCAAAGAATTTTATTGGTTATATATAAGTTAAACCTACTAGCCAAAATAAGGATCTACCCTATATAATATGTCGCGATGCTAGAACTAGCACACAGAGATATTAAGCCACCAGTTTACAAGGCAAATATGTATAAAGGGCAAGAAGAAGACAAATGGCAAGTTTCAAAGATTATTAGTTATAAGGACGTAGAGGACGAAACATAGTATAAAGTTAAGTGGATAGGCTATAGTAAGACTACCTAGAAACCACTAAGCAACCTAGAGAACGCTATAGGAAAGGTATAGGAGTATTAGAAGAAAGTAGGTCAGGCAACATTAATAAGGAAGGATTACAAAAAAATAAGTCGCCTAAGGGGGACCTAAGAGGAGCAATTGCCAAGCTACTTAGAGTTGTTTCCCTTGCAGGAGGAGAGCTAGTCCTTTTATTACCTAGCTTGGACAAACCCTGTTAAACCAGTTTCCACTCCTTAAAATAAACCTTCTCACGTATATATTTAAGACGTTAAAGACAAGCATAAGCCAGATATTAAGCTTTAAGGATACATGTAAACTTTTTAGAGACACGTTAAACCTTAAGCAGCGTAGAGGCTAGTTTACCATTAAGTTTCTTAGCGGTAGATTAAATATAAGACCCTATAATAAGTTACTTAGGGAACCCAAAGACTGTTAAGAGTTATAGGACGCGCATACTTAGCGTTAGAAATAGAGCGAACGTCACAAAACAATTAAATATTTGCTTTGGTGCACTCTAAACAAGAGGACAGTTATTAAGATAAAGGGCTTGCTAGTACAATGCAAACCAACCCCTCTTTTACACAGCGAGAATACGGAGATGGCATTATCTCACCTAGAGACAAGATTATAGCAATAGTGCGAGACTAGCAAGCTGTAGAAGAAGAAGAAGATGCTTTAGGTATAATAAGTAAGGATATTAACCAGACTAATTAAACGGACATTACACCTCTAGCAGACAACTTGGAGATATTAGGAATCTTTAAGGATAAAGATAAAAAGAAGGGAGATGGTGTTACGGACAGCTTAAGTATAATGTTACAACTACTTAGAAAGGAGTCGGAGGAAGCTAGTTGGTTAATATAGGCACAGTCTAGGATGGATCCGGTGGAACTATATAATAAGGAATGGTAGCTAAGGTCACGTGACGTAATCTATATAATCTATATAATTTGTATAATCTGTAACAGAGTAGATAGAGCACACATACCTTACAGAGCGAAGGGGTTTCTTAGGCGTATGGTTGTGTATTTAAAGGACCACAGTCCCTACCCAGATAGTTCTCTCTTTGTAGTAAATCTCAGAATATAATTAGAGTTAATCTGTTGGGCAACCACTCCACTAGTTATTATTATGTTGTTGAACTGTTCTTACCTATATACCTAGCCCAATAATAGGACCCACCGTAGTTCCTGCTATAAGGTTCCGTTACAACTAGCAAGTATAAATTAGGTGCGACATTTAAGGCTATTATAAGGAACAACCTCTACGTACTACAAGAGCATTAGAAAGCATTTAATGCAATAATAAAAGCACATAATTTATAACCAAACGTCAGTAAAACAGATACTAAGCTATAGCACCGCCAAACTAGACACACAAATTACAGCGACCTGTTTAAGTTACAGCACTCCTTACTAGGCATAAAGCTTAAGAAGAGAGCAGTACTAATTAATAAGAGTATATGCAAAGCTTGTCTAGCTAGAAAGATACAAGAAATACTAAACAAGAAGACAATTAAACGCGAGAAGATACCTAGTCAAGGGCTACATCTAGATACTATAGGACGAATCAGTACATTAATTAGAGGTTATAACTACTACCTACTAGCCCTAGACGACGCCATATAGTATACTTAGGTCGTTTCTCTTAAAACCCTCTAAACCAAAGAGGTACTGCCGCATATTAAAAAGATCATTATAAGGGCAGAGAGGTTCACTAGCAACAAAGCTACATAGATTTAAGCGGACAATAGAAAGGGGGAGTTTAGCTACAGATTTTAAAACAAACTAATACCCTAGGGTATTAACTTTAAACCTTATCCGCTATATAAGCATTTATACAATAGCATAATCGAGCGCGCGATCTACACAGTTAACTATAAGACAAGGTCACTTCTATTTTAAGGAAATATACCAGTTAAACTCTAGTACTATACAGTTAAGTATACTGTCTAGATCAAGAATTAAGTACCCACCTTAGCACTTCCATTTAACAACAAGCATAGTGGTGCTATTATACCCTATAAGGCATATACCTAACAAGTTCCTAACTTAAAGAATCTAGTCATCTTTAGGTATTACGCCAATCCAATTAATATACTTAAGAAATACCCTAGGAAGCATAATTTAAAAATAAAACCTAACTACGTTTTTATTAGATTAAAAGGGAGTAGTTAATTTAAGATAATAAACCTATATACCCAAGCAATTAAGCTATTTGGAGATGCTAAAGTGAACAAGTATAGGTTCCCTTATAGAGCACCTTAGGTGCAAGCTACAAGATATAGTAACTGAGTAGGCCGTTTAGATTAAATAGGAAGCCTAGGTTAAGATTAAGCGGGACGCTTAAATCACGCTATAAGCTAAGCCGCAAACCAACCTATACCTCCCCCTACTACCTTAAACGCGCTAATAGAGACTCTAGTTGCGAGAACTATAAGTAGGCTAGATAGTAACCAAGTAGGCCGCTCTAAACAAGTAGGAAGCCTAGGTTAAGACTAAGTAGGCCACTCTAATCAAGTAGGAAGCCTAGGTTAAAATCAAGTAGGATACTTAAATTAAGGTAATACTAAGGGTAGGACACCTATATAAAGCACATTAATACGCATTCCTTATACGCAGAGAACAAGGTCTAGAAGGTTACCAAATATAAGGGTTTTTAACAATACAGTAGTTTAGTTAGTAATAGCTATAAAAGCTATTTACCTAGAAGCTAAGAACACTACCTCCTTAGGGGCACCTATAGCACCGTTTAACGCTATTAAGCTAGATTAGGCCTTAAGGGAGGACACTTCTAGCTGGATAAAAGCTATCTTTAAAGAATTTCTCTCTCTTAAGAGAATGCACACCTATACCATCATAAGGGGGAGAGTACTAGAAGGAAGGTTATTACTCCTAAGTAAGCTAGTTCTAAAGCACAAGTATAATGCCAAGGGAGAAGTAATTCGCAAAAAGGCAAGACTGTATATTTAGGGAGACAAACAGATCCCCAACATCAATTATTTTAAGACATTTGCGTCTATTATATAATACGACACCTTTAGGTTCCTAATAGCAAAGGTAGCAGCTAAGGACCTTAAGCTTAACTATATCAACGTCAAAACTACATTCTTAAACCCGCCATTGCAAGAACAGATTTATATGCAGATTCTTAACCTATTAAGAGACTTTAAACCTAAGCTTAAGGGCGTAAAAGACGTCTACTTAAAGCTAAATAAGTCACTTTACGGCCTAAAGCAGGCACCGAGAGAATGGTTTTAGATAGTTAAAAAGTTCTTTAAAAGCATAGGTTTAAAAGCAGCTAATACTAACCCCAATCTCTTTATAGGAAATAAAGTATATATCTTACTATTTATTAACGATATACTAATTACAGGAAAGCGCCAATACCTTAATATTACAAAGACAAGAATCTTAAGAGAATAGAGATACAAAGACCTAGGTCTTATAGAAGTATTTATATGCTTCTAAATCGAGCGAGATTATATAAACCAAACCCTTAAGCTACATCAGACGATGTATACTAAGAAGCTACTTAAACGGCTAAAAATAGACAACTGCAATCTAGCCAAGCTACTAATACTAGCAGGTACTGTCCTAAAGCCCAATATCAAAAGCCTCCTTAAGTACAACAATGCGACAGTCTACTAATAGATTATTAGCTCTACAATCTACCTCTTAAACTGCACACGTCCTAATACCAGCTATACTATCAGTCGGCTAGCTAGGTTTATAGCAGCACTAGGAGAATCACACTACCACTTAAGCAAGCAGCTACTACAATATCTAAACGGCACTCTTAAAACAGGAATTACCTACTTAAGTTAAACAGTCTACCTTCCTCTATACAAGCTCACATTACCTACTAGTTATAATATCTTTACCAATGCTACATGGGGAACAAAACACAATCAAATATTATTCCAAGGCATAGCAGTCATACACTATAGAGGAGCAGTGATCTGGATGGCTCAAAGGCAGAAGTCAACGGCATTAAGCTCAATAGAAGTAGAGATCATGGCAGTATTAGAAGGAGTAAGGTTAGCAGTATAGCTTAAAAAGCTAACGAGAGATCTAAAAAAGAGAGACAACAACAACCTATTTATCCCTACACTCTACTGTAACAACAAGGGTACGGTCAACCTTTTATACAACACAAAACACCACCAGAAACCAAGCATATCGAGACTCAATACCTATTCATATAAAACAACATAGTTCAGCGAGGTCAACTCAAAGTAGTACACATACCAGGTAAAGATCAACCTGGAGATATGCTCACAAAGCAGCTACCAATCAACCAATTTACAAAGCACTATATAACGCTAGGAATCGGTAACTAACAGAGCAAGTAACAGAGGTTTTTCGCCTACTAGGTTTTCCCTCTATACGTAGGCCAAATGGCGCTTGCAAGGTATTTGGGAATAGCTTTATAATTGCCTATTTAGGACAGACGAGGAGAGCGTCGTCAGCATAGGGGAGTGTCAGAATTAAGCGAGGAATGCTGACTAAGCTCTAGACACGTTGTGAGGTCAAAGTCTACATGCAATCTACATAGACATCAACCGCATCTACTGCATCACGAATCAATTAATATTCATCGTCTGCGTCATCTCTATCATCAATTAGACCCTCAAGACTGCTCCGCTGTGACCTTATAACCTTGTAATTCCAACAACGGTCCTTAAGGCCTTAGCCCAATATACAGTATCAGCATTGTTATAATCCGCAAAGGTCGCAGACCCCCTATTACTTACGGATAGAACTAACCCTATATTTAACAACTGGAAGCTTTAACTGCAGGACAAGCTTAAAGTTAATGCGGACTACTTTCCTAATGCCCGAGCTAAAATAGCATACGTCTTTGGCCGTACTGGTGGTGACGTACAGACATACCTACGTCCGTAATACGCCTAGGACTTAGCAGACCCCTTCCTCTCCAAAGAAGAGATAATCAACCACCTATCTTCCATTTATAAAGACCCCTTTAAAGTATAGAACGCCTGGCTCGATTATAAAAGCCTAAATATAAAAACGACAGAGACCTTCTTGGCCTTTCAGACCCGCTTTCTATACTTAGCCAAATAGGCTCGAATCCCCTAGGAAGATCTAATGCTAGACCTCTTTAACAAGCTTACCCTAGACCTACAGCGCGCTGTACTACCAGTTTATACTACCATATAGACGCTTAAGGAACTTATGGACTAATGCCTAGCTATTAACCAGGGCCTCTATCGAATTAAGGTACGTGCTAAGTAGTACAAGACTAGAAGCTCTGCTAACTAGAATATAAGTACTACTAAAATAGGCCGCAGCGCCCTAGTAAGATCTGCAACCCCTATAGCACCGGCCATATAGCCCGCCGCTAATTTAGCAGCTAGTTGTGCAGCTAGTCCTACCATAGGTCCAGCAAATGCTTAGCCTATATACAGCAACCCCTATATATAGGCCCTTAGTGATTAGGGAGCTTGCTTCTCTTACGGCTAGAAGGGCTATATTGCAAAGGATTGCCCAACAAATGCAAAAGTGGACGAGGTTCTGTTAATCCAGGAGGATAGTATAGAGTTGGAAAAAGAGGAACCCTAGAGGAAGACTCCTCTCTAGGGTTAAAAGGGATTGATATATTATATATTAATCTAGGTTGGCTAGTTAGTAAAAGAAGCTGTACTATCCCTTATACTTTATTCTATAATAAATATTAAGTTTTAACCTCTGCTTTAGCTAACTCTAGAGCAAATGCTTTTGCCTTAATAGATACCTAGTATACTATAAAGCTAGCTAATTTTCTAAATGCACCCTTTAAAGAACTACCCAAACTAATTCCTATTCGTGGGTATAACGGACGAATAGGGCCACCTATTATAACGATCTTGCGGATTCACCTCCATATTAACGGACGAAGATAGTATAACATCCCCTTGCTTATTACGGACCTAGGAAGCCACGATATAATTTTAAGAAGAAAATGGCTAGCCTATTTAGGCTTATAGCTCGATATATAGAGCAGATAGCTTATTTAGCCCAAAACCCTACCCCTAACCCCTTCCTTTATAAAAGAAATTAGTATTATAATAGAAAACCTCATGCGGCTATAGGTAGACACTATTTACTAGGCCGATGCTATGCGTAGAGACTAGGCCTTTAAGAAAGATATACAGCTTAATCCACAATAGGTCCGTATACTACGCCGACCCTAGACTACCTATATTATACCACCCGCACTAGGGATTAAAAAAGTTAATAAAAAGCTAGCGGAGCTCCCCATAGGGAACTTAGGCCCTATGCAGCCATAAAGAATAGCAAGGAGTATTGGACGCTATACTAAATATATAGACTAGAGGGATAACTTGCGGAAGATAAAATAGGAGCTAAGAAAGATTATAAACCCTAAACTATAAAATACGACCTAATAATAGTCCGTAAAGAAACCTATAGACCTCCCACCAGTTAATATCTGCTGTATTGGCGCTATAGGATTCTACCAGAACTTAGTCTAACCTAATACTATTACCTTTACTACTAGCCTATATGAAATTGATCAAATAATTAAGGAAAAGGAAAATAAGCTTAGCGAATAAGAAGGCGAGCTTATGGACAAGGAGCTAGTAGAACAGAAACTACCCTATTAATACTAGAAATTTAAGGATGTGTTCTCCAAGGCAGTGTCTAATATACTCCCACTTTACCAACCGTATGACCATAAGATTAAGATTAAGCTAGATAAGGAAGACACACTTAGCTATAGCCCCCTTTATTAACAGTCCACTGCTAAATTATAGGCTACAAAGTAGTACCTTATTAATAACCTAAATAAGGGCTTTATTAAACCTAGTTAAGCCCCTTTTAACTCGCCTATTCTCTTTGCCAAAAAGCTAAATAGAGGACTTTATTTCTGTATTAACTACTATAAACTAAATAATATAACCCATAAGGACCGCTACTTACTGCCCTTACTTAATAAGACTTTAACCTAAATAAACAGAGCTAGGATCTTTACTAAGCTTGATATCCATTAGGCCTTTTACCAGATTAGAATAGACCCTAGATTAGAAGATCTTACTATATTTTAGACCCATTACGGAATATATAAATACAAAGTACTTTCTTTTGGACTGACTAACGGACTGGCTACATACCAATAATATATAAATAATATACTCTTTAACTACCTTAATGACTTCTATACGGCCTACCTAGATAACATTATAATCTACTCTAAGAATGAGTTAGAACACAAGGAGCATATCTATAAAGTCCTATAATAGCTCCGCGAGGCTGGTCTCTAGGCCGATATCAGGAAATTGGAATTTAGTATTAAGTGTATAAAGTACCTAGGTTTTATTATTAGTATAGATAAAATTAAGGCTGACCTAGAGAAAACGGCCGTAATTAACTAGTAGATACCCCCACGGACTATAAAGGGGGTGTAATTATTTTTAGGTTTCTGTAACTTTTACTAATACTTTATTAAGAACTATAGCAGAATTGCTTGGCCTCTTAACCACCTTACTAGGAAGAACTAGCCATTCCACTTTAATGCCATATATATGCAGGCCTTTAATAAGCTTAAAAAACGGCTGGTATTAGCTTCCCTACTTGCCCACTTTGACCTAAAACGGCCCTTAATGCTAGAAACTGATGCCTTAGATAGTATAATAGCTAGAGTTTTCTCCTAGAAGTAACTGGACGGAGAATGGCACCCTGTTATATACTATTTAAAGACTATAATAGATACCAAGCTAAACTACCACATCTATAATAAAGAAATGCTAGCCATTATCTCTAGCTTTTAGCACTGGCATACACAGCTAGAGGGGACCCCTGAGCCTATTAAGGTAGTTTTAGATTATAAGGCCCTAGCATACTTTATAATAACCAAGGCCCTTACGGCCTAGCAGGTATGCTAGGCAGATATCCTATCTTAGTTTAACTTCTTAATTATATATAGACCAAGCACTACAAACCGTGCAGATACTCTTATAAGGCGTAAACAGGACCTAGGTAACTAGGTAGCTATAAAGATCTTATTATAGACCCAGACACTACTACAACTAGAGCACCTTGACCCCTAGATATAAGCAGAACAAAATACAGACCCTTTAGACGCTAAGATATGTCCTATTAACTCTATAGAACTTAACCTTATTAATAAACTACTATAGGTAAACCATACGGCCCCCTCTCTACAGGAGTACCGTAAAAAGGCAAAGAATATTACCAGCCTATAGTCCCTTGAAAACGGACTACTTAAGCACTAGGAACGGCTAGTAGTAGCTAAAAAATAAAACTTATAGACCTAGCTTATTACCGAAGCTTATACCTAGGTCTCTACAGCCCACCCTAGAAAGAATAAGACCCATAAAATTATTAGTGACCGATACTACTGGCCCGGAATGGTTATGGATATTGACCGCTATATACAGAACTATAACAACTACTATAGGTCTATAATTCCACAGGATAAGACCCTAGGACTATTAAAGCCACTCCCAATACCAGAACGCCTCTAGTAGTATATCTCTATAGACTTTTATAAGCTGCCTACAGACTGTAACAAATACAATATAGTAATGATTCTAGTTAACCATTTTAGCAAGCGCCTATTCTTAATCCCCTGTTATAAGGATATTAATGCCAAGGAGGTAGCCTAACTATATATCTATTATGTCTACCGAATCTACGGACCACTAGATACTATTATATCCAATTATAAGCTGTAGTTTATATCAGCCTTCTAGAATAAGTTTACTTAGATTCTTAGCATTAAGCTAAAGCTTTCCACAGCATACCACCTCCAGACAGACGGTTAGATAAAGATTATAAATTAATACTTAGACTAGAGGCTCTGGCCCTTTATTAACTACTTTTAGAACAACTGGGGCGAACTACTACCCCTAATAAACTACGCCCAGGCAACCCTACCCTATATAAGCTTTAACTGGGAAAGACCAGAGGGGCCATAGACCGTATGCGAAAGACTATCTTATAAAGAAGCCCAGCAATACACTAAACGCTTAAAAGAAGCCTAGATAGTAGCCCATACAAATCTAGAAAAGGCCCAGAGATTAATAAAACAGCAGGCAAATAAGTATAGGCGCGAGCCTAACTTTACCGTGGATAATAGGGTCTAGGTTATAATAAAGAACTAAAAAACAGAACGGCCTAGCCGCAAGCTAGACTATAAGATAGTAGGACTATATAAGATCCTTAACAAAGAAGGCAACTTATATAAGGTTAAGCTCCCAGACTTAATTAAAGTCTACCCTATCTTTTTACTAGATAAGCTACGGAAGGCTGTAAATAACCTACTACCTAGACAAAAGAATAAGCCTCCCCTGCTAATTTAAGTTAATGGCGATAATAAATGGGAAGTTAACAAAATACTAGCCTATAAACTAGTATAAGAAACGCTAAAATACTATATCTAATAGAAAGGTTACGATCCAGACCCAACCTAGTACCCCGCTTAGAACTTTATAGGTTGCCCCTAGAAGCTTAAAAAGTTCTATAACTAATTGTCACGGAACGCGGGCAATGGCTACAAAGCGTATGTATTTGGGGAGTCTACAAGACATTGCGCGATCGATCGTAAGGGTCGAGGGCGTAAGGAGGTGATATACCCTCGCGTAGCTGACATAAGCTGTATGCGAGGTGTACGCGAGAGCACGGGGTTCTCCTATGGAGGCCCCTGCGGTCGGGTTCCGTGACACTACCCCCCCTCCTATTGAGGCGGAGCTCTGGCAACGCTGTGGTTGCTATATATATGTATGGGGAAATGCTTGGGGTATCTGAAGAAGGAATATCATTACAGGTGTAACGGGCTTATATAGGTGCTTCTAACTTAAAGCTTGTGGGTTGCTACTATGCGAAGGTACTAGGCTATAAAGGGGAAGGAGGCTGTTGGGGACTTGGTAAGGTACGAGGGTGTTGCTAAGGCGCTAGTAGTAAGTGAGCCAATAGCGATTTTCTATCCTGGGGATGGAAAATCCTAATTGGTTGGCTTCTCCTTAGCGTCTAGAATCTGACCAATTAGACAACTTCAACCGGCGGTTAAAGTTCCTTAATATCTCATCAGAGTAGTTATATAACGGTAATATACAACGATTTAGCTGTGATGGCTCCTATAGGGGATTAGGTATGAAATCTCTGCTTAGGCCTAGTTTCTGTAGGTTTATATAGTAGAAATCGCTAATTAGATCTTTTACGTTTTTAAAATCTTCCTATAGTTGCCATTCTAGCTAATCTATGTTAAATCCTATGTAGGTAGCTTTATAGTAGAGCCACCGTCCTCTGCCTTTGCTAAAGTATTTGGAGTCGATAATTTGTTTAATAGTCTACTCCTTATAGTTCTTGTCTTCGTTCTTATCTTAGATTAGTACTGGTAGGGGTTTAGGCTGTGTTTATCCTAGTAGAGGGTTAGGCTGGTAAAGGTATAGTAGCTATAGGTGAAACACAGGCCATATCCTACGGGTGGCTAAGGCAGGCAGGAGCTCTAGTTTATATATAGCTCCTCTATTAATAACTCGTTTAATCTAGTAGGGGCCAAGGTTCTTATAATTAAGTGACTTTATAGGTCTCTATATAGAGATATTATATATATCTAACTATACCCAGTCACCAACACGTATTTTAGGTGGTGGTGTTCTGTGGCGGTTAGTAAAGTAAGCTTATTTCGCTTAGGCCTAGGCCATCTCTCCTTTACAGTAGTTAAGTAGGTCTTTTATATAGTCTGCATATTAATTAGCAAGTAGCATCTTAAGGCGTTTTCTATATAGCAGTTTTTTATTAATAGGCTCTGGTGGCTCTATACCGGATTATGGGTGATATCCTTTATTCGCAAAGAATGGGGTAAGTCCTATAGTGGCTAAGACGTAGTTGTTTACTACGAATTTACCTAGTAGAAGGTAGTCTACCCAGTTGTCCTAACTATAGGCGACTACCTATTATAAGTACGCCTTTATACTAGCGTTAGCGTTTTCCGGTTATCCTATAGTTTTGTAGTAAAAGGATATAGACATTTTAATGGAGATACTAAGGCGTTAGCAGATCCGCCTCTATACATTAGAGTTAAATTACATGCCTTAGTTAGACGTGATAGAGTTAGGTAACCTATATAGTTAGTAGACTTTGTGGAGGAAGGCGTTAGCAACGTCGCTTACGGCTACGCCTTTGGTTGGGACGTAGTGGCATTCTTTTATAAGTTAGTATATTATTATAAGGATATTCTTATAGGTTCGGCCATATCGTTTACAAGGTAGTAGGTCAATAATAAAATCTATAGCGATATCTGCCCATCATCATATAGGTACTGGTAGAGGGTATAGCAGTCCTTAGTACTTTATATAAAATGCTTTAGCATGTTTACAGCTATAGTAGGCGCTTATAAAGCGTTTAACTAAGTCTATTATTTTAGGCTAGAAGTAGTATCGGCTAAAAAGCTTATAGGTTCCTTTTTTGCCTAGGTAGCCGCTTAATCGGAGGTTATAGGCCATTTAGATTAGTTGCTGTTATAGGTCTTCTAAGTTGGGGATAAATAGACGGCCTCTATAATAGAGCCTGTTCTCTTTTACTTTTAAGGCTGCTATATCAATCTAGCCTAAGCTTTGGAGGTTAGTAGGCAGTGTATAAATACCGGTGATCTTTACGGCAATCAGTTAATGCAGTAATAGGTTAATAGGGGTGTTATATACTGCGGTAATAAGTTTATTAATTTTAGGGGGTAACTTTAATTCTATGGTATAAAGCTAAGGGGCGGTTGGTTCTGTCTTAGGTAGTATACCTAGGGCTAAGTTTTGTACTTTTAGGATTGTTTATTATTAGAATTAATTATAAAGGTTATCTTCTAACTAAGGAAGGTCTTGCGAACGGCGTATTAGGCTATTAGGCTTAGTACCTTATACTCCTAGCCTATATATAATTTTAAAGTTAAAACCAGAGAGAAACTCATTCCAACGTGCTTAGTATTAGTTTAGTTATTTCGTAGTTATAAAGTACTTAAGGTTGCAATGATCCGTAAGGACCTTAGTTGGCTAGTTAGGTTCTGCTAAGGAGAGTTCTAGTTAGAATTCCTTAAACGCTTATATAATTACAAGGAGTTCCTTATTATAGATCTTATAGTTACATTCTTGTGGTATAAGCTTAGACGAGTAGAATGCGACTAGGTAGAGAAAACCATTATTACCTATCTAGGAGAGGACGCCCGCGTTAATATAGTTTAAGAAATTAGTCTTAAGATAGAGTTATCGTCCTAGTATAAAGTAAGCTAGGATAGGTGCTTTGGTAAATATATCTTTTAAGTCTTAGAATGCCTTTTTATATTTAGACATCCAGATAAAATATAGATATGTTTTTCTTCCTTTTACAAAAAAGCCCTTTATTTATATTATTACTATAAGTAGTGCTATAACACCTAAGAAGTTATATATAAATTTCTAATAGAAGTTGGTGAAACTAAGGAAGGCTTATACATCCTTAATATAGGTAGGGGTTTGCTATCTAGTAATTATACATACTTTTTTAGGGTCCATATAGACACCCTTAATAGTAATAATTAGTTTAAGGTATTTTACTTCTATAACTAAGAATTTGCACTTCTTTAAATTAATATAAAGTTCTATATCTCTAAGGCGCTATAGGACTTTTTAAATGTGCTTAGTATGCTTAAAAGGGTTATTACTGTAAATAAGTATATTATCTAGGTACGCGGAGCAGAAGTTATTAAGGTAGTCCTATAAGGCATTATTAATATAGCTTTAGAAGCTGCCTAGGCCGTTATATACACTAAAAGGCATAATAGTGTATTTAAATTGGCTAAAGCGTAATATAAATGCGGTTTTCTATTTATCACCTTCCCGTATTTAAAGGCGGTTAAAGGCGGCGATAATATTAAGTTTAGTATAGATTTTAGCTTAGCTAAGCCGTTTAAGGGTCTTGCGTATAAGCGGTATAGGGTATTAGTTCTTAATTGTAATAGCGTTAAGTCCTCTATAGTTAATATAGAATTAAATACCTCCTTCTAGCTTTTTAGCAAGGAGGATAGAAGTGGCTGCTAGGGATATACTAAGACAAATAAACCCTTTGTTAAGGTGCTTGTTGATATACTTTTTAACAACTAGGAGTTTATCTTTTAACATTAGGTAGGGTCTCTTATAGGGCGGCATTTTTCCTTATTTAATATTAATAGTATAGTTGTTAGGTTAATGTGGGGGCAGTATATCTACGCTCTTTTATAAGCATACGTTAATAAAGTTATGGTATCTCTTAGGGAGGAGCTTGCGGAGTTTCTTATTAGTAAGTCCTTTTTTAAGCTTTATAAACTTCTTAAAGTCTAAGGGTGAAAGTCCGTAGAGTTTTATAGGGGCATTATTTTCTAGGAGGTTGACTATGTCTATTCTATTACTATAGAGGACATGGTCCTGATCTTTGTTAAGCTTATATAGTTATAATTAGGAGGCTGCGGCAATGGTCTAGCCTTTTCTATATGCTATGCGGTAAAAGGCCGCGGCGCTTATATAGTGGCAGTTGGTTGTAGGTAAAATAATAAGGGTTTCCTTAGGTTAATATCCTAGGGAGTAAATAGAGGCGGCTAGGCTGTGCCCTAGGCAAGTCTCTCTACAGTATTTAGAGTTAAAGGTTACTTCTCTCTTTTGCCAGTTAATGGCGGGGTTATATTATTTGAGCCAGTTCATTCTAAGGATAATAGGGTAGTTTGTAAGTAGTATAATATAGGCCTAGAGCTCCTCCTAGTGTCCGTTTATATTTAGGTAGAGTTATACCATATAGGTAATCTTTTGTACAGTACAACTACCGTTAGCAAGTTATAGGGCGCGGGCTTTGGTAAGGGGTAAGGTAGGTAGGTTATAAGTGCGCATAAATTAGGTATCTATAAATTTATTAGTAGCTCCGCAGTTAATTATAAAACGGGTTTTATATTATTTCTTGGCGGTAGTTCCCTCTATAGGTAAGACTATTTGCTTCCATTCTTCTATTTTTACTAAGCTATCTATTAAGCAAGCTGATATGTAGATCCCTTTATTGTTAAAGTATCCCAACCTATGACTTAGGGCTGGGACTTTGCGTTTTCCGCTTCCGCGTCTAATTCTACTACTATTGCTGCATCTTCGTCTTGTGCGGTAGTGGCGTGTAGTAACGTATTTAGTGTCCAGGGCATAGGGTTAGGTGTTTAACAGTGGCTGCTAAACCTAGCTATTAGGCAGTTTGGGCTATAGCTATAATAGCCTTCTTGTTACGGAACCCTACCGTAGGGGCCTCTATAGGAGAGCCCTGTGCTCTCACATACACCTCGCGTACAGCTTACGTTAGCTATGCGTAGGTACATCACCTCCTTACGCCCTTAACCCTTACGATTGATCGCGCAACGTCTTGTAGACTCCTCGAATATATACGTTTAGCTGCTACTGTTCCACACCCTGTGACATTACGTTGCGCCTTTTTTTACTACTGACACCTAGCCTATGACCAATTCCACGTCTCTATGATACTGCAGGCGCTGCCAGAAGCAGCGTATCTATAAGCAATCTTTGTACTATAATAGTAAGACGATATTCCTTACTAGCCACTATGTTAAGCCTAAAGAGCGACCTAATACCCTAACTTAACCTATAACGCCAATTAATCCTAGGAGAATTTAATTTATTAACCCTAGCCTTAACCCCTAAAGGCAAACCTAGTAGCTTAAAAGAGTTACAACTACGAGTACCCCTAAGCACCCAGTACCACCTTAAAGATGATAAAAGTCAACCAGCCTAGTAGGATGGGTACACCCCTATTGGTATAGGTGGCCACAGTGACAACCTTAACAAGATAGACACCGGCGACGTTTTATTCTTTATTAATTATATAGCCATAGAAAAGCAACCTGAAGGGTAGCTACCTATTGAGATTGAAATATGAGACGCCGAGATGTTTATATAAATGGTAGTATAAGAACCTAATAAATACTACCGCCTTCTATAGAACTACCACCTAAAGCTTATATGAGCTGAACTACGTGCTGCCTAAGATTACGATATTATCCAAGACTTATAAGCTAGTAAGGCACTTGCTAATAACATACGCTAAGAAACTGAAGATAACCTTTGTATATCTAAGCGCGACATCTAACGATTAAAGAAAGCTGAGATTGTACTTATTGCTAAGGTTACCGAGAAGGAGGGCATAATTAAATACCTATAGTCTTAGCTTAACGAGCACATCTGTAACGATGCTGAGCACCCTTTTACTACGTACTATACTACCTAAGCCTCTATGCCTCTAGCAACCTTACCCACCTAACACTTGGCCGAAAGTTAGCGTTAAGTAGCTTTACCTAATAGCAACCCCTATAACAGCAACCAAACTTAAGCTATAATTGTAGGGTCTAATATATGATACCCAGATCCCCTAGTCTTCTAGGGAAACTATAAGGAATACAGCTACTGGAAGATGCAAATCTATAAAAAGCTAACTTAGAGCGCCTACCTTTTTCCTATAGAGGATACCAAGATTGGTTATATTATTGGGCGTATAAAGGGTACCCTATTTAATAGACTCTTCGCCTAATGGGAGACTAATAGCCCTAGGAAGTAGAAGTTTAACTAGAAAGTTCTTAATAACCTTAACCTAATATATTGCGACCACGACCTAGTGGCCACCAGTTAAGCCAAACTACGCGCCCTAAAGATGAGTCCTACTAAATCATTTAATAAGTTCTATGTTAAGTTCTAGGAATACACTAAAGTCCTTACCTAAGACGACATTAAGGACTAAGAAGATCTCCTTAAAAAGGTCACCTATTGCCTTAGTTATACCACCACTAGTCACAATTATAATAACGTATATAACATGGTAGCAGCCCTATAGAAGATTAAACGACGGCTAAATTAGATCTTTACTGCTAACCCTTACCTAAAGGCCCCTATATAAAAGCCCCCTGGGCCTACTATACCTATATACACTAAGCCACTAACGCCTATTACTAATACTAGTACCAGAGCTAATATTAACCTCTCTGTACTAACCTTCCCACGTAAACTCCTAGATGGAGAGCGCGAGCTACTTTAGAAGCTAGGGCGCTGCTATAGATGCTATTAAGAGGGCTGTTATTGTAAAAACCTAAACTGCCTAATGGCCAGATTTGGTAATTACCACCTAATACCTAACTTTATACCTTAAACACCGAACACCTTGCTACGCGCCGCTACTGTACAAGACAAGGATGTAGCAATGGTAGTAGGATTGGAAATGGAAGTGGAAAATGCTAAGTCCTAGCCCTAAGTCGCGGGTTAGGACGCCCTAATAATAGAGGGATCTATACATCGGCCTGCTTAATAGATAACTTAGTAAAGATAAATAGATAGAAGCAGATAGTTTTACCTATAGTAGGAACTACTGCTAAAAAATAATATAAAAGCCGTTCTATAATTGATTATAGAGCTACTAATAAATTTATAGATACCTAATTTGTGCGTACTTATAACCTACCTACCTTACCCCTTACTAAAGCCCGCGCCCTATAACTTGCTGATGGTAGTTATACCGCACAAAAGATTACCTATATGGCATAACTCCACCTAGATATAAATGGGCACTAGGAAGAGCTCTAGGCCTATATTATACCACTCGCCAACTACCCTATTATCCTTAGAATAAACTGGCTTAAATAATACAACCCTGTTATTAACTGGAAGAAAAGAGAAGTAACCTTTAACTTTAACTACTATAGAGAGACCTGCCTAGGGTATAGCCTAGCCGCCTCTACCTACTCTCTAGGCTATTAACCTAAAAAACCCCTTATTACCCCACCTACAACTAACTGCTACTATGTAAGTGCCGCGGCCTTCTACTGTATAGCATATAAGAAAGGCTGGACCATTGCTATAGCTTTCTAATTATAACTATATAAGCTTAATAAAGAACAGGACCACGTCCTCTATAGTAATAGGATAGATATAGTTGACCTTCTAGAAGATAACGCCCCTATGGAACTCTATGGACTTTTACCTTTAGACTTTAAGAAGTTTATAAAGCTTAAAAAAGGACTTACTAATAAGGAACTCTACAAACTCCTCCCTAAGAGGTACCATAACTTTATTAATATATACTTATAAAAGGGTGTAGATATACTCCCTTTATATTAACCTAATAACTATGCCATTAATATTAAATAAGGAAAAATGCTACTTTATAAGAGACCCTACCTAATGTTAAAAGATGAACTCCTAGTTGTTAAAAAGTATATTGATGAGCACCTTAACAAAGGGTTTATTTATTCTAGTATATTACCAGCAGCCGCCCCTATCCTTCTTATTAAGAAGCTAGGAGGAGGTATCCAATTCTATGTTAACTATAGAGGACTTAACGCTATTATGATTAAGAACCGATACCTAGTACCGCTTATATATAAGACCCTTAAGCGGTTTAGTTAAGCCAAAATCTATACTAAGCTTAATATTATTGCCGCCTTTAACCACCTCTAAATACGGGAAGGTGATAAATAGAAAACTGCATTTGTATTACACTTCGGCCAATTTAAATATACCATTATACCCTTTGGTGTATATAACGGCCCAGGCGCCTTCTAAAGCTATATTAATAACGCCTTATAGGACTACCTTAACGACTTCTACTCTGCATACCTAGACGACATACTTATTTATAATAATGACCCTTTTAAGTATACCAAATACGTTTAAAAGGTCCTACAGCGCCTTAGGGATGTAGGACTTTATATTAATTTAAAGAAGTGCGAATTCTTAGTTATAGAAGTAAAATACCTTAGACTAATTGTTATTACTAAGGGTGTCCGTATGGACCCTAAGAAGGTACGTATAATTACTAAATAGTAAGCCCCTAACTGCATTAAAGACGTATAAGCCTTCCTTAGTTTTGCCAACTTTTATTAGAAATTTATATATAACTTCTTAGGCGTAGTAGCACCACTTATAGCAATAATGCGAACGAAGGGCCTTTCCGTAAAAGGAAGGAAAACGCACCTATGCTTTACCTAGACGCCTAAATACAAAAAGGCGTTCTAAGACCTTAAAAATGCCTTTACTAAAGCACCTATCCTAGCTTACTTTATACTAGGACAACAACTCTATCTCAAAACCGACTCCTTAGACTATATTAACGCAGGCATCCTCTCCTAGATGGGCAATAACAGTCTTCTCTACCTAGTCGCATTCTACTCATCTAAGCTTATACTATAAGAGTGTAACTATAAGATCTATAATAAGGAACTCCTTGTGATTATATAAGTGTTTAAAGAATTCCGCCTAGAACTCTCTTTAGCAGAACCCAACTAACCAACTAAAGTCCTTATGGATTATCGTAACCTTAAGTACTTTATAACCATAAAGCAGCTAAACCAACGCTAAGTATATTAGAACGAGTTTCTCTCTAGTTTTAACTTTAAAATTGTATATAGGCTAGGAGTATAAGGTACTAAGCCTAATAGCCTAATACGCCGCTCGCAAGACCTTTCTTAGTCCAAAGATAACCCCTATAATTAGTTCCAACAACAGATGATTCTAAAAGCACGGAATTTAGCCCTAGGCATACTACCTATAACAGAGCCAACTATACCTTAGCTTTATACCATAGAACTAGAATTACCTCCCAAAATTAATAAGCTTATTACTACGGCATATAATACCTCTATTAACCTATTACTGTACTAACTTATTACCGCAAAGACCGCTAGCGCCTATACACTGCCTACTAACCTCTAAAGCTTAGGCCAGATTAATATAGTAGCCTTAGAAGTAAAAAAAAATAGGCTCTATTATAGAGGCCGCCTATTTATCCCTAACTTAGAAAACCTATAACGGCAACTAATCTAAATAGCCTATAACCTCCGATTAAGCGGCCACCTAGGCAAAGGAGGAACCTATAAGCTTCTTAACCAATACTACTTCTAGCCTAAAATAATAGACTTAGTTAAATACTTTATAGGCGCCTACTAGGGTTATAAGCGCGCTAAGGCCTTTAATATAAAGTACTAAGGACTACTGCACCCTCTACTAGTGCCTATACGACGATGGGCAGATATCGCTATAGATTTTATTATTAACCTACCACCCTGCAAACGACACGGCCGTACCTATAAGAACATCCTTATAATAATATACCAACTTATAAAGGAGCGCCACTACGTCCTAACCAAAGGCGTAGCCGTCAGCGACGTTACTAACGCCTTTCTCTATAAAGTCTACCGATTACATAGGTTACCTAACTCAATTACGTCTAACTAAGGCACGCAGTTTGGCTTTAATGTATAGAGACGAATCTGCTAACGCCTTAGCATCTCTATTAAGATGTCTACATCCTTCCACCATAAAACTACTGGGCAACTGGAAAATGCTAATGCTAGCATAAAAGCGTACCTACAATAGGTAGTCGCCTATAGTTAAGATAACTAGGTAGATCACCTTCCACTAGGTAAATTCGCAGCAAATAACCACGTCTTAACCACTATAGGACTTACCCCATTCTTTATAAACAAGGGTTATTACCCCTAATCTAGTATAGAGCCACTAGAACCTATTAACAAAGAACTGCCATATAGAAAATGCCTTAAGATGCTACTTGCTAACCAGCATGCAGACCATATAAAAAATCTACTTGACTACTATAAGGGAGAAATAGCCTGGGCTTAAGCAAAGCAGGCCTACTTTGCCAACCGTTATAGAACGCCACCACTAGAGATGCGTATGGGCGATTAGGTATAGCTAGATACATACAATATCTCTACATAGAGGCCTATAAAGTTACTTAATTATAAGAACCTTGGCCCCTATCTAATTAAACAAGTCATTAACAGGGGAGCCGTATATAAGCTAGAGCTTCCGCCTGCCCTAGCCACCCGTAGGATATAGCCTATATTTTACCTATAGCTACTATACCTTTACCAGCCTAACCCCTTACTGGGACAAATATAGCCTAAACCCCCACCAGTACTAATCCAAGACAAGAACGAAGACAAGAACTATAAGGAGTGGACTGTTAAACAAATCATTAACTCTAAATACTTTAGCAAAGGTAGAGGACGGCGGCTCCACTACAGAGCTATCTATACAGGATTCGATATAGATTAGCCAGAATGGCAACTATGGGAAGACTTTAAAAATGCAAAGGATCTAATTAGCGACTTTTACCACGCAAACCCATAGAAACCGGGCCTAAGTAGAGATTTCATGCCTAACCCTCTATGGGAGCCCTCATAGAGTTAAACCTTTGTACATTGCCACGTAAGGGTAAATTGCCGTTAGATTGCTGCAGATTGCCATTACATGATGGCAAAGTGCGATCACGTGACTGGAATATTGTTGAGATGTCCAGGAACTTCGACCAGCGGTTAAAGTTATCTAATTGGTCGGATTCTTAGGTGCCAAGCCTTATCACATAACGTTATTTGCAAACCTTTAGTGATACCCCCTTTTTTCTTCCTCTCTATACCTCAAACGTCCCTTTTACATGTATATAGTAACCACAGCGTCGCCGGAGCTCCGCCTCTATAAGAGGGGGGGTAGTGTCACAGAACCCTACTGCAGGGGCCTCCATAGGAGAGCCCCGTGCTCTCGCGTACACCTCGCGTACAGCTTACGTCAGCTACGCGTAGGTACATCACCTCCTTACGCCCTCGACCCTTACGATCGATTGCGCAACGTCTTGTAGACTCCTTAAATACATACGTTTAGCTGCCACTGTTCCGCGCCCCGTGACACTTCTTAATGGCATCTATAGCAACGCCTTAGCTTCTGGAGTAGCTTGCGCTCTCTGTCTAGTAGCTTCTTTGGGAAGGCTGGTATGGAGAGGTCGATATTAGGACTAGTGGTGTTGCTTAGGGTAGTAGGCGTCAGTGGTTTAGTAGGTCCGGAGGGCTTCTATAGGGAGGTCTTTGGGTAGGGGTTTGCAGTAGTAATCTAGTTCAGCCATTATTTAATCTTCTATAGGGCTGCTACCATATCATAAATGTTGTTATAGTTGTGGCTGGCGGCTGCGTAACTAAGGCAATAAGTAACTTTTTTAAGGAGATCTTCCTGGTCTTTAGTGTTGTCTTAGGCGAGGACTTTGGTGTATTTCTAGAATTTAATATAGAACTTATTAAATAATTTAGTAGGACTTATCTTTAGGGCGCGTAGTTTAGCTTAACTAGTGGCCACTAGGTTATAGTCGCGGTATATTTAGTTAAGGTTATTAAGGACTTCCTAATGGAACTGCCACTTCTAGGAACTACTAGTCTCCTATTAAGCGAAAAGCCTATTAAATAGGATGCCCTTTATTCGTCCAATAATATAGCCAATCTTGGTATCTTCTGTGGGAAAAAGGTAGGCGCTCTAGGTTAGTTTCTTGCAGGTTTATATCTTCTAGTAGCTATATTCCTTACGGTCACCCTTAAAGATTAGGGGATTAGGGTAGCGTGTATTAGACCCTATAGTAGTAGTTTAGGTTTAATTATTGTGGCTTTTATCATCGCCGCTACTATAGTAGGGGTTCCTGTTAGGTGAAGCTGCTCGGCGCTAACCTTCTGTTAAGCGTTAAGTAGGTAAGGTTGCTAGGGGCGTAGAGGCTTAGGTGGCGTTATATACAGTAGAGAGGTGTCTAGTATTGTTATAAATGTGCTTATTAAGCTAAGATTATAGGTATTTGATTATACCCTCTTTTTCAGTAACTATAGCAATAAGTATAATCTCGGCCTTCTTTAATCGTTAGACGTTATGTTTAGACGCGTAGAGGTTATCTTTAATCTCTTAGCATGTGTTATTAGCGAGCGCCTCACAAGCTTATAGGTTTTGGATGATATCATAATCTTAAGCAGTACGCATCTTAGCTCGTGTAAGCTTTAGATAGTAGTTCTATAGAAGGCGGTAGTATTTATTAGGTTCTCATGCTACTATTTTTATAAACATCTCGGCGTCTTATATCTTAATCTTAATGGGTGGTAGCCCTTCGGCTTATTTATCCGTGGTTATGTAGTTAATAAAGGATAAAACATTATCAATATCCCCCTTGTGGTCGTTGTAGTCTTTTAAGCCACTAGGCTTCCCTTTAGGGGTTAAGGCTAGGGCTAATAAATTAAATCCTCCTAGAACTGATTGGTGTTGTGGTTTTAATATAGGTATTAGGTTGTTCTTTAAGTTTAATATAGTAGCTAGTAAGGAATTTCGTTTTGCTATTATTAATTCTTTAGGAGTATAAAGTGAGGTGACTCATGGACACGCTACTTCTGGCAGCGTCTGCGGTATCGTAGAGACGTAGAATTGGTCATAGGCTGAGCGTCGGTGAAGAAAAAGGCGCAACGTAATGTCACGGAACGCGGGCAATGGCTACAAAGCATATGTATTCGGGGAGTCTACAAGACGTTGCGCGATCGATCGTAAGGGTCGAGGGCGTAAGGAGGTGATATACCCTCGCGTAGCTGACATAAGCTGTACGCGAGGTGTACGCGAGAGCACGGGGTTCTCCTATGGAGGCCCCTGCGGTCGGGTTCCGTGACACTAATACCCTAATAAGCCAGGACCCCCAAAGTATCTAGACAAGTAGATGGAGTGCTAGTATAGCAAAGATAATAGGCTACCTATTGAGCACATAGATAAGAACACCCCACGGACATAATACAGACATATAAAGCCTAAGGGCAGGCTTTTTTAGAGGGGGGGGTAATGTTACGGCGCTAGTAGAAAACGGTAGATCTTAGCAGATGTGGATTATGGTAGACGCGAGTCACATAACTTAAGGACCGCATAAAATGTCGAGCGGCGCTACTATTCTTCTCCTTCCTTTCTCTAGCTTTGGATCCTCGTTTATAGACTACCAATTATATAGGCTTACGCGTCCCTCCTACCGTGCTCATGCCTCAATTGACTGAGTTGCTAACAGTAGGCCCAGAAGGTTTTTATAAAGAGGTCTTTAGGTAAGGGTTAGCAGTAGTAATCTGATTTAGTTATTATTTAATCTTCTATAGAGCTGCTACCATATTATAAACATTATTGTAGTTATGGCTGGCGGCTGCGTAACTAAGGTAATTAGTAACTTTTTTAAGGAGGTCCTCCTAGTCTTTAGTATTATCTTAGGTAAGGGCTCCAGTATATTCCTAGAATTTAACATAGAATTTATTAAATAATTTAGTAGGGCTTATCTTTAGGGCGCGTAGTTTAGCTTGGCTGGTAGCCAATAGGTTATAGTTATAGTATATTAGGTTAGGGTTGTTAAGGACTTCCTAGTAGGACTACCACTTTTAAGGGCCATTTATCTCCTATTAGGCGAAGAGTCTGTTAAATAGTATACCCTTTATTCGCCTAATAATGTAACTAATCTTAGTATCTTCTGTAGGGAAAAGGTAGGCGCTCTAGGTTAGTTTCTTGTGGATTTATATCTTCTAGTAGCTGTATTCCTTACAGTCTCCCTAGAAGACTAGGGGGTTAGGGTAATATATATTAGACCCTACAGTAGCAGCTTAGGTTTAATCATTATGGCTTTTATTATTACCGCTTTAGTAGGGGTTCCTGTTAGGTAAAGCTGCTTAGCGCTAATCCTCTATTAAGCATTAAGTAGGTAAGGTTGCCGGGGGCATAGGGACTTAGGTAGCGTTATATACAGTAGAGAGGTGTCTAGCGTTATTACGAATATGCTTATTAAGCTAAGATTATAGGTATTTAATTGTGCCCTCTTTTTTAGTAATTATAGCAATAAGTATAATCTCAGCCTTCTTTAACCGTTGGATGTCACGTTTAGACACGCGGAGATTGTCTTCCATCTCTTAGCGTATGTTATTAGTAAGCGCCTCACAGGCTTATAGGTCTTAAATAATATTATAGTCTTAGGCAGCACGCATCTCAGCTTATATAAGCTTTAGGTGGTAGTTCTATAGAAGGCGGTAGTATTTATTAAGTTCTTATGCTACCATTTTTGTAAACGTCTTAGTGTCTCGTATTTTAATCTTAATAGGTAGTAGCCCTTCCGCTTGCTTGTCCGTAGTTATATAGTTAATAAAGGATAAGATATTATTGGTGTCCCCCTTCTTAGGGGTTAAGGCTAATAAATCGAATTCTCCTAGGATTGATTGGCGTTGTGGATTAAGTATAGGTATTAGGTTGTTCTTTAGGTTTGATATAGTGGCTAGTAAGGAATATTATCTTACTATCGTAGGTTCCTTGGAAGTGTGGAGTAGGGTAACTTATAGACACGCTGCTTCTGGTAGCGTCTGCAGTATTGCAGAGACGTAGAATTGGTTGTAGGCTGAGCGTTGGTGGTAAAAAGGCGCAACGTAATGTCATGGGACGGGGGCAGTGGCTACAAAGCGTATGTATTCGAGGAGTCTACAAGACGTTGCGCGATCGATCGTAAGGGTCGAGGGCGTAAGGAGGTGATATACCTACGCGTAGCTAACATAAGCTGTACGCGAGGTGTACGCGAGAGCACGGGGCTCTCCTATGGAGGC
>Ga0307507_10000322_pt1 | contig 96973 bp, 44 predicted proteins | sample 7_EM_MG_FD_207223 | JGI IMG/M metagenome (GOLD analysis project Ga0307507, IMG submission 207223) | Populus trichocarpa ectomycorrhiza microbial communities from riparian zone in the Pacific Northwest, United States - 7_EM | ecosystem: Host-associated > Plants > Roots > Unclassified | place...
AGAGCTTCGCGCAGAGCCTCTGTACGTAGAGCTTCGTGCAGAGCCTCTGTACGCAGAGCTTCGTGCAGAGCCTCTATGCGCAGAGCTTCGTGCAGAGCCTCTGTACGCAGAGCTTCGTGTAGAGCTTCGTGTCGAGCTTTATATAGAGCTTCGTGTAGAGCCTCGTGCAGAGCCTTGTGCAGAGCCTCCAAGTAATAAGACTATATAAGATTGTATAAGATTATATTAGATAATATATACTAGTTAAATATATAATTGCATGTCAAGAAATATACAGTTACCTTTTAAAGTTGCTAAGTAGGTTAACTGCGTGTCAAGGAATATACAGTTAGCTTTTAAAGTTGTTAAGTAGATCAACTGCGTGTTATTTAACTTTTAAATGTGTTAAGTTGGTCAATTGCGTGTTAAGTTAGTTAAATTGCATATTAAGTTAGTTAATTGCGTGTTAAGTTAGTTAAATTGCGTGTCAAGTTAGTTAATTGCGTGTTAAGTTGGTCAAATTGCGTGTTAAGTTGGTTAATTGCGTGTCAAGTTGGTTAATTGCGTGTCAAGTTAGTCAAATTACATGTCAATTACGCGAAACGCGAAAACCAAAGTCTACTTAAATCTCATCCTGCGAATATTTTCCCAATGTAGCTTCCTACAACTCTTCTCCAAGTAGTTATAACATTGTACTTAAAGCGTCCGTAATACTATCTCCCTCCTCTTTATCTTTGTCCTTAAAGATTTCTAATATCTCTAAGTTGTCTACTAGAGGTATAATATCTGTTTAATTAGTCTGGTTAATATCCTTATTTATTATACCTAAAGCTTCTTCTTCTTTATAAGCGCAATGTTGTACTCGCACCATGGCTGCTATACTATTACTTAGTGAGATAATGCCGTCTCTATATTCTCATTGTGCGAAAGCGGGGTTGGTATATATTATAATAGCAAGTCCCTTATCTTAACAACCCTTGTTTTACTTAGAGTGTACTAAAGCAAACATTTAATTATTCTGCAATATTTACTCTATATCTAACGCTAAATGTATATATTCTATAACTCTTAACAGTCTTCAAGTTCCCTAAGTAACTTATTATAGGGTCTTGTATTTAATCTACCGCTATAAAGCTTAACAGTAAGCTCTTAAGCGCCTTAAATAAACTCCATTATTCGCAAAAAGTAAAGCAGGAGGCTATAGCTGCTTAATAGCATGCCCTTAAAGCCCATCTATTAGCCTCTGCCTATCTTCTTCATCTTAAGAAAGTGCGTAAGAAGGTCCATTCTAAGAAGTGGAAACTTATTTAACAGGGTTTATCTAAGCTAGGTAATAAAAGGACTGGCTTTCCTCCTACAAGGGAAACAACTCTAAGTAGCTTAACAATTGCTCCTCTTAGGTCCCCCTTAGGTGACTTATTCTTTAGCAATTTTTCTTTATTAATGTTACCTAACCTACTTTCTTCTAATACTCCTATACCTTTTTTATAGCGTTTCTTAGGTTGCTTAGTAGTTTCTAGGTAGTCTTACTATAGCCTATCTACTTTACTTTATACTATATTTTGTTATCCACATCCTTATAACTAATAATCTTTAAAACTTACTATTTATCTTCTTTTTATCCTCTATATATATCTGCCTTGTAGACTAGTGGCTTAATATTCCCATATACTAGCTCTAGCATTGCAACGTATTATATAGGGTAGATTTTTATTTTAGCTAGTAGGTTTAACTTATATATAACTAATAAAATTCTTTGCTTAACTTTAAAAGGTCCTAGTCTTATATAGTCTAATTTCTTACTTAGTTATCAACTCTTAAAATTTTTATATAGTAGCTATACTTTATCCCCCTCCTTAAGATCTGGTCCCTCAAATCTCTTAGCATTATAGTACCTTTTTATTCGCTCTTATACTAGTTTAGCTGTTTCTTTAAGGTCTATATAAAGATTTATTAATATCTCCATTCTTTATTTAGCTGTGCTACTTGTCTTTTTTGCTTAATATAGCAATAACAATGTTCTTGGCTTATATCTGTAATTTGCCTTAAATAGTAATATCCCTATTCCTTCTTATAGTGTTATATTATATGCAAACTATATAACTGGTAATAATAATACCCAATTATTCTATACGTGATTAATATAATGCCTTAGATACTACTCTAGTGTCTAGTTTAGTCTTTTTATTTATCCATCCGTCTGCGGATAATATGCTATAGATATTACTACATAAACCCCTTATTCTGCCAGAAACACTTTCTAAAATACTGCTATAAATCTTAGATCTCTATCTAATATAATCTTATCTAGTACTCCGTGTCTTACAAATACTTCCTTTATATAAATTCTAGCAATATCCTCTACTGCTATCTCTTTAATGCATACTATAAAGTATCCCTACTTTATTAGCTTATCTACTATTACTAAAATCGCGTTATAATCTTATTCTATAATAGGATCTTTTAACTTTAGTAACTTAATAATAAAGTTCTATAATATAACTTCCTATAGTCTTCCTAGTGTCTTAATAGATTATAGCCCTCTATACAGCTTATACCTTGTTGGTTTATTCTATTAGCAATTTAGATATTTCTTTATAACTTATCTTACTAGTCCCTAGATTTCTTAAATAATATACTCCTTCTAAAGCCTTAATACTAAGCCTATAGCTTTATTATATCCTTATATTATTCCCTTATAGAATTCCTTAATAAATTCTTCTATAATAGACTTAGGTATATATATTACTTCTCTATTTTTATATTACTCTAAGTCTGGATTCTTTGCCTATACTTTTTAGATCTTTTATATCTAATTACTCTCTAGTAATTTATAGATCTAACTTTCCTTAGTTGCTATAATCTTTAGATAATTATACCTAATTAATCCATCTTAATCCTTTTATAATAAAGCTCCTAATAGCTTTTTATTACTTTATAGTTTAGCCTTTCTACTTAAAGCGTCTGCTTATGCATTATCTGTACCTTTAGTATACTAAATTTTAAAATAGTATTTTATAAGTATTTCCGCCTATCTAACCTATCTTTAGTTAAGTTCCTTTGTTATTAGGAATCCTATAAGTTTTTATAGTCTATCTTAACCATAAATAGTTTCTCTATACCTTGTAAGAATGCTCTCTATTTTTTAAGTACTATAACTATACCTAACAACTCCTTGTTATAGATGTTATAGTTTAACTCTAGTAGTGTTATCTTTTAACTATAGTATGTCACTAGGTGCCATCCATCTTAATATCTCTATATAAAGTATGCCCCTAGTATAAAGTTTAATGCGTTTATTTCTACAACTATCTTTAGACCTAGTTAATAGATCTTAAGAACTGGCTTCTAGGTAAACAACTCTTTAATTCTCTTAAATAGTTCTTATTATTTCTTTTCCTATACCTACGGTTCTTCTTTCTTTGTTAACTGCGTAAATAGCTTAATATTTTATAACTATTGCGCTATAAACCTTCTACAGTAATTATAAAACCCTAGGAACGATTTTAACTATATAACGTTCTCTAGTTCCTGCTAATTCACTATAGCCTTAATCTTCTTTAGATCTATACTAAGTTGGCCTAGTTTAATAATAAATCTAACAAAATTGGTCTTTCTGGTAAAGAACTTATATTTTTTAATTGCTACTAGCATCTATTTTTCTTATAGTCTCTTTAAGACCTATTTAACGTGTTCCCTATGCTCTTCCTTACTCTCTAAGTAGATGATAATATTATTAAGGTATACTATAATAAATTTATCTAGGTATTTTTCTAATATACTATTAATTCACTTCTAGAACGTTACTAGTGCGTTTATAAGCCTAAATTGTATAACTAATAGCTTATATAGTTCTTCCTTTGACCTAAAGGCTGCCTTCTATTTATTGCCTTCCTTGATTTTAATTTAATGGTATACCTACCTTAAATCTATCTTTATAAAGATCTTTGCGTTGCCTATCCTATCTTAGATTTTGCTAATTAAGGGTAAAGGATACCTATCCTTCCTAGTAATGCTGTTTAACTATCTATAGTCTATACACATCCTAAGTTTTCCGTTTTTCTTTAGGATAAATAGTACTAGATACCCTACTAATAACTATAATAGTCTAATATATCCCTTATATAAGTTCTCCTAAATAAACTCCTTAAGCGCTACTAACTCCGTTTTAGTAAGCTTATAGATTGGAAAGAACTTTAGACTTATTTTCTCTTCTAATTCTATTTTATAGTCCTAAGCTATATACTCTAACAGCTTTTTACTTTCTAGTAACTATAACTTTTTACTATACTTATGGTATCTCTTTAGTATATAACTTAAGCCTTGCTTAGTCTCTTTATATATTGCTCTAACTTAGTACTATACTAACTTGGTTTACTGTCGCACTTTATACTATTATATATCTTTAATATTAACCTAACCTATAACCTAATTAATCTTTAGATTATACTCCTATAATTAAGGCATTCCTAGTATTGCCTTGTCCTATCCTAACGGTAGGATATTAAAAGACATTCTAACTGGTCTCCCTTTAATAGTTATCTAAATAGGTCCTATTTTAAGATTAATAATGCCTCCTTTATAGGCTATCTAATCTCCTAAAATTATTATAAGTGGATATAGGTGTTCCTTTTATCTATATAGTAACCCTATCTTTTCTACTACCTTTGGTGATATATGGTTTCTAGTTACTCTACTATCTACTAATACTTTAAACTGCTAATCTTACTATTTAGCTTTTAAATTTAGGTATTAACTTTAAATTCCTTTAAGGGTTTAAGGCTCTAATACTAGTTCCCTCTAGTTCTATATGCCTCCCCTTTTCCTAACTATTAGCTGCTTAATCCTGCCTATACTTAGTCTAACTTTAGCCAATACTTAGTTTATTTCTTTTCCTCTATATACTATAAATAAGTATTCTTTAGGCACTCCTACTACTATTATCTGTCTAAGTATTCTTCCGTAAGGAATCTTCCTAGTTAAAGTATTAAGTTTCTTTAACCTTATACTTCTACTAGGTGCTAACTATATATATACTTAGCGTTCTTAAACTGCTTTTCCTTTAGTGCCTAATATATTCTTACTAGGTACTTCCAGTTCTTATCTTTTAGTACTTTATATATATTACACGTGTCATCCACATAAGCTATCTATAATAGTATATAATGCGCTATATATTTTAGGTTAACTCTTAATTTATTTTTATTCTTAAGTTTAAACCTATACCTGGTTAACCTAACCACTGGTATTTCTACTATAGGTATTAAGATTTATCGCTCGTTTCTCTAGTCCCTAGATCCTTCTTCTAGGTTCCTTAATGTTATAATTAATACTCCTTTAATATGACTTATGCGTTTTTCTATAATGGGTTGGTCTTAGACAACTTTTTTATCTAGCTATATATAAAAGTCTTCCTATTTATCACTGTGTTACTGCCTATACCACTTTCCATACAACTGGTTTAGTGTATATAGTCTATCCGTTAAAAAGTACCTTGTTATTGCTATATTATAATATTCTTTAGTATATCTTTCTTTAAACCTAGTTAGAATATCTAGATCCTCTTCTTATTCTAGTTTATCTAACCACTTTGCCCTAGGTATCCCTACACTTAGCCTATTAGTAACTCTTTATATAGGTGCTCTATCCCTTATATAACCTAGTATAGCTAATCTCTTATCTAGTTTCTGCTCTTGCTATATAATAATTCTTGTTTTAAACTTATCTATAGTTTCTTATTTTCTGCGTCTTATAGCTGGATTTTTATAGTTGTCTTACTTTTTAATCCTAGTATTAACTATTTAATCTTTAGGCTAAATACTACGTTTATCTAGGATTACTAATGTTCTTATTTATTCTCTAAACTTATAGTTTCTAAACTTGCGTCTTATACTTATTTATTTGTTACTAAACTAAGTTACTGCCCTTTCCTATCGGTTTTCGTCCATTATAGGTCCTTAGGTGTGTCTTATCTCACTTTAAAAATCTTAAGCTTTTTTTATCTCTTCTTAAGAATCTTAAGCCTATGGCCTCTTACCTTTATTAAATAATAAGTTAGCACTAGTAGTTGTCTACTTACTTAGTTTCTTCTAAATATTACTTCTATTGTCTTATAAAGTGATGGAAATTGTATCTAATGGTGTTATAATACCCATTATTAAACCTTATTCTATAGTGGTCTTAGTCTTTACTTCTATTTTAACTTCTCTAAGGTCTGCATACTCCTAGTAAGCTGCCTTTATTGCCTTATTATTGGTAAATGCTTCACCTTTATTAAATTTATTATCTTTAATATCCAATCTATAAGCTGGTTTATTGGTTTCTTTAAACTTAAATAATAATAGCTCCTATAGCTAATAGCTTGCGCTATACTTAGCGTCCTTATAAATTTAGTATACGTTATTATAACAATACGCAAAACTGTTAATTAAATATTCTTTTGTTCCTTATAGTGCACTATTATCCCTCTATATATACATGCTGTCTACTAGCCTAGTTCCCTTTACTACATAGTTACTTTAACTACCTCTATAGTCTTTGGCAAAATAACCTTATTTTCTATAATTTATATAAGCCCTATCTTTAACCCATTTTTTTTGCTATAAAGTCCGCCTAAACGTCTTCTACTACTAAGATCCCTAGTTTAGCCTCTGCTCCTAGGTCCTTTAATTACTTAATTCTTAACCTTTAGGTTTCTATAGTTTCTTTTCCCACCTTTAGGTTTCTTTAGTACCACTTAGGTCTATTAGCTCTGCGCTATTCTATAGTTTTTAACTCTATATCTATTGTTACGTACTCTGCGCCTTATACAACTATAGAACTCTATCTTGCCCTCTCTTAGCTTGTTCCCTTTAATAGATTCTATTATTAATCTTTATTAACTAATTTATTAACTCTCTTAGAGTATCCGCATCTTCTATTAGGATAATTATATCCTAGACTTTAGCCTTAAGTCCCTATTTATACTATGCTATAAGCGCCCTATTATTCCACTTAACCTACATAGCTAGTGTTTAAAACTGTATTATATACTTAATTACTAAAGTACGTTATACTAAGTTCTAAAGCTTTCGTTCCGCTATGGTTATAGCTTCTAGGTTTTTAAATATCTATATTAGTTACTTTACAAACCCGTTCTAACTGGTAAATATATACCGTACATCCTGGTTAGTAGTTATTATGCCATTAGCCTATATTTCCGTAAGATACAGCTTAAACCACTTAAGTGCCCTTCCTATTAGGAACAATCCTATATAGGCTACTTAATCTAACAATATTACTAACTTCGCTCCTTTCTGTACCACTTTAAAGTGCATTTACATAAGAAATCCCTTAAGCTTCAACTTCTCTCCTAAAAATTGTTTAATTAAAGGTAACTTAATCTTTGCTACTCTAATTCTATTAATGCGTTCTTTAAGTATCCTATTATTATTTTATAAGTGATTAACTATTTCCTATAACTAATCTTGCGTAACTACTTAAGAATCCCCCTTGTCTATACTGGTATCACCTAGCCCTAAGGTTATAGCTGCCGTTAACGCCGTTGTAACTAGTGCTGCTCTTAGTGGCATATTATTCAATCTTATTTAATACCATAACCTTAGTAGTAAATGTGTAACGGAACCTTATAGCTTAGACTACAGTGGGTTCTGTTATTAGGCTGGGTATATAGGTAAGAACAAAACAACAATATAATAATAACTAGTGGAGTAGTTGCCTAATAGATTAACTCCAATTGTATTCTAAGATTTACTACAAGGAGAGAACTATCTACAGTAGGGACTAAGGTCCTTTAAATACACAACTATATGCCTAAGAAATCCTCTCTTATACGTGAGGTACGTGTTATACGTGTTATACATAGCGTATACTACGTATACTCCGTATACCGCGTATAACACCACATAACTCGCTTACTATTCCTCGTTACATGGTTCTACTAGATCTATCCTGGACTATACCTATATCAACCAACTAGCTTCCTACGACTCTTCTCCAAGTAGTCGTAACATCGTACTTAAAGCGTCCGTAACAACTAGGGTTCTCGCCATTAAAGCCAAATATAGCTTACCTACAAATATACGGCTGCAGAGCTTACCCGCTTAAATATAATATCCTATATATACAAAAGCTTAAGCTAAGGGCTTATATTAGATACCTAGTTGGGTACCAGTTAATAAATATCTATAGGGTCTATATACCTAGCAAAAAAAAGGTAATTCAAATAAGAGACATAACGTTTAATAAGTAGTTGCTCTATAATAACAGTTAGCTAGATCTTGCGAATCTGCTCTAAAAATAAGCTAATTAAATTTTGGAGGTAATTAATATGTTAAGTAGCAATAGGACGCTTTAGAAAGAGCTTAATAAGATATTAAATAAGGAGGACAAGACGTTAGATAAGGAGGACAAGGTGGATAGTAATGGAAGTTAATAGGTGGATGCTGATAAAAATATAGATTAAGATAATAATATAATCAGCCCATAATTCTTAAAGGATAACTCTATACCTAGCCTTTCTACCCTAGCTAAGACGCCAGAACCTTAATTAAATACTATAAATATAGAGCTATTAAGTTCCTTAATTAATTAAAGACCCCAATTTAAACTTATTCCTAAAGAAGAAGCCCGTCTAAGATAGGAGATTATAGGTAATATAGGCGATGTTAATGTTATAGAAGGCAAAAGAACTAAGAAGCTTTTAATGCATTAAGTAGCTTACCTAATAGATATTAAGCAATTAGATACCCTTCCTGCCTTTTATAGAGCCTTTGCTACCAGAATTAGACATAACCAAAAGCAATTACACCGCGACGAGCTTCTACTACCACTATATAGCTAGAAGGAGCTTTAAGCTTACCCGTATAAAGATGGCTTTACGGAAGCCGCTAATAAGGAATACAATAATCTTAAGCAGTAAGGGACATTCAAGTCCGTTAAATAGACAGCGTCGCTTGACGTTATACCCATTACCTAGGTGTTTACTTATAAGTTTAACACTAATAGATATCTTATCAAATTTAAAGCCCGTCTTTATATACGAGGTGACTTATAACAACTCAGTAAAAAGGATATATATATATAGCAACCCTTATAGCAAAAATATTCAGAGCCATAATAGCGATCGTCGCTGTATTTAATTTGGAGACTTGGCAGTACAATGCAGTTAATGCCTTCGCTAATAGCCTTATTAATAAGATAGTCTATATCAAGTTTCTAGATGGCTTTTAATAGAAGGGCAGGTGTCTGCTCCTTTAAAGAGCTCTATATAGCCTCCAATAATCACTACTGCTTTGGCTTAATGAGTTTTTAACTACCTGTGACGGCTCGCACAAATGCCTCTGAACCAAAGCTTGTAGATTGCTATCTAATAAAGATACTAAGCTAAGGAGAAGAAAAGAAGGGGGTCGCAAGGACCATAGTAAACATATATAAAGGGGCAGCCGCCAAGGCGCTAGCGGTAAGCGAGCCAATCGTAGGTTGGCAGAATATGGCAGCAGCATGGCAGAATTTGGCAGGTGACGCGCTCTAGCACCATCACATCACCCCCCCCTCCTAAAAAAGCCTGCCCTTAGGCGTTGTCCGAGCTCCCTATTATTGTCTAAATTGTCGTAATTATCTAACCCTTCTTCCTAGCATTTAATCTAGTTGTCTAATTTACGTGGTGGTCCAGGGAGGTTGGGGTGGGCTAGGTAGAAGTCCCGTAGCTTATAGGGGGAGTACTTAAAATTAGATATGGGGTACCACTCTAGGTCATTATTATGGCCTACCCAGCTTGCACGGTATTTTAAGACATTATGGACCTTTTTTACTACTAGGATTTCTTTAACTTCCCATTCTTCGTCCTCAGCAATCTAGATTAGTGGTAGGGGGTTGTTATACTATCTAGGTAGTGGATTATCCGCAGCCTTTTGTAGCCGGTTTAGAGAGAAGATAGGGTGGATCCTTATTAACTCTAGTAGCTTAACCTTAAAAAAGTGTCCTACCTTTTAAAGAGTCTTATATGGGCCAGCTATTTAGTAGTCTAACTTGCGGCTCGGCCTTTAGGTTTTCTAGTTTTTTATTAACACCTATACCTTATCTCCTACTTAGAAGTCTTCCTCGTGATAATATTAGTTTATATTAGACTTCTTTTTTTCTTGCGCCTTTTTTATAATTGTTTAAGCAGTCTCCTAGGCTCTATGCATTCTCTTAGCAAATGCCTAGGCCTCTTTATAGCTAAGGCGTTCGCGGGCCGTAGCGGGTTTAGTAGGCCTATCCCAATTAAAGGACGTTTGTGGTGCATACCCATAGAGCAGTTTAAATGGGGACATCCCTATGCTATTATAGGGGAGTATAAGCTGCGTATAGTCTATTATAGGTAGTAATTCCAACCAGTTGTCCTAATAGTAGTCTATAAATAGCCGTAGTTGCTGGTTAAGGTACTAGTTTATAATCTCGGTTTAGCCGTCAGTCTAAGGGTAGAATGTAGTAGAGAGCTTAATCTTAATCCTAAAAATACGGCAGAGTTTATTCTAGAAATCCAATATAAACTAGGGGCTATGGTCAGAGACAATTAATTTGGGGGCGCCGTAGAATTAATAGATGTTATTAACATAGAGGCGGGCTATATCCTTCGCAGTCATAGTCTTAAAACAAGGGAGGAAGACAAATTGCTTATATAGTTGGTTAACCACTACAAAGGCTGCATTGTGGCTGTAGGCGTCCTTCGGAAATGACTTAAAGTCTATAGTAATATGTTGCTAAGGGCGTTCTGGAACTAGTAGCGGTTATAGCCACCCAGGAGTTTAATCCCTAGGGGCATTTATACGTCTATAGGCGTGGCAGTTTCTAACAAATCAATCTATATTAGATAGAAGTCCTCGCCAGTAGTAATAGGGCGCTAGTAGTTAGTAGGTCTTATTATAACTAGAGTATACCATAGAGACTTAACAGTGGGCTTTGCAGATTAACTCTATCTATAGGTTATTAACATCTGGAACTATAAGCCGTTCTTAGTATAAAAGCAGTCCTTCTTCTATTTCCAAATTAGGGTCCTCCTTCGCGGCTTAGTCGCGGAGGGCTTTTAGGGAGTTAGCCATGCAGTTCGCAGTTAGGATGCAGTTAACTAGCCCTATTAGTTTATCCAAGACTACTCCCTCTAAGGGTACTAGCTTATTCCGTTTAGAGTCTAGTTCTTTAAGAATTTGCAGGTTAAGCTATTCGGGATAGAGGAGGGCGCGCGTCTAGTATTAGGTCTTTAGCTTATCCTAGGGTCCTATATCTTATTCCCTTCGGGTTAGTGCATTAGCTTTAGTGTTTTGCTTGCCAGAACAATATATAATTGTAAAGAAGAATTTGGAGAGTATTTTAGCCTAACGGGCTTGTTATCTAGTAAGCTGCTTTATAGTTATAAAGTACTCTAGGGCTTTATAATCCATATATATCTTAATCTAGGAGTTCGTGCCTTTAAGCTCTGCGCGCTATTAGAATAATAATCGGATAATAGCTAGTATTTCTTTATCATATACCTCATAGTTACACTTGGCTAGGTCCATTGTTTTTAAGAAAAAGGCAACAGGGTACCATTCGCCATTTGGATATAACTATAATAGGATTCCCGCTACAACTCCGTTAAAAGCGTCCGTCTCTAGTATTAATTTAAGGTCCGGGTTATAGTAATAAAGAATTAAAGAAGAGATAAGCCAATCTTTTAACTCTCCGAAGGCTTCTATATAGTCATTATTAAAGACAAAAGGCGTGTCTTTCCGGGTAAGTTGTATAAGAGGCGTTGCTATAACTCCGTAGTTATAGATAAATTGGTGGTAGAAATTACAAAAACCTAGGAAGGACTGGATACCCTTTACAGTATAAGGGGGCTGCTAGTTGCGGATTACGTTAACCTTCTTAGGGTCAACTTCGATCCTATCCATACTCACTATAAACCCGAGGTACTTTATGCGTTTTACCCTAAATTTATATTTCTTAATATTAACTTATAAGCTTGTGTTCTGTAATCTCTCTAGGACCTTCTTAATATAAACTTAGTACTTAAGTTTGTTGTCTAAGTATATAAGGATATTGTCTAGGTATACTATGCAGAATTTATTAAGGTAATTAAAAAGAACATCATTTATATACCTTTGGTATGTAGCCGGTCCGTTTATTAGTCTAAAAGGAAGAACTTTGCATTTATAGGACCTATAATAGGTACAGAACGTTATTAAATCTTTAGATGCAGGGTCTATCCTAATTTAGTAAAAAGCTTGGCGGATATTAAGTTTAGTAAAGATCTTTGCCCGGCTTAGACGTGCGAGGGTTTTGTTAATTAAAGGAATAAGATACTAATCCTTTTAAGTAATAGCATTTTGTCACGAAGTTCGTGTAGAGGGGTTCATTGATGCAATGGGTTAATGGATTGATTGTCTTAACTTAATTGTTAATTAATCTTGTGCTGGTCAGCCCCTTGGGCTCTAAGCTCAGATAAAGAGATTTATAATACACGTGCTCTGTGCACGTGACTCGTGCACTTAACCCACGCCTTTAGAGAATATAGATTATCTAACACACCCCCTTAGCTTCAAGCTCTTTGAGGTTAAAGCTAGCCACCTTCTTATGTCCGTTAATGAGTTAATTGGACCGTAATCTTATCTAAATCCTTCCATCTTGCTCTAATACTGTCCCTTAGGTCCTCTAGTTGCTTCTCCTTATTTAGCCGCTCTTTAATATCCACCATTCCAATTATATTAACGAAGCTTTGAAACCTCTGCTTGGGTAGGGCCTTTGTAAGTCTATTAGCGATCATCTCCTTCATTACTGTCTATTGAAATCGTACTTGTCTTATTGCGTATTCCTGACGTAGCCAGTGTTAATAGATGTCAACGTGTTAGAGCTTCGTGATCAGCTTTGCCGTGTCTTCTATAATTAGTTGGAGCGTCTAGGTGTTGTTACATTTGATAATTAAGGGCTCATTTAGTTATAACGTTATTGCTTTAAACAACCTGCTAATAAAGATAGCTTTCTTTGCTGTCTGTAATAGGGCTAACAACTCGGCTTCTATGCTTAACGTTGTAACTATACCCTACTTGTTTGCTCTCCAGGCGATCGGCCCCCCGAATAGCTTTATAATGTATCCTTATAAGCTCTTTCTGTCGACGGAGTTGTCTGCGAATGATGCATTGCTAGTATAGATAAATGATTGCGCTTTACCTCTACCGTCTCTTCCGTCGTCTTGTCCTTTATCGCGTATTCCTTTGTCTCTCCCTCTACCGTTTATTCCTTCCTCATCTCCTCTATAGCAGATTGCTCTACTTCTCGTGCTATATAGGTATTAGATGACTCTGTCTACCGCTTAATAATGCTCTTGGCTTGGGTCCTAATTAAACCTTGCCAGCCTTAATACTGCAAAAGCAATATCTAGACGCGTTGTAGTGGCTATATAGAGTACTGAACCCAATTTTCTCTGATATAGCATTGTAGAGGCTGGTAGGGATATAGGACGGACTAATAGGTCTGTATTGGGGGACGGACGCGTCGGATAGATCAATCGGTAATTGGTAGGGAGGAGTTCTAATTCTGCCATTAGAGTATCTAGAAGACGCCCTTTAAGATCTATCTTGTACTAGTTAGCTATCTTCTCAATATAGGCTTCCTGGGATAGCCACAGGAGCCTTTAGCTATGATTGCGTAGCATATGGATTCCTAGGAACTATTTTAGCTCGCCAAGGGTACTTATCTGGTATTCCTTACTCAGCTCCTTAATTGCTTTTTAAGCTTTCTTCTTGTCTGTCTTTTGGTAGCAGAAGACAATATCGTTAACGTAGAAGAAGATGACTATTCCACCTTTTAGCATGACACACGGCTCCTAAGGTACCTCTTTGAAACCCAATTCTGTTAGTGAGCTCGTGAGATTCTTCTGCTATAACAGTGGTGATTGTTGTAGTCCGTATAGGGCTTTTCTTAAGCGCAGTACTTTGTCTTTCTTTCTGTTATTGAATCCTAGCGGTAGCTTTATATAGACAACTTCATCGAGATCGTAATGGATAAACGCATTAACTGTATCTATCTATGTCGTCTCTAGGTCGAATTTTGCGGTGATCGCTATAAGGGTTCGGAAGGTTGTACTGGCTAATGTAGTAGCTCTTATAGGTAGGTCTCCTGGAGCCTGTTAATTTCCGTATATAACTAAGCGTGCCTTGCATTTCTGGAGGAATCTGTACTTGTCCGTCTTGTAGACGAATATCCACATTAAGCTAAGGATCTGCTGTCCCTTTGTGTGCTTCTTGTCTGTTTCCTAAAATAACCTTATTTGATAATAAGATTGGAGATGGGCTCGTTAAGCCTCTTGGAACTGATCTCAAAGAGGATGCGTATTAAGGTCCTTAATTGACTAAGGTGGCGGAGGTAAGTTCTTCCTGTGTAATCTAATATTACATATTCTGCCTAATTTCAGCTTGCTGTTGTTAAGTCAACTATTAAGGTTAAACTTCCTTCCTGCTATAAAGGCGCCATAATAGGCTGAGGTGATCCTTTTGGTAATAAAGTCTTTAAGCCTATTATTACCGGCTTCCTTGAACGAGTTTTTAACCAAGTTGTTAAACACCCCCTAAGTGTGAAACCTATCTTCTACTTAGATGACAGTGTCCTGATTAGTATCTAACTTCGTAGGATACTCGACGTAAAAGGCATATGGAGATTCTTTGTCTTCTTCTATTGGAGGTGGCGTATAATACGCGTCTTTAAGAGCTTTTGCAAGCTTAAGATCTGCTAACTTATTAAAGGTTTAAACTGGCTTATTAACGTCATCATCTTCCTCTTAAATTAACAGTTTAAATACTTCGTTATTATCTTCCAGAAGAACCTCGTTCTTAGTTAAGGTCTTAGGGAGTTAAATCTTCTTAATTAGCGTATCTAATTTGGCGTGTAGATCCTTTAAGATGTCCGTTTACTTGCTATTAAAGAACGTCTTTTCGTTAAAGATGACATCCCTAGTAGAGATGATGATACCTTTATGCGGGATCCAGATCCTGTAGATATTGGTAGAGTTATAGCCAATGAGGTAGCTGATATGGGCTCGTGGATCTAGCTTGCTTAGTCTTTTCTTCTTTAGCTGGGCATCCGACGTTATCGCGTACGCCCTACAGCTATAGGCTTTTAGGTGCGCCAATTATGGTTTTCTTAATCTTCTATTTGCTAGGTAGGTATGGAACCTTTTATATAGCGATTTCCATCCATTGCTTTCCCGTGGCGTTTGATCTCGAAGGTAGACTGTATAGTTAACTATCTCGTTCTATAGGTTGTGTGGTAGATTGGTAGTAATTCTTATTACACGTCCTTTCTTAATGATTACACCCCCTAAGCGTTTAGCGGTACCGTTCTATGCTTAGGTATATAGCGCCAAAGGCTTAAAGGTAATCCCTTGGGTCTATAGCCATTTAAGGGTTCTTCTTCTCCCTAGCTTATTATCTGACCTAATGGTGTTAACCTTAAGGTTATACCTTAGATGAATCTATTGGATAAAATCTTTAAGTACTTATAGTGTCTCCTTCTCCTTGCTATGCGTTGTTATAAAATATGGGAAGGTTCTTCCTAAGAAAGTGTCGTGGATGAATATAACTTATACGAATCCGGCATGCGCTTCCTTGAGGTTAGTCCAGTTAATATAGAGGTTAAGAAAGGGTTTATTAATTTTCCGTTCTAAGAACCTTCTTAAGACCTAACGCTTAATTTTGGCGAGACTGCAATATTAATATTCCGTCGTCTTTAGGCCTTAAAGCTTAACTCCTAAGGCATTAAGACCTAAATGATAAAGGCTTATAGGTCCTGGATAACCTAGACGTAGATGCTATAGATGTGCATCTCCTTTTAAATCTAGATGAGTGTCTCTTAATAATGCTCTGCGCTTCCGTTGGCGTAGTAGTTGGCTTATATTGAACGCTGATAGACTTCCTGGTCGGACGTATTTAATAGTCTGTTATCCGTAACGTTCTTCCATTTAATATAGGATTGTGTCATTCTTTTAAACTAGAAGATTGTTCTCTCCTTTATTGTCCTAGTAGTACCCTCGTTTTCGAAGTAGACAGAACGACACTAGATTCATATTAAAGTCCGTATAAAAGGCAACGTCCTTAAGACGTAGGATTCCCTTGCTCTTGTCTGGTTTTGTAACTTGGACAGTGACATCACCGTAACCTAGTATAGGCACTTCTGAGCTGCCTGCGATAACATATTCGTGTCTTGGAGCTTTCCTAAAATTGTAGAAACGAGAGAGGTTATTAAAGATGTGGAGAGTGGTTCCTGAGTTAAGAATAGTTAATAGCTTTAGTGGATGGAGTTAACTAGTGTAATACGATTTTAGGAATATTGTATTGGCTTCTCCTTTAATCTTCCTAACTGTCTCCTAACTTTTAACCTATCGTTGTTAAGCTTCATCAATATTTGATTCCTTAAGCTTAAGTTGTTCTACTTGGGCAGCTAGATTCTTGTTGTGTTCTACCTTTTTACGCACCTTTTTTATGCGTGTACCCTTAGCATTAAATCCCTTAGGCCTCTTGCACTTAAATAGATACCAACAGTTAGGAAGGGTATGTCCCCTCATATCGCATGCTAGGCATTTTAGGTTCTTTAACTTCTTGGAAGACGTCTTTTTAGTCAAATTTGTCCCTGCCCTTTTTTAACTGCGAGATGAGCTGTTCCCTCTTCCCTTTTAGACTTTAGCAGTAATAGAGATATCCTCTTCGGACTCTCCTACGAAGTCTACGTTAAATGCACTCCCTCTGGTAGTCAAGGATGGTACGACCTTTAAGAGGTTTGCGAATGCTTCCCGTAGCTCTATTACTACTTTACGGTATTCTGACGAGTAAGCCTTTTCGGTATCATTTGCCTGTTTGGTGTATATAACAAAATAGGTTTCGCTTATAGGTTATATTATATTCGTAAGGTCCATTAGCCAGATCCCATTAGTTATCTGCGGAAGACCGTGCTTCTCTGCCATCTTTATCGCATGCTCCCATCTGTTAAGCTACTGGGTAATTTTTGCCTGCTTAAGTCCCTTAAGTGATTCTGTGTACTGCAGTTATACCTTCCTTATTATAAAGTTCTTTGAGGGCTTAGTGTCTTCTTTTAACCGAATTAGCCATTCCTTAACTGTAAGGGAAGGGTCGAGCAGTAGCTTCTTCTGGATTGATACTATGGACGTGATCTGGGTACGTATCTGTTGCAGATGCTCTTCCTGTTTCAGGAAGTACTTCATGTCCTAGTTGTAGTATCGTCTGCTGTTCTTGTATGCTCTCTGTTGGTTCGTCAAAAGCTGTGCATATAAGGTTGCATTCTCATTGAAATCTGTGACTTTTGGAAGAGGTGGTTTTTCAAGTAGACCTTCTTGAGGTGCTTCTGTAGCTGGGTCAACGTAGGCCCAAATTTGCTAATCTACAAGGGCTTGTAGTTGCCAGATCCATTGCTCCCAGTCTTCTGGTTTATTGAGGATGATTGTGGTCGATGAACTTGATGTCGGTGGAGTTATTTTGACTGATAGGCAAAGGAGGATTTGAGATGGTATTTTTGTTGTTAGGATCGTCCTTGTTATTAGGGTCGTCCTGTGACGATTAAGGTAGGATTTCTGTTAGAGTCTGCGTCTTAACGATGAGGTGTCAGAGTCTGACGATAAGGTAGAATTTCTTCAAACGATTAAGTAATAGCTGAATAGCTTCTTAAGTTAGCGGACCGGGCTTATAACTGTCACGAAGTTCGTGTAGAGGGGTTTATTGATGCAATAGGTTAATGGATTGATTGTCTTAACTTAATCGTTGATTGATCTTGTGCTGGTTAGCCCCTTGGGCTCTAAGCTCAGATGAAGAGATTTACAATGCACGTGCTCCATGCACGTGACTCGTGCACTTGACCCACGCCTTTAGAGAATACAGATTATCTGACACATTTAGCTTTTAATAGTCAATATAAAAATAAAGGCCTCCACTAGGCTTTTTTACAAATAGGATAGGGGAAGTAAAAGGGGCTTAACTTGGCTTAATAAACCCTTTATTAAGGTTATCAATCAAGTACTACTTTATTGCTTTTAGCTTGTCCGTTAATTGTTAGTAAAGGGGGCTATAGCCTAGCGAGTTATTGGCTTCTAATTGAATCTTATAATTATATATCTAGTAAGGGGGTAACTTGTCCAAAGCCGCCCTTAAGAATGCGTCCTTATACTTGGCATAGATGGTAAAAAGGAGACGTTTAACTAGTTCCTTATTAGTTTCCTTAATTAGCTTTTCTTCCCTCTTATTAATGATCCGGTTAATCTTATATAGGCTTATTATAAAGACCTTATTATCCTTCTAGTATATATTAAAGTGGAACGCTATAGTGTTAATTACGGCGATGTCTACTGCAGGGGGGTTATATAACACTAGGGGCGTGTATAACCTTAGGGCCCTCTAGGGTATTGGCGTTATTGTTACTCCTTTTAACTCCTATCGCATCTTTTAGAGGCCATCCCTTATATCTTATCGGTATGTTCTTTTCCATACTGGTTAGATCTACATAATTTGGCTGTCGTCTATATTACTATCTATCCCGCTTCCGTATATAGAGTCCTCCTTAAGTGTAGCGCTTTGGGAGAGTATCCTTATTGGTATAGAGTTCTTTCTAGCTTTGTGGCGGGCGTCTTCTTAGGCAAAGGCTAGGTTACAGGCCCGGACATCCTACTAGTATGTAGGGTCAGACTTCGCGGCTAGTGTCTTATGGTTAGTTCGGATTTCTCTAATAAAGGAGGGTAATTTTGGCCTATCCTCCGGCCAGACAAACTGTCTTTGTCGTATATTCAGCCAAATATCAAAGTAGGACATCTATTTTCGGCTAAGGATTATATCGTAGGACCCTAGGTCTAAGATGCAGAAGGGGATACTATATTAATATTATCCATTAAGGGAGATATATAACTTCAGGACGTGGGTAACCGGCTTACCAGCTTAGCCGTTGTAGCCTTTTACCTAGACAGGCTTCTCTAGTAGGGTGGCTTTTATATTTAGAAACTTGGCAACATTAATCGCACAAGCAGTATTTATAAAGGCAAAGCTATTTGCTCTAGTATTAATAAGGGCAGTTAAGTTAACTCTATATCCATTTTAAGATACTGTATATAGAACCATAAAGTGTTTTCCACCTATTAACTAACTTAGATTAATCTCTTTAAGATTAATAGGATACCCTAGGGGGGAGTCTTTCCCTAGGGTTCTTCTTTTCCTAACTTATTAGACGTTTCTTCTTCCTCTATCTCCTTAATATCCTTTAGTTCTAGGCAAGATAAGGCAAAGTAACCCTCCTTATCGCAGTTATAGCAAGTGGCTGTGGCAGGGTCGATTAGGGTATTGCGACGAGTACTAGTCAAGGTTATAGTATATAGCTGGTTAAACAAGGCTTGCTAGTGCGTAGTTGTGACCGCTTTTAGTATAGCAGCGGTCGTGGCTTGTCTTCCTACTCCAGCTCCTATAGGGGTGGTAGGTAAGCTTCAATCGCTATAGGGTCGCTTCTGCTAATCTAGGTAGGCATTAATCCGCTTTAGCTCTAAGTCCAACAATAGGTAATAAGCTGCGAGTCTTTTATAGGTTGGTAGGTTATTTAAAGTTATAGCAATCTTCTCTTATAGCCTAATCGTTAGTTTGTCGTAAAGGTCCAATTAATAGTTTTTAAGGGGGACCTGGCCTTCTCCTATAAGGTGTAAGAATTAAGTCTGGAATTTGGCAAAGGGTTAGTTTAGCTTTATTATTAGGCGGTTATAGTTGTACTAAGCGTCCCGTACTTTATTCGGGTTAACATAGATAGCTGCTAGGTGCTACAGCATCTTATTAACAGATATAAATCGGACAGGAGAGTTATCTTTAAACTTAGCTTAAAGGTGACGTTGGGTGTCCCCCATAGTTTGGCCAAAGAGGTAGAGCATTTTGGCCTCTTTAGAGGGGAAATAGTTATGGTTAATTTAGAGTTTTCCTTATACTTAGATCCTCTAGTTCTCAAAGGTAGGGTCTATCCCATTAGACAATAGTTAAGGGTTAGGAAGCTTGACGGATTTTAATTACTTTATTATTATATCCGTACTCCCTAGTATATTGCATTCGGTCGAGCGAATGGGTTAACTAAGGCTTTGTAAAGGGGAGGCTGGGCTGCTTTATAAGGCAGCAAGGCTTTTTAGGATCTCCTTTAGAGTCTCTTATATACTTTAGGCTTGAAGATAATTGACCTTCTAATTAGCCGCAAGGGCGCGAATCTGTTCGCGTACATCTATAATATTGTTATTGTCTTCAATCTCTGATCCCAATTAGATCTCGTGTTCCTCTTAGGTAGAGGCAGGTCTTTTAGATAAGCTTACTTTAGGTGCCATCATTAGCTTCCTAGGGTTTATTAGTCTTATACGCTTTAGTTTTAATTCCAGGGGTATAGGTCCAGTCCTACCTAGCTTATAAAGTGGGATATTATTAAGGCCTTCCTAGGCAGTATAAAGTTATTCTAGTGTCTAAGTATAGCGCGTTAACGCGTTATTGCAGACAAAGTTTCTTTTAAAATATAGGGATATTATTGAGGCCTTCCTAGGCAGTATATAGAGAGCTTAGTATAATGTGACGGCTTGCACAAATGCCTCTAAACCGAAGCTTGTGGATTGCTATCTAATGAAGATACTAAGCTAAGGAGAAGAAAAGAAGGGGGTCGCAAGGACCATAGTAAACATATATAAAGGGGCAGCCGCCAAGGCGCTAGCGGTAAGCGAGCCAATCGTAGGTTGGCAGAATATGGCAGCAGCATGGCAGAATTTGGCAGGTGACGCGCTCTAGCACCGTTACACTACCCTAACGTCCCTAGGTTTAACGGCAGTTAATAGAGAATTGTGTCTATTTTACAATAACTAGCTAATTATGTTCTTCTATATTAATAATATTATGGCAGCCTGCCGCACAGAAGACTTATTAAAGCTTTAACTCTTTAAGGAATAGCTGACGATAAAGTATAAAATTAAGAACCTAGGAGAACTGACCTAGTTCTTAGGAATTAGAGTCCTTTATAATTAACCTTAATAGAAGCTCTGGCTCTGCTAGGATTCCTATATTAACAAAATCGCCAGCACCTTCTATCTAAAAGACTTTCGACTAGTATATATACTAATAAGTATAGAAGATCTCTTGCCTAATCTAGAACAGGCCTCCAAGTAGCAGGTCTACATGTATTAAAGGAAGGTTAGATTACTACTCTACGCTACCTATATTACACGACCTAACGCCGCTTGAGCCTTAAGCAAGCTCTTAGAATTCCTTCGCAATCCATTGCCCCTGCATAAAGCTGCAGCCAATTAAGCGATTGCATACCTATATTAAAAGAAAACTCTTGCGATCGAATACTTAAGCAGAAATATTAGAAGTTAGATCGTCGTCTAAGCAAGCGATGCTGCATTTGGTGATAATCCTATTAGTTAGAAGAGCACTGAAGGCTTTATATTTTTACTATTTAGGGGAGCAATTAACTAGCGCTCTACTAAGTAGAAGACTATTATAATATTAAGCACTAAAGCTAAGCTCAAAGCTCTATTAAACGCAGCTACCGAATTAATTTAGTAGCAGCGCTTCTTTTAAGATATGCAACTCCACACGAGTGAGGAGTATATAATTAGCTGCAATAATTAATAGACAATTTAACTGCTTACTAAAAACGGACCTTAGTTAAATATAAAGCTTTATTACATAGATATCCACCAGCACTGGCTTCGCTAAGAGGTTTAGAAAGGCTTAATCGTAATTAAGTGGGTTCCTACTACTAATATAACGGCTGACGGTCTTATAAAGGCCCTATTAAGGCAGAAGCATAAAAGCTTCATTTAATAACTGAATTTGGTTAATATTAAGACTCTATTATAGTTGGATTTAATTGTACTATTTAACCAATTTGCACAATTTCCTTATTAAGTTTTTCTTTTAGATGGTTTCTATTTGGTTTAACACTATAGATATTTCCTATTTAGGTATATCTAGCTGATCGTCACCTAGTTGGTTAGCTAGGGGGGTGTGTTGACCTAAATTAGGTCCTTACTGCCCCGACTTAGCTACCTACCCGTTGACTTAGTTATTGAGTTAGTTGTTAAGTTAGTTATTGACTTAGTCACCTACTCCTTGTTTCTATTGCCACCCCCTACCCTCCTTCTTTTTCCTTTCCTACACCTTTTCTTGTGTATATATAGAGGTCTTAGAACCACATTTTAATAGATAGAGTCCTTATTCAATTCCTATAACCAGTGCATGGATATCCGGTCGACAAAAGCGCTTTAGAAGAAGATAAAGGAGTAAATTACCAAACATTGCAATAGGCCTTATAGAGCAGCAAATGTGACAGGTAATTTAGGAAGAGTAGGGTAAGATTATAGAAGAAGATCTATACCGCATCTCTAAGGTAACGCGCACGCGACGTAATTAAAGCCAGAGGCGGCGTAACCAAGTGGTAGATTGGTGTGCGCTTAGAGGAAGGAATTAGATACTTGTTTAGCAATTTAACGATCGCTTAATTGCTCCTCTATGGATATTAGTATATAGGCAAAATCCCTCTTAATCGTTTAATTGGAAAAGCTTTATTTGATTTTAATATGGGCGTTTTTTTTAGTATACTGACCCGTTAGAGACTAACCCCATTTTACCTAGTAAAAAAGACGGTGTTCTCTGGATGATCGGCAGCGCTAATAAGGCACTTATGTATGTATGTATGTATGTATATTCTATTATGGCCATGTATTATCTAGGGTATAGGCCGTTACAGAGCGCTAACTAAATACTTCCTGCTATTAATATGCTTGCTCCAGTTTAGAAGCCAACTATAAGAACTATATATCTATTACCTAACACTATGCTCAACCAAGGAAAAAATAAAGGAAAGTAATGTGTTACTATTAAAGAAAGTTAGAGTTTAGAGGCGAGCCTAAGTAAGTAGTTTTCGACGCCTTGTGTCCGCAGGGCTATTCCAGCGTTGTGCGCTTCTTGATTGGCGACGCACTAGTAGAGGCACGTGTAGAGGAGGCTTGTGGTGTATTCGGTTAGATAATTAGAGGAATTCTTAAGAGTCTTTGCTTATTAATGTTGGCTTCTATACTCTCTGCATCTTGTACGCTTAGGTGTAGGCGTCCGGTCTCCTTTGTAAATTTAATTGTAGCTTTAACTACGCTAATGTCTGGCTTCTAGCGCTTAATTGGGCTGTTAATATTCCTGCCTCCTTCTTATCTGCGTAAGTAGCCTCCTAATGTATATAATAGGTCCCTAAATCGATCTCCATGTTGCTCTCTTAGTTTAAACCTCTGCTGTGTCCACCTCCTATAAGAAAAGAGGAAGTGCTGTATTAATTCTATAAGCCCGCAGTTACATAACGCCGTCTCTGATGTATTAATTTTGTAGAGATATTTCTTTAGAAATAACTTGCTGGTCCGTAGCTGCGCAAGGATGGCAGCTTTAGAGTTAATTAGCTGCTGGTATAATCCTGCAGCCTTTCTAAGGTGGAGTGCTGTATTAATCTTCCTTATAAACTTGCCTATATTAGATCTTCCTAATAAAAGCGGTCCTGTTGTTATCTCGGCTCTTTTTAAGGCTTGCGTTATAAGGTACTATAGGAGGCCGTCTCTCTGCGGTGGCTCCTCGCTCTCCAGTTTTGTTGCTGCTTTAGCAAGCTTGTTGGCCTTCTTATTTCCTATAAATTCTAAGTGGCCTGGAATCCAGTATAGTGTGATATTATTTAGCTAGAGTTTCTTTAAGATCTCTGCGACTATTTCCTAGTAGGCTCTAGCCCTCTAGCTCTGTACTGACAGCAACGCTAATTATGAGTTGGAGAATATTCTTATACTAAAAGTAGGTATTGGAAAACCTACTTAGTTGACAGCCGTGCATATAGGGTTCTATGGCCAGTTAGCTGCCTTGCTAATTGCTAAAAGCTCTATTAGGTGGGTGTTGGCCTGCTTAGAGCCCGCCACCGTTTTTAAAAGCGTTACTTTAGATGGCGTAGCATATATGCCAACTCCTACCCTGCTATTGCGCACTGATGTATTAACGTATATGTTAACCTGCCCTGGCTTGTAGTCTTTAATAATAGCTTGAGTATACTCTTCGTCCTTATATATTACCATATTGGGCTTGGCCACCTATGGTGGGTATATATACGGTTTGACCTCTAGCACCCTATTTACCTAGACATCCTTATATATCTCTACTGTCCTCTGGAGCGGTAACCGGTGCCGTCTATAGAGCCTCTGTCTTTGAATTATTTAATAAGGATGTGATTTGCCTAGTTTATGGATTGACACCTAGAACGCGATGGCCTGGTTGTGCAGCCTTTGCTTAAGAGGGAGCAAGCCTATTTCTACCTCCGCTATTGGCAGAGTGATGGTGCGGAACCCCCTAATAATAGCTTATGCTGTAATCCTCTACGCCTGCTAGAGGAGCTGCTTTAACTCTTATATCGCAAGTGGGTACTATATTGGCGATATATAGTCTGCTACTGGTAGGACCAAGCTCTTGGCTAGCTGCTTAACGCTCTTAAACTATAGTCCCTTTAATCTGTGTAACGCTAGCGCTACCTTGGTGGCCTTACCTACCTTATCTGCTAGGTGTGCCTTAAACCGTAGCTCCTTATTGAGAATTACCCTAAGGATTTTGACTTCCTGTATTAGGGGGATTCCTTTTCCTTTAAATTAGAGCGGCGTAGTGGTATTCCTGCCCGCTTCTTTATATCTGGTAAGGTAGATAAATAACGTTTTCTTTACTTTAAATTGAGCTCTACTAGTCCTCTCCCATTTCTTAAGTATTAGTATAATCTCGCCCTGGATAATCTGTGTATTTTCCTCCGCTGTAGGGCCTATGACCCATACCAAGTAGTTGTTAATAAAGGCCATGGAGCTGCCATTTCTGGGTGCGCTTTATATAAGATCCGTATTAAAGAACAGAAAGAGTATTAGGGCCAGTACTAATCCCTATAAAAGACCCGCCTACAGGAGCGCCTATACCTCTAATATATATCCGTTAACTAGGATGCAGGCTTAATGGTTTATACAGAAGTCCTGCACCTATTGTATAATTATCTAAGGTATCTAACGCTGCCGTAGTCTCCTAATTTCCGGCTCTATAGCCACATTATTGTACGCACCCTTGACATTAAATGATACTAGGGATAGCGTCTTCTTTCCTCTCTATACTCTAAATACGTCCTTGCAGAGATATAATAGCGCATATATAGTTGACCTTTGCTTCCTAGCTCCAAAGTGTGTCTTAGGTAGTAGGCTATATTCCTCTACTAGGTATACTATCCTCTCCGCTACTAGTGATTTAAGTGCTTTTCCCAGCGTCAGGAGGAGGGAGATTGGCCTGTAGTTGTTTGCTACTGTATAGTCCCCCCACTTTAGCTTCTATAGCAGTATAATCTTTGCTACCTTCTATTCCTATGGTACTTTCCCTATCTTAAGTAATTTGGTAAAGAGAGTGGTAATCTCACCGCTTAGTATAGGCCACAACTCTCGCCATACCCTGGCTGGTAGGCCGTCCCTTCTAGGAGTCTTGTCTGGGCTAGCCCTAAACACAGCTACCTTAACCTTGTGTTTGGCGATAGGCTCCCACAGCAATTGGTTATAGCTAGCCGTGGCGTCCTCCTTTTGTTCGCATGGTAGCGGGACCAGAAAGAATGCCTAGAGTAGTTCTCTTGCAATATTATGGTTCTCTATAACAACCTCTCCCTATCCTCCAGCCTTCTTAATTAGCGGTATTCTAGCAAACGCAGATGTAGCCTGCGGATTAAGGTATTTTAACGCTTTCTATATATTGTTACTATTACTAAGGAATTTGTTTTAGTGGAGCTTCCTATATTACCGAATAGTTCTATAGAAGAGCTTCTTCGCTCTTACTGCAATATTATATAGTTTAGGGTCGTCCCTTCCTTGTCTCCGCATCGCACTATTCCTATTCCTTTAATATGTGTATGACTTCCTCAGCGTTGTAAGGTCTTTGTTCTACCATCTTTTTATATACAGTAATGGCTTGGCCCACTGGTAGTGTGCTTTAAGGGCTTTGTTAACCCACCTGTTAAGGTAGTTAACCATTTTGTCTATATCTTCTGTAGGGAATCCTATCTCTTTCTGTCGCTCCACGTCTTCTTAAATCTTGTCCCAGTTTGTATTCTTAATAAGTAGCCTCTCCTGGCTTTCCTGTGTGTCTATATTAACCCAGAAGCTAGTGTGGATGGCTCTATGGTCTGACCCGTACTTATATTCCCAGATGGCGCACTTTGCTAGTTTACTCGCTAGGCCTAGGGTTGCAAGTATAAGGTTAATTGTTAATATTCGCCCCGTATTACTCTTAAATATAAGTACTCCTACTGGAAGCAGGCTCTGGAGTGACCGGTCTGCCATAAAGTTAATAATTGGCGCGCTTTCTTCCTGCGTTAATGTGGTACTAATGTGACTTCCTCCCTATAGCGGATTGTGCCGATTAAAGTCGCCTGTGATTACCACCTCAGTATATAGGTTGCGTAATAGTTTACCCTAGATTAGACCATTAATCATCTCTAGCCTACTAGAGAGCTCCTCTAGGTTCTCTTCCTTGGTTCTCCTTAAACATCTGTCTAGAATGTATACTAATATAATTATAAGTCTCCTTTGGCCGATGTGTGCCACCACTGCTGTAATATCTGCTAAATCTACCTACAGCTATATAGCTGCCAGCTCTCTAGATGCCTAGATACATAACCTAACTAGGGGATACTGCTGCTGCCTGCCTATTGGGACAAACCTTATCCACTAGGGGTTTAAGCTAGCTAGCACCACTTCCCTATCTAAGAGAAAGTAGTAAGGCTCCTGGCCTAGAATAAAGTGGAAGTCCGCTAGCGCTTTATTATTATATAGCGCATGCTACGCTTCCCTGCACTTCTTTATATTTGCCTAGAGGATCTAGAGTTCTCTATTTATAACGCTATTGTGCGAGAATCCTATCTATTTCTTTCCTGTATACTGGGCATTTACGGTATAAGGCTTAGTAAGGACCCTGACAGTTTATATAGTGTAAATTAACCGTCTTATACTAGAGATGGCCTTCCCACCTATACATTTCGCATGTATTAGGTTGCGTGCAGTCTCTAGCCCTATGTCTAAACCTTCTATATTTGTAGCATGCTATAGGGGTACGTTGTTCCTTAAATGGTGATATAATAATCGCACCTCCCCCAAATAATACGTTGTCTAATATAAGCAGCTTCTCTACATCCTCTTTTGTTGCCACTTTAATAATTACCGACGCATGCTAGCCGTGTGGCCTTAGTTATCTAAGCCATCTTATTGTATATACCTCTACCCCATTCTCTACCCTAAAGCGCTCCATAGCTGACTTACTCACTTTTCCGCTGTTAATATCTATTACTAAAGGTACTTTAACCTAGTCCACCTTAACCATATACTACTTGGGTCCGACAAGCCTCGCCCTAGGGATATGCGGTTTAAGCCATTAGGTAGTTGTCTGCCTAAACGCAGCTTCTTTATCTTTTTCCACTGAGAATCTAATAATGCTCGCACTGTCTCTTGTTTGCTATATGCGGAAGTCCTTAAGTATAGCTCCCGTAAGCCTGTTAACATCCTTTATACCTTATGCAATGGTTTGCTTTGCTACTTTAGTAGTAGCTACCTTCTTTATTGTCTTCTTACCTGCTTGGCTAACGTCTATTACCAGCTGCCAATTGGGTTTTTTAGAGTTCCTGGCGTTCATTGTTTGTGGCTAAGTTACCTCTGCCCCTACTATGCCTCTATTGGCCGCTACTGACGCCCATGATTGTGTTGGAGCTGAGGGAGTGTTTGGTTGCGCTTGCAAGGACCGGATAGCCTTTTGGAGTTTGGCGTTTTGCTTTTTAAGGCTTCGCTGTTCCGATTTAATGTCTACTAGGTTATTTCTAATGCTCTTAATAATGCTATTCTGGTTTGTGATGATGTTGCTCTGCTATGCTATAGTTTCTTTAAGGCTTTCAATAAGTTAATAAAATTCGTCATGATTAATACCTCCTCCTTTACGTTTGGGTGAGGCAGAGGCTCTTGCTATAGGGAATGGGGGCAGTATATGCTGTGTAGCTTATAGTCCGGTTTATGGTGCGGTTGTCTGCTGTTCAAACTGTGCTGATATTTGGGATCGTGTCCTCAGCGACTGCTGGGCCTCTTGCACCTTCGCGCTCGGTTTCTTTGTACGTCTTAGTGGAGCTGCTGGCGGTTCCAGAGGTGGTGTTGCTGATACGCGTTCAGGGGTTGAAGCAGCCATCCTTATAAGGCACTTACAAGGGGGTGACATGAGCGGGCTGCCCGCCCTCCCTGCAAGTTTTGGTGGCATTATCCCTTAACATGTTAGGGCACCCAGAAGAGAAGGCCCGTGCGCGAACACTAGAACTAGAACAACGCGTATATCTGGGCGGCAGCGTCATTCAAGGACTTATTTTAGCTGCAGTATCTATAAAATACCATTCTACAGGAAGTACGACCGCTAGAGACTTTATATCGAGCGACTCGACTCCAAAGATAAGCCTATATATTAATTCGCTATGAAATCAAAAGCTTTGTATTCCTAAGCACAGGCATTGAATTCTATTAATCTGATTGGTAGGCTCTTATCGATAACACGGGTGCCCAAGTTGACGTGTTAAGGGATAGTAGCGCCCCGCTAAAATGTTGCCGATATGGTTATAATGCCACCAAAACTTGCAGGGAGGGCGGGCAGCCCGCTCATGTCACCCCCTTGTACAGCGAGATGCGCCAGGGTGGTGTACCGACAATCTAGGCTGTGCCGGTAGGAGGCTAGATCGTTCCACAAGCGAGTTCTTGGCCAGCTGTCACCTGTCATGCCCTGCGGTACCCTGTTCATCTTGATTATTCACATTTATTCCAAGCTCGGAAAAGCAAGCTGAGGATCATCAAAGAAGGTGAAGCGTATTTCACAGTGATGGCTGGCCGAACATTATCAAGTGGCCAACGCTGCTATGGAGAACAAACCCAACAATTGCGTGCATCGAGCGCTGTCCGGTGATATGGACATGTCTGAGACTGAGGGTAGCATGCTTGACATGGCATCTGCACGAGTTCAAATCACAAGGCTGGCAAAGCAGAGATGGACAGAGGCTCAACAGAAGCCATATACTGGCTCTGGCTGCCTATTCTTTGTACACAAATATGCGTCTAGCTCTCTGAGGGAATCAATACTATGGGTGCTCCATTTCCACCGATTTCAACAACTGATCTTCCAGCCTATTACAGAGAGCTTGGCGACGATGAAATACTGCGGTCCATCAAAAACTTCGATGATGACATTCACTTTGAGCAATTCGATCATAAAGTACGAAACCCAAACAGCAGGAATTTTCTCATGGATTTCGGCGATGATGAGGCTTGGTGTGCATTTGACCTGGAAGCCAACTCCTTTACTCGCCTTCTGGGGACGAATGTATGTTTGGCATCCTCAAACTAACTTGACGCTGTGATTTTCCCTGGCTTTTTCTAATTTATCAATTCTTCCGCAGAGACCGCCCGCCCTAAATACAAGATGGATGCATGCGACCTAATCTCTCCGTTTGAGATATATGCAACCGCTAACATGTCTTCCGTAGCAACATCTGGTTACCATACGATCAGAAGGACACTCTACACGTACGCGCAATAATACCTTCCCGCAATATTCGGGTACTATACATAACTTTCGCTAGGCTCTTGCGAAGCATTACGACTTCTCTCCGAATCTTCTTGGGCTGATGTGCTCTGAGCCTGTGCAGCCAAAGGCAAACTCTGCAGGGTCCTCGAAGAGCGGCTCGACGTTCTGGTCTCGGAAGTCTCCTCGGCAGAGCAGCCCACAGAAATCATCAAAGGACCCGTCTCTAGGATCCGAGGAGAATATTGGGATGGCAGACCTGATGCAATCAACGGAGACTGGCCTGTTTCGCGATCTCACTCACTACCATATCGTGGATGAAGTGTGGCATTGGTCATCCGTTGACTGGGGAAGACGATGTGTGTTTGATGTGCGTGTATTATGTATACGCATATGTTTACTAATGGCTATCCAGTCGTATGCTTAGGATTCAACGCCCTGCACTGTGCGCGGATGAGTCCTCCACACCAAGCCGAAGAACACGATACAAGGAAAGAAATTCCCCACGTGAAACGAGTTTGGAATTGGCTTGTCCTCTGCGAAGACAGTGAGTGCAACGGAATTTTTTTCAAGACATTTGTATCCGCGATTGACTTACTTGTATTTCGTTTTAGAGACTGTAATATCCATAGCAGAAGATCCCTTCCCTTTCAGTAATGGAAATCTCAGGGCATATGAACTGAAAATGCTTGTGGCAGTCCGCCGAAATCTTGTCAATGTTTTCAAGCAGTTGTCGAAGGCCCAGTGTTCTTCCCGAGGGAGTTCCGTAAACACATTACCAATCCGAAAGCGCGTAGGAGATACTGAAGAAGAAACGGCTCACCGACCGACAGATTCTCCCGGTTTGCTGTTCTATTACCTCTTTGAGGACTGGTACACCACATATAGTCTCGTGACTAGAAGGGAACACCAGTACGCCGCTGAACTTGATAAATTGGTAGGCATCCACCATTCAATCGCTTCTCGCAGAACCGAGCAAGTCTAATGGGCTTGTCAGCGCAAAGATATGCTTGTTAAAGCAGAGTTAGGCCATGTTGATAGGCTCCATGAGATTGGACGTCAGCTCGCAGTTCTTAAACGAGTCTACACAGGCTACGAGCTCATTATCGATCGAGTACTTAAAAAGCAAGAAGCCACTCTTGCATCTCTGAAGAACTCATATGTAGTTTCGGGCCCGGACTCACTTGCATCCTCCATCCCTCAAATTGCAGTAGTGGAGAGTCTTCTTGGAGTGTCCTTGAGCTCTGCGGCAAGAGTAAGATTTGAAAGACTGAAGGATCGTATCCGGTTATATGCATTGAGCGAAATACAGGAATGTTTGGATCAGAAGAATTCTCTCGTCATGATGGTATGAATGCATTACGGACCCCTCATCCCGATAGAATAGGAGCCTAATAGGATTGGTATAGAACTTTAACCTCATAGCTATCAAAGAGTCTTTCTCAGTCGAAAAGCTCACCAGGATCACTCTGCTCCTTGCCAAGGTCACGATGCTCTTTATGCCGGTCAGTCTAATGACAGCATTCTTTTCAACGCAGATTGTCAACGTCAAGTTCACACTAAGGGACTACTGGATCTCCTTTTCCGTGATCCTGGGGTCCTCGTTCCTTGCGCTTGCTATCTTCAGTTTTGCCAGTGGTACCACGGAGGGGAAAATGATTTACAAGCCTCTGAGCCGTATTGTTTTTGATATATCTAAGGCGTTTCTTTTTCGCAAGAACCGAAAGGTGTCGTAATGATCGGAGACACGGACTTTTTGGGGTGGCAGTGCGTGGGTGGCTTGAGCTTTCCAGACAATTTTAGCCAGAGACAGCCAGGAAGCTGAGAGCAACTCAACTAGCATTTCAAATATTTTATAATATTCCAAAGTCATTTCGACAGAAGTTTAACGGGGATGACTTGATTAGAAACCTTTCATTCGAGCAAGCGCATCTCCGTTTGCAGCGATCTGGTGGTAGATCCACAATGAATGAGCATGCCTACGGATTAATGATAAATGGAGCGTTTGTGTCAGATGAGCTCGGTTCAGTTCAGAGTTTATATTGGTGATCCGACGGTGCTAATTGTTGCTGCCTGAGATATGCTTCGTAAAAGAAAGGAAAACGTGTCTTCAAGTGGACAATCATTGGGTTTAAAAAGGGCTCGATGCATTCGATGGGAGTCTGCAAATAACAATTCACATTCTAATATCCTACTGTTGCAATCCCTTACCCTCGCAGTCACACGCTCCCATAGCAGGAAACGTTGGAGCAGCCAGGCTTTCAGCCGCATCCCTCTTTCGCTTGTTTCGACAACACCATTTCCTCAACCCCAAGCCCGAACTGTACATCAATTAGATCACATCTACGCCTCACTGCCAACCATCCCCATCAATCACCTTCGCTCTGCTTCAACCTTTGTAAGTTCTGCCGCAAAAATCCTTTATCAGGCCCGGGCTGCCCGTCTCCAGTCTGAGTCACGCCATCTACTGCCACCCTCATCAATCCCCCAAAGTCTTTTGACAGGACATCAGTGCCTCAGCTAGAATTGTAGTCACGCCGTCACGCTTTCATTTCTAGTCCGCCAAAAGCACTCCGCAGTCCTCTTGCAAGTCGGCAACTGACATCTAGTGTCGTCTCAGGGTTTCAGAGCCTCTTCTCACCGCCTCTCTTTGCGACTCGCTCACCTCCACATTCTCCACACAGTAGCCACAGGTTGTAATCATGGGTCTCACATTCTCAAAGCTGTTCGATAAGCTATGGGGAAAGAAGGAGATGCGAATTTTGATGGTCGGCTTGGACGCTGCAGGAAAAACGACGATTCTATACAAACTCAAGCTTGGTGAAATTGTGACGACCATCCCTACCATCGGTTCGTCCGCAACTCTAGGGTGATTGACGATTGCATACTTATGCTGCATAGGCTTTAACGTCGAGACTGTCGAATACAAGAACATCCAGTTCACCGTATGGGATGTCGGTGGACAGGACAAGATCCGACCTCTTTGGAGGCATTACTTCCAGAATACCCAAGGCATTATCTTCGTTGTTGACAGCAATGATCGCGATCGTGTAGTTGAGGCCCGCGAGGAATTGCAGCGGATGTTGAACGAGGATGAGCTTCGGGATGCGCTTCTGTTGGTTTTCGCCAATAAACAGGATCTGCCTGTAAGTTTTTGATTGGTGCTGGGCATTACATTGGAGACTTTCATTGACCTTTTATATAGAACGCAATGAACGCCGCCGAAATCACCGATAAGCTTGGGCTTCATAGCTTGAGACAACGAGCCTGGGTAGGTTTTCTATGCTCTTCTAGAACATTTATCTCCTGACTTTGGTTTTAGTATATTCAATCCACCTGCGCTACCTCTGGTGACGGCCTCTACGAGGGTCTCGAATGGTTGAGCAACTCGCTCCGCAAGGCCGGTCACAATTAAGCCACCCATCTACTGCCCCATCATCACCTTTCCGCGATCGATTCTAGCGTTCCTCATGTCATCCAGCCAGCCTATCATGAATCTTCACACTCTCCCTTTTACAATGTGCGTGTCTCAAACGGTGGAGCAGTTTCCCGGAGTTGCTTAACAAGTCATGGGTCGTTGGTGGTTTACAGACGGTCTCTTGCTCTTACTACTACTACAAGCCTGCATATTACAAATATGAACTCTTGAATTTTTCTAAAACCTCTCCAGCTTCGTCCCCCCCCCCCCAAATGCCCTATACTTCTGTCCAACTTGGTGCGCCGTGTCTTTGTACGTCTCCATGCGTTACGATGGTGGATGTTGTCTTGCTTTCGTCTATTTGCTGTTTAGTTTATTGCGGGCTTCGTTCTCTTTTGAAAGTCTTGCCTCTTGCCTTGGCTGGGAGGTAGGAGGGCCTGTACAAGAGAGACTATAGCCATAGATGGATTGGTTGCGGTAGTATTATGTTTTGCTTACTGTTGATGCTTTCTGTTCCTGTGAAAATTTTGATTACAACTCCGGACATCGACGAACGTATTTCCATCACACCCGCAAAATTCAAATCAACCAGGTGAAAGAACTCCAGATTCAAAAAGTATATATACCAAGTTTACCACAGCAACCCAAACATGCAATCTGCGTGGCACCAAGAGAAAACACCTTGATAAGACTGTCTTGTGATGGAACAAACACCGGACAGGCTCAGCTTCATTTCATAGCTCGTTAACGCCAAAACATTCCATGCATTCCATAGCCATGGCACATAACAATGATCTCACATCCAGATAATCTTATACCAAGGAACTGCCTCTAATAGCAATACTCATGCTGCAGTGCCGGGTGCCGGCTGCTGCGCGCTTCCCTGTGCCTCGGCTTTTCCGGTCAACTGCGCCGCCTGCTGCTGTTGCGGCTGTGGTAGTAAGCCCTTGGCTAGCCACAGCTCGATCAGTGGTTGCATAGGCTCCATCTCTTTATCGCCAATCAGGCCGAACAGTTTGCCGACATTCACAAAGTGAATGAAGCACGTGTTGAGCTCTTTGTACGCGTTCACGTTCCAGAAGGGCTCCAGCCAGTGGCCGTGGTAGATGTGCGCATAGCAGCGCATCATCTGGCGGTAGATTGATTTGATGTCGGCTTCGAATGTCTCGGGGAATCCCGAAGATTTTCCGAGCCAGTCACGACCCGAGAGGGCGGAGAGAGGGGCGTTAAGACTAGTTGGGCCGGCGGGGATTGGGGTGGATGCAGGAGTCGAAAGGGATCCGGATGCGTAGGTTGCAGCAGAGTTGAAGGTCGTGTCGGTAGGGAAGATGGAGGGGTCGTTGATCTTGCCGACGATCCATTTTTGGACTAGGTTGATATATTGGATAGCGGGAATTTTGATAGGCTTTTTCTGGTTGTCGAGCCAGGTATATGTATGACTGGGGGTTTGCAGTTAGTTGAATGATTTTTTTTCTTTTCTTTTGGGAGAACGGGTGTTTGATTGCTTCTAGAAATAGCAAGGGAGAACGAACCCTGATGCGGACATGGTTGGGCAGACTTCCGGGTTGCAGACAGGCCTACCGGTTCTCTCGTCAACGACTTTGATAATGTCGATCATCTGCTCTAGCAGTCTGTACTGCTCAACCACTTTGAAGTATGTCAGGACGTATATTGCTTTAAGTGTGTAAAATAAATATAAATAAAAATTACCTTGATGAGCAAGCCATTCGCCTTCCTCGACCAATTTTGGCTTGGCGGCAAGAGTCATGAAGTTTCCCTTGACAATAAGTCCAGCGTACTCTTCGCGGAAGAAGAACGGTGGCTTGCGGCTGGCGGGAGCTTGGGCGTCGGAGGGGGGTTGACTATCTAAAGACATTGCGGCAGACAGGGCCGGAGAATGCGGCATAGGAGGAACTGAAGGCAGTTGAGACGGGGGTGAGGGCTGATAAGAGATTGAAGAGGGGGATTGTTGACCGTTGCCCTTATTTTGCTGGTTGCCCTTGTTTGCCTGGCGGGCAAAGCGCTGGCCTCTGATATGAATCAAGAAGAAGAGTCAGAGAAAGAGAACGGGGGTTTAGCGAGGGGTAGGACGATAGAGAGAGAGAGAGCGAGTGCAAGCGTGAATGTAGATGCATTGGACTAAAACTGCATTCACCCGACCCTTGAAACAGTAGAGTTGAAGAGGCGGAGAGGCACGCATGACCCTGGGAATTCGTGGGCACTCGCCAAATGCCAAGACGACTTACACGCTGGAGAAGAAGCTGGTCATTGTCGAGCAATTGCACTGGAGATGTGGAAATCCGAGAACTACGCCTGTTTACCCGGCACTCGGAGGGGATGGTTTAGGAAGCAGGTCGGAGGTTGCGTTTGGCTCTTTGCACGGGGGCTCGAATTCGAGGAAGGGGCTTTCTTGCACTACAAAACCGCCGCCACTGCGCTAGTCTGCTTTCGGCTTTTATCCCATTGCGTTAATCACCTCCACCTATTCACTTGTTGATCACCTGTTGACCATCTCTTCACCACCCGACCCCCGCAATCTATCCTCCCTCCTCTTCACCTCTCACACCTCTCTCTCTTACCTCCCACATACTTCGCGCTTCTTCCTCTACCATTGCATAGTGGGAGCGACTCTCACCATATTATCACATCTTGCGCCGAGAGCAAGGCCCGAACGCGTCTTTCCCGAACTCACCTATGGCTTCCGCAGCAGCAGTCAGCACAGCTTCGACAGCTCCGTCTCTACCAGATGGCTCGGACTCGGATGCTGAGATTACGGGCAAGGTTGGCCAATTGGACGACGACGAGGATGACAGTCCTCCAAGGCGCACGGTTGAACACGGCGGCGAGGATGAACTCGACGACGAGCAAATAGACGACGATGACCTCTTTGGTGATGGCCTGGAGGATGATGAGCCGGAGCAATCTCCGTGAACAACTTGGCGCACTCTCTTTGAGTTCCTAGCTAACGGTTCTATAGCAAGCAACGTCAACTTGATGACGAAGAACTCGATTCGGGAGATGACGAAGGCAGAACTGATCGCCTGCGGAATGATGAAGCTGGTGAGGATACTCAAGAGGAGCAGCAGTTCAATTATATGGACGCCGACATCGCTCGACACGCCATCCCAGAGCCCAGCGACAATGAGGTGAGCAAGCCTCTCTTTCAATCATTGTCTCCTAGCTAACGGCGGCTCCCAGCTCTACCTTCTCAAGGTCCCACGCTTCCTCAGTATCGACCCCGTGGCCTGGCACCATGAGAAATTCCAGCCCCCCACTACCGACCACCACTCAAAAGGACCACCATCATCTACCTTCTCCACCTACAATACAGCCCTTACAACAATCCGCTGGCGTCATTCTCCATCCAATCCTGCAGAGCTGCAGTCCAACGCTCGCATCTTGCGCTGGTCTGATGGCTCTCTGACCCTCCAATTCGCCTCGGATCCGCTACACCAGTACTCTATCAACGGTAATCAGCTTGCACCGCCCCAACACAACCCTCCCAAGCCTACGCCTACCAGCATCCACACCAGGCACGGCCGTCCATCATCGACGCAGTATAACACCAACTCCGACTCCTTTACATACCTCGTCGCGCCCTACCAAACCGCGTCCATCCTGCGCGTTACGAACAAGATCACCACAGGCCTGCAAATCGTGCTATCAGCTGACAGCAAAGATGCGGCGCTCGAGCAGCTGCAGAACGCACTAGCGGCCGCCGCGGCGCGCGGCCGCGACCCAGAGGAGAGCAGCGGCATCACCTTTATCAACGTGAACGAGGACCCGGAGGTGAAGAAGATGCAGGCCGAGGCGGCCTACAAGGAGAAGCTGAGGCAGCAGCGGTCGCGGGAGAAGCACGAGCAGCGCGAGCGCGAGCGCGCCAACCGCACTCTCGGCCGCAGCGGGCTGCGGACCGCTGGCGGGCTAACGGTTGGCGGGCTGGAGGATGAGGACGGTGGAGGCAGGGCGCGTGGGGCCAGGAAGTCCAAGCCGAAGAGCGGCCTGAGGAGGGATTGGAGCGATGACGAGGATTATGGTGGACGGAGGCATACGAAGGAGGATGAGTACGACGAGGAGGATGGCTTTATCGCTACGAGCGATGAAGACGAAGTGCCGGAGGATGACGACGAGGACGAGGACGATGGGATCATTGAAGCGCCGAGAGAGAGCCACAGGAACAGGGCGCGCGAGACGCAGAGTCCGAAGCGGAATCGGCACGGGGCTGATGAGGGAGATGACGACGACTTCGTGGCCAACGTGCCTCGGGCGAAGAGGAGGAGAGTAGTTGAGGACGAGGACGATGAATAGAAGATATCTCTTCTTGCGATTGGGTACATTTACCGGGCGTACTGGTGCTCTTCGGCATATAGCAGGCGTTTTCTCATCTGACCATTGACTCGGTGTCTGATTAGGTTAGCTATTTAAAAGAAAATTTTTATACTTTCCCAATATTGCGATTTCAAGGTTTTAAACATGCATCTTTAGAATGGCATTCGTCCTGACCCCTGAGAAGTCCTTCATGCTCCCTAACTCTTAAAAACATTTCAGCGACTTAGCTATGAATACTCAGTGCAGGTTGGTAAGCATAGAATTCATCATGATTTGATATATAGATATTATCCCAACTAGATGTCCGATTATCACAATAGTGAGTGAGGGTATTAAGAGCCACAGACGAATCTTGCCCCGAAAAAAGCGTTAAAATATATACAACGATTCAGAGAGCACCGATTATGAAGTCCGGTGCGGCACCTGGCCCTTATCACCCAGAACCCCGTCCTTGCCATCTGCCGTTCCGTTTTCTATCTTCCCTGGTCTCTTGAAATGCGGCTTAAGCGGCTCCCAGCTCTATAACTATCATGTTAGCAACTGTTGGCAGTATCTAAAAAGTTAAGGATGTGACTCACCTCGGCATTATAATCCTCCTGAACCTTCTTGCACTTCTGCAGGCCCCAGTCCGTCACGCCCACCATCAAGCAGCTTTCGAACATAAATGCCATGTTGCCTTCTCCGACTTTATTGGGTTTCAGCTCTACGTTTGACGCTTTCTCATGTGTCGTAGCGTCCGGTCCGTGAGCGCTCATCACGTTATGCAAACTTGCTCCTGCAGGCTGGAACCCTCCACCGGTTTTAGCATCGTATTGGCCGTGGATCAAACCCATGAATTCACTCATTGTATTCCTGTGGTACCACTATAAAATGTGTCAGCCTTTTGAAATCACGATGGACAGTGAGGTTTCTCACAGGTGGCCGGAACGTGTCCTCCTGGACTAGCCAGCGCGGTGGGAAGATGACGAAGTCGGCAACAGCTGTGCCGGGATGGTCGGACTGCGCAGTCAACACAGTGAAGATAGAGGGATCTGGATGGTCAAAGGAAGTGCTGCCGATGGTGTTGAAGCGGCCTAGATCATACTTGTAGGGGTAGTACAGTCCGTGCCATGCTACGACGTCGAACGGAGTATGCGTTTGTCTGGCGCTGAAGAGATGGCCCGCGAATTTGGAGAGAATATGCCATGTATTAGTAGTGTCCTCGTCGAAATACGCAACAGGAGCTTGGAAATCCCGTGCGTTGGCGAGACAGTTAGATCCAATGGGTCCTAGCTCAGGAAGGTGGAAGTGTCCTTGGTAAAGCTCTAAGATGTAGCCTCTGACTGGGCCTTCAGGTAGTGTGACTCGGTAGCGAATTCCACGAGGGATCATGCAGATTTCGTTAGGTCGTACGAGGAGTTTCCCGAATTCAGTTTGGATATCGAGCACACCGTGTTGAGGGACAATGAGGAAGTCACCGTCAGCAGAGTAGAAGGCTTCGTGTGGATCCATGTCTTTTCCAGCAGCGAAGATGAATATGCCGATACCAGACTTCATTGTCGGGTCTCCTGCTCCAGCAACCAAGTGGAGAGAATGAACCCAGTCAACTGTCTCGTCGAGGTCGAACGGGTCCCATCGTAGTTGATTAGGGATTTGGTGAATCTTTTCATGGGGTTTGTTCTCCGGGTTTGTATTATATGTAGATGATTCTCGAGGTTCAAAGGGACTATGAGCGGAAGCGGGAAGGATTCGGTAAAGCCATGATTGTTGGTTTTCATGGCGAGGAGCAGTAAAAGCAGTTCCAGATAGTTTCTCGGCGTATAGCCCGTAAGGCGGCTTCTGCGGAGAGTTCGCTCCAACGGGTAGGGCGCCCTCTACAGCTTCGGACCTGTGCACAGTCAGATGTACAAGATACTAAGCTTCAAAATAAAGGGAGAAGCATACTCATGGTAAGAGTTGAAGCCATTCTGATATCGATACTTTTCTTTGATGGCGAACTGGGTGGAAGGCATCGTGCTCGTCACAGTAGTCTGGGTTGAAGAACTCGGTGAGGTTTCTTTCGGTCAAAGGCACGAGACTTTTGGGGATCTTATGTGCGGGATCCTTCTGGAGGACGAGTTTCTTAAGCAGCGAGCCCCAGCGCCTTTTGGGATGGAGAGGCGTGTTCGGGTCGTCGTAGGCAGTCGATGCCGTCAATGGCCTTTCCGCCATCGCTGACCGGAAGGTGGTGATACGGCAAGGAGCGGGTTTGTGGGGAAACAAATTGAGTGGAGTTCGACGCGTGACATCACGCGGAACGCTTCCGTGCATGCTTCAACCATTCAACTGCGCCCTCCCCCGTTCACGCGCATCTGCTCCGATGGCAGCCGTCAACATAATCTCCGTCATTGCATGTGTTTTCGCTCTGGCTTGCATCAGAACATTGATGGCATATGAACCGCCTTGAAAGACACATATTTCCATATTCCACCTCTTGCATTTACTCACTCTGTCCCGAAGTTCACCTTGAATTACAGCACGCCTTAGTGACAATGTCCGCCTTGCGTTCCTGGCTCAGCATCCCTCGAGGGTCGCACTTCTCCCTTGCAAACATACCATTCGGCATCATCTCCACCGCTTCCTCCAAGACTCCTCGTGTCGCTGTTGCAATTGGAGACCACGCCTTAGATCTAGAAGTCTTTGCTGCAAACAATGGCTTCTCTGCCCTGTCCACAATACAACCCCACCAAGCCGTCTTCTCTCAGCCAACACTGAACGCATTTGCGGCCCTTGGCCGACCAATTCATTCCGTAGTGCGGAAGTACATCCAGAGTGTTTTCGCTGAAGATACTCCCTACCCGGAAGTCCTCAAAACGAACCCATCCCTACAGAAGCAAGCTATATACCCCTTGAAGGAGGTCCAGACCCATCTCCCTTTCAAGATAGGAGACTATACGGATTTCTACGCGGGGCTAAACCATGCCTATAACGTCGGGGTGTTGTTTCGAGGCCCAGCAAATGCCCTGCAACCAAACTACAAGCATCTCCCTGTGGGATATCACGGCCGAGCATCTTCGGTTGTAGTTTCCGGAACACCAATCCGCCGACCAAACGGCCAAATACTGGAGAACCCTGCTGCTGAGAAGAAAGTTCCTTCTTTCTCACCATGTCGGAAATTAGACATTGAGTTGGAATTGGGGGCATTCGTATGTAAAGCAAATAATATGGGCGAGCCAATATCGATAGGTGAAGCAGAGGAGAGCCTTTTTGGTGTGGTTTTGATGAACGACTGGTCAGCTAGAGACATTCAGGCTTGGGAGTATGTTCCTTTGGGACCCTTCAATGCAAAGAACTTTGGTACCACAATTAGTGCGTGGGTTGTGTTAGCTGGAGCTTTAGAACCTTTCTTGGCCAAAGGTTTAGAGAATGATTCTGAGCTTTTGCCCTACTTAAGAGAGAAGAAGACAGAGAATGTTTACGACATCAAGCTCCAGGTTGACCTGAAAAGTATGTAATTATATGTTTTGGTGGCTTCTAATGCTGATTAGGCTGTAGCAAAATCTGGAAACTCGGCGACTCTCAGCAAAACCAGCTCCCGAAATCTTCTATGGTCTTTTCCTCAGATGCTCACCCATCATTCTATTACAGGATGCCCCATGCAAGTTGGAGATCTACTCGGATCTGGTACGATAAGTGGCTTAGAACCATCGGAGCGAGGGAGTTTACTGGAGCAGAATGACAATGGCAAGACTTCCATTAAATTAACAGGTGGCGAGGAGAGAAAGTTCCTGGAGGACGGTGATGAAATCACCATCACGGGCGTGTGCGGTTCTGATGAAGGGGCTCTCGTTGGCTTTGGAGAATGCGTGGGGAGAATTGAACCGGCATTGAAGCTGTAATTAATTGACGTGTAATACAGTGCAGCAAATTGTAATCGTACATGGGCTAGCCTCTCTACCGAAAATTTACCAGCCAGGAGTTTGTCCCGCAAATCTTGTTATAGCCAAAAAATAATTTAGAGCCTGCAAATGTTCCAACTGATACCGGTACACATTTCCGGAACATTTCTGCCTCATTCCCGAACGAGTCGAGTCGTGTATCGTTTTGATCGGCTTAATTCCGGATTAATTAACTCATTCAGGAATAAGATGGTGCTCTAAAAGTGATATAAAGAGGCTACGATGATCGCGTTAAGCCTAAACCAACTTCCAGCAATATCTTACTACGGCCTTACAACTCCAGAGGCTCTTATAAAAAGTATAGATTATCCCATGCGCTGTTGAGAAAGGTGCTCCTTTTACCGAGCCAACCAGAGGCTCTAGATTCAATCAAGTCTTGGCAAAATAAAGCCGTGGATTAATTAATTAATTCCAACTTAGTATTATAGTAATAAAGCTTAGGTTTTATATATAATTAGACTCTATAGCTTGGTTCGATCGAGGTGTTCCTGCTAGCAGGGCCTATGCGCGCAGATGTATATTGCATAATAGGTTGCAGAGACGATTGTTAATGTTTTGGTGTTCGCGCGCGCCATATTTAAAAGCACCTTAACGGCGCATGGGATAAAGTTTTCAACCCGTGGTACAGTTCTTGACTCATGGCTCTCTATAATTACCCTAATTTAGCTTAGCTCAGGGGCTTCGCGCGATTAATCAAAATTTGGCCACAATAATCGTAAAATCAAGTCCCAATCTTAACGTAGGTAGAGATCTTGGTTATTATGTATAATAGAGCCTTCCTATGCTTTATTCTAGTGTCTTTATATAAGATCTTTTCCGGAATGAGGCAAGCAATCCGGAATCAAGCCGATCAAAGCGATATACGACTCATTCTAGAACAAGGACAGAATATTGTGTGTACACCACCCTGGCGCATCCGGTTGAAAGCGCGTGTTGATCACGCTAATCAAAATGCGTAGATTTATATAAACTCCGCCGTTTGATCACCAAGATCGACACGCTTTCAACCGGATGCGCCAGGGCGGCATACATGTACTGGTGTCAGTCGGAACAAAAGTACTTTCATCGAAAACTTAACTCAACAACTCAACGTTGATTTAGCTAAGGTACTCGAAAACTCAAAAAACTCAAGAAAGCAGTTATTGAAGAGATTTTAATCTCTGAGGGTTTATTCGGTTGCAAAACCGTCAGATTGAATATGAACTGAAAGTCCGGCAGAGGGGACGCGTTCCTTCCTAATTTGTTACGCGTCTATGGCTTTAACTAAAGCCTCCATATTGAACTGGAATCTGTAACGGGAGTTTCGAGCCACAGCATCCAGGCGCGTCCGGCGGTTAGCGTGTTTTACTAACTTTCCCTTAAATAGCAAAACTTCCCCTACAAAAAGGCCGTGCAGATGTGGCTGCGCTAACCACCGGAGGTGAAAGGATGCTGTACATATTAAAATAACGTCAAGAGCTCCAATTTTAGAAGCTAGATGTAGTAAAGTTGCCAACCTTTTAGCCTATCATTTGGGTGGTAAAAGGAATATCAAAAACCCCATGGCTAAGTTCTGATTATGAAGAGTTTAACCGAACAATCGCCTCATAATTATATTTGAGCTCCATATCGGTTAAATACGGAGCCTCCATATTGAATATGAAGTTGCAACCAAACAACCCCTAAGTTATCCAGCAGTTTGAAATATAGAGCTCTTCTACCTTTCAGGACTAGTCAGGTCTGATGGTTACCAAAGTGCCGCAAAGACAGCACCTTGCGTGAAAATATAAAACGGCTACCCAAGGAAAGAGCGGAAGCCGCCCCGCGCGCCTTAGCCGTCGATCAGGTGGGAAGGGCATAACGGAATTGGTCCGCTACGAAGCATTGGCAACCAGTTAAGGCAGCAAGGCAGAAATTGCCAATCAGGCCTGTACCATTAAAACACAAACAAAATTAATTAGGAAAAGTCGTAAATATAATAACAGAGACCTTACTTTAGCCCTCTATAATATATACAACAATAAAAGGTCTTTATTGTGGATATATGGATGGCAATTCAGATTTAATGGGTGCGGCGAGGCAGAGAGTGTGTGCGAGTTTCTCCACTACCACGGAACCACCCCGGTTACCCCCCTGCTCCTGCCTTAAAGCTACCGCTTCCGCGGGAGAAATCCCTCCCTGGGAATCGGAAACTCGGGCTGGTCACAGCACGCACTCGGCGCCCTAGGAAGACGGCAATGGGCATGTTTCGGGGGAGGCACACTATGTTACAAATATAATAAGTTCCTTACATGCCATCACCGTGATTCCTCCTCTGTCAATTAATTCGAGCGCTTTTGCTGAAGCTCCTTCAAATACCCCGGCGAACTCCAGCTTCTCTCTCCTTAGCCTTAACAGAGAGCTTCATCATGACCGTCCAAGTAATCGCTTTGGCCGTCATCTCGGTCGTCTACTTCGTGATTCGATACTTGAACCGCACCGACGTCCCAAAGATCAAAAACCTACCAGAGATACCTGGAGTACCTATATTCGGCAGCCTATTGCAGCTGGGAAGCCACCATGCAAAAGTAGCTCAGAAGTGGGCGAAGCAGTACGGGCCCGTCTTCCAAGTTCGAATGGGCAACAGGGTAAGAGCTCGAACGTGTTCAATCCGCCGCTTCAGAAAACTCTGGAAGAAGCTGACATGATATCAGAGGATTGTCTTCGCCAACTCATTCGACTCTGTGAAGCAGCTGTGGATCACCAACCAATCCGCGCTGATCTCACGGCCCACTCTGCACACATTCCACACGGTCGTCTCCAGCTCTCAGGGCTACACCATTGGCACATCGCCGTGGGATGAATCTTGCAAGCAGCGTCGGAAAGCTGCCGCGACGGCGCTGAACAGGCCAGCCACGCAGTCTTACATGCCCATAATCGACCTCGAATCCAACGTCAGCATCAAAGAATTGCTGCAAGATAGCAAGTACGGCCAAGTCGACATTGACCCGAATCCATACTTCCAGCGATTCGCCCTAAATACTTCACTGACCTTGAACTATGGCATCCGCATCGATGGCGACAAGGACGACGAGCTGTTGAGGGAAATCGTCCATGTAGAACGCGAGGTATCGAACTTTAGGAGCACGAGCAACAATTGGCAAGACTACATTCCTCTTCTCAGGCTTTGGCCTAGCCGCAATAGTGTGGCTGCCGAGTACCGAGCGCGGCGGGATGTCTACCTTACTAAACTTCTTAATATGCTCAAGGAACAGATTGCTGAAGGCACTGACAAGCCTTGTATTGCTGGAAACGTTCTCAAAGACCCCGAGGCCAAGTTGAACGAAGGTGAGTCCATGCCCACCGCCTACTTTCCAATCCACCTGACCCCTTATTAATCTACTTCCCAGCCGAAATCAAGTCAATCTGCCTGACCATGGTCTCCGCCGGCCTCGACACAGTCCCAGGCACCCTCATCATGGGCATCGGCTACCTCTCATCCCCCCACGGCCAAGAGATCCAAAAGCGCGCCTACGCTGAAATCCTCTCCGTCTACCCCAACAACGATGCGTGGGAGAAGTGCCTGCATGAGGAAAAAATGCCCTACATCACCGCGCTCGTCAAGGAGACCCTGCGCTTCTGGACCGTCCTCCCCATCTGCCTGCCGCGCGTGTCCGTCATGCCCATCACCTGGAACGGCGCCACCTTCCCCGCGGGCACGACCTTCTATATGAACGCCTACGCCGCCAACTACGACGACGCCCACTTCAAGGACCCTTGCTCCTTCGTCCCCGAGCGCTACCTCGACGTCGCCGACGGCGCCGGCACCCCGCACTACTCGTTCGGCGCCGGCAGCCGCATGTGCATCGGCAGCCACCTCGCGAACCGCGAGCTCTACACCGCGTTTGTGCGCCTCATCAGCGCGTTTAAGATCGTGCCGCCGGAGCGCGACGAGGATCGCCCCACCCTGGATTGCTTGGAGGCGAATGCGATTCCAACGTCGCTGACGATGGAGCCGAAGAAGTTCAAGTGCGGCTTCAAGGTCAGGGACCGTGCGGCGTTGGAGAAGTGGATTGCGGAGAGTGATGGGCGGACGAAGGATTTGTGAGAGGGTACGTGGTGGGAAAATTGGATGTGGGTTGCTCGATTTGGTGGAAAGAGGTGGATGCAAAAGAGAATTGTGATTTTGGTGAACTTACATACCTGTATGTACTTCGAGTGCGTCTTATCATATTCAAGCATTGTGAAGGGGTGCTCAGAAGAGCAACAATAAACGGATATACGTCTACAACCACATCAAAACTCTTCCTTCAAAGTGACCTGACTTCCGGGTTCGTGTATGGTACCTCCGAGAAGGCCGAAGACGCCCAAGCTTTAATGAACAGGAGTCAGATTCTCTTTAGTCTAATCGATACACTTGCTACATATACCTCGAACGAGCTTAGATGTGAGTGGGACTTTTGGATTTCGAAGTATAATACTGATTTTGCAATTATAGATCAAAACGCTAACGTACCCTGCGGGCATGTGGCCATTGTGGGCATGTGGCCACCCCATCAAAATTGTGAAAACGCGCGACGCGTTATACAACTATAAACCTTAATGGCCACCCCATAACAGGAAAACCCCCTTTTTCAAGAGGGCAGACTTGTTCTAGCTATTAATGCCTATAAATAAGGCCAATTTGAAGCCCTCCAACCTGCTACAATAACGTATAATGTGCCCTAAACAACAGCCAGGCGCCGTATTGCCAGCATTATACTAAAACGTGGTTCTATCGCGCCAAATCGTCGCCTTACACCAGCATAAGAAGAGACTCTTAAGCAGAGGATTCTGTTAATGGATTAACGCGGTATGCCACCTAGGAATTCTGCTGTATAGTAGATGGCTAGCCTTCTAGCTACCCAGCGTGGATTACAACTGGTTGGCAAGTGATGGGTATACGACTTTATTAAGCGCCACAACGACCTATAATCTAAATAGAATTGTAAGTACGACTATTAGCGTGCTAAATGCGAGGATCCTGTGCTTATTTAAGGCTGGTTTAAAAGTGTTTAAGATGTAAAAATATAATATAGGATTCTTAATGAAGATACCTGGAATTTTAATAAGACAGGCGTCTAGATGGGCGTTATTGTAACTATAAGAGTTGTTACCGGAACCGACCGTACTAGCCAGCCTAGGACGGTACAGCTAGGCAATTGAGAATGGGTTATAATTATTAAGTGTATTAATGCGTTAGGGGGTGCAATTCCACCGCTAGTTATCTTTAAAGCAGTAATGCATTAAGCTGCTTGGTATAAGGATGACATTATTCCATATAACTGGTTAATTGGCGTTAGTGATAATGGCTAAATAATAAATGAGATTGGCCTAACCTGGCTAAATCTATTCTATAAGTATATAAAGGATCGCACTATTAGCACGCATTGGCTGCTTGTGCTAGATGGCTATGGCAGCCATATTAACCCCAAATTCGACCAGTTCTGCCTAGATTATAAGATTATTGTTGTCTATATACCGGCGTATTTATTACATCTACTGTAGCCGCTTAATATAGGCTATTTCTCAGCGCTAAAGCAGGCCTACGGACATAGCGTTAAACAGCTTATGGGCCGCGGTGTTAACTATATCAATAAACGCGAATTCCTGCCATTGTATAGGCAGGCTAGGCAAATAGCGCTGCATCAAAATAATATACAGGCAGGATTTGTAGCTACTGGCCTTATTTTATACAGCCCTAATTACGTGCTGTTGCAGCTGCATGCTAAATATTAGATGCTATTACTATAACGCTGTCCGCCGTTGAATGTATCTTGGGCAGCTGAAACACCTCACAATATTGCTAAGCTGTAGAAGCAGACAGTTTTACTAAAGCGCTATTTCTAGCAGCGTACGCATAGCCCACTAAGTCTAACAGAACAAGCCCTCGGCCAGCTTGTTAAGGGGTGCAAAATGGTAATATTAAGTGCTGTGCTGCTTGCAAGTGAAAATGAGAAGCTATGCATGGAAAACCAGCGCTAGAAACAGAAGAGGGCAAAGAAGCGCACATATATAGCTAGAGGGGGTGTTTTATCAGGGGCAGAAGGGGCCTCTTGTGCACAAGCTGCACAGGAGGAGGCAGTAGCGGTAGCAGTAGAGGCAGCAGTTAAGCGACCTTAATAAGCACCACATAAGTGCAGTATATGCAAATTAACAGAACATAATGCACGTACATGCCCTAGACGGCAGGCAACTAGCTAGCAGATAGCTATATAAATATAATTATTTATAGTTAAGTAATTCGTAATATTTACCCTTGGTGGTTTAATGGGGTGGCCACATGCCCGCAATAGCCACATGCCTATAGGGTTTATTTCATAAATCAGACCCCCAGGAAGAAATTGCGCCACGGCGTAGCGCTAAGGGCTAGTGCTGCGCTTGTGGAGTCCTGTAAACTCCTAAGCTAATAAGATTACCTTACCCTAGTCCTGTGGACTCCTATAAACTCCTAAACCAATCAGATTACACTAAAAAGAATTTCTCCCCAAGGGTCTAAGAGCTTATAGGCGCCCTTTATATAAGAACTTATTGTTTCTTATTAGGCGATAACTCTTCTATTATAACGCTATATCTTATACCCCAAATTAACTCTAAAACATTTATAATTGGAATTAATTAAAAGCTATTTATTTACTCTATCCAATTGAGAAATAATGGATGTTGCTGGCCTAATATATATGCCCCTACCTGATGATTCGCAAAGTCCTTTATCCAGCGCCCCTCTTAGCCCTCTTTTACCTCCTAACAAACACCCTAACGGACACCCAGATAAATATTCTGATAGCAATATAGACTACCTTAATAATAAGCTTAATAGCGACGCTATTAAGGCTCTTTAGCCTTTCTCTAACGAACCTTCTCCTACTCGCGGTTAATATAATATAAGCTCTAGGGAACGGCAGTCTACGCAATTTAAGCTATAATAGGTGGCTAATACACTCCGCCGCGTTTAATGGAGTTTTCAAACCTTTATACTTGCTTAGGCTGGGGCAGAAAAGGGTAAAGCGGTTATAATTTAGCACCTCTAATATGCCCAACCATAATAGCGACAGCGTGTACTAATACGTGCTATAGACGATTTACATATAAGGGATATCTACCAGCGTCCTTCTCCAGCAGATTCTTTTACTGTAGAGCTTAATAATCTTATCCGTTAGCCCTACTTTAGTTAATTTAATTATACTATAGACCTAGAGACACTAGACTTTAAGCTAGCCTTTAGAATTATCTAAGAGGTTGCTCCAATATAGTATACTATTCTTTTAAAGCTTATAAGCAATTAGCGCGCCTACTAAGCTAGTTATAACACTATACCTTAGTCTAATGCGTTATCTAGGCGATTGTTTACTATTACTAGTATAGTATATCATTCTTGGGCCAAAAAGCGATCTAGCTTCCTCTCTTTAATACTAGATGTCTATTTAATAGGCTCTGGTGTAAAGCGGCGAGTAATTAAGACTCTATTAGGGCTTGGAATATGTTATAGTTATTATTAGGCTAGTTGGTTAATGGTTAAAGTTACTAAGGAGGTAGAGGTACTGTACCTAACTCCTATAAACTCCTATAAACTCCTAGGCCAATTAGCTAACTTCCTTAGAGACAGCTCCAGTGTTAAGCGTTTAGTGAGCAGGTAGTAATTATCTATAATAACATTAATTTTAAGGACAAAAAACGTGACGAGGTTGTGGGCCATATAGCTATAATGCGGGTAATAATAACGGCAGCTATTATTCTTTGCCCTAAGCTACTACCTTTGGGTTTACGTTAAGGCATGCACAATCCAATAATACTATTTAGGCTTAAAGATATACTAAATGCCCCTAGTATATCTAGTGAAGACAACGGGATTAGGGTGAATATTATATAAAGCCTTATATTAGATGCACTTAAGAGAATTTATACAGATGGCGTTAATACTATATTTAAAGATAGTAATCGCTATCCTAAAATACCAAGTGTGCATTGCCTTTCTATGAATAAGACTATATTCTGGCAATTTGGCGCTATATTTAAGGACAAGGGTACTATTAAAGGTATATATAGCGTCTATAAAAGTATATTTCTAAACTAGCTTGGTCTATATACACTAGAAGATCCTACTAAAGCTAGAGCTGTTTATAACAACTTCCGTAATTAACTCTGGCTTATCTATAGAGACCAACTTACAGCAATTTATATTAGGGCTGTTAAAAACAAGTAAACCTAGGCTTACCAACTATATAACTAATAGAATTGGCTTCTTGGTATACCTGCATGGTTCTATATCCAGATAAACTTACTAAATACTATTATCTATACGTATTAGGCACCTATTGTTTCTAAAAAGGAGGCTCATCATTGCTTACGAGCTGATACTACTATGTAGGGTCGCAGTTAGTGTAGTTAGGAGAATGCTAAATATCACCTAATAGAACCAATTGTTGCGCAGGGCTTCACAGCATATATAGTTACATTATTCTATGCAGTAATGTGATATAAGGGCTACCTTATTACCTCTAGCAGAGACTTCTTTAAGCGAATAGACCATATTACCAACGCTATTGGTTCTCTTATACCAGATCAATTTTTAGAACTTGTTAAAGACGTCTATTTAGCCGCCTTTACATTAAATGCGTGGAATGGCAATAGCTCTAATAAGCAACCGTATAACGATATTAAATTCCGGACAATATGTCGTATGCTTTAGGAGGTTAAGCTATTTCTAACTATTTAGCATGCTGTTAAACATGCTAATATAGGCATACTAAAGCACTTTGTTGACCCTCTTATTGTCTACTTTTTTGGCGCGTCCCAGCTTAACTATAGCCGCAAGATGTTATTCTATCAATGGAATCTCTCCTTAGTAAACACTCCTAAATTATAGTATATAATACTATCCTCTGGGCTTGTTAACTGGCCTAGTAGGGTTACTATACACAAAGCAATTAACCTCAGGCTTGAGCATCTTAATAGTAGCTATAAGATTAAAATAAAGTGTTATAAGAACTTAACCTATAATATAGATATTATATTTAACCGAGTATATCTATCTAATACTTGGGTTAGAGCGTTACGTAAAAGAGTAGAGGCTATATTTAGCAAGCATATACCTGGGACTTATACTACTACTGCTGCACTACCGGATATGTTTTTACTTACTTATACCCTCTTTACTTCAGATCTGGCTAAACCGCAAAGTACTAAATAATTGGCTAGTAGGAAGTTTTTTAATTCTTATAATATCTTATAAGAAGGTATTAAGGTGCTAGCGGATAAAGTTAATTAGTTTAACTAGCAGTATATCCAATAATTAGGTATGCTTAGGGGGTTATACCCTTCTAATACCCCAGATAATCTTAATGGATTTACTAATATAGAAGATTATACTAACCAGGTTAGGGAGGGGTTAGATAGGGTTATTAATCCAATAATTAACCTTATAATAATTAACACAATTAATCTTATAGGAATTAGAGTAGCTAACTAATCCTTAGACTCCTATAAACTTCTACAAACTCCTGTAAACTCCTAGACCAATTAAATGCCTATATTTGTTAATGCTCTAAACCAGCATACCCGTAATAACTCCCTTAGGTTAAATTTATTTAGTCCTTAAACTTCTATAAACTCCTATAAACTCCTAGGCTAATTAGATGCCTATATTTCTATTTAACTAGGCTAACTAATTTATATAAACTTATGCACGAACCTATGCACGACCTTTTACACGACCTTTTACACAACCTTTTATATAACCTTTTACATAAACTTTTATACAAACTTTTATATATAAGGCAACAACAGAACCTAGTAACTGTATTCAACTACTATCTACCTACACTACCCACTAGACAACTCTAGGGCTTCTATAACGCCTTGCAGTTAGGCCTATACTAGATAGTGCTATTATCTAGGATTACCCCTTAGATTAATATAGCTGGATTAAAGCTTGCCTGTAAAGGATACCTTGCGGTTTAGCTTATACCAGACAGTATTATTGTCTAGGTTTTACCCCTTAAATTAATGTAGCCGGATTAAAGCTTACCCATAAAGAACATGCTATAAAAGCCGCCACTTTAGCTTACTGGAGTGCTAGAAAGTAACGCCAACCCCCCCTCCCTCCCCTCCCCCTTATACCGCAATGCCACTGCCGCTAGGACCTAGTGGTGGACTACTAGACGGCTTGTACGCCGCCAAAGACCTTAGCCCAGAAGGTGGGGGCGAGGAATCCTTAGGGTCCTTACGCTTCCGCTTTAAGAGGCTACACCCGCTAAAACAGGCCGCCACTTAGTAGCGAGCGTAGGTGTCCCCAGGCCTACTTACCTACTGTGTACCCTTTTTAGAGTATACCCAACACTCCTTACCTAAGGCTTAGTAGGCAGTGTATTGCTTACTACCTACTAACTCCACCCCTAACTCCGTCTCTATTATCCAGCCGATATGGCCCCAGTCTCTCCGCTTATTCGGCCCTATGGCCGCTAACCCCGCCGCCAACTGCGACCACTATTTGCCTTGGGCGGTAGGGGCGTACGTAGCAGTTGCCTTGCCGCGGGGGGCCCAAGCCCATGGTAGGTAGATGGGGTTGGCGTGCTAGGCAAGGGCAAACCCGGCGGCAGTAAGGGCCGGCAGCAGGAGGGCCGGCAACGGGGGGAGGGCTGGGGCGGGAGTAAGGGCTAGGACAGGAGCAGGAGTAGGAGTGGGAGCCAGGGCCAGTAATAGTAATAGTAGTAGTGGTCTATAAACATATTTAAGCTAAGTACATACTATATAGTTATTAATACTTATAGCTCCTCTCCTAACTCCCTACCGCCAAACCATTTATCCTTATCGTTGTCGTCGTCGTCGTCAGCGGCGGCGGCGGTGGGCGGCGGCGGCAGTGCTGCTGTTGCTGTTGCTGTTGCTACTACTACTGCTATTGCTGCTGCTGCTGCTGCTGTTAGGAGGGGAGGGCGGCGGCAAGGGTAAGGGCGCCTATTAAAACCAGTTAGTTATATCTTATAGTTAATGGTTAGAGTTCTAATACTAACTATATCTTAACCCAGATTCTGCCAGACCAAAGCTAGCGATAATAAAGGAGGGCCGCAGCCCGCAGTATTCTCTCCTTATTAAGGAGGATGTTTAGGGGGTGCGCACGCACCTAGAGAGTAAGAGGAGACATTTTAAAAGCTTTTTATTAAAAGCTTTAATGGGAGACGGTTAATAGGTGTAAGTGTAAAGAACAATTTTAAAGTGGTTAAAGATATTATTAAACGAAATTAGAATTTTGATTTATATTTACTTTAAACTACTATAAACTCCTAGGCCAATTAAACAATATACTATCTCCTGTGAACTCCTATAAACTCCTAGGCCAATAAAAACAATGTACTATCTTCTATAAACTCCTATAAACTCCTAGACCAATTAAATATATTCTATATATTAATACGAAAGTTCTCTAAACCCTTTAGAGTTACTTGCCTTATACACCCTCTCTTTAAAATAGGTATAAAGGTTAGTATTTTATTAGCATTTAAATCTCTCTCTGCTAATAGCAACCAACGTATTAATAGGGTTGTTGGCTCTATATTTTTACGCCTTTGCCTTTATCTTTTTTAACTAGGAGTAGCGCTTTTTTATATATCTAATACATTAACAACTGGCTGCTGGATATTCAACTGGCTGCTATTAAGGCTATACCTAGCAATATTTGCTCCTAAAGTGTGAGCTTGTTTAAGCTGTCTTATAGTACACTAAATACCTTCCAGTACACCATTAGGTGGGACAGGTATGGTTAGTAATAGTAATACTAGCGTACTAATAACTCCGTTAACCTATTCTTCTAGTTATAAGGTTGATGGCGGTGTACTAACTCTTACTATATCTAATAACGTACGCTTATTTGCTCTAGCCGTTTCAATTACGCGTAACTATGCAGCCCTTAATACCTCTCATCTTGCAACCTATATGGCAAGAGTGTCGTCCCTTTTGCGAATGGTTACGGCGTAATTAGATGCACTGGTACGAGATTCCTAACTATACTAGCCCTGTAGCTTCTATAGCTGCTATTATTACTTTCTTGTATGTCTTATATCCTTTATCTTAGTATATAAATCGTTAACCTCCCTAATAAAGTACTGAAGTTGCTCTATTAATAGTTGCCTAGATTCCTCTCTATAAGGCCACGTCTAAAGTAGAGGAGCTTTAGTATAGAGATAATTAAAGGTTAGCGTGTCCTAAAAGTCTAGTCCCAGTTTATACATATACGCAAGCTGCTAGCGGCATATTGTATCTATATACGCAGATGGCGGCATAGGGATGCGCCTATATATACTACTATATAATGCTTCTGCCCGCGTAGTTGCCTATTTATTAATAAGAGTTAGGGTAAGGTAAGCTCGCGTACCATTTCTTGGCTAAGTAATTAGTTATGGGATATCCAGAGCCTAAGTAAGAGTTAGAAGCAGTGCCGGATTATAATAACTATAATATTAATCTAGTGGTACGCGGGTAACCTAAACTTGTAGTAGTAACTAATCCTTACTAAGATAAGTTAAAAAGGCCTTTTAATGGTATATACTGTTAATTATTTCCATCTATATAGCTAATAGCCTAGCGCGATAAGATATCTCTGCCTTGCTCTAAAATCTAGTCGTTATAGCTTTATTAACAGGAGTAGGAGCCTGGCTTAAAGCTAATATCTAAGAGGAAACACTTTCTGTGTTACTTGCGTTGCTGGGCGTATAGCCGTTGGCTAGTTAACTACGCGCTATTGCTTAATTAGCTAGTAGTCAATTCCGATATAGCCTGCAAGTGGTCTTCTAAGGTGCATCTAGTTGTGACTATGGCTGTTTAATTTCTGGTCTATTAACACCTTCCGTGTTAAAGGCCTAATACGGCAAAAATATGTAACCTTTGCTAGTCTAACCGTAGCCCTGTCTACTATAACTAAGATGCTGCCAATAATCTGCAAGACTCTTTATAATTAGAAACTTCTAAAGCGCTACCTATTTAATATCCGGGACATTAATACCTATACTAAGAGAGGTTGTTGCCACTATAATCCTTATAGACAATGAGGATTTCTTAAACTCTTTATATTAAGTAGTACAATTATACTCTTAAATATGTGCAGTATATACCTAGACCATATTGGTAACGCAATGAGCTTTACCATTAGCATTAGTAGTATACTATTTGTTAGGTGCAAAGGTTAAAGTTTTTATAAGGAGTGCTCTTTGGAAGTATACCGCTGCTTCCTAGACGGACTAACGACCATCTATAAAGACAATCGTCTTTGGTATTTGCTCTAAGACTGCGGTATCTAAATCTATACACGCGTCTAATAGGAAGTATAATACGTTCTATAAATCCACCTTGCCTTTACTAAGCGGCAGTACGCAGATTAAGATATTAGGGCGATCTATAGAAGTCCTAATAACCTTAGTCTGGTATATGCGGTCACCTATAGAGCGAAAACCGGTGTTGCTAAGAACTAGTTATTCTACCTCCTTATTAAGTGTAGTAGAACAACCAAACCAAACCATATCCTAATAAAGTATTGTCCGTAGCTCGCCCAATATTATAAACGTTAGTTGGAACAATTCCTATTGCTTTACTAGATAACACTTATTAATTATAACAAGTTTAATCCTAGCCTGTAGTTCTAGGCTCTTTAATATATCCCAGAAAGGCTTTAATAAGGCCTGCTTAGGACTAAGAAGTACGTATGTATATATACCATCCTTTACTTTTTTAATTAGGGCCTTGTCTAGGCTCCTACTCTTAGCAGTAATAAGACACGGATTAGAACTATTAAGTTTCTGGATATTATCTAACTGTTCGTTACTAAGCTTGCTTAGTGGGACTATCTAGATAGTAATCTTGCCCGTTAAGATTAAAAAAGTATAAAAAATAAGACTCTTTCTAAAACCCATGCGTGTAATAAGAAGTGTATCACTAAAACCAAATATTAGACGTCTTAAGGTGCGTATCTATTTAAAATAAGGGGTTTAAGGGCGGCCTCCTGGGTTTATATGCCGGAGTATTTACTTAAGACATGCTTTTAGAACGGCTATCTATAACAGAACATTTTCCTCACGCCGAGCTTCCTTAATAATAGATAGCAATTCTTCTAGGTCTATTAAGCTAATTGCTGTAATACAACCTGGTTGTAGTGTTGGACGCAGACGAATCTCTGCCCCGCCCACCCTCGTTTTCTGCTGACCCTTATACTATTTCTTTCTATAATTGTGATTTTGTTTAGGCATCTAATTGGCCTAGGAGTTTATAGGAGTTCGCAGGAGTTCGCGGGAGTTTATAGGAGTTAAAAAGAATACAAATTGGCTGTGCTCTAATTAGTAACAGGTGGTATGTATAAAGGAGTAACGCTAAACACGCCCTAGGGTCCTATATACAAGCGATCTAATTGGCCTAGGAGTTCGCAGAAGTTCGCAGGAGTTCAAAGGAGGTTATAGGACTTGGCCAACAACAAAAGTAGACGTGATATAGTTGTGGTGTAGATAGTAGTGGGAGGAACGGTTTATAAGTGTTATAAACATTTAATTCTAAAATATAGTTAAGGTTTTACATAATGTATCTTATACCTTTAACTGCGTTATAATTAGCTTTTATATGTATAGAATTAAAGACTATTACCTTAAGATTGAAATGCATTGAACAAAGCATTAATAACTGTTGGTGGGGCCTTTATAGAGCTAGTTAAAGTCAAAATACGCGATCCAAAACATTTAAATCTCACCAAAGCGACGCCTATAAGCTCTTAGACGCTCCACTAAAGATTTTGTTGGGTGATAGGGGTGCGTAGGGGGCTGGAATTAGTGCGCTGTTCTAATTGGTCCAGGAGTTAGCAGGAGTTGGCAGGAGTTAGGGCGCTATTCTAATTGGCTCAGGAGTTTGTAGGCGTTTTAGAGGGTCTATACGTTATCCCGTATCACGGAACAAATCTTCTACGGAGTGTCTGATTTATGAGATAATGCAGGGTACGTTATTACGTTAAAGATAAGCTCGGACCCCCGGAACTCGGTCACCACACTAAAATCAACTCTCCAACTTACCGGCCTATTTTCTCCACAACCAAGCCGATCAATATAGACCAAACTAAGTAGAATTTATAATAGCTATTATAGATTTTAAATCTGGTGCTTATAAGTTTGCGCGAAAAGCTATGCTTATATATAGCGGTATCGTTGACTAAGCTTAAGGGAGGGTATTGGAAAACAAGCCCGCAACGATATCACGTGATGAGACTTGTGGGAGAAATCTCTTGGCAGGAATCTGACCAATTAGACAACTTCGACCGTCGGTTAAAGTTCCTTGAAATCTCTTCAACCACCTATATAGAAAATAAGCAATATATAGAGTTTTAGCCCCATAACCTCATATCAACACAAGTGCACCATCCAGCGTAGATACTGTGCGCTTGCCAAAAGGGCTGTGTACCCACAAGAAAGGCAATGCCTTTAATCTTTTAAGCTTCGTTATAAGAGTTAAACTTGAAATTCTTTAGTGCGTACGAAGCGAAATTGCTATATATGTTGCGCGCGCACATAGGGGGGGGGACACTGGAGCCTTCATAGGCTGTATTGGGGAAAATGCTTTATTTACTATAGTTAAGCAAGAGATTCCCATGGGTTTCTCGTTACTTGGCGTATAATCTTAGTCGAAGATTTAAATATCCTTAACTTCTACTAAAAGCTTTGACTTAACACCAAATCTTACTACTAGGCAGCGAGCTGCCAGCTAGCTGCAGCCTTATAGCTAACTGACTATTATAACTCTATAAGCTCGCTAACTACTTATATTATTAGCCTCTTGGTAGCGATGCTAGTAGCAACACTGTCTGATTAAGGTTGCGTCTTTACAGTTATGTAACCGCAACTTGCCGTCACGTGACGGCAATCTAGGGTAACTTGCGGCAACTTGCCTGCGAATGCGAGTCAAAAAGGGGTTGATTACGTGAGCTAAGCGAGCTTAGGAAATCCACTAAATTCCACCTGTAGAATAGGAGAATTAATAAGCATTAATTAAATTAGTTACCATCCCAATACTATTGCAATAGCGATATGTATTACTAGAAGTGATACGGACACTGATTAGTAATTATAGATTAGGAGACATATTATCTACGAAGAGAGGTGAACTTGAATAATCCCTTTTTAACTAGAGGTAACCTATTAAGAACGTTTGCTAAGGAGTATTAGTTAACGTGTATTTAAAGAACCAACCCTATCTTGTAAGAGAGGCCCTTAATTCTTTATATATAGTCCTTAGGTATTTAAAGAGTTAACCCCTATCTAGTATAGGCCCTTGATTCGCGTCCATTACGCACGTTTACTACTAGATTACTTGCCAAGGAGTATTAGTTAACGTGTACCTAAAGAACTAACCCCATCTTATAAAAGAGGCCCTTAATTCTTTATATATAGTCTCTAGGTATTTAAAGAACCGACCCCTATCTAGTATAGGCCCTTGGTTCGCGTCTATTACGCATTTTAATTAGTTCGTGTTTACTACGCGTTTAGAACTTAACAAGATAAGGAACCTTTAGTTCGCGTTTATTACGCGTTTTTACCTAGAACCTTAATAAGAGTTATAAGAATCGACATATTAGATATTAGGGCATAAGTTAATAAAGGATAAGACAGATAGAGCAAGGGAATTAATATATAATCTAATAATATTGATAAGAAGGAGATTAAGGAATTTATAGAGTTTAAACTCCTTAAGTACGAAGTATATAAGCTTAAGGATAATAACCTATGGGAAACCTACCGCGAAGACTTTAGTACCTTTACAGTATAGACCTTTAGAGACTATAACTAGATTACTGTTTATAACCTTTAATAATTCCTCCAAGTTTATAGTGTATAGGTTAAGAAGCACAGAAATACTATAATGCTAGAAGCCCTTCTTAACACCTTATAAGAAGAAGATCCTATAGAATAGACTAAGCTTAAAATTAGGGAGCATATAGTAACTAGAGGGAAGTTTAATTTAGAACAAATTGACTACCTCAAGAACAACTTTGCTAGTACTAGTACTAGTATTAGTACTACCGAAAACCTAATCTTATAAACTACTATTAAAACCCCAATTTTAACCTTACTAACCCTATAACCCATTTTGCCTATATAACCTACCTTATTGGTATAACCTATCTTGTTAATATAACCCGCCTCGCCAAGCTAGGGTTTTAGTAAGGAGTTAATAAACCTTATAAAGATATACACGGAAGACAATAAGTATAGCAGAGAAGATAATAATTTCGACTTTAAACTTACTATCCTCTATGACCTCTGTAGTAGAGCTAACGTACCCTAAGAAGCTAAAGTTAAAGCCTACCCTATAATGTTACGCGGCTTAGCACTTGACCACTACTATACTAACCTTAAGAACGTTACCCTAACCCTTTTATTTAACCAAATTTGCGATGCCACATATAATTACTTTAAGGGACCTAAGTACAGGCGTGGTATACTAGGGTAATAGAACTCGACAACCTTAAGGTCTATAATAAGTAAAGGTAAGAATACTAGAAAATTAACCCTAGACTACCTATAGTTGCTTATTAAAGAACTAAGACACCTCTAGTATGGTCTTGACCCAGATTTATATATAGATAAGTTTCTTTATAACAAGCTTATTGTCGGTATCACTTCCGGTAATACGTAATGCTATTGCAATAGTATGGATGGTAACTGATTTTGATTGATGCTTAATTGATTCTCCTATTCTATAGGTGGAATTTGGTGGATTTCCTAAGCTTGCTTAGCTCATATAACTAACCCAATTAGTTATAGACAACCTCGTTCAGACACTGGGAGTATTTAGTTTTTAATAGTGCTTAAGCACGCCTCCTGCCAAATTCTGCCAAGTTCTACTAGGTCCTATTAAGTTCTGCCAAATTCTGCCATATTCCACCAAATTCCATTAAGTTCTATTAAATTCCGCTATATTCTACTAAGTTCTATTAAGTTCTACTAAATTCTACCAGGTGGTTAAAGTGACTAATTACAATTTTCCATGCCTGGCATGGAAAATCGCCATTAGCTCGCTTACCATTAGCGCCTTGGCGGCTGTTCTTGCATCTTTATATCTTCTCCTCTCTCTACCTACTTGGTGACCTATAGCTTGATTATATTCGTATTAATTAGGTCCTTTAACGTCTAGCAAGGCTTTAATTTTGTTATAGCGTCTATAGGATTACTACCTCTATCAATCCATTTAATCTCTGCTATCTCTCTTCTTTTATATAATTATTATAGACATATTAGGTTAACTATAAGTCGTTTCTCTTATGTTGTCCTAAGCTTAACTAAGTAGTTATATAGAGATTTTAAATCAGTACAAAGGATAAGCGGTAGTTGTTTAAGTTATAGGATCTTCTTAATAGTTGCTTTAATTATAGCTCCGGTATTAAACCTGTGGGCCATTCTATATAATTTAGATACTAAAATACTTTATATAACTTGCTTGCATTTAATAGATAACTAATAGAGGATATTGGCCCTATTATTCTTATCCGTAAATATAATAACAAAGCCAATCTAAGAAGAGAGGTTATAGTTATTGGCAAATAATAAGTCTATAAATATTATTAGTTTAAGAGTGCTTATATTAAGTTATACAAAGCGAAGTCCTTAGGAGGGATTGTTAATTTGCCATTATAGCTGCTTATTAAGCTGCTTCGTATATTCTTCCTTTAGGTTAATAACTTGTGCTATAAAGAAGAGGTTAAAGGCAGCTTCTGGTTAATAGACTATGGCAATATAGGCTCCTCTTACTCTCTAAGCAACATACTAGTCTTTTAGTATAACTGCCTTGCGGACTTCCCCTCTAGAGCTAGTTAGGTCTGTAGTCTTTATAATAACTAGCTTTAGGTTCTAGTATTAACATTCCTAGGTAAGGGCTATTGTCGGGAACGAGGCATGTTGCTGTCACGTGTTGATGTGGCCCTAGCGTGGTGAGGAACCTTAAGTTCCTCACCCCTTTCCTCATTCCTATTAAGAAGAAGAACAACCATTATACTATCTACGAACCGTAGCTACGTGATATCACCTTATGTAACCAACACTGATTAGTGGTTAACTTCACTGTTATACCACAGAACAGCTAGGTATCACTAAGAAGAGACGAGCCACTGTACCAGTGCTACTCGTGCTAGAGGAAGCTGTTTTTTAAGGTTAGAACTGGTCCTAAACCTTAAATAGAACTCTTCCACAAATCTAAGGATTTAAAGGCCAGAACTGGTTCTAAGCCTTTCCAAGATTATGGGTTCTTGCGTCTATTACGCAGAATAACACGCTTTACGAGTCTTCGCGATTTAAGGCCAGAACTGGTCCTAAGCCCTATAATTGCAAATACACGTCCAAACGCGTACCAAACGATAATCCCTATACCAATAACACTTCCCTCCCTCTAAAAACATGGCTACGCCTACTTTAAATAACTAGAAAGACTCCTTACTACTAGGGGTAGCTAAGCACGCGAAACTTATTAATAAAGATTAGGACGAATTCGCCTTTAATATAACAACTTATACCGTAAAATAAGTTAACGGCTTTCTTCTACACCATATTATATTCTACTGAAATAGATGCTACACCAATTTATAACTATAGGAGTATTTTAGGGAGGATTTTATAGGATGGACTGCTGATACCTAGGCACTTGGCAACATTAATATTGTTTAGGATTTTTAAGACTTCCTCTATAGAAATAGGGTATATGTTGCTAAGAATAGTAACCCAATTGCTAGTAATATTTAGGCCGTTATTACTAGTACAGAAGAACCAATATAGACGGAAGCTGAGATTATATATTAACTATAGAAACCTAAAAACAACCCATATTCTTCAGAAGGTAACTTTAATTTATATTAAAACCCCTAGAACACTAACCCCCCACCTAGAGCTACTCTCCCACCTAGAGGTGCCCTCCCACTTAGAGTTGCTCCGCCTCTACCTTCTCCACTCCAGCTAACCGGTAAGCCTTTACTACAAGAAGTCACGAATCTGATAAAGGTATATTTAGATAAAGAAAAGAAGTTTGGAGGAGAACTATATAACATACTTAGAGCAAAACTATAGGTTTTCTATAACTGTTGCAATAAGGTTAGAATTTAACGCTACTAGTACCACCACACTTTCTCTATTATATTAAAGGGACGGGTAGCGACATTCTATTACGACCATATTGCGGGTAAAAACTATAGCTTTAATATAATGCTTTAGCTTACTAGAGCTCACTTTAAGACTAACAAGAATTGCCAACTTTATATATCTAAATGGCGGGAGACTATATTCTAGAGAGTTATTGCTTCTAACCTAATAAAGACTTGTTTAGAGTGCCTTTAATTACTCTTTAATAAACTCTAAAAAATCTAACATAGCCTTACTGAAACTTACTAGAATAAGAACAGCCTAAGGGACCAGGTTATCTTAGCATGCTATAGCGTTCCTAAGTGTAACTTAGCGCTATACAAACCTGCGGATATGTTTAAAGGAGTATATACTGAGCTACGCTCTGCCGTAGGTACTATAATGCGAACATAAGAATCTTAATAGTTCTATACTGAAAACCCTACCTAACTAAGTATTCCTAACTAATATAATTATAACTAGACTGATCGAATATATAGTGGCTGTAGTAGGGAATATGGAAGAGGGTATAATTAATGTTAACTATAAGGCAACCGTAGAGGTCCTAGTGGAGGTTTATTTTAAAGTAATTACCAGAAGAAGTGCTATATTTATAAAAAGCCAAATTGCTAGTTAACTAGACACTCCCTTAATAAGCAAAAAGAGGCATATAATAAGTTCCGTCAGAGTGTAAGAAACATTAGAAATTATAAAGTCACTATAGCCTACTTCTAAAGCTTTCTAGTTTAATATAAAGGCGTAGAAGATCTTAAGGGTAAGGTTAATAAGGTTAAACAGCTCCTTATAGATATAGAAATTAAGGACTACTCCCCTAACTAATACTTTACTGAGTATAGTAAGGTAGATGGCATATAAACTGTTGCTATTTTTAATAATCAATTTACGCTCCATTCTATTATAAAATTAGATATCTTTAATGAGCCAAAGGAGAGTTCCGCGTTTTTCTTTAACAATAGATACTCGGCGTATGTCTTCCATAGTATTATACCGGATATAGGAGCCGCAGGAGTATCTATAGTAGGAGAACCTTAAGTTTAAGCTCTTTAGCAGCTTAATAGCTCTATTTAGATTAACTAATTAACGGTAGGCCAACATACGATTTGCTTTAGTAAAGGTACTGCGATCTTTTTTAGCATAATTAGGGTCCAAACCCCCTTAGGATATATTACTTTCTATATTATTCCTACAAACACTCCGTTTCTATTTTGCATTAAAGATATAGATAAGTTAGGCGTTAGGCTTAACAACCTTAAGAATATACTTGTTTAGGGAGACAATTAGGTACCCGTTATACGCAAGTAGGGTTACCCCTAGTTGCTCCTTTATTAACTAGAAAAGAGTGTTACTTAAAGCTACTTAACTAAGTCGGAATTACGCCAACTATACTATTATTTTGGCCACCTATCTGTTTATTAATTGCTTAGGGTTCTTCAGCGAGCAGGCTATAAAGTTAAGGTTAAGGCAATTAAGCATCTTATAAAGTACTACTATTACTGCTAAATGAACCAGAAGTCCCCTAGCCAGTTTAAGTTCACCCTTAAAGATAACTATAACTTCAACTTCTATATTATCGTTAATGTTATATATCTTAGCAGCAAGCTAGTACTCTAAGTTATTAACTTCTTAACCTCCTTCCAAGCCGCACGATTCTTGAAGGATATATTAGCTAGGAATACATAGGATACCCTTTAGTTATACTAGATTAATATCTACCTAAAACCCCCTAATTAAATCATCTATAACGCAGAAAAGAACTTCTTATCTACAGAGTTCCGATAATAGATAAAGGCAATAGCAATTAAGGTTAAGGAAGTCCCCATTAAGGCGCATAATAGTATTAGAAAAGTAGAGCGATATTACACGCTATTATACCGCGTATATAAGATTATCTCTTTAGAACTAAAGAACGCTAGCAAAAAACTTACCTTATAAATAGCTGTTAAAGCTATTAACAATTCTGCTGGCCTAAATAGACTTATACCTACATTGCTAGTCTTTGGCGCCTACTCTTAAATAACTAACAATTCTCTACTATCTCCCTCCGTTGTGTAACGAGCCGAGGCTATTCGCAAGGCAATAAAGGAGGTGCGACGTCTCTACGCTATACGCCAGGTCAATAACGCACTAGGAATAAGAAATGGCCCAAATACCTTAACTACGCTCGATCTGCCACTCCAGTCTAAGGTACGCGTATGGCGTAAAAAGGGAGAATAGTTAGGCCTACATTAACTTATTACAATTAATGGCCAGACTTGCACTATTTAGATACCTTACAGACCCACTTAATTCCGTTTAACTGTTATTAAGCCTTACTACAAAGATAATAGTTTTAAGCCTTTGTAGGATGCCCTAGAAGATGCCCTAGAGGAGAACTACAATTAACGTACTCTAGAAGGCGACTATGATCCTAATATAATATTAGTAGATACGCCACAACTACAACACGGTAGAGGTCGCCTAAAGGGATCACAAAATTGCTAATATCTTGTTAATTTTAAAGAGTAATTTATTGCCGCTATTAAAAATGGAGTTGAGTTATTAATAGCCTTTATAATAGCTAAGGAGAAGAATAACTTTGAACTCGTAAAATAGCTTTAAAAGGAAGGTCGTATTATAACTCTAGGAGCTCCTTTCCAAGTATCTAACAAGTAGGAGATTGAGGGTCTTATTATAAGAGGAGTTTTTAAATTTAAGAAGTATAACCCTACTAAGTTTAATGGAGTTCGCATCTTTAAGTTAAGAATGGTTAATAAAATTAAGGGTAAAGCTATTAATACCCTATTTAAGAAATCAAGGCTTGTTATTTAAGGCTACAACGATAATAGTAAGGAGGTAATTCTTATGCAGTCTCCTATAATTTAACGAGCTAGTTAGCGAGTTATTATTACGCTAGCTCCCTCCTTAATAAAGAATAGAATAGCGGTTTATTTATGAGATATTACTCAAGCCTATACCTAATTAGAGACGCACCTTTAGCGCTTAATATTAGTATACCTTCTAGAGCAAATTCGCTACTAGTATCCTAAAGATACAATTATGGTTATGCTTAAGCCATTATATAGGATCGCAGAGGCAGGAACTCACTAGTGGGCTACCTATAGCAAGCACTATAAAGAGAAGCTTTTAATAACTACTTCTATATTTAATCCCTGCTTCCTTATTATAACTATAGGAACTCTATTTGGAATCATCAGCATGCAAACTAATAATATAATTATTTTAGGAGACGACTAATTCTTAGCTCTTAAAGAAGACAAGCTAGTAAAGGCAAATCTTATAGCAAAGCTAAAGGAAAAGCTTAGTTTAATAATACTATTACTCTTTAACGGATGCATCCTTTCCCTAAATAAGGATTCTATTGCTCTGCACCAGAAGGGTTAAGGTAAGAAGATTAACGTTATTAACGCTAATTTTCTAAAGCAAGAATACGTGGAGTAATGCGCTTGCGGAGCTTATATTGCTTCTATCTATTAACCTAAGGCTTTATTTGATCTCTCTATTGCCGCCTAACACCAGGAACCAACTAAGGACGACATTCTTGCCCTAAATAAATGCCTTTCCTGGCAAATAAACCATCTCGACTGGGGCCTATACTATATGCCTATTAATCTTCCCACTGCTAAGCTCTTTGTATTTATTAATAGATTATTTATAAACAATAAAGATTTTAGCTCCTAGCTAGAATATAAGATTATTATCGCAAACGAGTTTACTGGAGAGAATAACTTTATAATTTATGGCAACCTTATCTATTGGAGCTTAACTAAGAGCAAGCGCGTTACCTAAAGTATTTTGGCGTTAGAGATATATAGAATAGTTAGCGGAGTTGATATAGTAATTGCAATTGGAACTACCCTAAAGATAATTATAGATTAACTCAAACTTCCCATTATCCCTATAATTGTATGCACCGACTTATATTCCCTCTATAAGTGTTTAGTTAAGCTTGGTACTACAAAGAAGAAGCGCCTTATAATTAATATTATAGCACTTTAGTAATCCTACAAGCGTTAAAAACTCTTTGAGATTTAATGGATTAATGGCTAAGATAACCTAGTAGATACGATAACAAAGGCGAACCTAAATAAGGCACTAGAGACGTTTGTTAATATAAATACTCTATACATACAAGTTAAAGGTTGGGTTAAAAGGAAGTAGAAGTATAATATTCTATAGACCCTAACTTAAACTAGCTAATTAGGATTTTCCATCCCCGGGATGGAAAATTGCTATTAACTCGCTTACTACTAGCGCCTTAGCAGCCTACCTGTCTTTGCATTATCCGCCAAATTCTGCCAACTGCTGTATTGTCGCATATTGTCGTATATTGTTTGGTATTGTTGTATACTGTCTAGTATTGTCGCATCCTGTCTGTTTGTATATATGTAGATGGCAACCACAAAAAGAAGAGTTGCCAGTATTGGGAACGAGGCATGTTGCTATTACGTGTTAATATGGCCCTAGCGTGGTAAGGAACCTTAAGTTCCTCACCCCTTTCCTCATTCCTATTAAGAAGAAGAATAACTATTATACTATCTACGAACCGTAGCTACGTGATATCACCTTGTGTAACCAACAGCTATTAAATCTTTTTCTTGCTTAATATAGCCTCTATTAAACTTAATTGGGGTATTTAGCGTAAGCTTCTTTCTCTCTTTTACTAGAAACTTTACCTTCTAAAGTCTAGCTTCTTTAGCCTCCGTAAAGGTTTTATTAGTAAGGAATAGTATATTATTAGTCTATAATCCTATAATTCTAAAGCTATTGCTATTTATATATAACAAGCAGGGGTTATATATTAACTAGTTTATCCATAGTTTATTAAGGTGGTAATAGTAGTATATATTAAACCAATGGTTGCTAGCTTCTGGGACACTATAAAGTGGTTTAATAACTCTTAAAATTAATCTATACTTTAGTCCAAGTTCTAGTAGTAGGCGTATAAAGAAGTCTCTATTTAGGTGGGTACTGGACTATATATAAGCTTATAAGATATTGTGTAGGTATAGAGAAGCTAGTCTTCTTTTATTTCTTTATAGGGTTGCCGTAAGTGCTAGGATAATTCTCTAGCTAATATATTAAATAGTTAGTAATTATATTAGAACTAGATCTTTGCTATAGTTATTATAGGCTTATATAACTAGTCTAGACCTTTTAAAGGCCTTATCTATTCTAGCGTTCTTAATCCTATTAATAAATTAGGAGTTAAAGATTCTAACTCCTTCTAGGACATCTACTATATTAATAAACTTAAAGACACCTTTTTTAAGTAAACTATTTATCTCCTTGCGTTAAGACTCTGTAAATAACAGTAAGGTATACTTAAAGGTTATAATATTAGGTTTTATTAGGCTATTATTAATAAATATTAATATATCTACAATGTTTTACTAGGACTTTATTAGTAATTATTACATCTATTTTAATCTTTAGGGGGGTGCACTAGTTGCTAGTTTCTTAGTTAGTTCCTTAGTTAGTTCCTTAGTTAGTTCTTTAGTTAGTTCTTTATTAGGTTCTTCTAGTTCGGGTTATAGGTATAGCTTTACTACTATAGTCCTAAAATTGGTAGGTCCATTAGGGAGCTATACCTTATATATTTCTCCATTAATTCTAAGCAACTTAAATAGGCTAGTCCATCTACCGCTCTATTTAGTATTGCCTTTACGTTATATAAGTACTTCTAAGTTAAGGGGGAGGTTGTAGATTATAGTAACAGATAAACCGTTTTATTAGTTTAGTATATTATTAACTTACTTCTTTACCCTAATCCTTATAATCTCCTTTATTACCTTCTTTATAGCTGCCGCTTGCTATATAATAGAGGATGCTAGTAGGTTAAGTTTGCTTATTTAAGGGTAGGCACTAAAGATAAGTAGTATTGGGACTAAGCCGTCTAGGCCAGCTATATTATTGGCGGCTTTTACTACTATTTATAGAGCTAGTTCCTTAGCTATTCCTAAGTCCTATAGCTCCTCTATAATTATCTGGTATACTTAGCGTAGTATTAAATAAGCTTTTTCTACTATTTTAATGGACTAGTAAGCTTCTACTAGGACGCTCTTAGTTAATATAGCCATTACTATAGCATGCTATTAAAACTCCTTACTTATAAAGTTCATCCTAGTATTATAGGTAATATAGTTAAGTAGTTTAATATAGGTATTAATCTAGTAGAGTTATAGGGTATCCTAAGTATGTTTTATAGAGATATTATATAGCTCCCTCGCGGCTTAAAATCTAGTAGCTTTATTAATTATATAGAGGATAGGGCTTCCATTAATATATATAATATTAATAAAAATAGAATAGTTAAAGTTAGAATCTTAGTCTTCTTATAATATAAACTTAAACTATCTAGGGGATTTGCTATATTTCTAGTAGTAGGAGCAGTACTTAGTAAGATAGTTAATAACCTACTTATTAATATTATTATAGCTAGAGCGTTCTAATACCTTATATAGCTTATCTACTAATAGATATCTAAAGCGGCGGTAGAGTTAGCGGAGTTTAGTAGTAGTTAGGTAATAAGGGTTTTAGTTAAATGAATGGGTTATAAATAACTATAGTAACTCTTTTTATAATAGGAAAGGGTAACTAAATTAGTAAACTACTAGTACCGATTTTATTAGGGTGACTAGGATATTCTTAAGGCTATTATAATAGACCTTTAGTATATCTATATCTGCAAAATATAGTAGGAAAGGTATATTAGCCTTTATAATATAAAACTCGATATTAATAACTAGTATATTAACTATAACAGAGCCAATAAAAGAGGTAAAGTTAATGCTAAACTAGACGTTAATAGCGCCAGCCTTTAAGGTATTAATAACGGTATTATAGGTCTTCTTATATATAAGGTATTGTCTATAACCTACTATTAATCTCTTTAAGGCTCCTATGTTAATTATTACTCTATAGAACTTATTAGAAGTATATTAGCTGGTAGCAATATAGGTAAATAGGTCTAAGTTATTGTTATAATAAGTAGTTAGGTTGGTGCCAGTAATTATATAGGTAAAAGATTAATCCGCTAAGTTAGTTACGGTATTAGTGTCTCCTTTATACTATATTATTCCAAAAGAGGTAAGGAATAATTCGGTCTGTTCCTAAGTTAGAGATACTAGTAGTGACTTAATATTAATTATAAAAGCTTTTATTGCGTTATTAATAGATTCTAAGTTAAGTTTATTATTATAATCTGTTCCCTTGTACTTAGTAATATATTACTTAGCGTGTCTATTAAAGTGGCGGTTAAATCTATCCTTAAACTTCTTCTTTAATTTATCGCGTTCTTCTCTTAAGTATTTAGATAACTAGTAACCTTCCTTATGGTAGATAAAGCAGCGCTTCTTAGGTAGTGTATATTGGTTAGGTAGTCTATTATACGGTTAAGATAGTAGTTGGGGGTACTGCTTATAGTAACGGCAGTTAGTAAAGAAAGCTTAGGGGTTCTTATTATTTAACTTTTTAGAAGTTATAATGGAAGATTGTAGGTTATTAATTAAGCCAGTTAGGCTGTTAGAGGGTTTAAAGTAGGTATATTAACAAGCTCGTAGCTCCTAGCAAGCATTGATAAGTTTATTATAGAGGAACTTATTAGTATATAAGTCTAAGTTAAGACCGTGCTGGAGGTGTCTTAGTTCTTTAATAAGTAATTACAGATAGTCTAGGGTTGATTTTTTAGTATTCTCGCCTTTGCTTATTATAGACCTTAAGGTTGTTAAGTTCTATTGCCCTAGTATACCACGCCTATACTTAGGCCCCTCGAAGTAGTTGCATGTAGTATTGCAGATTTAGTTAAACAAAAGGGTTAGGGTAACATTTTTAAGGTTAGTGTAGTAGTGGTTAAGTGCTAAGCCGCGTAGTATTATAGGGTAGGCTTTGGCCTTGGCTTCTTAGGGTATATCAGCTCTGCTGTAAAGGTTGTAGAAGATAGTAAGTTTAAAGTTAAAATTGTTATTTTCTCCGCTATACTTGTTGTCTTCTATATATATCTTTGCGAGGTTTATTAACTCCTTGCCAAAACCCTAGCTTTAACTCTATCCCCTAGGTGGTTCTGGTTATAGGGTTAGGTTAATATAATTAGACTCCCGTTATAGGGGCGGTGTGGGGGTAGGCTAGGGTGTAGCGGTAGGTAGTATTATGGGTAGAACGGGGTTCGTGGGTGGTATTATAAGTAGGGTAGGATTTATTGTTAGTGAGATTAAGGTTAGGGTTTTAATAGTACTAGTACTAGTAAAGTTATTCTTAAGGAGGTAGTTAATTTGTCCTAAATTAAACTTCCTTCTAGTTGCCATGTGTTCCCTAATCTTAAGCTTAGTCCATTTTATAGGTTCTTCTTCTTGTAGGGTATTAAAGAGTAACTATAGGACTATAATATGTCTGTCTTTCTTAACCCATACTCCATAAACTTAAAGAAAGTATTAGAGGTTATAAATAGTTATCTAGTTACACTTCTTAAAAACTTCTAGTATAAAGGTGCTAAAGTTATCGCGGTAAAGCTCCTATAGGTCGTTGTCTGTTATATTATAAGATCTATATTCTATAATCTTGTACTATATAAATTTACTAATTTCTTCTTTGTTAATATTTTTAGACTACGCGTTAAGCCCTTTACTCTACCTCCTCCATCCTTCTTTAACTTGTGCCTTAATATCTAATATGTTGATTCTTATCTTGTAACTCTTATTAAGTTTAATTTTAGATTCTAAATATATAATAGACGCGAGTGCTTAACTTTTATTAAGTTTAAATGCGTGGTGGACGCGAACCGAGGGCCTATTAGATAGGGGTTGACTTTTTAAATATACATTAACTGATACTCCTTAACGTGATCTAGATAGTATAAAATGCGTAATAGACGCAAACTAAGGGCCTATTAAAAAGGGTTGGTTCTTTAAACACCTAAGGGCTATATATAAAGAGTTAAGGGCCTATTGGATAGGGGTTAACTTTTTAAATACACGTCAACTAATGCTCCTTAGCAAACGAGATTAGTAGAGGCCTATAGTAGAGACTAATCGAGCCCGTCTCTCTTTGTAGATAATACGTCTCCTAATCTGTGATCACTGATCAGTGTTAGTATCACTTCCGGTAATACGTAATGCTATTGCAATAGTATAGGTGGTAACTGATTTTAATTAATGCTTAATTAATTCTCCTATTCTATAGGTGGAATTTAGTGGATTTCCTAAGCTCGCTTAGCTCACGTAACTAACCCAATTAGTTATAAACAACCTCGTTTAGACACTTATTAATGCCTACTAAGAGTTACCAGTATGTTAATATGCCTGCTTTAAACCTTCTAATAGCTTAACTGGCCTAATTAATGACTTACGATCCTTTATTATAATATTTAAAAAGTTAAATAGTAAGAACCCCCAAGCTTTCTTTACTGACCGCCGCTACTATAGATAATACCCCCAATTACCTTATAGAACACAACTATCTTTATCTAGCTAATATATATTATTAAAGAAGCGCTGCTTTGTCTACTATAAGGAAGGCTGTTAGTTATCTAAATATTTAAGAGAAGAATGTAACGAATTAAGGAAGAAGTTTAAAGACAGACTTAACTGCCGCTTTAATAGATATGCTAAGTAATATATTACTAAGTATAAGGGAATAGATTATAATAATAAACTTAACTTAGAATCTACCAATGACGTAATAGAAGCCCTTATAATCAATATTAAGTTACTACTACTATCTCTAACTTAGGAATAGACTAAACTATTTCTTACCTCTTTTAGAATAATATAGCACAAAGGAGCCATTAATACTATAACCGACTTAGCGGACTGATCCTTTACCTATATAATTACTAGCACTAACCTAACTGCTTACTATAACGACTTAGACCTATTTACCTATATTACTACTAGCTAATATACCTCCAACGAGTTCTATAGAGTAATAATTAATATAGAAGCCTTAAAGAAATTAATAGTAGGTTATAGACAATACCTCGCATATAGGAAGACCTATAACACCGTTATTAATACCTTAAAAGCTAGCACTATTAACATCTAGTTTGGCATTAGCTCTACCTCTTCTATTAGTTTTATTATAGTTAATATACTAATTGGTAATGTTAAGTTTTATATTATAAAGGCCAACACACCCTTCCTACTGTATTTTGTAGATATGGATATACTAAAGATCTATTATAATAACCTTAAGAATGTCCTAGTTACTCCAATAAAATTAGTGCTAGTGGTTTACTAATTTGGTTACCCCTTCCTATTATAGGAAGAGTTACTATAGTTATTTATAACCTACTTATTTAATTAAAACCCTTACTACCTAACTACTACTAAACTTTGCTAACTCTACCGTCGCTTTAGACACCTATTAGTAGATAAACTATATAAGATACTAAAACGCTCTGGCTATAATAATATTAATAAGTAGGTTATTGACTACCTTACTAAGTACTATTCCTACTACTAGAAATATAGTAAATCTCCTAGATAGTTTAAGTTCACACTATAAGAAGACCAAGATTCCGATTTTAGCTATTTTATTTTTATTAATATTATATATATTAATGGGAGTCCTATTCTCTATATAATTAATAAAGCTACTAGATTTTAAGCCGCAAGATAGCTATATAATATCTCCATAAAATATATATAGGATATCCTATAACTATGCTAGATTAACACCTATATTAGACTACCTAACTATATTACCTATAATGCTAGAAAGAACTTTATAAGTAAGGAGTTTTAATAGTATACTATAGCAATGGCTATATTAACTAAGAGTGTTCTAGTAGAAGCTTACTAGTCTATTAAAATGTTAGAAAGAGCTTACCTAATACTATACTAAGTATACTAGATAATTATAGAGGAGCTATAGGACTTAGGAATAACTAAAGAATTAGCTCTATAAATAGTAGTAAAAGCCGCTAATAATATAGCTGGCCTAGATGGCCTAGTCTTAATACTCCTTGTCTTTAGTACCTACTCTTAAATAAGCAAACTTAACCCACTAATACCCTCTATTATATAGCAAGCAGTAGCTATAAAGAAGGTAATAGAGGAGATTATAAGGATTAGGGTAAAGAAGTAGGTTAATAATATACTAAACTAATAAAACGGCCCATCTGTTACTATAATCTATAACCTCCCCCTTAATTTAGAAGTACTTATATAGCGTAAAGGTAATACTAGATAGAGCGGTAAATAGACTAGCCTATTTAAGTTGCTTAGAATTAACGGAGATATATATAAGGTATAGCTCCCTAGCGGACCTACCAATTTTAGGACTATAGCAGTAAAGCTATACCTATAACCTAAACTAGAAGAACCTAATAAGGAACTAGAAAAAGAACTAGTTAAAGAACTAACTAAGGAACTAGCAGCTAGTATACACCCCTTATTGGTAACACAAGGTGATATTACATAGCTACGGTTCGTAGATAGTATGATAATTGTTATTTAATTCTTTTTAGGAATGAGGAAAAGGATAAGGAACTTAAGGTTCTTTACCACGCTAGGGCCACGTCAACACGTGACGGCAATATGCCTTATATAATGGCAACTTGCCTTATTCCTAACACTAGCAACTCTTCTTTTTGTGGTTGCTATCTATATATATACAAACAGACAGGATGCGACAATACTAGATAGTATATAATAATACCAAATAATATGCGACAATATGCGACAATGCGGTAGTTAGTAGAATTTGGCGGATAATATAAAGACGGGTAGGCCGCTAAGGCGCTAGTAGTAAGCGAGCTAATAGCGATTTTCTATTTTAGAGATGGAAAATCCTAATTAGCTAGTTTAAGTTAGGGTCTATAGAATATTATACTCCTACTCCCTTTTAACCTAACCTTTAACTTATATATATAGAGTGTTTGTATTAATAAACGTTTCTAGAGCCTTATTTAGGTTTGCCTTTATTATTGCATCTACTAGGTTATCTTAACCGTTAATCTATTAAATCTTAAAGAGTTTTTGCCATTTGTAGGATTAATAAAGTACTATAATATTAATTATAAGGCGCTTCTTCTTTGTAGTACCAAGCTTAACCAAGCACTTATAGAGGGAGTATAAATTAGTGTATACAATTATAGGGATAATAGGAAGTTTAAGTTAATCTATAATTATCCTTAGGGTAGTTCTAATTGTAATTACTATATTAACTCCGCCAACCATTCCGTATATCTCTGACGCTAGAACGCTTTAAGTAATATACTTACTCTTAGTTAAGCTCTAATAGATAAGATTGCTATAGATTATAAAGTCATTCTCTCTAGTAAATTTATTTGTAATAATAATTTTATATCCTAACTAGAAGCTAAAATCTTTATTATTTATAAATAATCTATTAACAAATATAAAGAGCTTGGCAGTAGGAAGATTAATAGGCACATAGAGTAGTCCCCAATTAAGATGGTTTATTTGCCAGGAAAGACGTTTATTTAGGGTAAGAATATTATCCTTAGTTGGTTCCTAGTATTAGGCGGCAATAGAGAGATTAAATAAAGCCTTGGGTTAATAGATAGAAGTAATATAAGCTCTATAAGCGCGTTGCTCCATATATCCTTACTTTAGAGAATTAGTGTTAATAACATTAATCTTTTTACCTTAACCCTTTTGGCGCAAAGCAATAGAATCCTTATTTAGGGAGAGGGTGCATCTATTAAAGAGTAATAGTATTATTAAATTAAGCTTTTTCTTTAGCTTTATTATAAGATTTGCCTTTACTAACTTATCTTCTTTAAGAGCTAAGAATTGGTCGTCTCCTAAGATAATTATATTATTAGTTTACATGCCGATAATTCCAAATAGAGTTCCTATAGTTATAATTAGGAAGTATGGGTTAAATATAAAAGTAGTTATTAAAAGCTTCTCTTTATAGTGCTTACTATAGGTAGCCCACTAATAGGTTTCTACCTCTGCGATTCTATATAATGGCTTAAGCATAACCATAATTGTATCTTTAGGATATTGGTGACAAATTTACTCTAAAAGGTATGCCAATATTAAGCGCTAAAGGTACGTCTCTAATTAGGTATAGGCCTAAGTAATATCTTATAAATAAACCGCTATTCTATTCTTTATTAAGGAGGAAGCTAGTATAACAATAACTCACTAACTAGCTTGTTAAATTATAAAAGATTATATAAGAATTACCTCCTTACCATTATTATTGTAACCTTGGATAATAAGCCTTAATTTCTTAAATAGGGCATTAGTAGCTTTGCCCTTAATTTTATTAACTATTCTTAATTTAAAGATGCGAACTTTATTAAACTTAATAGGGTTATATTTCTTAAATTTAAAAACTCTTTTTATAATAAGACTATTAATCTCCTGCTTATTAGATACTTAGAAAGGAGCTCCTAAAGTTATAATACAACCTTCCTTTTAGAGCTGTTTTATAAGTTTAAAGTCAGCCTTCTCCTTAGCTATTATAAAGGCTATTAATAGCTTAACTCTATTCTTAATAGCGGTAACAAATTGCTCTTTAAAATTAATAAGATATTGGCGATTTTATAATCCCTTCGGGCGACCTCTACCGCGTCATAGTTGCGGCGTATCTACTATAATTATATTAGAATTGTGGTCGCCTTCTAAAGCATATTAATTATGGCTCTCCTCTAAGGCATTTTCTATAGTATCCTGCAAAGTGTTATGGACGCTTTAAGTACAATATTACAACTACTTAGAGAGAAGTCGCAGGAAGCTAGTTGGTTAATATAGGCACGGTCTAGGATAGATCTGGTGGAACTATATAATAAGGAATAGTAAGCGAGTCACATAATATTATACGCAGTGTATAGAGTATATATAGTGTACGTTATATATAACATGTATAACATATACCTTATATATAAGAGAGGATTTCTTAGGAGTATAGTTATATATTTAAAGGACCTTAGTCCCTACCGTAGATAGTTCTCTCCTTGTAGTAAATCTTAGAATATAATTAGAGTTAATCTATTAGGTAACTACTCCACCAGTTATTATTATATTGTTATTTTATTTATACCTATATACCTAGCCTAATAATAGAACCCACTGTAGTTCCTACTATAAGGTTCCGTTATATAATAGAACCTTATAGTAGGAACTACAGTGGGTTCTATTATTAGGCTAGGTATATAGGTATAAATAAAACAATAATATAATAATAACTGGTGGAGTGGTTACTTAATAGATTAACTTTAATTATATTCTAAGATTTACTACAAGGAGAGAACTATCTATAGTAGGGACTAAGGTCCTTTAAATACACAACTATACTCCTAAGAAATCCTCTCTTGTATGTAAGGTATATGTTATATATATTATACATAATATACACTACAGATACTCTATATATTGCGTATAATATTATATAACTCGCTTACTATTCCTTATTATATAGTTCTACCAGATCTATCCTAAACTATACCTATATTAACCAACTAGCTTCCTACGACTCCTCTCTAAGTAGTTATAATATTATACTTAAAGCGTCTATAATATTATCTCCCTCCTTTTTATCTTTGTCCTTAAAGATCCCTAATATCTCCAAGTTATCTACTAGAGGTATAATGTCCGTTTAATTAGTCTGGTTAATATCCTTATTTATTATACCTAAAGCTTCTTCTTCTTTATAAGCGTAGCGCTATGCTCGTACTATAGCTGCCATACTATCGCTTGGTAAGATAATATCATCTCCATATTCTTATTATGCGAAAGCGGGGTTAGTATATATTGCAATAGTAAGTCCCTTGTCTTAACAACCCTTATCTTACTTAGAGTATACTAAAGCAAACATTTAATTATTCTGCAATATTCACTCTATTTTTAACGCTAAGTGTGCGCGTTCTATAACTCTTAACAGTCTTTATATTCCCTAAGTAACTTATTATAGGGTCTTGTATTTAATCTATCGCTATAAAGCTTAACAGTAAGCTCTTAAGCGCCTTGGATAAGCTCTATTATTTATAGGAAGTAGAGTAGGAGGCTATAGCTGCTTAATAGCATACCCTTAAAGCCCGTCTATCGGCCTCTGCCTATCTTCTTTATCTTAAATATATTCGTAAGAAGGTCCATTCTAAGGAGTAAAAACTTATTTAATAGGGTTTATCTAAGCTAGGTAATAAAAGAACTAGCTCTCCTTCTATAAGGGAAACAACTCTAAGTAGCTTAGCAATTACTCCTCTTAGGTCCCCCTTAGGTGACTTATTCTTTGGCGATCCTTCTTTATTAATATTACCTAACCTACTTTCTTTTAATACTCCTATACCTTTTCTATAGCGTTTTTTAGGTTGCTTAGTGGTTTTTAGGTAGTCTTACTATAGCCTATCTACTTTACTTTATACTACGTTTTATTATCTACATCCTTATAACTAATAATCTTTAAAACTTACTATTTGTTTTCCTCTTGTCCTTTATATATATCTACCTTATAGACTAGTGGCTTAATATTCCTATATACTGGCTCTAGCATTGCAACATATTATATAGGGTAGATTTTTATTTTAGCTAGTAGGTTTAACTTATACGTAACTAATAAAATTCTTTACTTAACTTTAAAAGGTCCTAGTCTGACATAGTCTAACTTCTTACTTAGTCGTTAACTCTTGAAATTTTTATATAGTAGCTATACTTTATCTCCCTCCTTAAGATCTGGTCCCTTAGATCTCTTAGCATTATAGTACCTTTTTATTCATTTTTATACTAGTTTAGCTGTCTCTTTAAGGTCTATATAAAGATTTATTAACGTCTCTATTCTTTGTTTAGCTGTACTACTTATCTTTTTTGCTTAATATAGTGATAATAATATTCTTAGCTTATATCCATAATTCGCCTTAAATAGTAATATCCCCATTCCTTCTTGTGGTGTTATATTGTACGTAAACTATATAACTGGTAATAACAATACCCAATTATTCTATACGTGATTAATATAGTGCCTTAGATACTGCTCTAGTATCTAGTTTAATCTTTCCGTTTATCTATCCGTCTACAGATAATATACTATAGATATTACTACACAAACTCCCTATTCTGCTAGAAATACTTTCTAAAATACTACTATAAATCTTAGATCTCTATCTAATATAATCTTATTTAGTGCTCTATATCTTGTAAATACTTCTTTTATATAGATTCTAGCGATATCCTCTACTACTATCTCTTTAGTGTATACTATAAAGTATCCCCACTTTATTAGCTTATCCACTATTACTAAAATCGCGTTATAATCTTGTTCTATAATAGGATCTCTTAACTTTAGTAACTTAATAATAAAGTCCTATAATATAACCTCCTATGGTCTTCCTGGTGTCTTAATAGGTTATAGCCCTCTATACAGCTTATACCTTGTTGGTTTATTTCTTTAGCAATTTAAATATTTCTTTATAACTTGTCTTACTAGTCCCTAGATTTCTTAAATAATATATTCCTTTTAAAGTCTTAACATTAAGCCTATAGCTCTATTATGTTCTTGTGTTATTCCCTTATGGAATTCCTTAACAAATTCTTCTGTAATAGACTTAGGTATATACGTTACTTCTCTATTTTTATATTGCTCTAAGTCTGGATCCTCTGCCTATACTTCTTAGATCTTCTATGTCTAATTACTCTCTAGTAATTTATAGATCTGATTTTCCTTAGTCGCTGTGATCTTTGGATAATTATACCTAATTAATTTATCTTAATCCTTTTATAACAAAGCTCCCAATAGCTTTTTATTACTTTATAGTTCAGCTTTTCTGCTTAAAGCGTCTACTCGTACATTATCTGTACCCTTAATATACTGAATTTCAAAATGGTATTCTATAAGCATTTCCGCCTATTTAACCTATCTTTAGTTGAGCTCCTTTATTGTTAGGAATCCTGTAAGGTTCTTATAGTCTATCTTAACTATAAATGGTTTCTCTATACTTTATAAGAATGCTCTCTATTTTTTAAGTGCTGTAACTATACCTAATAACTCCTTATTATAGATATTATAGTTTAACTCTAGTGGTGTTATCTTTTAACTATAGTATACCACTAGGTGCCATCTATCTTAATATTTCTATAGGAAGTATGCCCCTAGTATAAAGTCTAATATATCTGTTTTTATAACCGTCTCTAGACCTAGTTAATAGATCTTAAGAACTAGCTCTTAGGTAAATAACTCTTTAACTCTCTTAAATAGTTTTTATTATTCCTTTCCCTATACCCATAGTTCTTCTTTCTTTATTAACCGCATAAATAGCTTAACGTCCTATAACTATTACGCTATAAACCTTCTACAGTAATTACAAAACCCTAGAAACGATTTTAACTATATAATGTTCTTTAGTTCTTGCTAATTTACTATAGCCTTAATCTTCTTTAGATCTATACTAAGTTAGCCTAGTTTAATAATAAATCTAATAAAATTAGTTTTCCTAGTAAAGAACTTATATTTTTTAATTGCTATTAGCATCTGTTCTTTTTATAGTCTCTTTAAAACCTATTTAATATATTCTCTGTGTTCTTCCTTATTCTCTAAGTAGATAATAATGTTATTAAGGTATACTATAACAAATTTATCTAGGTGTTCTCCTAACACACTATTAATTCGCTTTTAGAACATTACTAGTACGTTTATAAGCCTAAATTATATAACTAATGGCTTATATAGTCCTTTCTTTAACCTAAAGGCTGCCTTCTATTTATTGCCTTTCTTAATCCTAATCTAATGGTACACCTATCTTAAATCTATCTTTATAAAGATCTTTGCGTTACTTATCCTATCTTAGATTTCGCTAATTAAAGGTAAAAGATACCTATCCTTCCTGGTAATACTGTTTAACTATCTATAGTCTATATATATTCTAAGTTTTCCATTTTTCTTTAGGATAAATAATACTAGATATCCTACTAATAACTATAATAGTCTAATATATTCCTTGCGTAAGTTCTTCTAAATAAACTCCTTAAGCGCTACTAACTCTATTTTAGTAAGCTTATAGATTAGAAAGAACTTTAGACTTATTCCCTCTTCTAATTCTATTTTATAGTCCTAAGCTATATGCTCTAACAGCTTTTTACTTTCTAGTAACCATAACTTTTTACCATACTTGTAGTATCTCTTTGGTATATAACTTAAGCCTCGCTTAGTCTCCTTATATATTACTCCAACTTGGTACTATACCAACTTGGTTTATTATCGCACTTTGCGCCATTATATATTTTTAATATTAACTTAACCTATAACCTAATTAATCTTTAGATTGTACTTCTATAACTAAGGTATTTCTAGTATTACCTTATCCTGTCTTAACAGTAGGATATTAAAAGACATTCTAACTAGTCTCCCTTTAATAGTTATCTAAATAGGTCTTATTTTAAGATTAATAATACCTCCTCTATAGGCTATCTAATCCCCTAAAATTGTTATAAGTGGATATAGGTATTCCTTTTGTCTATATAGTAACCCTATTCTTTCCACTACCTTTGGTAATATGTAGTTCCTAATTGCTTTACTATCTACTAACACTTTAAACTGCTAATCTTGCCACTTAGCTCTTAAATTTAGGTATTAACCTTAAATTCCTTTAAGGGTCTAAGGCTCTAACACTAGTTTCCTCTAGTTTTATACACCTCCCTTTTTTCTAACTGTTGGCTGCTAGATCCCGCCTATATTTAGTCTAACTTTAGCCAATACTTAGTTTATTTCTTTTCCTCTATATACTATAGACAAGTATTCTCTAGGCACTCCTACCACTATTATCTATCTAGGTATTCTTCCGTAAGGAATCTTTTTAGTTAAAGTATTAAGTCTTCTTAACCTTATACTTCTACTGGGTGCTAACTATATATATACTTAGTATTCCTAAACCGCTTTTCCTCTAGTGCCTAATATATTCTTACTAGGTACTTCCGGTTCTTATCTTTAGGTACTCTATATATATTATACGTGTTATCTATATAAGCTATCTACAATAGTATATAATACGCTATATGTTTTGGGTTAACTCTTAGTTTGTTTTTATTTTTAAGTTTAAACTTATACCTAGTTAACCTAACTACTAGTATCTCTACTATAGGTACTAAAATTTATTGCTTATTTCTCTAGTCCCTAGATCCTTCTTCTAGATTCCTTAATATTATAATTAATACTCCTTTGATATGACTTATACGTTTTTCTATAATAGGTTAATCTTAGATAACTTTTTTATCTAGCTATATATAAAAATCTACCTATTTATTATTGTGTTGTTGCCTATACTACTTTCCGTACAACTGGTTTAGTGTGTATGGTTTATCTATTAGAAAGTACCTTGTTATCACTATATTATAACATCCCTTAGTATATCTTTCTTTAAACCTAGTTAGAATATCTAGATTCTCTTCTTATTTTAGTTTATCTAACCACTTTGCCCTAGGTGTCCCTGCACTTGGCCTATTAGTAACTCTTTATATAGGTGCTCTATCCCTTATATAACCTGGCATAACTAACCTCTTATCTAGCTTTTGCTCTTGCTATGCGATAATTCTTATTCTAAACTTATCCATAGTTTCTTATTTTCTGCGTCTTGCAGCTAGATCTTTATAGTCGTCTTACTTTTTAATCCTAGTATTAACTGTTTAATCTTTAGGCTAAACACTGTATTTACCTAGGATTACTGACATTTTTACTCATTCTCCGAACTTATAGTTCTTAAACTTGCGTCCTATACTTGTTTGTTTGTTACTAAACTAAGTTACTACCTTTTCCTATTAGTTTTTATTTATTATGGGTCCTTAGGTGTATTTTATCTTATCTTAAGAATTTTAAGCTTTTTTTATCTCTTTTTAAGAATCTTGAGCCTGTGGCCTTTTGCCTTTATTAAGTAATAAGCTAGCACTAGCAGTTATTTACTTGCTTAGTTTCTTCTAAACATTACTCCTATTATCTTGTAAAGCGATGGAAATCGTATTTAACGGTATTGTAATACCTGTTACTAAACCTTATTCCGTAACAGTCTTAATCTTTGCTTTTATTTTAACTTCTTTAAGGTCTGCTTGCTTCTAGTAAGCTGCCTTTATTGCCTTATTGTTGGTAAATGCTTCGCCTTTGTTAAATTTATTATCTTTAATGTCCGATCTACGAGCTAGTTCGCTAGTTCCTTTAAACTTAGATAATAATGGCTCCTATAGCTAATAGCTTGCGCCATATTTAGTATCCTTATAAATTCGGTATGCGTTATTATAATAATACGCAAAACTGTTAATTGAACACTCTTTAGTTCCTTATAGTGCACCGTCGTCCCTTTATATATATATGCCGTCTGCTGGCCTAGTTCCCTTTACCGCGTAGTTACTCTAACCACCTCTATAGTCTCTGGCGAAATAACCCTATTTTCCGTAATTTATATAAGCTCTATCTTTAAACCATCTTTTTTGCTATAGAGTCCGCCTAAATATCTTCTACTACTAAGATCCCTGGTTTGGCCTCTGCTCCTAGGTCCTTTAATTACTTAATCCTTAACCTCTAGGTTTCTATAGTTTCTTTTCCTATCTTTAGGTTTCTTTAGTACCGCTTAGGTCCATTAGCTCTGCGCCATTCTATAGTTTTTAACTCTATGTCTGCTATTGCGTACTCTATGCCTTATATGACTATGGAACTCTATCTTGCCCTCTCTTAGCTTATTCCCTTTAATAGATTCTGTTATTAATCTTTATTAACTAATCTATTAACTCTCTTAGAGTATCCGCATCTTCTATTAGAATAATTGCGTTCTAGACTTTAGCCTTAAGTCCCTATTTATATTGTGCTATAAGCGCCCTATTATTCTACTTAACCTATATAGCTAGTGTCTAAAACTGTGTTATATACTTAATTACTAAAGTGCGTTATACTAAGTTCTAAAGCTTTTGTTCCGCTGTGGTTATAGCCTCTGGGTCTCTAAATATCTACGTTAGTTGCTTTGCAAACCCGTTTTAACTGGTAAATATATACCGTATGTCCTAGTTAGTAGTTGTTATGCTATTAGCCTATATTTCCGTAAGATATAGCTTAAACCACTTAAGTGCCCTTTCTGTTAGGAACAATTCTGTATAGGCTACTTAATCTAATGATATTGCTAACTTTGCTCCTTTCTGTACTACCTTAAAGTGCATTTATGTAAGAAATCCCTTAAGCTTTAACTTCTCTCCTAAGAACTATTTAATTAAAGGTAACTTAATCTTTACTACTCCGATTCCATTAATGCGTTCTTTAAATATCCTATTATTGTCTTATAAGTAATCAACTATTTCCTGTAACTGACCTTGCGTAACCACTTAAGAATCCCTATTGTCTATACTAGTATCTCCTAGTCCTGAGGTTGTGGCTGTTGCTAACGCCGTTGTGACTGGTGCTGCTCTTAGTGGCATATTATTCGATCTTGTTTAATACCGTAACCTTAGTAGTGAATATATAATAGAACCTTATAGCAGGAACTACAGTAGGTTCTATTATTAGGCTAGGTATATAGGTATAAATAAAACAACAACATAATAATAGCTAGTGGAGTGGTTACCTAACAGATTAACTCCAATTATATTCTAAGATTTACTACAAGGAGAGAACTATCTACGGTAGGGACTAAGGTCCTTTAAATACATAACCATACTCCTAAGAAATCCTCTCTTATACATAAGGTACGTGTTATACGTGTTATATATAGCGTATACTGCGTATACTCCGTACACTGTGTATAATATTATGTGACTTGCTTACCATTCCTCGTCACATGGTTCCACCAGATCTATCCTAAACCGTGTCTATATTAACTAACTAGCTTCCTGCGACTCCTCTCCAAGTAGTTATAACATTGTACTTAAAGCGTCTGTAACACTATCTCCCTCCAAAGGATCAAGACGGATTGATTAGGTATAATTATCCAAAGATTATAGCGACTAAGAAAAATCAGATCCATAAATTACTAGAGAGTGATTAGATATAGAAGATCTAAGAAGTATAGGTAGAGGATCTAGACTTAGAGTAATACGAAAATAGAGAAGCAACGTATATGCCTAAGTCTATTGCAGAAGAATTTGTTAAGGAATTCCATAAGGGAATAATACAAGGATATAACAGAGCTATAGGCTTAGTGTTAAGACTCTAAGAGAAATATATTGTTTAAGAAATCTAGGGATTAGCAAGATAAGTTATAAAGAAATATCCAGATTGCTAAAGAAACAAACCAACAAGGTATAAGCCGTATAGAGGGCTATAACCTGTTAAGACACTAGGAAGACCATAGGAGGTTATATTATAGGACTTTATTATTAAGTTACCAAAGTCAAGAGATCCTATTACAGGACAAGATTATAACGCGATTTTAGTAATAGTGGATAAGCTAATAAAGTGGGGATACTTTATAGCATACACTAAAGAGATAGCAGTAGAGGATGTCGCTAGAATCTATATAAAAGAAGTATTTGCAAGACATAGAGCACTAGACAAGATTATATTAGACAGAGATCTAAGATTTATAATAGCATTTTAGGAAGTGTTTCTGGCAGAATAGGGAGTTTGCGCAGTAATATCTATAGCGTATTATCTGTAGACGGACAGATAAACGGAAAGACTAAACTAAACACTAGAGCAGTATCTAAGGCACTATATTAATTACGTATAGAATAATTGGGTATCGTTATTACTAGTTATACAGTTTGCGTACAATGCAACACCACAAGAAGGAATAGGGATATTACCATTTAAGGCAAATTACGGATATAAGCCAAGAATATCGTTATCGCTATATTAAGCAAAAAAGACAAGTAGCACAGCTAAATAAAGAATGGAGACGTTAATGAATCTTTATATAGACCTTAAAGAGACAGCTAAACTAGTATAAGAACGAATAAAAAGGTACTACAATACTAAGAGATCTAAGGGACCAGATCTTAAGGAGGGAGATAAAGTGTAGCTACTATATAAAAATTTCAAGAGTTGACGACTAAGCAAGAAGTTGGACTATGTTAGACTAGGACCTTTTGAAGTTAAGCAAAGAATTTCATTGGTTACGAGATGATAGGAGCAATGTTTAGAAAAAACTAAGTAAGTAGATAACTACTAGTACTAGCTTATTACTCGATAAAGGCAAAAGGCCACAGGCTTAAGATTCTTAAAAAGAGATAAGAAAAGCTTAAAATTCTTAAGACGAGATAAAATACACCTAAGGACCCACAACGGACAAAAACTGATAGGAAAGGGTAGTAACTTAGTTTAGTAACAAACAAACAAGTATAGGACGTAAGTTTAAGAACTATAAGTTTAGAGAACGAGTAAGAACATTAGTAATCCTAGGTAAATATAGTGTTTAGCCTAAAGATTAAACAGTTAATACTAGAATTAAAAAGTAAGACAACTATAAAGATCTAGCTGCAAGACGCAGAAAATAAGAAACTATAGATAAGTTTAAAATAAGAATTATTATATAGCAAAAGCAAAAGCTAGATAAGAGGTTAGCTATACCAGGTTATATAAGGGATAGAGCACCTATATAAAGAGTTACTAATAGGCTAAGTACAGGGATACCTAGGGCAAAGTAGTTAGATAAACTAGAACAAAAAAAGGATTTAAATATTCTAACTAGGTTTAAAGAAAGATATACTAAAGGATATTATAATATAGCGATAACAAGGTACTTTCTAATAGATAAACCATATATACTAAACCAGTTATATGGAAAGTAGTATAGGCAACAACATAACAATAAATAGGTAGATTTTTATATATAGCTAGACAAAAAAGTTGTCTAAGACTAACCTATTACGGAAAAACGCATAAGTTATATTAAAGGAGTATTAATTATAATATTAAGGAACCTAGAAAAAGGATCTAGGGACTAGAGAAGTAAGCAATAAATCTTAGTACCTATAGTAGAGATACTAGTGGTTAGGTTAACTAGGTATAGGTTTAAACTTAAGAATAAAAATAAACTAAGAGTTAACCTAAAATATATAGCGCATTATACACTATTATAGATAGCTTATATAGATAACATGTGTAATATATATAGAGTACCTAAAGATAAGAACCAGAAGTACCTAGTAAAAATATATTAGGCACTAAAGGAAAAGCGGTTTAGAAATACTAAGTATATATATAGTTGGCACCTAGTAGAAGTACAAGGTTAAGGAGACTTAACGCTTTAACTAGGAAGATTCCTTATGGAAGAATACCTAGATAGATAATAGTAGTAAGAGTACCTAGAGAACACTTATCTATAGCATATAGAGGAAAAGAAATAAACTAAGTATTAGCTAAAGTTAGACTAAGTATAGGCGGGATCTAGTAGCCAATAGTTAGGAAAAGGGAAGGCGTATAGGACTAGAAGGAACTAATATTAGAGCCTTAGACCCTTAAAGAAATTTAAGGTTAATACCTAAATTTAAGAGCTAAGTGGCAAGATTAGCAGTTTAAAGTGTTGGTAGATAGTAAAGCAACTAGAAACCACATATCATTAAAGGTAGTAAAAAGGATGGGGTTACCATATAAACAGAAGGAACACCTATATTCACTTATAATAATTTTAGGGGATTAGATAGCCTATAGAGAAGGTATTATTAATTTTAAAATAGGACCTATTTAGATAACTATTAAAGGGAGACCAGTTAGAATATCTTTTAATATCCTACTATTAGGACAGGACAAGGCAATACTAGAAATGCCTTAGTTATAGAAGTATAATCTAAAGATCAATTAGGTTATAGGTTAAGTTAATATTAAGGATATATAACGGCGTAAAGTGCGACAGTAAACCAAGTTGGTATAGTACCAAGTTAGAGCGATATATAAGGAGACTAAGTGAGGCTTAAGTTATATACCAAAGAGATACCACAAGTATAGTAAAAAGTTATAGTCACTAGAAAGTGAAAAGCTATTAAAGCATACAGCTTAGGACTATAAGATAGAATTAGAAGAGGGAATAAGTCTAAAGTTCTTTCTAATCTATAAGCTTACTAAAACAGAGTTAGTAGCGCTTAAGGAGTTTATTCAGGAGAACTTACGCAAGGGATATATTAGACTATTATAGTTATTAGCAGGATATCCAGTATTATTTATCCCAAAGAAAAACAGAAAACTTAGGATATATATAGACTATAGACAGTTAAACAGTATTACTAGGAAGGATAAGTATTCTTTACCCTTAATTAGCGAAATCTAAGACAGAATAGGTAATGTAAAGATCTTTATAAAGATAGATCTAAGATAGGCGTACTATTAGATTAGGATTAAGGAAGGCAACAAATAAAAGGCAGCCTTTAGGTCAAAGAAAGGACTATATAAGCTATTAGTTATACAATTTAGGCTTATAAATGCACTAGCAACGTTCTAAAAGCGAATTAATAATGTGTTAGGAGAACACCTAGATGAATTTATTATAGTATACCTTAACAACATTATTATCTACTTAGAGAATAAAGAAGAATATAGAGAACACATTAAATAGGTCTTAAAGAGACTATAAGAAGAATAGATGCTAGTAGCAATTAAAAAATACAAGTTCTTTACTAGAAAAACCAATTTTATTAAATTTATTATTAAACTAGGCCAACTTAGTATAGATCTAAAGAAGATTAAGGCTATAGTAAATTAGTAAGAACTAAAGAATATTACGCAGTTAAGATTGTTCCTAGGGTTTTGCAATTACGATAGAAGGTTTATAACGCAATGGTTACAGGATATTAAGCTATTTACGTAGTTAATAAAGAAAGAAGAACTATAGGTATAGGGAAAGGAATAATAAGAACTATTTAAGAGAGTTAAAGAGTTATTTACCTAGGAGCCAGTTCTTAAGATCTATTAACCAGGTCTAGAGATGGTTATAGAAATAGATATATTAGACTTTATACTAGGGGCGTACTTCCTATAGAAATATTAAGATGGATGGCACCCAGTGGCATACTATAGTCGAAAGATAACACTACTAGAGTTAAACTATAACATCTACAATAAGGAGTTATTAGGTATAGTTACAGCACTTAAGAAATAGAGAGCATTCTTATAAGGCATAGAGAAACTATTTATGGTTAAGACAGACTATAAGAACCTTATAGGATTTCTAATAACAAAGAAGCTTAACCAAAGATAGGTTAGATAGGCGGAAATGCTTATAAAATACTATTTCGAAATTCAGTATACTAAGGGTATAGATAATGCACGAGTAGACGCTCTAAGTAGAAAAGCTAAACTATAAAGTAATAAAAAGCTATTGGGAGCTTTATTACAAAAGGATTAAGACAGATTAATTAGGTATAATTATCCAAAAATTATAGCAACTAAGAAAAATTAGATCTATAAATTACCAGAGAGTAATTAAATATAGAAGATTTAAAAAGCATAGGCAGAGGATCTAGACTTAAAGCAATATAAAAATAGAGAAGTAATATATATGCCTAAGTCTATTATAGAAGAATTTATTAAGGAATTCCATAAGGGAATAACACAAGGACATAACAGAGCTATAGGCTTAGTATTAAGACTCTAAAAGGAATACATTATTTAAGAAATCTAGGGACTAGTAAGATAAGTTATAAAAAAATATCTAGATTACTAAAGAAATAAACCAACAAGGTATAAGCTGTATAGAGGGCTATAACCTATTAAGACACTAGAAAGACTATAGGAGGTTATATTATAGGACTTTATTATTAAGTTACTAAAGTTAAGAGATCCTATTACAGGACAAAATTATAACGCGATTTTAGTAATAGTAGATAAGCTAACAAAGTGGGGATACTTTATAGTATACACTAAAGAGATAGTAGTAGAGGATATTACTAGAATCTATATAAAAGAAGTATTCGTAAGATATAGAGCACTAGATAAAATTATATTAGATAGAGATCTAAGATTTATAGTAGTATTTTAGGAAGTATTTCTAGCAGAATAGGGAGTTTACGCAGTAATATTTATAGCGTATTATCCGTAGACGGATAGATAAATGGAAAGACTAAACTAGATACTAGAGCAGTATCTAAGGCACTATATTAATTATATATAGAACAATTAGGTATCGTTATTACCAGTTATATAGTTTATATACAATACAACACCATAAGAAGGAATAGGGACATTACTATTTAAGGCAAATTACGGATATAAGCTAAGAATATCGTTATCGCCATATTAAGTAAAAAAGACAAGTAGCACAGCTAAATAAAGAATAGAGATATTAATAAATCTTTATATAGACCTTAAAGAGACAGCTAAACTAGTATAAGAATAAATAAAAAGGTACTATAATGCTAAAAGATCTAAGGGACCAGATCTTAAGGAGGGAGATAAAGTATGGCTATTATACAAAAATTTCAAGAGTTAACAACTAAGTAAGAAGTTAGACTATGTTAAACTAGGACCTTTTAAAGTTAAGTAAAGAATTTTATTGGTTATATATAAGTTAAACCTACTAGCTAAAATAAAAATCTACCCTATATAATATGTTGCAATGCTAGAGCTAGTATATAGGAATATTAAGCCACTAGTCTATAAGGTAGATATATATAAAGGATAAAAGAAAGACAAATAGTAAGTTTTAAAGATTATTAGTTACGAGGATATAGATAACAAAACATAATATAAAGTAAAGTAGATAGGCTATAGTAAGACTACCTAGAAACCACTAAGCAACCTAAAAAACGCTATAGAAAAGGTATAGGAGTATTAAAAGAAAGTAGGTTAGGTAATATTAATAAAAAAAGATCGCTAAAGAATAAGTCACCTAAGGGGGACCTAAGAGGAGCAATTGCTGAGCTACTTAGAGTTGTTTCCCTTATAGGAGAAGAGCTAGTCCTTTTATTACCTAGCTTAAACAAACCCTATTAAACAAGTTTCCACTTCTTAGAACGGACCTTCTTATAGACATATTTAAGACGAAGAAAATAGGTAGAGGCCAATAAACAGGCTTTAAGGGCACGCTATTAAGCAGCTATAGCCTTCTACTCCACTTCCTACGAATAATAGAGCTTATCTAAGGCGCTTAAGAGCTTACTGTTAAGCTTTATAGCGGTAGATTAAATATAAGACCCTATAATAAGTTACTTAGGGAACACGAAGACTATTAAGAGTTATAGGACGCGTATACTTAGCGTTAAAAATAGAGCGAACATTATAGGATAATTAAATATTTACTTTAGTACACTCTAAGTAAGATAAGGGTTATTAAGACAAGGGACTTGCTATTATAATATACACTAACCCCGCTTTTGTATAATAAGAATATGGAGATGATATTATCTCACTAAGCAATAGTATGGCAGCCACAGTATAAGCACGGCGCTACACTTATAAAGAAGAAGAAGCTTTAGGTATAATAAGTAAGGATATTAACCAGACTAATTAAACGGACATTATACCTTTAGTGGACAACTTGGAGATGTTAGGGATCTTTAAGGACAAAGATAAAGAGAAGGGAGATAGTGTTACAAACGCTTTAAGTACAATATTATAACTACTTAGAGAGGAGTTATAGGAAGCTAGTTGGTTAATATAGGTATAGTCTAGGATAGATCTGGTAAAACTATATAATAAGAAATGGTAAGCAAGTTACATAATATTATACGCAGTGTACGGAGTATACGTAGTGTACGCTATATATAATACGTATAACACGTACCTTACGTATAAGAGAGGATTTCTTAGGAGTATGGTTGTGTATTTAAAGGACCTTAGTCCCTACTATAGATAGTTCTCTCCTTATAGTGAATCTTAGAATATAATTGGAGTTAATCTGTTAGGCAACTACTCCACCAGTTATTATTACGTTGTTGTTTTATTTATACCTATATACCTAGCCTAATAATAGAACCCACTGTAGTTTTTACTACAAGGTTCCGTTACACAAAGGCTTAAAACTATTATCTTTATAGTAAGGCTTAATAACAGTTAAACGGAATTAAGTAGGTCTATAAGGTATCTAAATAGTACAAGTCTAGCCATTAATTGCAATAAGTTAATATAGGCCTAACTATTCTCCCTTTTTACGCCATACGCATACCTTAGACTGGAGTGGCAGATTAAGCATAGTTAAGGTATTTAGGCCATTTCTTATTCCTAGTACGTTGTTAACTTGGTATATAGCGTAGAGACATTATACCTCCTTTATTGCCTTGCGAATAGCCTCAGCTTATTGCATAACAGAGGGAGATAGTGGAGAATTATTAGTTATTTAAGGGTAGGCGCTAAAGACTAGCAATATAGGTACGAGTCTATCTGGGCTAGTAGAATCGTTAACAGCTTTAATAGCTATTTATAAGGTAAGTTTTTTGCTAGCGTCCTCTAGTTCTAAAGAGATAATCTTATATACGCGGCGTAATAGCGCGTAATATTGCTTTACTTTTCCAACAATATTATGTGCCTTAATAGGGACTTCCTTAACCTTAATTACCATTGCCTTTATCTATTATTAAAACTCTATAGATAAGAAGTTCTTTCCTATATTATAGACGATTTAATTAGGGGGTCCTAGGTAGACATTAATCTAGTATAATTAAAGGGTATCCTATGCGTTTCTAGCTAATATATCCTTTAAGAAACGTGCGGCTTGGAAGGAAGTTAAGAAGTTAACAACTTAGAGTACTAGCTTGCCGCTAAGATATATAACATTAACAATAATACAGAAGTTAAAGTTGTAGTTATCTTTAAGGGTGAACTTAAATCGGCTAGGGGACTTCTGGTTCATTTAGTAGTAATAGTAGTACTTTATAAGATGCTTAATTGCCTTAACCTTAACTTTATAACCTGCTCGCTAAAGAACCCTAAGCAATTAGTAAATAGATAAGTGGCCAAAACGACGGTATAGTTAACATAACTCTAACTTAGTTAAATAGCTCTAAGTAACACTCCTTTCTGGTTATTAAAGGAGCAGCTAAGGGTAACCCTACTTACATATAATAGGCACCCAATTATCTCCCTATATAAGTATATTCTTAAGGTTATTAAGCTTGACGCCTAATTTATCTATATCCCTAATACAGAATAGAAACGGAGTGTTTGTGGGAATAATATAGAAAGTAATATATCCTAAGGGGGTTTGGACCCTAATTGTGCTAAGAGAGATCGCGGTACCCTTGCTAAAGCGTATTATATATTAGCCTGCCGTTAATTAGTTAATCTAAACAGAGCTATTAAGCTGCTAAAGGGCTTAAACTTAAGGTTCTCCTGCTATAGATACTCCTGCGGCTTTAGTATCTGGCATAATACCATAAAAGACGTTTGCTAAGTATCTATTATTAAAGGAGAACGCGGAGCTTTCCTTTAGCTTATTAAAGATATCTAACTTCGTAATAGAATGGAGCGTAGATTAGTTATTAAGAATAGTAACAGTTTATATACCATCTACCTTACCATACTTAGTGAAGTATTAGTTAGGAGAGTAGTCCTCAATTTCTATATCTATAAGAAGCTGTTTAGTCTTATTAACCTCACCCTTAAGATCTTCTACGCCTTTATATTAAACTAGGAAGCTTTAGAAGTAGGCCATAGTAACCTTATAATTTCCGACGTTTCTTGCACTTTGACGAAACTTATTATATGCCTCCTTTTGCTTATTAAGGGAGTGTCTAGTTAACTAGCAATTTGGCTTCTTATAAACGTAGTACTTCTTCTGGTAATTACTTTAAAACGAACCTCTATAAGGACCTCCATAATTGCCTTATAGTTGACGTTAATTGTACCCTTTGCCGTATTCCCTACCACGGCCACCATATATTCGGTCAGTCCAGTTATAATTATATTAGTTAGGAATACTTAGTTAGGTAGGGTTTTTAGTATAAAACTATTAAGATTCTTATATTCGCATTATAGTACCTATAGCGGAGCGTAGCTTGGTATATACTCCTTTAAACGTATCTGCAGGTTTATATAGCGCTAGATTGCACTTAGGAACGCTATAGTAGGCTAAGATAACCTAGTCCCTTAGGCTGTTCTTATTTTAGTAAGTTTTAGTAAGGCCACGTTGGATTTTCTAGAGTTTATTAAAGAGTAATTAAAGGCACTCTAAACAAGTCTTTGTTAGGTTAGAAGTAATAACTCTCTAGAATATAGTCTCCCGCCATTTAGATATATAAAGTTGGCAATTCTTATTGGTCTTAAAGTAAGCTCTAGTAAGCTAAAGTATTATATTAAAGCTATAGTTTTTACCTGTAATATAGTCGTAATAGAATATCGCCGCCTATCCCTTTAACATAATAGAGAAAGCGTGGTGGTACTAGTGGCCTTAAATTCCAACCTTGTTGCAATAGTTGTAAAAGACCTGTAGTTTTGTTCCGAGTATGTTATATAGTTCTCCTCCAAACTTCTTTTCTTTGTCCGAATATATCTTTATTAGATTCGTAACTTCTCGTAATAGAGGCTTACTAGTTAGCTGAAGTGGAGGCAGTAAAGGAGGTAGAGGAAAAGTACCTCTAGGTGGAAAAGTACCTCTAAGTGGAAGAGTACCTCTAGGTAGGAGAGTAGTGTTCTAGGGGTTTAAATACAAATTAAAGTTGCCTTCTAAAGAATATTGGTTGGTTTTGGGTTTCCGTAGTTAATATATAATCTCAGCTTCCGTTTATACTGGCTTCTCTGTTCTAATAATAATGGCCTGAATGTTACTAGTAATTGGGTTACTGTTCTTAGCAACGTATACCCCATTCCTATAGAGGAAGTCTTGAAAATCCTAGATAATATTAATATTTCTAAGTACCTAAGTATTAGCAGTCCATTCTATAAAATCCTCCCTAACATATTCCCATAGTTGTATATCGGCGTAGTGTCTACTTCGGTAGAAGAGAATATGGTGTAGGAGGAAGCTATTAACTTGTTTTACCGTATAGGTTATTATATTAAAAATAGGAAAATTGTCCTAATCTTTATCAATAAGTTTCGCGTACGTGGCTACCCCTAGTGGTAAGGAGTCTCTCTAGTTATTAGCCATGTTTTTAGAGGAAGGGAAGTGTTATAGGGTTATAGAAGAGGAGGTGTTATTAGTATAGGGATTATTAATTGTTGTTTGGTACGCGTTTAGACGAGAATCTGCGATTATAGGGCTTAGGACTAGTTCTGGCCTTAAATCGCGAAGACTCGTAAAGCGTGTTGTTCTGTGTAATAGACGCAAGAATCTATAATCTGGGAAAGGCTTAGGACCAGTTCTGGCCTTTAGATCCTTAGATTTATAGAAGAGTTCTATTTAAGGTTTAGGACTAGTTCTGACCTTAAAAGACAGCTTCCTCTAGCACGAGTAGTACTGGTATAGTGGCTCGTCTCTTCTTGGTGGAATACCTAGCTGTTCTGTAGTATAATAGTAAAGTTAACCACTAATCAGTGTTGGTAACATAAGGTAATATCACGTAGCTACGGTTTGTAGATAGTATGATAATTGTTATTCAATTCTTTTTAGAAATAAGGAAAGGGGTAAGGAACTTAAGGTTCCTTACCACGCTAGGGCCACGTTAACACGTGACGGTAATATACCTCGCGTGATGGTAACTTGCCTCATTCCCGACACCCCTAAAGATTAAGATAGATATAATAATCGCCAATAAAGTCCTAGTAAAATATCATAGATATATTAATATTTATTAACAACAGCCTAATAAAACCTAATACTATAGCCTTTAAGTGTACCTTACTGTTATTTATAGAGTTATAACATAAGGAGATAAACGGTTTACTTAAGAAAGATGTCTTTAAATTTATTAATATAGTAGATATCCTAAAAGAAGTTAGAATCTTTAACTCCTAGTTTATTAATAAAATTAAGAACGCTAGAATAGATAAGGCCTTTAAGAAGTCTAGACTGGTTATATAAGCCTATAATAACTATAGTAAAGATCTAGTTCTAATATAATTACTAACCATTTAACGTGTTAGCTAGAGAATTATCTTAGCACTTATAGCAACCTTATAAGGAAATAAAAAAAGACTAGCCTCTTTATACCTACGCAATATCTTATAAGCTTATGTATAGTCTAATACCTACCTAAATAGAGACTTCTTTATACGCCTACTATTAGAACTTAAACTAAAGAACAGATTAATTCTAAGAGTTATTAAACCGCTATATAGTGTCCTAGAAGCTAGTAACCACTGGTTTAATATATACTACTATTACTACTTTAATAAGCTATGGATGAACTAGTTAACATATAACCCCTGCTTATTATATATAAACAGCAACGGCTTTAGAATTATAGGATTGTAGACTAATAATATACTGTTCCTTACTAATAAAACCTTTATAGAGGCTAAAGAAGCTAGATTTTAGAAGGTAAAGTTCCTAGTAAAAGAGAAAAAGAAGCTTATGCTAAACACCCTAATTAAGTTTAGTAGAGGCTATATTAAGCAAGAAAAAGATTTAATAGTTTTTACCTAGGAACGTTAATGCTAGAACCTAAAGCTAGTTACTATAAAGGCTATAGACCTAACTAGCTCTAGAGGGGAAGTCTATAAGGTAGTTACACTAAAGGATTAGTATATTGCTTAGAGAGTAAGAGGAGTTTATATCGCTATAATCTGTTAACTAGAAGCTGCCTTTAACCTCTCCTTTATAGCACAAGCTGTTAACCTAAAGGAAGAATATGCGAAGCAGCTTAATAAGTGGCTATAATAGCAAATTAATAACCCCTCCTAAGGACTCCGCTTTATATAACTTAATATAAGTACTCTTAAACTAATAATATTTATAGACTTATTATTTGCTAATAATTACAACCTCTCCTCTTAGATTGGCTTTGTTATTATATTTATAGATAAGAATAATAGGGCCAATATCCTCTATTGGTTATCTATTAAATGCAAGCAAGTTATACGAAGTGTCTTAGTATCTAAACTATATAGAATAGCTTATAGATTCGACACCAGAGCTATAATTAAAGCAACCATTAAGAAGATCCTATAACTTAAATAACTACTGCTTATCCTTTGTACTAATTTAAAATCTCTATATAACTGCTTAGTTAAACTCGGGACAATATAAGAGAAACGACTTATAGTTAACCTAATATATTTATAATAATTATATAAGAGAAGAGAAATAGCAGAGATTAAATAGATTAATAGAGGCAGTAACCCTATAGACGCTATAATAAAATTAAAGCCCTACTAGGCGTTAAAGGACCTAATTAATACAAATATAATTAAGCTATAGGTTACCGAGTGGGTAAAAAGAGAAGATATTAAAGCAGGAATAGAGAGCGTGAAGATATAAGGCCAGCTGCTAAGGCGCTAGTATTAAGCGAGCCAATAGCGATTTTCCATCCTAGGGATGGAAAATCGTGATTAGTCACTTTAGTAATATAGTAGGATTTGGCAGAACTTAATGGAATTTAATAGGTGGAAAGTGGTGCAATTTAATAGGTAGAAAGTAGTGGAATTTAATAGGTAGAAAGTAGTGGAATTTAGCAGGTGGCGCGCTTAAGTACTATTAAAAACCAAATACTCCCAGTATCTGATTAAGGTTATGTCTTTACAGTTATGTAACCGCAACTTGCCGTTACGTGACGGCAATCTAGGGCAACTTGTAGCAACTTGCCTATAAACGCGAGTTAAAAAGGGGTTGATTACGTGAGCTAAGCAAGCTTAGGAAATCCACTAAATTCCACCTATAGAATAGGAGAATTAATAAGCATTAATTAAATTAGTTACCACCCTAATACTATTGCAATAGCGATATGTATTACCGGAAGTGATATAGATAAATACTAACTCTTAGATACACTAAATAACCTTATTTTTTATAATTTATATAAGCTCCTTCTTTAAACTATTTATTTTACTATCCCTAGCAGACCTTAGTGATATTACGGGTAAAACACTGGTGACTTACCTATGGATTAACAGCAATATAACAATAGAGGAAATGGCCAGAACTATTAGCCGCCTTTTAAATAATATAGCACTAGAACTAGATGGGATACTAAATAAGGCCTTAAAGGCCTATGGACCACTTATAGCACCTTAGCTTATAGATATAACTAAAGCATACTTTACTATAGGCTACTACCCACAACTCGGAAGATCTATAATAATAGTTATCCTATAAAAAGAAGGCAAAGCAGATTACTTAATCCCAGAAAGCTACCGCCCTATTACCTTAGAAAACACCCTTAGTAAGATCTTAAAAAGGGTAATAGCGGTCTATATAGCAAATATGGCTAAGAAACACGCCCTATTACAATAAAGTTAAATAGGGGTAAGAAAGTGTAACGGGACTAGCCCAGTTACAGTAGGAATGTCTCGGTGAAACACTCGACAGATGACTGTATGAAACTGTTCGTAAACTGTTTGCAACTGTCTGCAACTGTCCGCGATTGTCCGCCGTAATCCACCGTTTTCCACCAAGTTCCGCCGACTCGATCGAATTCCACCAAATTCCACCGACGTGATGGAATTTGGTCGAAACTTGTCGAAATCCGCGTGGGCTTGTGCCCACGCGTCTGCTGCCAAGACCCCGAATATTTAGTTACAAGTTTCCTATATTCCTTTCTCTTCTTCACGCAACGTCTTGTTCTCTTCAAGAGCTATATACCCTTAGATTTAGATAGAATTTATATCATTCCTTCGAATCTTCCCTGAAGCCTCTTCGCGCCCTTA